>Ga0247724_1000029_pt1 | contig 53466 bp, 53 predicted proteins | sample OKSTACKMC2E_FD_182776 | JGI IMG/M metagenome (GOLD analysis project Ga0247724, IMG submission 182776) | Subsurface sediment microbial communities from gas well in Oklahoma, United States - OK STACK MC-2-E | ecosystem: Environmental > Terrestrial > Deep subsurface > Rock core/Sediment | place... | reverse complement strand
TCATTGGGCACAGCACTGAAGTAATTTGCCATGGACTTCGTGACAGTACACAGCATTTTCACCGTGATTATTTTTGTGGCTTTTATTGGCCTGGTGGTCTGGTTGTTTGCGTTTAAGCGCAAACCCGACTTCGACCAGGTCGCAAATGTAATATTTGCCGACGATAAAAAACCACAACAAAAACAACAACAGGAGTCGGATCATGAGTAGCTTTTGGAGTGCTTGGATCATTGTATTAACACTGGCATGTCTGGTTGTATGCTTCGTGTTGCTGACATGGAACCTGAAAAACCATGTTGGCGTTGCAGAAAACGAAACCACCGGTCATGAGTTTGACGGTATTTCCGAAATCAACAATCCGCTGCCAAAGTGGTGGACCATTATGTTCTACGCCACCTTCGCCTGGTCGGTGTATTACTTTGCCGCCTACCCTGGCCTGGGTAACTGGAAAGGTCTGTTTGGCTGGACCAGTTCCAACCAGGGTGTGAAATCGCTGGCTGAGTCTAAAGCTGCGATCGAAGCGCAAAAAGCTGCAGGAACACCTTCTCAGCTGGATGCGGAATACATCAAAGCGGAAAGTACTTTTGCCAAAGAGTTTGCCAAATATACCAGTCGCCCGGTTGAAGAACTGGCATTTGACAAAGATGCACTAAAAGTCGGTCAGCGTCTGTTCCTGCAAAACTGTGCGCAGTGTCACGGTTCAGACGCCCGCGGTCAGCGTGGTTTCCCGAATCTGACTGATAACGACTGGCTGTATGGTGGTACTGCGGACAAGATCGTTGAAACGCTGCGTCATGGCCGTAAAGCTGCGATGCCTGCCTGGGGCGAAGCGCTGGGTGATCAGGGCGTGAAAGAGATGACCGCTTATGTACTGAGCCTGTCTGGTCGTAAAGTGAACGACAACGACGCGGCTGCCGGTAAAGCCAAGTTCGGCATGTGTGCGGCCTGTCACGGTATGGATGGTAAAGGCTCTTTAGCCCACAACCTGCCGTTTGGCGCGCCAAACCTGACTGACAGCACCTGGTTATATGGTGGTTCAGCCGGTTCTATCGAACAAACTCTGCGTCTGGGCCGTAATGGTCAGATGCCAGCGTTTAAAGACACCTTAGGCGAAGATAAAATCCACGTGATCGCGGCATACGTATACCGCTTGTCACGTCCGGATGAAGCAAAATAATTGCTGACCCCGGCATTGCAATGAAGCCCCCTCGCGGGGCTTCGTTTTATCTGCCTGAAGTTCATTGAGGAAGGAAGTTGTGATGGTAAAACCCTGGTATAAACAAGTCTGGCCCTGGCTGCTGATCAGTCTGCCGGTATTTTCAGTCCTCAAAGCAGTACACACTGTTTATATCATGAACCAGCAAAGCCCGGATTTAGTCGTCGACGACTACTACGCCGAAGGTAAAGCGATTAATCAGAATTTATCTTTATACCGTGAAGCTGCCGCGCGCAATCTGCATGCGAAGGTGCTGTTAGCCGGCAACAAAGCTGTGCTGACTTTTGAAACCAGCACAGTGCTGGACCAACAAGTGACGCTGGATTTTGTGCATAACACTATTGCCAGCAAAGATTTTAAAGTCGTTGCTGAGCGCAGCGGCGAATCCATGTATGTTGCCGAGCTGCCCGTCACTCCAACCGGCAAATGGAGCCTGGTGGTGCACGATGCTGCCAACCAGTGGAAGCTACGCGCTGCTTTAAGCTTACCGGCAACAGAAGCTATTAAACTGACTTACTGAGCGTTCAGACCACCCCATGCTGCAACAGCGTTGTTTTCATTGTCATGAACCTGTACCGGCAGGTACCGATTTTCACTGTGAAGTGCTGAGCCAACCACAAGTATTTTGTTGTGCCGGCTGCCAGGCTGTGGCCGAAACTATCGTGGCGCAGGGGCTTAGTGATTATTACAAATTCCGCAGTAAAGCCGCGAACAAAGCCAATGCGGTGCCGGCCGAACTGAAAACTCAGCTGCAAAGTTATGACAGTACCGAAGTGCTACAGGACTTGACGGAACAGCGCGGCGATGCCCAGCGCATTGAGTTATCGGTCAATGGCATGAGCTGCGCCGCCTGTGCCTGGCTGATTGAGCGTCAGCTGCAACAAAATCCGGCGGTTAAAGCAGTCAGTGTCAATTCCGGTACCGCCCGCTGCGAACTGGTCTGGGATGCCAACACCACCCCGCTCAGCCAGTTATTAGGCCAAATCACTGAACTCGGTTATCAGGCCAGCCCCTTTGTCGCCGACTTAGAAGAACAACACTTCCGCCAGGAAATGAACGCTTATCTGAAACGGCTGGCGGTTTCCGGCATCATGACGATGCAAGTGATGATGCTGGCATTTGGTCTGTATTTTGGTGAATTCAGCGGCATTGAAGCACAGTATGAAGGTTACCTGCGTTGGGTTAGCCTGCTGCTGACCTTACCGGTGATGGGCTACGCCGCGCTGCCGTTTAGCAGCAGCGCCTGGCGAGCATTAAAAGCCCGCCAGCTGAATATGGACGTGCCGATCACGCTGGCATTGTATTACACCTTTATTGCATCGCTATATGCCACAGTGTTTGATACCGGCGAAGTATATTTTGAGTCGGTCTGTATGTTTGTGTTTCTGCTGCAGCTCGGCAAATTTTTTGAATTTCGTGCGCGAAAACAGGCGCGGGACGCCACCAGTAATTTGCTCAAAGTGATGCCAGTCAGCGCGACGCTGTGGGACGGTGAGCATGGCACAGCCACATCAGCCCGGCGTTTACAAAGCGGCGACCAAATTCTGGTCAAAGCAGGAGAAACCATTCCGGCCGACGGCGTGGTGGAGAGCGGTGTCAGTTCAGTGGATGAATCGATGCTGACCGGTGAATACAAAGCCATCAGTAAGCAAAGCGGCGACAGCGTGCTGGCCGGTAGTATCAACCATGACGGCATTCTGGTGGTGAAAGTTCGCAGTGCGCTAACTGAATCCCGGCTTGGCCAAATCATCGCGCTGCAACAACAAACCCTGCATCAAAAACCAGCGCTGCTGGAGAAAACCGACCGCATCGCGCGCTTTTTTGTGCAGCGACTGCTGGTGATAGCCACTGTCACCTTCTGTGTCTGGTACTTCTGGATTGATGCCGACCGCGCTTTTTGGGTCACTTTATCGGTGCTGGTCGCGACTTGCCCTTGCGCATTGAGCCTCGCCACCCCCACAGCGGTCACTTGCGCGCTGGCACAGCTGAACCGCAAAGGTATTTTGATTAAAAACCAGCAGGTGCTCGATGTATTACCCAGGCTCAGCAAAGTCTTTTTTGATAAAACCGGCACTCTAACCCAGGGTCGTTTTAGCCTGACCGAAGTAGAGAACTTCAGCCAGCAGTATCAAAAAACCGAGCTGCTGAATCTGATGGCTAATCTGGAACAACAGTCTGAACATCCGATCGCCCGGGCTTTTAGCCCATATTTCCAACAGCCCGTTGCACTGGAACAGGTTAATCTTACAGTCGGTGCAGGTTTGTCAGCCACGTATCAGCAAAAACAATTGCGGATTGGCCGACCGGAATTTTGTGGTCTGGACCCGCAGGACCCGAGAATTGCCGGTACTCAGGTCTGCTTCAGCATTGATGGCGAGTTGGCGGCCACAGTACAGCTGGCCGATCAGCTACGGCCTGAAGTGGTGCCGCTGATCGGAGCACTTAAGCAACGCCTGCTCGGGCTTGCTATTCTAACCGGCGATGGGTCTGCTGCGGCTCCCGCGGTCGCACAGCAGCTTCAGATCACAGAACTTTGGCAGGGCTGCAGTCCGGAGCAAAAAGTTGCGGCCATTCAGCAGTCGGTAAAAGATGGTGAAACTGTGTTGATGGTTGGCGACGGCATTAACGACAGCCCCTGTTTCCACGCCGCTCACGTGTCTGTGGCGCTGGATAGCGGTACTGAATTGTCAAAAAATCAGGCCGATGTGGTGCTGCTGCACAATGACCTGCAACAGTTGCAAACACTGATTGACGGCGCACGCCGCGCCCGTACAGTGGTAAAACAGAATCTGTGGTGGGCAGCCGGGTACAATCTGGTTATTATTCCGCTGGCGGTATGCGGCTTTGTGTCGCCTTATGTCGCAGTGATCGGCATGTCCTGCAGTTCATTGCTGGTGGTGTCTAATTCATTACGGTTGCTCAAAGCATGAGTATTATCTATGTGCTGATCCCTATCGCAATTATCTTTGTGATGATAGGGATCGCAGTATTCTTCTGGGCGGTGCGCTCCAAACAGTTTGATGACCTTGATAAAGAAGGATTCAGTATTCTGTTTAACGAAAAACCAGCCAGTTCCGCCAGGTCTGACGAACAGCAGCCACCGCAGTCCCGTGAATCCTGAGCTGTTTGCTGCGTTTTTTGTCGGTTTATTCGGCAGTGCGCATTGCCTGTTAATGTGCGGCGGTATGGCAGGCGCCTTACAAATGCTGATGCCACCTTCGCGCACGCGCCGTGGTTGGTTGCAACTGATTCTCGGCTTGGGTCGGATCAGTAGTTATGCCCTCACCGGCGCCTTGTTCGGCGGTCTCGGCGCAACCATGGTCGGTAGCACTGGTCTGCTGCCGCAATATTTACAACTGTTTGCCGGCCTGATGTTGCTGGCGATGGCACTGTATATCAGCCGTTTGTGGTTTGGTTTACTCAGACTGGAAAAAGCCGGCCAAAAGCTATGGCGTCTGGTACAGCCTTTCAGTCAAAAGTTATTACCGCTGGATTCGTCATTCAAAGCCTATGCCTATGGTTTGTGCTGGGGATATCTGCCCTGCGGTCTGGTGTATTCTGCACTCAGCTGGAGCCTCGGCAGCGGCTCAGCAGTCAACGGTGCACTATGGATGGCACTGTTTGGTCTTGGCACTTTACCGGCGGTATTATTGGCCGGTCAGGCGGCAGATCTGCTTCGCCGTTTACAGCAACAACTGTGGCTGCGGTATGTGCTCGCGGTAATATTGGCCGCTTACGCATTTCAGACAATTTACCTTGCACTTCGCGCTCTGGTTTTTTAAGCTGGGCGTACTTTGGATGGAGTTTGGAAACCTGCGATGAGTTCACCTTCAAGTATTAACTGCCAGCACTGTGGCTTCAGCCAGCTGTGTCTGCCATTCACACTCAACGACTCTGAGCTTGATAAGCTTGATCAAATCATCCAGCGCAAACGCCCGTCACACAAAGGCGACCATTTATTCGAAGCCGGTAAACCTTTGCAGGCGTTGTACGCGGTTCGCACCGGCTCATTTAAAACCTACACACTGACTGAGCAAGGCGAAGAACAAATCACCGGCTTCCATTTACCGGGCGACGTGATTGGCTTTGACGCCATTGGCGATCAACAACATCCGAGCTATGCGCAGGCATTAGAAACCGCTATGGTCTGTGAGATCCCGTTTAACAACCTCGACCATCTGTTAGACCAGGTGCCGAAATTACGCCAGCAACTGATGCGCCTGATGAGTCAGGACATCCATGGTGACCAGCAGATGATGCTGTTACTAAACCGTAAAACCGCCGAAGAAAAGCTGGCAGCATTTATCACCAACCTGGCACAACGCTTTGGCAGCCGTGGCTTTTCGCGCAAAGAGTTCCGTTTGACCATGACCCGCGGTGAGATCGGCAATTACCTCGGCTTAACCGTTGAAACCATCAGCCGCCTGCTTGGACGTTTTCACAAAGATGAACTGATCCATGTTGATGGCAAGCTCATTACTATTACCAACTTTGAAGAACTCAGCCGCGTCGCCGGTATGGCGCAAATTGGCCGCTAATCACTGATTCTGTAACGACAAACACCGCTTATTTGGCGGTGTTGTTGTTTTTGTCCTGTGTATTTTTATCTTGCCTCAATTGGGCGTGCAGCGCCGGGAACCAATAGTCCCTGTATTGATCCAACACAACATCAGCAGTTCCGAACCGGTTTAACTTAGCTACACTGAAATCAAATCTGTGAATGCAAAGGAGAATGATGATGGCAACTTATCAGGATGTACTGGTCGTACTCGACCCCAGCACTGAACAGCAAAAAGCACTGGACCGGGCCATAGAACTGGCCGAACACACTGCCTGTAAACTGACCGCCTTTTTATCCATCTACGATTTTTCCTACGAAATGACCACGATGCTGTCCGGCGAAGAGCGTGAATCGATGCGTCAGGCGGTGATCACGGACCGGGAGATCTGGATCCAGGAACTGCTGCAGCAGGCCCGTAACAAAGGTATCGCCTGCAGCGCCAAAGTCGTCTGGCATAACCGGCCCTTTGAAGCCATAGTGCAAACAGTGACTGAACATGGTTACGATCTGGTGATTAAGGGCACCCACGACCATGACGTGCTCAAATCGATGATTTTCACCCCAACCGACTGGCATATTCTACGTAAATGCCCCTGCCCGGTGTTACTGGTAAAAGAACATGCCTGGCCGGAGCAAGGCAATATTCTGGCCGCGGTCAATGCCGGCAGTGAAAAACCGCATCACAAGGCGCTGAATCAGTTAATCATCCGTCAGGCCAAAGCGATGGCTGCGATGCTCAATGCCAAGGTACACCTGGTTAACGCTTACCCCGGCACACCTATCCATGTGGCGATTGAGATCCCCGAATTTAACCCGGTCGAGTACAACGACAGCATGCGGCATCATCATGTCGACGCCGCAAACGCACTGGCGGGTCAATTTGATATCACCAGCGACGCTGTGCATGTGCTCGAAGGCATGCCAGAGGATGTGATCCCGCGTATCGCCAGGGAGCTGGATGCTGAGATGGTGCTGATTGGCACTATAGGCCGCACTGGTTTGTCGGCGGCGATTATCGGCAATACGGCAGAGCACGTAATAGACCGGCTGGACTGTGACGTACTGGCGCTGAAAACCGAACATTAAATTTGGCGGAAAAACCCGGCCCGCTTGCCCGAAAGGGAATTGGCAAGCGGCGCTGATCCGCTATAATGTGCGCCTTTTTAAAGTCTGGGTAGCACAATGTCACACTCCGCCGAAGCCAAAGCGCAATACAATCTGAACAAACTGCATAAAAGACTGCGCCGTGGCGTTGGCCAGGCCATTGCTGATTTTGGCATGATTGAAGACGGTGACAAAATCATGGTCTGCCTGTCTGGAGGCAAAGACAGCTATACCCTGCTCGATATCCTGCTGAATCTGCAGCAATCAGCCCCCATCAGCTTCAGCATTGTGGCGGTCAATCTGGACCAGAAACAACCCGGTTTCCCGGCGGAAGTACTGCCAAACTATCTGAGCAGCATTGGGGTAGATTTTAAAATCGTCACAGAAGATACCTACTCCATCGTCAAAGAAAAAATCCCGGAAGGCAAAACGACCTGTTCTTTATGCAGCCGCCTGCGCCGTGGCATTTTGTATCGCACTGCCAAAGAGCTTGGCGCTACCAAAATCGCGCTCGGTCATCATCGTGACGATATGATTGAAACCATGTTCCTGAACATGTTTTACGGCGGCAAAATGAAGTCGATGCCTCCTAAGCTAATCAGTGACAACGGCGAACATATCGTGATCCGGCCTCTGGCGTACTGCCGGGAAAAAGACATAGAAAAATACTCGACCGCGCGCGAATTCCCAATCATCCCCTGTAACCTCTGTGGCTCACAGGACGGATTACAGCGTCAGGTGGTGAAAGAAATGCTGCAGGACTGGGATAAACGTTTTCCGGGCCGCATCGAAACTATGTTCCAGGCCATGCAAAACATTGTGCCTTCACACATGGTTGATAAAAACCTGTTTGATTTCGCTGCCGTCAGCAAAGACCGCGCCAGCGAATTTGCCGGCGATACTGCTTTTGACAAAGAATCTGTGCCTAGCAAACCGGTCGGATTATTGGAAGAAGACGACGACGAACAACAAAACGGTGTGGTCGTTCAGCGGTTGGAAATAAGCCTCTGAGGACGAATTGTAGAAGCCGTGCAACAGAGCGATTCGGTTGCACGGTATTCGGACTATAACTCTTTAAACCAGCCCCAAATCCCCAACGAGAAATCTGCAAACAGGTCTATTCCTAGCGCGGATTTCAGTAAATACAGCAACAATAAGCCCAGCACTATGCTGATGATCAGCAGCACACTGACCAATACCGCTTTGACCAGCAACCCGGTTTTATGGCTGAGATGTTCACTGCGCTGACTACCCCGGATATTACGCCCGGCAACCAGCACGTAATAATAGCGCCAGCTGCCAAGGCCCAGGGTACCGCGTAAATCAAGCTTGTGTTTACCCCACTGCCGCGCACCAAGTGCGACACGTAAATAACTAAGCTGAGCCTCAGTGAAGCTCTGCTGCACCTCCGACGGCATCCGCTCCAGTAACTTCTGGATAGCGGGGTCCTTACGAATATCGTCGCTGGGTGCAGCCGTCATTAACATCAGCCTTGTTGCAACAAAGCCGACAATTCGGCCGTTTTTGCCTGCATGAGTGCGATGTCGCCCCGGCTTTCCACATTGAGCCGTACCAAAGGCTCAGTGTTGGAACTGCGCAGGTTAAAGCGCCAGTCGGCAAACTCCAGACTGATCCCGTCGGTGGTATCCAGCTTGTCAGCCAACGGCTGATACAGCGCCAGAATTTTCGCCAGTTTGGCTTTAGGGTCAGCGATAGTGAAGTTGATTTCACCACTGGATGGAAAGGCGGCAATGCGCTCTGCCACCAAAGCTGACAGCGGCTTTTGCTTCACGCACATCAGTTCAGCCACCAGCAACCAGGGGATCATGCCACTGTCGCAATAGGCAAAATCGCGGAAATAGTGGTGTGCGCTCATTTCACCACCATAAACCGCATCTTCCAGCCGCATCCGCTCTTTGATAAAGGCATGGCCGGTTTTCGACTGGATAGCTTCGCCGCCGGCGTTGTTGACCAAATCAATGGTGTTCCAGGTTAAACGCGGGTCATGAATAATACGTGCGCCCTGATACTGCTGTAAAAAGGCTTCCGCCAGCAGACCAACAATATAATAACCTTCGATAAACTGGCCCTGTTCATCAAACAGGAAACAACGGTCAAAGTCACCATCCCAGGCCACACCAAAGTCTGCCTGATGCGCCAGCACCGCTTTGGACGTATCGGCGCGGTTTTCCGGCAACAATGGGTTTGGAATACCGTTTGGAAAGGTGGCATCGGGCTCGTGATGCACTTTGATAAACTGCAGCGGCAAGCCAAGATCAGCACAACGCGCTTCCAGCGCATCGACAACATGGCCGGCAGCACCATTACCAGAGTTCACCACGATTTTCATCGGGCGGAACAATGCCGGGCGAATGTAGCCCAGCAAGTGACTGACGAAATCCGCCAGCACGGATTGCTGCCGGTACTCGCCACGTCTGGCAACGGCCACAAAATCGCCCTGTTCCGCAATGGCCTTGATTTCATGCAGACCACTATCGCCGCTAATGGGTTTGGCGCCCTTCTGCACCAGCTTCATGCCGTTGTAGTCCAGTGGATTGTGGCTGGCGGTCACTTCAATACCACCACACACACCTAAATGAAAAGTCGCAAAATAGACTTCTTCAGTGCCGGTCATACCGATATCGATGACATCCACACCAGCGTCCATCAGGCCATTAGCCAGCGCTAACTTCAGGCTTTCGGAAGTCGCGCGGACGTCACCGCCGACCACCACAGTTTTGGCCTGTTGGTACTGACCAAAAGCGCGGCCGATGCGGTAGGCCACATCTTCGTCTAATTCGTCGCCAAGCCGACCACGAATGTCATATGCTTTGACGCAAGTAATTTTCCGGTACATCTCAGGCCCGCCCATAGCGGTCTTCAAACCGCACTATGTCATCTTCTCCCAGATAAGAGCCCGATTGCACTTCAATCAGCTCCAGCGGCACTTTGCCCGGGTTTTCCAGTGCATGCACTGCAGTAATTGGAATATAAACCGACTGGTTTTCGGTCAGGTACTGATCAACACCATCAATGGTCACTTTGGCGGTGCCTGATACCACAATCCAGTGCTCAGCGCGGTGATGGTGCATCTGCACCGACAACTTCGCGCCGGGTTTGACCGTGATACGTTTAACCTGAAAGCGCTCGCCGTTATCGACAGAATCGTATTTACCCCAGGGCCGGTACACTTCGCGGTGAAAAGTCACTTCCGGCCGCTGCTTGGCTTTGAGCTGCGCGACTATGTGTTTCACATCCTGTGCCTGATCTTTATGAGCGACTAAAACCGCATCCTTGGTACTAATCACAACTAAATCCTGCACGCCGACCGTGGCGACCAGCTGTTGTTCGCTGCGCACATAACAATTTTGACTATTCTGTGACCAGACATCACCCTGATGGCTGTTACCGTCACTGTCTTTACCGCTGACCTGCCAGAGTGCGGCAAAGCCACCGACGTCGTTCCAGCCGGCCGCTAATGGCACGACCACCACGCTCTCAGGCTCATCCCGGCTCAGCGGTTCCATAATGGCGTAATCAATCGAATTATCCGGACAGACTTCAAAAGCGGCTTTTTTCACCCGGACAAAATCTAAATCGGGGCTCAGTTCTGCCATTGCCGCAGTACAGGCCGCCAGCATTGCCGGCTGGTATTTTTGCAGTAACGCCAGATAGCGATCCGCGCGGAACATAAACATACCGCTGTTCCAGTAATAGTCGCCGCTGGCCAGATACTGCTCTGCTGTTGGCAAATTAGGTTTTTCGACAAAGGCGTCTACCTGATAAGCACTGCCCGTACTGACACCACGGCGGATATAGCCATAGCCGGTTTCCGGCACTGTCGGCACTATGCCAAAAGTCACCAGTTTACCCCCGGCGGCTAAGGGTTCAGCTTGCTGTACCGCAGCGCGAAACGCCGCTTCGTCTTCAATCACATGGTCAGCAGCCAACACCAGTAACAAAGCGTCAGGCTGTGTCGCTATCGCTTGTAATGCTGCCAGAGCAATAGCGGGTGCGGTATTGCGGCCAACCGGCTCCAGCAAAATTGAGGCACCGCTGATCCCTAACTGGCGAACTTGCTCAGCGGCAATAAAACGATGGTCTTCGTTACAGATTAACAACGGTGCATGATGCGCCAGACCTTTCAGGCGCAGCAATGTTTGCTGCAGCATCGTGGTGGCACCTGTCAGTGCCAGAAATTGTTTTGGATAATTGCCGCGTGAAAGTGGCCATAAACGCGTCCCTGAACCACCAGCCATAATGACGGGAATAAACATGGTTTTGTCCTGTATATACGAATATTAAAACGAGTCTGTCGAAAGCCTGGTTGCCTGTCAAACCTTGTACCTTTCAAGTATCCAGGATGGTCAGTTGGCAGGACACAACTGGCGCTGCACATCTGTCCAGATGCTTTGAGCAGCCAGCTTTTTTCGCAGATAAATACATTGCTGGCGCTCCAGCTGATATTGCTTAATCAATCGCACCGTATTGTTTTGCAAAGGCCCGCCCATAGCGGCCGCGACCCGGGCAAACACAGCTGCCTTTTGCGCCACACTCAATGCATGCCAATTTGAAAACGCGACCAATAAAATCTTTTCGTGTACTTCGGGCAGATATGCACCATGTTGCTCAGCCAGCTGCAGCTGCCCCCACGCGTCAGCCAGCCGCAGTTGCACAGTCGCCAGAAAATAGCCGTAATCGGCATAAGCCACCGCCCAACTGGGGCGCTGAGCGATAGCATGCTGATAGATTTGTTCATTCCTGCTGATGATTTCTGTCGACAGCTGACCGCTAAACCAGGCCCATTCGGCGATTTTTGCTGCCATCAGATGATAGTGTGGATTCTGTGGTTGCCAGTGCAGCGCAGCACTGATTTGTTCCTGCGCACTTTGTAGTTGCGCAGCTTCTGGTTTACCGGATGATTGTTGCCATTGCTCTACAGCATAAGCCGCCGGAAAATAATACAAGCTGGCCACACCGGATTTGATCACAGGCCACATCAGGGCCAAGAGCATGCACAACCCACTGAGGATTAAGCCACGGCGCAACAGCAAGCGGTTCATGCCACGTCCTTAAAACGCAGTGATTGAGTGATAAGTTCCGGGTTATGTACCGACAGTTCAACAGCATATTGCTCATCGGCCAAAGCGGTCAAACGTTGTACCGCAGCACTCAGTTTCGGTGGCCGCCGATCGACATTGTGGCAATCGCTCGCGACGACATGAAACAGCCGCTGCGCGACCATATATTCAGCACATTGCTGATGCCGCGCGCCCAAATCCCCGAGCAAAGAACTACCGGTTAGCTGAAACAAGCAACCGGCGCGCTTAAGCGGTGCCAGACACTGGAAATTGGCCTGAATGTCACGATTACGCTCTGGGTGGGCAATCATCGCGATGACATCATGCCGTGCCAGCCATTTCAGTAATTTGTCGGTGCCAGCCGGGACATGGCTGTGCGGTAATTCCAGCAATAACACTTTTTGGCCTTGCCAGACGCCGAGATAAGGTAATAACCCCATTTCCAGCGCCGGCATCAGCTGGTCTGTCAAACGTACTTCGGCGGCAGCTGAGATTTCGATTGGTAACTGATGGGCCGCAATCAGCTGTCTGACATCCTGCAGCGCCGCCTGAATTGTTTGCGGCTTGTTGTCAAAATACCCGGGATTGATATGCGGCGTAGCCACCATCCGGCTGATGCCGTCGGCCACTGCTAATCGCAGCAGCGCGAGCGTTTCTTCCGCAGTAGCAGCGCCGTCATCCAGACCGGGCAATATGTGACAATGCAGATCAATCATTCCTTGTCCGTGTTTTCCGCGTAATAACGGTAATAACCAAAGTTACCGTAATAACGCTCGGCAAGTTTTAAATCAAGATCATTTAACACCACACCTACGACCCTGGCGTGCGCATTGACTAACTTCGCTAATGACAATTGGATCAAACCAGAACGGGTTTGGTCGGCACGCACGACCATCACAGCACCATCGACCTGAGTGGATACAACCAACGCGTCACTGACCGCCTGCACCGGCGGCGTATCGATAATGATTTTCTGGTAACGGCCACGCAGCTGTTCCAGCAATTCCGGCAACTTATTTCCGGATAGTAACTCCAGTGGATTTAATGGAATAGAGCCAGCTGGCAGGATATCGATGCCTGATTGCTCGTCGGTGACAATACAATCATCGAGGTTTTCGGTGCCGGTCAGATAGTTGGCCAGGCCTGGTTGAAATGACGGCACACCAAAGCGCTTGGCGATAGTCGGTTTGCGCATATCCGCATCGATAAGCAGCACAGATTCCAGCTGTTTAAAAGCAAATGCCAGGTTGCTGGCGACCGTCGATTTCCCTTCTTCCGGGATAGAAGATGTCACCATCAACACCTGCAAAGGCCGGTCTAAACCAAGCAATGACAAGCTGGTACGCACAGAGCGAACCGACTCAGAGAACTGCCGGGCGTCTTCAGCGAAAAACACCCGGTTCATTTCAGCCATAGGCTTTTTGCCAACGATTTTTGGCACTATGCCCAACGAGCGTTGCTGCAGGATAGCCTCGACTTCACGTGTGGTTTTGATTGTATCGTTCAGCGATTCCATGACAAATGCGACGATCACTCCAAAACCGACCGCAGCGACAAAAGCCAGCACCACAATTAACTTTTTATTCGGCTTAATCGGGTCTACCGACGCAACCGCTAAATCAGTAAAACGTGCCACAGCAGAGTTAAAGTTACCGGTCACTTCGGTTTCTTTTTGCCGTGCCATAAAGGTATCAAACAGCTGCCGGTTCGTTTCTACTTCACGGGCTAAACGCTGATACTCCGCCTCTTTACCACTTAAATCCTGATACTGACCTTTCGAGCGTTGCATCTCAGCTTCGAGCGCCGCCAGATTTTGACTGACGGTATTGGCTTCTTCCGAGATACCATTGATTAGTTTCTGAATTTGCTCATGCAGATTTTGCTGGATAGTGGTCAGTTCTGAGCGTGCTGAAATTAACTTCGGATGCTTGGGGCCATAAAACTTGCTCAGTTCTGACACCTTGCGCTCTGCGGAAATAACTTCAGCTTTCACTTGCTGCACACCCGGATGCGCAGTAATTTCGGGTAAGGTTTCGAGCCGGCTCATGTCCTTGGCACCAAATTGGCGGACCGCCCGGACAAAACCATCAATTTGGGCTTTTTTACTGCGCATCAGCGTGATTTCAGCACCGAGGCGTTCTAATTCCTGGCTGCCGAGACTACGGACGCCGGCAACATCAACCAGGCCCTCACGTAACCGGAATTCCTGCAGGGCCTTTTCTGACGCATCCAGCTGTAAGCGCAATTCGCCCAAGCGGCCACCTAACCAGTCATTGGCTTTTTGGGTAATGCCCATTTTGGCCGACAACTGGCTGTCGATGTAGGCTTCACCAATCGCATTTGCAACATCGGCGGCTAATTGCGGGTCATTGGCTTCGTAAACAATATTCACCAGCTGGGTTTTACGCACAGGTTCAATCGACAGGCGCTCAACAAAGGCGGAGACTAAGCGCTCCCGATCGCGTAACTGCTGGACTTCTGCTGACACTTTTTCGCGATTATTGGCAAGAAAAGGCATCAACTGCTGAATACTGTCGCGCAGGCCCGGTTTTGCGATAAATTCCGGATGTTTAGCCAGCTGCAGTTTGTCGATCACAGTCTCGGCGATGCTGCGCGATTTGAGGATCTCAAATTGGGTCAGGTAATATTCCTGCTGGCCCGAATTGATCCCGTACACTTCCTCTATCTTCACGGCTTTGGCTTGCTGCGCTTCAATCAGCAACGTCGCTTTTGAACTGTAAACCGGTTTCATATTCAGCACGACAAATACTGTCAGTGCTGACACTAAAACTGCCAGAGCTAAAATGCGCCATTTCGCCCGACTAATAACATTAAAATATTTACGTAAATCAATTACTTCCTCAGCGGAGGCCTGAGTTTGCTCTGGGGTGATTGTCATCAGAAAAATCTCTGTTCAATAGTCACAGTGTCGCCAGCGCGGATTTTGCTGTTCAGATCTGCCGCCAGCTTATTTGCCTTGTCTCCTTCACGGGCAACAAAGATTTTCTCTTTCGATGCACGCTCGGTCAGCCCTCCCGCAAGAGCAACTGCCTGATCAATGGTCATCCCCGGTTGGTAAGGGTAACCACCTGGCTTTTTCACTTCACCATGAATATAAAATGGCCGGTATTGCACCATGCCAACAAAAACATTGGGTTCAACGAAATAATCGCCTTTAAGGCCGTCATAAATCCGCTGTTCCAGCTGTTTTAACGTCATCCCGGTTGCTTTCACTGTACCCAAAAACGGATAGTTTAACGTACCGCTATCCGTCAGCTGAACATCCAAATCTAATTCTGGTTCACCGAAAATCTTAATGCGGATCGCATCCCCCGGGCCTAAAACATAGTTGTCAGCGCCCTCTGCCGCGACAGGTTCAGCCTGCTGCGCGAATGCAGCCAGACTGAACATCAACACTAACACTAAGCTCAGATATCTCATCAACATCAGTTTCCTTTACAGCGTCATTTGTACATTCAAACCGTACACAGTCCGGTCATAAACGATCACTCCCAACGTGGATGACCGGTCTTCCAGATTGACAAAACCTTTCAAAGTTAACCAGCGCAGCGGCTTCATCTCCAGCTCACCGGTAATAATTTTGCGGGTATCCTCACGCCCCAGCACCGAATTGGCCTGTATGACGCGGTTGTACTCGTCGGTTTGATACTCATACGCCAGCTTACTGGTTAATTGCTCTGACCATTGGTGATTCCAGCCGATGGCATAGGTCGTTTCAAGGATATAGTCAGAGTTAATATTCAGTGCATCTATGTCTTTCGCCCGGCGGCCGGTGGAAAAATCAAAACCGGAATAGGTCAGCGGTAACCACTGCACTATGGCCTCCCAGGAGAAACCATTAAACTTTTCCCGCGCTGCCAGATCAAAATCTTTATTTTGATAACCGAGCTTCAGAATGCCGGTCGTCAGTGCGGAGATGTCCCATTCTGCACCTAACCGATAGTTGTTATCAGTGTTATTGCGTGAACCGGATAAATCTTCTGTTTTAAAATTGATGTCAGCGGTTGAGAGTTCCGCCACCAGCTTGAAGGCGCCAGGCGTCTGATAAACAAAACCACCGCCAATTTGCCGCGAATCAAAATCACGGTATTGCGTCAGATCGCGGAAGTTTTTGTAGTCTTTGTTGTAAAAACGCGTATTGGCGCGCAGTTTACCAATGGAACCGGAACTGCCGTATTCGTATTCTGCGTCCAAAGTTTGCGCATTAAAACGTGTTTCTTCGACCTGCAGGTTGCCACGACCTTCCGAAATCCCGGTGCCACGGTCTTCATGCAACCAGCTGTTGTTCGCTTTCAGTTTCAGATTATGCGAACTGGATGGAGACAACTTCGCTTCGGCATCCAGATAGCCATCGGTAAAATTGTCGGCACTGCTGTCAAAATACACGGCGTTTTTCGCCGCTGCGGCAAAACTATAACTATTCGGGCCATCAATGAGATTGGCTTTCAGTGTCGGGGCTAATGTGGAAACCCAGCTGGAAATTGTGGCATTTGCATCCCTGACCACGTTGTCATCATGCTTCAGCTCCGCCTGCAGCGATGGAATGAAATCAATACCGGACTCAGTCCGAATCACCCCTTCCTGCTCCTGCGCCTGTACCAGACCCGATACCAGGACTAAAGCAACACAGTTCAGATGAAACCCAGTTTTACGACCTACCACTGTTTTAATACACATGCTGACCACTAAATCCCTTAAATACTGTTTTGAAAATTATCTTGATATCAAACCACAACGACCAATTACGGATGTAATACAGATCATATTCAACACGCTTTTCCATTTTATCCAGCGTGTCCGTTTCACCACGCCAGCCATTTACTTGCGCCCAGCCGGTAATGCCGGGTTTTACTTTGTGTCGCAGCATATAAAACGACACCTGACTGCGATATTGCTCATTGTGTGCGACCGCGTGTGGCCTTGGCCCTACGACCGACATCTGCCCCAGCAACACATTTAAAAACTGTGGCAGTTCATCCAGCGACGTCCGGCGTAACATCGCGCCTAAAACTGTCACTCGCGGGTCATTGCGACTGGCCTGCACTACCGTATCAGAATTCTCCATGACTTTCATGGTACGGAACTTAAACACGCCGATTTTCTTACCATCCAGGCCATAACGATCCTGCACAAAAAACACCGGGCCTTTTGAAGTCAGTTTGATGGCTATGGCAATCACAATCATTAGTGGTGTAAGCAATAACAGGGCAAACAGGCTGAAGGCGATATCAAAGGTGCGTTTTATATAGTTCTGCACACCATAATGCGGCGACTCGAAGACGGAAATGGTGTCGATTTCACCGACACTACTCAGACGGCCATGCATCATGCTCATCAGCAGGAAATCTGGCACCAGATACACATTTAGTGTTGTGTCGCCTAATTGCTCCACAATTTGCTGGATGCGTTTATCCGCATGTAACGGTAATGCGATGTAAAGACGGGAAATCACCCCAGATTGTGCAGTCATGACGGATTCAGTAACGTTACCGAGCAACAATCCGCGATACTCAGCCGGAAAACGCTCCATCTCACGGTCGTCAAAAAAGCCAATGCATTCAAAACCAAGCTCAGGATGTTGCTTGATTTCGTGGTACAGCTGAATGCCGCGAGGTGTCAAACCCACAATCGCCATCCGTTGTAAATTAACACCATGTTCGACCTGAATTTTGCGAACAGTGCGAAACACCAGCCGCCAGCTCAGCATTAATAATGCAGAACTGCTGTACCAGGCAACGACCACGACCCGGGAGAAGGTCTCACTGACTTTAAAGAGAAACAACACACTGAGCATGCCGGCAAAACAAATCGCCAGCAGCAGGCAGACCTGCCATAACATGTATCTGAATTGATTGATGCGCCAGGGTCGGTAAAGCTGCAGAGCTTCAGCGATGTATGAAGCGCCGGCAATGTGCGCCAGCAGCAATATCAGGTAGTTTTTATCAAAAGGCACACCGTACAACTGACAGCAGAGCAATAAGACTGCGATGTAAATCGTAATATCTAGCAAGCGGTGTATAAAGGCGAAGCCGTTATCTGCAGACTCAAAATGACTGGACTTTTTCGGCACGCTATCTTCCATGAATAAGTTGTATCGAGACGTCACTGTGCGATTCTACCCCTGAAAACAACAGCTTGCCAACCGAAACTTACCTGTTCGGCACCGATTGGGCCCAGGCCCATATTGCGATCAAATAACCACAGACTTTCACTAAACTGTGACAATGTTATGATATCAGTCAAATCCCCTTCGCCACAGATGGCCGCCAACAGATGCAGAAATTTCAGCTGTTACCTCTCCTGCTGTGTGGTTTTTTGGTTTGCAGTTGCAGCCAGCAACCGGACAATAAAGCACCACGGGCAACCGATGATCAGGCCCCGGAGCAACAGCTCAGTGCGGAAATTGCAGAGACGTCCGGGTTAGCCTGCCTCAGAAACAACCAGTTTCTGACTATCAACGATTCAGGCAATGCGGCGACTGTGTATCAGCTCGATGCCTCAGGCCGAATCATCAACAGGTATGCAACCAACGGCCGCAATCAGGATTGGGAAGCACTCGCACTGCATCAGGGCCGGCTGTGGATTGCAGATATCGGCAATAATAGTGGCCAACGGGCGACATTGGACTTATACAACGCGCCGATACCTCAAGGTCAGATCAAAGAGTTGATGGTGGACAGGCTTGAGTTACGTTATCCGCAAGCGCCAATGACAAAGCCGTCGTTTTATCAACATGAACTGGATGCCGAGGCTTTAGTCAGTACCGGCGATTCTCTGCTGATTTTTTCAAAAAACTGGATCGGGCTACAAAGCCGCGTATACGCCGTTGATACCAACGCAAAAGCCAGCACATTAGCGCAAGTCGGCGTAACCAGTGCTTTGCCCGGAGTGATCACTGACGTCGCCTATTCTGCGCAGCAGCAGGTCTTTGTCGTCGCCGGCTATGAAAATTTCCGCCTCAACCCGCTGACGTTTATGCTGAGTGGCGACTTTGCACCATTTATCGCTGTTTTGGACGCTAAGTATCAGTTAATCACCTCAGTGCAGATCCCGACTGGTGGTCAGCTTGAGGCGGTTTGTCTGGATGACACGCAAAATATTTGGTTATCACAGGAAAGTTCGTCACATCACAAAGCAAAAATGTGGCGTTGGGGGGCGTTGTCGACACTACTCAGTGCAACAGATTAAAAAATTTCACAAATATAAACATATTTTTCCGCGTATCAGACCGCTATAATATTGTAGTGTGTATGTGTTTCTGGCAGTCTGAAGTGAAACATCACGCCTTTGTCAGTTTTGTTTACATGTACCTGATTTTACCAGGAATTAAAATCCACTAAATCAATGACTTATTGTATATGGCATGTTATTTGCTCAGGCAATAAGTAGTGAGATTTAAATCTGTCACAGGAGTGTCCGGAGTGAGCAATCAAATGTATAAAGCATTAATCGTAGTCGCGGCACTGGCCGCAGGTCAGGCAAGCGCAACTTTAGTCACTAACGGCAGCTTTGAAAGCAATCCGGATTCTGCAATTGTCTATAACGGCAACGCACAAAACAAACCAATCAATTCATTCGACGATTACGGCACGCTGGGCAAAGGCTACAGCTGGGCCGTTGCTTCGTCATTGCCTGGCTGGAACGTGTTCTACGGCCCGGGCGTTGAAGTGCAGTTCAATAACACATTAGGTTTCAATGCCCAGGACGGCGGCCGTTACCTGGAGTTGGACACTCACTTTAACTACAGCACACCTGGCAACAGTAACTCTGGTATTTTCCAGCAATTAACTGGTCTGCAGGTTGGCGCCACTTACGAACTGTCTTTCTGGTACCGTTCACGCACCACCGCAGCAGACGATAACGGCTTAGGCGTTTACTGGAAACCAAACGCAGGTTTACTGAATCAGGCCAGCTACATCAGCAAAGTCGATTACGATGCACAAGCCGGTAACGACAAAGCCTGGACGCAGTACAAAGTAACGCTGGTCGCTTCTGCCAACCAAATGGTGTTGGGTTTCGGTGGTTTAGGCGACAAGCTCTATAATGCCAATGCAGCGGCAAATGGTAACGGTAAAGGCGGTTTACTGGACAACGTCAGTCTGGAATTCGTTTCTGCCCCGGTTTCAGCACCTGCCACTGTCGGCCTGTTCGGTCTGGCAGCGCTTGGTCTGATGCTGCGTCGTCGCAAAGCATAATTAAACCGACAATAAAAAAAGGAGCCTTGATGGCTCCTTTTTTGTTTGCCTACTTCTTCATGCTGCCTGCAGCGAACAACCTGTGCCGCACATCTGACGCTGACACTCAACCGGGCTGACTCAGTCCTGGTACACCGGCGAAGTCAGGCTCAACAACGAATACCAAACTGCAACCGCCAACAGAAGACCGGTGACAGACATCAGAAAATCATCTAAAGATGCTGAACGATAACTCAGCGTCGACTGAAAACATTCATCCGCCGCGTAGGCTACTGCCACCAGCAGAAAACAGCCAGCTTGTGTCAGCCTGCGGCGACGATAGATCCGCAACAACCAGCCTACACACAACGGCAGGAAAAAACCCAGCAACAGATGCATCGCCTTATCGGTACCAAACAGTTGCTCAATCTGAGCAATAACCGGATCGCCGACCAACAAATAACGGGTTGCCCAGATGCTTAGCAGGATCAACAGGAAAATACTGACTAACAGATCCAGCACAATCCGGCAGCGGTGCAGAAACTTTCGCAGGCTCAGATATCGCATCACAGGTTTCCCTTGAGACCCGGCATGGCTCAGGCCTTATGCTGATTAAGCAGCAGCCACAAGCGTGGAAAACGCCGCCCCATCACTGCTTTGAAATACAATAAAGGCCACAAAGGACCGCCGTGTTCACGAATAAAAAATAACCATTCCGACAATGGTGGGCATTTGGTCGGTTTGTGCATCCAACCGACCCGGACCGATAGTGGGATGGCTGGGTCTTTGATTGAACCTTTCACCGGATTTAGCGCACAGGCACCAAACAAACCGGGCGCTATCCACAGTTGTAAACCGGCCAGGCGCAGCCGGATGCTGTAATCGAAATCGCCCATGCTGTGGGTGAAACGCTCTGACAAAATGCCGATTTTCTCTACTGCAGCGGCCGGTACCAGACATAAGTTGCCGTTGACGTAATCACAGCTTAACGCTTGTTGTTGCGGTACCACTACTGCGCCAATCGCCAGCGGTAACCAGGGATAACGTGCACAGCGCCCGCCATAACTGAGCCGTTGCGACTGCGGGTCCTGCATGGTTCCAACCACTGCCCCGACCAGACTCCCGGCCTGATGTTGCTGGTCAGCACAAGCCACCAGCCGGCTCACAGCGTCCGGCAACAGCGTCACATCGTCATTCAGCCACAAATAAAAATCTGGCTGGGTTGGGATCGCCCGTTGCCAACATAAGCGCATCCCACCGTTCCAGAATAAATGCCCGGAGCCGCTGATAAGCTGAACCTTAGGAAACTGAGCGCGCACAGCCTCAGCGGTGCCATCGGTACAGCCATCGTCAACCAGCCAGACGTCCAGGCTCAGATCAGTAAATTGCTGCGCAAACAACGAAGCGAGGCAAGACAAAGTCTTCGCCTTGCGATTATGACAAGTCAGTAAAACAGCAATGCGGCGTGTCATAACATCCTCAGCACTTTTGCCGGCTGCCCGCCGGCCAGACAGCCCGGCGGGATGTCGCTGACCACTACCGAATTGGCGGCAATCACTGCGCCTGCACCAATAGTGACCCCTTTGAGCACCACCACATTCATGCCAAGCCAAACCTGATCACCAATTACCACCGGCGCACAGGTCCCCGGCTCACCGCGCTGGCGTGCTAAAGCGTCCAGCGGATGCCGGTCGGCATCGGTAATAGTCACATTAGCACCGCACATCACGCCTTTGCCCAGCGTGATCTGTTGCTGCGCAGCAATCACCGTACCGCTGAAGCCACAACCATCACCGACTTGCAGCGTCGCGCCTGCGGTTGCACTGAAAAAACAACGACGGTTCAGCCCAATAGTGTTTGAGGACGGCGCAGAGCGAAACACTAAATCACGGCCCAGCAGAATGCGGCCCTGCGGATGCCGGACGAACCGTGCCAGACCATAGAAACAAGCAGGCCCTTGCAACTCCAGCCCCCACAACCAGCCATAACCGCGCATCAGCAGGCTGCTGACGACACGCGAGACCAGTTGCTGTAGCAGAAAACAGCGATAGACCAGAACACCTTTCACACCTGCCCCTTTTGATTTGTCTGTTCTCAGGCAAACACCTTGAATTGCATCAACATTATCATAAAACTATGGCTGAAGTCCGACCCTTATCTGCCGAAAAAGCCAGCCTGCGTCTGTAACGTTTGCCGGCATTGCCGGAGGATCGGAATAGCGACTGCACACTCCCCCAGCAACATGGCCAGCAGAGCGCCATAAATCCCACCAGCATAAAGGCCAAGCAGTACCAAAGGTACAGTAGCCAGACTGGCGCGCCAGGTTACGCTGGCTAAAAAATGAAATTGATCAAAGGCTTGTAACAAAGTGCTAGCCGGCCCCCGCAGACTGCGCAATAACGCTGCCAGCGCGACAAAACCACCACAAGCAATAAAATGTGGCAAGGTCAGCAAATCCGGCCACAGCCATGCTGGTGCCAGCCATAACAATATCAGTATCGCCAGCAGATTCAGCAAAAAAGCCCAGGCACTAAGCCAAAGAAACGAGCGCCAGATCCGCTGTAAACCAGGCCAATCCGCTGCGGCAACAGCCCGCGCCAGCCGCGGCCGCTCGATCTGCGCCAGACTGCTTTGCACTAAAGTCATCGGGCGCAAAAACAACCCAGCCGCAGCGACAGGCGCCAAAGCCGCCGCGCCCTGCAGCAGCATCAACACATATTGATGAAAATTGGCAGTGACTTCGACGGTGACAACGCCTGCGAGCGCCGGTTTGCCTTGCTGCGCGTACCCGGCAGACCATAAACGCCCATCTGGTTCTGCCTGGATCACAGTCCAAAGCAGCCGCCCGGCGGGCAACAAACTCACTATTGCAGCCAGCAACAGCAACTGACTCAGGCTCCACAACGACACTAAGCCTTGCTGCCACAGCAGCGCCGAGCCCGGCAACGCCACCAGGCTAAAACTGAGATCTGCCAGCATCACCTGCTCCGGCGCGTCATTTTGTTGTACACAGCGGCAAAACCAGCGCAGCAGCAACAATGCAGCACTGAGCGCCAGCAGCACGATGACATCGGCGGCAATGCCTTGCTGCAAAAACAATAAGGCCTGCACTGCAGCACCAAGCAGCGCCAGTAGCAGCGCCAGTCGTAACATCGGGTTGAGCCCGCCAGCAGCAACAGTACCGTCGCGTGCGGCGATCAACAAAGGCGCGCCAAACAGCGCATTGATGAGGCTATAACCAAAAGCCTGCAACAACAGATAAAACGCAAAAGCCCCATACTGGTTTTGGCTACCCTGCAGCAATAACAGATAACCCAGCACAAAAGACGACAAGGCATAAGCTGCATTGGCAAACAATGCCCATAAGCGGCGGTCTTGCCAGAGCGCCATCAGCGCCGACCTACCAGCAACAGATTAAGCAGTGGCACTGGCCGCACCAACAAGCGGTAGACGTGACTTAACAGATAAAACAGTACAAACGGCAGGCTCATCAGCAGGATATCCCAGGCAGGTTGTTGCACCAGTTGATACCAGTACTTACCCGCCAGCGTCAACAATGGTTCATGCGCCGCAAAGACAAAAAACACTGTGTCACTGCGCACGCCTGCCGAGGCGCCGGGGGACTGCTCTGTAGTACCGGCGATGCGCAGAGCCAGGTTCCAGACGCACAGCGTCCCCACTAAAATCGACACAGGCCGTGCCCATGACAAATCAACAGGTACCGCAAAAGCTGCAGCTAGTACCGAACATCCAATCAAACCAAACCAAAGCAACAAGCCCCAGCGATAACTAAGTTCCGGTAGTTTCAGGCTAACACCTTCCAGCGCGGCCACAGCGCCCAGACCGAAAAACACCACTGATACCAACGCCGGCTGAAACCACGGCCATTGCTGGAACAGAAACAAGGCAATCAACACCAACGCAAAAGTCAGCCGCAGCAAGCGCCAAAGCAGGTAAAACAGCGGTGCCAGCAAGGTCAGGAATAATAAATCGCGGATAAACCAGAACTGATAAGCCAGCGGATTGCGCTCAATGCCAATAATCAAAGCGATAAACTCGGCCACTGAATCTGCTTTAGCACCCGCAGGATTATTCACCCAATGCGCCGGGCCAAATCGCAACAGCAGGTTATAGGCAAAGAACAGCAACAGCCCCCACACCAACAGCGGAAGACCAAGCCGCAATAGCCGGTGCTGCGCCAATTTCTGATAAGCCCGCCAGCCGGTTTGCCAGTGTCGGAACAGCAGATAAGCGGCGCAAAAGAAAAATAACGGCCGCGCCACGCGCAGGGTTTGTTCCAGCAGCAGCCACAACGATGATTGCGAAAACCGCAGCAGTGGCAAGGTGTGTAACATCAACACCGCGAGGATCAATGGCACCCGCAAGCGATGAATGGCCTGACTCACCGTCGGGCTGAGTGCAGACTGCGGCGCTGCGCCTGGCATCAGAGCATATCCATCAGTCAGCCCAGATATGCTTTGGTATGCGGATGCACCCGCGCGTCAGCCAACAATTCAGCAGCGCTGAACCAGCGATAGCGGCCATGTTGTTGCTGCGGCAACGCCTGTAAATCGTTGAGCCGATCACCAACCGCCAGCTCGTAGGCGATGGCGACATAATGCGTCGACGGGCTCTCGCCAAACACAGAATCAGTGTAAAAATGGTCATAAGGCCGCAGCAACTGTGCATCCGCCAGCGCAAAGCCGATGCCAAGCTCTTCCCGGGTCAGGCGCTCAAAAGCACTGCTCAGGCTTTCCATTTTGCGGATCCGGCCACCGGGCACAAACCAATATCCCTGCGCCGGCCGGTTCATCCGCTCTCCCAGTAAAATCTGGCCCGCGCCATTTCGCACAATCAAATCGAGCGACACCAGCGGCGTCGCGTCGATGACAGTGCTAAAAACGCTATCGGATAAAAACATCAGCGCCTCCGTCAGGCCCGGAATGAATCCTGATTGGCCAAAAACCACTGGTAAGTGCTGGCAAGGCCTTGTTCCAGCGAAGTACCGGCTTTCCAGCCGAGCGCCGCCAGCCGGCTGACGTCCATCAGCTTGCGCGGTGCACCGTCGGGTTTACTGGCATCAAAGGCAATACGGCCCTGGTAACCCACCACTTTGGCCACCGTTTCCACCAGCTCGCGGATAGTACAATCGACACCGGTACCAACGTTAATGTGGCTTAGCATGGCTTCGGTATGCTGCTGATAAACCTCACCATCCAGATCCATCACAAATACGCTGGCCGCTGCCATATCATCCACATGCAGGAACTCGCGCATCGGTTTGCCACTGCCCCAGGCCACTACTTCTTCTGCGCCAGCCAGTTTGGCTTCGTGGAAACGCCGTAACAGCGCTGGGATCACATGGCTGTTTTGCGGGTGGAAATTGTCATTCGGCCCGTACAGGTTGGTTGGCATCACTGAGCGGTAATCGCGGCCAAACTGGCGGTTGTAGCTTTCACACAGCTTAATCCCGGCGATTTTTGCCACGGCATAAGGCTCGTTGGTTGGCTCCAGCGTGCCGGTAAGCAGCGCCTGCTCTGTCATAGGTTGTTCGGCCAGCTTAGGGTAAATACAGCTGGAACCGAGGAACAACAACTTTTGCACACCAGCCTGATGGGCGCTGTGGATGATGTTGCACTGGATCATCAGGTTTTCGTAGATAAAATCCGCCGGATACGTGTTGTTGGCGACAATACCGCCCACTTTCGCGGCCGCCAGATACACCTGATCGATTTGTTCTGCGGCAAAAAAAGCGCTGACCTGCGCCTGCGAAGTTAAATCCAGCTCACGGCGGCTGCGCAGCACCAGCTCATTGTGCGGGTTTTGCTGCAATTGCCGCACAATGGCAGACCCCACCATGCCGTTGTGACCGGCGACAAAAATTCGGTTTTTCTTCACTGTCATGTTCTGTTCCATCGGGCCAGCATCTGCAGCCGGCCGCGCCAAGCAAAAAACGGCGTCGCGCCAATGTTAAACGCTATTATTCCAGCGACACGCTGACGTCATAACCATGTTGTTTTAACAAGGCGTGTTGTTTGGCCTTGTTCAGGTCGTGCGCCACCATTTCTGCGCACATGTCTTCGACGGTAATTTCCGGTACCCAACCCAGCTTTTGTTTGGCTTTGGTCGGGTCACCGAGCAACGTTTCCACTTCTGCCGGGCGGAAATAACGCGGGTCAACTTTGACAATCACATCACCGACTTTCACTTTCGGCGCGAGCGTACTATCCACCGCCGTCACTGTGGCAATTTCATTGACGCCTTCACCGCTAAACGCCAGTGTGATGCCGGCCTGCTGCGCAGTCATCCGGACAAATTCACGCACTGAAATTTGTTTGCCGGTGGCGATGACAAAATCTTCGGCATGGTCCTGCTGCAGCATCAGCCACTGCATCCGCACATAGTCTTTGGCATGGCCCCAGTCGCGCAGCGCGTCCATATTGCCAAGATACAGGCACGGCTCCAGGCCATAAGCGATATTGGCAATAGCGCGGGTGATTTTACGCGTGACGAAAGTTTCGCCACGGCGTGGCGATTCGTGGTTAAACAAAATGCCGTTACAGGCATACATGCCATAGGATTCACGGTAATTAACTGTGATCCAGTAAGCGTACAGCTTGGCCACAGCGTAAGGCGAACGCGGATAAAACGGTGTGGTTTCTTTTTGCGGAATTTCCTGCACTAAACCATAAAGTTCCGAGGTAGACGCCTGATAAAAACGGGTTTTCTTCTCAAGGCCCAACAAACGAATGGCTTCGAGTAAACGCAAAGTCCCCATCGCATCGACATCTGCGGTGTATTCAGGGCTTTCAAACGACACCGCCACATGCGACTGCGCGCCTAAGTTGTACACTTCGTCCGGCTGTACCTGCTGCAAAATACGGGTCAAATTTGACGAATCGGTCAAATCACCGTAGTGCAAAATAAAGTTTTTGTTTTCGATGTGCGGGTCCTGGTAAATGTGGTCCACGCGCTGGGTATTAAATGAAGACGCGCGGCGTTTAATGCCGTGCACGATATAACCTTTTTCCAGCAGAAACTCTGCCAGATAAGAGCCGTCCTGGCCGGTGACACCGGTAATTAAGGCAACTTTTTGCGTCATCGTATAAATTCCTTACTGACTAATTCGACAAGGTCTTGAGCGAAGCGGCTAAGCACCTGCTCACTATTGATATGGTCGACGGCATATTGCCGTGCGATGGTATTGGTACTGCGGGTATCTTGTGCCAGACACTGGCGCAGACCGTTGATAAAAGCATTGCTGTCTTCCGGTTCAATGCAGTGATAAATGCCGGGCACACGCCGGGCCAACTCACCCAGTTCAGTGTCTTGCTCTGCAGTGACCAGTGCATGGCCGCCAGCGGCCAAAATATTTGTCAGCTTTGACGGTAATACGGCATCGGCCACACCTTTTTTCTGCACCACTAAATGCACGTCGGTCATCACCAGAATTTGCGGGACTAACTCCCAGGCCTGCAGCGGCTTAAATTCAACGTTGGTTAACCCCCGGCGGGCGGCCTCTAACGCAAGAGTGTCGCGATAAGCGCCATTGCCGATAATGACAAACTTCACCTGCGGCTGGTCGGCCAGTGCCGCTGCTGCGTCCAGCACAATCTCAAGCCCTTGTTTTTGGCCGATATTGCCGGAATACAGCACTATTTTATCGTCGCTGGCATAACCCCACTGCGCCCGTAACGCGCTGCTTTCCACCGCCGGATTAACTAAACCCGTGTCTGACCAATTTGGGAAAAACAGCAGTTTGTCCTTCGCGACGCCCTTCTGACTGGCTTTGGCCAGCATGCTGTGCGAAATTGATGACACTTTGTCAAAACGGTTCATCAACCAGCGCTCAATACCCAGAATCAGGCGTTTTTTCAGCGATGGCTGCGAAGGAGCATCAGGCGTTGGTGCCACACTGTCCTTACCGGCCATGCCAAGGCCAAACATCGCGTCGACCTCAAAATCCTGGATATGCAAAATGGTTTTAGCACCGGTCAAAGCGCTGTAAATCAAGGCACCGGGCGCGCAGAACAAAGTAGGCTGCACCAGCATCACCACATCGGGTTTTTCGCGCAGTAACGTGAGCAAGCGGCCAAAAGAACTGAGCGCAAAGCTGGCAAGGTGCACTAAACGCTTTAATGTTGTGACTTTGCTTGGCACATACAGCGGATTACGCAGCACCCGCACCTTACCTTGTTGTTCCGTGCTGTAAGCATTGCTAAAACCGGCATGCACCTGCCACTCCGGATAATAAGGCGGCGCTGTCACCACCAGACAGTCAATCCCTTGCTGCGCAAGCGCCTGCACCATCTCACCATTGTATTTACCAATCCCGGTCAGTTCCGGAGCGTGATTGATGCTGTAGAGTAGAAATTTCACGGCGACCTCTGATTAAATCCTGAATAACCTTACCAATTCTTCCCTGAATGACGCAGCTGAAAAATTTTGACTTCTCTCAAACGCTTTGTGTTGTAGCAACCTCAGTTGATTGCGATCAGCATCCAGCAATTGCAATCCGGCGAGTAAACTATCTACTGATTTGGCTTCAATAAATAACGCAGCGTCACCAACAGTTTCTGGAATACCGTTATGCCGGGTAGTGACGATGGCGCAACCACAGGACATGGCCTCCAGAATGGTCAGCGGAACCCCCTCTGTCGGATGGTGAGTTTGCAATACAAAAATGTCAGCGTCTTTTAGCAACTGCTGTTTTGCTTCGCCATCAATCAAACCAGGGAATGTCAAAAGCCCTTGCTGCGCCAACGCCTTAGCACTGGCAGTAATGGATTCATTCCCTGCACCGCACAACACAAATTCAAATTGCTGCGTCTTTGCCGCTAATTGCAAAAAGGTGTCAACGCCTTTTTCTGGCATTAATCCGCCAAGAAAAACTACTTTGAGCTTTTGGCTGTCTGCCCACGGGACTGGCATCGCCGCTGGTAACTCGCTGAAATTTCCAAGCACTTTGACTCGCTCTACCGCAAAACCCAGCTGCAGCAGCTTTAACCGCAGGTCCTCAGTCAACACGATGTTTAAAACCGCAGGCGACAAATAACAGCGGGCTAAACGAGGGTATTTGAGACAGGCACTGAGCACACCATAACCATGCCAATGCAAAATGATTTTTTTTCTGGACAATCGCGCTGCCAATAGCAGCGGTAAGAAACGTAATAGCCCCATCAGGGTCTGCCCTGGTGTCATGTAAAGAATGCCAACACCCATTTGCAGCCACAGCCCTTGCCACAGCAATTTAAACATTCGTAACAACTTTACGATGTTGACCTGGCCTACGTCGTTGACGCTGTCCACAATGCAACTATTTAGAATGGACACTTCAAAACCGGCTTGCTGCAACATGCCTTGCACCTGCAAATTCATTTTGCCTTCACCGGTTACCGGAGGCGGAAACTGGCCAATCATCAGCACTTTTTCAGCCATGCTGGCGCACCTCTTCAATCAATGCCAGATAGCCTCTTGCCATAGCCTCGTAGGTGTATTTTTCTAAAACCTGTGCTGATAGTTCAGCAGACTTCGCAGCCCAAAGGTCGCGTTCCAGATAAAACGCCATTAAATGCCGGGCTAAATCCTCCGCGTCGTCGGTATGGAAAAAACGTCCATTTACGCCTGGCATAAAAGCTTCAATTTCCGGCGCATGGGGCTCATGTTCAGAGATCAGCATAGGACGGCCAAACGACAGCGACTGCGTGATCGACAGTCCGACATAACCCGGTGACACTGAGCACACCGAACCTCTATAGAGCTCACGCAAAAATGCGTAATCATTGTTGTGGCCATGCAGTAAAACACGATCACGAAAAGGGCTTTGTACAAGCCTTTGCTGCAAAGCTTCCAGCTGATCGCCCGCGCCGATAAAATGCAAACGAGAGTCAACAAGTCCCTGTTCACAAGCCAGTAAAAATGCGTTGAGCAGCACTAATGGTTTTTTCTCTGCAACTAAACGTCCGACATAGAGAAAATCGCGCCCAGCCTCGCTGAAATACGTGACCTGATCGGCATAAACCACAGAATTTGGCGCATAACCACTAATGGTTGATTGGCCGACGGAAGTAGCCCTGAATGCGTCCATCTGTCCTTTTGTATAAAACAGAGCACCGTTGGCCAGTTTGAGCATGAGCTGTCTGGCACTAAAACGCTTTTGCTCACCGGCACGATTTAACAGATGCCCCCACACCACCGTCTTTCCGCGCTTTAGCACACGGCTGCTCAGCAAAGACAGCCAACTGGTAATACAACGGGGATTGAGTTCTACCACTCTGATGTTACTAGTAAAAATATCTTTTGAATAACTTGGCCAAACCTGTAGCAGCGCTCTTCGGCCTAAGAAATAGTAATTCTTAGATCTAAGAAAATATTTTAGCTCCCAAACATCATCACAAGTACTAACCGAAGAAAAATACTCTTCACCACACACGATTTTCACAACTGAATTAACCGCCAAACTTTCAAATAGTCCAACGCGATAGTCAGGAACAACTGCCTGAACAATAATCAGATTACTATTCATCGTTTCGCGCTCGATTTTGTTCGTACAACAATGGAAGGATTAAAAAAACACCAATCACTAGTGAGCTAATTCGAGAACCAAATGGATTAGCGATAACTGTAAGGGGAAGATATGCAAAAATAACGGAATTATAAAACACAAAGCTCTTTGATGGTGGCACAATATTGGCACTAATTAATCGGCAACTTGCTATTACACTCCTAAAATATACAAATGGCAAAGCACAACCAAATACAAGCCCTGCAGAATAAAATGAATACACCCATGAAGAGTGTCCAGCAACCCACGGCCTCAAGTCTTCCAAATACCACAAAGGCAGTATTTGTGATAAATCTGAGAAATAACTAGAGTCCCAATAATACTCAGACCCCATACCAGCACCTGTCAGGAATTTCAGAGGATCTTCAACAAGAATATTAAATTGAGCCGTATATTCAGCCAGTCTTGTATATGTAGTTGGATCAAAACCGAAGTCATCCGTCAAACCGAAAAGCCTGTAGCTCCAAAAGTCAAAAACACCTGGTTTAATATATCCAACTAGTGGGATAGCAAAGAAAGAAAATACAATCAAATATTTAGCTGAGCCAAGCAATTGGAGCCAGATAGTTGATTTAAAGCTCCGCCTCGCAAATAGAATAAAAAACAACAAGATCGAAAACGGCACAAGTAGATAGTTCCTTGTTACACTCACAGATATTACAACAAGCGAAAACAGTATCAGAAGCACGCCCTTTAGTTTATTTCCATCGCTACTGAAAATATAGGAAAAAGCAAAAGCAAAAACCAAAGGAAGCAACGGACCTACGATTTGATGCCTTAATAAATTGATATCTCCGCCAATGATACCTACCTGATAAATCGGGGTCCACACTACAGAAGCAATAGCCGAAACAAAAAAACATGAAAATAAAATACTTAACCGAATTCCTTTTGAGTAAAGCAAAGCGACTAAAACCATGGACATCCCACACAGTAAGAAAGGCAATACAACCCTAAAGTACTGTGCCAAGGGAACCGAATTTATAAATGCGCTCAAAATTGTAAAAAATAGGAAAGCCCACCACACTTTTATACTTGTTTTTGCTGATGTAGGAATGTTATTAACAGTCGCCTGCTTAGAACAAAAAAACAGAAGCAGCAAAAAGCTCAAACATGTTATAAGGATCAAAATTAATTGAGATACTCCGCCGCCATCATCTTCACCTTTAAAGTCAAATGCTAATGGCAGTAGGTACATTGAAAAAAGGATTATAATGAAATGTTCTTTTTTCATAAGATCATTCAACGTGAAAAGCAATTTTTTTGAAAGATTCAGGGCTACATAGCAAAACCCCATCAGGTTTGGCGGTAGCTTCACCCCCTACTAAATCAATTTTAGAAAAATTATCACTCTGGATGGAAATTATATTATTGTAATTACATATTCTCTCTGCAACAGAATTTGATCTTACTATTGGAGTTTTACCGAACTGTAATGCCCTACCAAGAACGCCAGACGATTGATCGTAACTAGGTGAGTATGCGCACCAAATAAAACCAGAAGCTTTGTATACTGCGAATATTTCCTCATCACTTACATATCGATTAATCGCAATACCACCATTGCGAACAAATTCATCTAATTCAGCTTCTTCAACATCAGTGATTTTTCCAGCGATTAGAAAACAGAACTTACTTCTGATATTTTCATTTTCGTTATAGAGTTTAATGAAGCTATCAACGCCTTTATCCTTGTTTTGTTTCCCAATAGCAGAAACCAAAATCTTACCTGCAGAAACCGATAGAAATTTTGAGTAAAAATGCTCAATTTCTTCAGCATTAGCATTTGAAATGCAATACGATAAATCCCAAAACTGAAAATCATACAAACTACTTCGACACAACCCCTTTAAGCGAGGTTCAATTTCAAATGGAATAATTGAAATAGTGTTAGTATATCTAAAAAAATTCAAAAACTTCATCATTGCGAATTTCACAATATGCTTTGGACTATGTGAGCCGATACAGTAATGAGCTCTAAATGTTAGCCCTGAAGTTTTTAGACCAAACAATGACCTCACCACGGACACTATAAAAAATTTGAAAAAGTCATCTTCGACCATTAAAAAAAGTAGAGGATCTCTTCTTAGAGTACCGTCTCTTAATGAAACCCTCGTTCCATGGAGATATTTTTGAGTAAAATCCGCATATTCGCGACGATGCCCATCATCATTATTACTATAGAAGTTAAACTTCATGCTTACGCCTTGTAAAGAAAACAACAAAAACCCGAGCAAAATACTTAAACAAATATATAAAAGGCTGGCTTTTTCTAACAGATAAAACGATAACAGGTAAATGCTTGAGACTATTAGTTCTAAATGTCCTACCAAAGGCAAAATACCGCCAAGGAAAACGCCCATAATCAGACGGATCTTTGAAAGTTTGCAAGCCAAATTCTTTACAAACCAAACTCAATACCGACTGGTCATGGCGATGGGCTTTGGCCAGAGGCCCTAGCACTACATCATCGGTAATATGGTCGGCTCGTTGACATGCTGCAAACCAGCGCTGGATAAATAAATCGCTTTGCTCCGACTTTCTAATCAATAAATAGGTCGCGCAAATCTGATTGCTATAGGCTGCACCGGTTTCAAACGCCCGGTAGTCACGTAATACACTCTCGGCTGTCCATTCATATTCAATGAGCGGCAGTTCAAACGGCATTACGCTTTGCGTCGTTTGCTCAAGTGCCTTGATCAAGTGTCTGACGTTATTGATAAACAAAGCGCCTGCATCGCAATAAAACAGATAGTCACCTTCGTTTAATTCCTGATAAACCTTATTGATAAAATACGGCTTCCAGAGCCAATAGCCTGCGCCGCGTTTCTGCGACAAGATCTTATCGTGTTGCGCTCTAAACTCCGGATCAATATCTGACGTAGAAAAACTGTAGATTTGATCAAAACCACCAAACAGCCTGGCCGAACGACTATTGAGATTTCTTTGCTTGAGGAAATTATCATCAGAGCAATTCACTAATACGGTTTTCAATGGGCTGATCTCAATTGCTGCCTGACATGCATTAAACCTATCCAACAGGATGTCAGCAAAAATGCGGTTGCACTGACTGTCATAATACCTGTCACCGAGAGTTCGCTAAGACTCGAATATAGACCCAGTAAAACTACCAGAACCAAAGCTTCTATCGATAACATAGCTGCGATAAGTGAAAATTTTTCATAACCCATCAAGAAGGTAATGTTGACTTGTCCTAACGCGATGAGCAGGTAATTGGCTAAAAAGGCTGCGTATTCCAAATCCGCCAGAACTAACTGGCCCTTTAACCAATATTGATTGAGACCTTCTCTAAACAGGTAAATAGCGATTCCGAACACCAGTGATGCAAAAAGGTTATAGGCAATCAAGCGTTGATACCAAAGTCCAAGCACCAGACTATTGCCTGCAGTCCTGGCTCTGATAATCATTGGCCACAGCGGTTGCGATACCATCGTAAGCAAACTGCCAATCAGCGCGTAAATACGATAAATCACGCTAAGAGCAGCCGACAACTCTTTCGATTGTCCATAAGTAAAAAGCACTATCGCTTGCTGGCTCACTGCAACCGACAGTTGAATAAAGAAAAAAGAACCAAAGTTTGAGCGCAGTTCCTTGACCATATTTTTGTCAATCCGCAGGCTACTCCTATCACATTCAAGTTTGCTCAACAGATAGGCACTGTTCAATATTCGGGCGATAACAAGGCCAGTCTGACTCATGATAAAAACAAAAAATGGGCTTTTGTTCTCAAGCAAATCTGTGGCAATAAACATCAAAGCCAAATTCAATAGACTGCCCAACGAGAAGAACAAATTTGTGACGTGAAGTTGGTTGCGCCCGGCATTGACCGAATCAACAACACTGGAAACGATTAACAGAGCAACGAAGAGATAGACCGTGAGCAGTTCACCATAACGTACCGAGTCTGCCATCGAATCGATGACAGCAAGGGCTGCTGTAAACAGGGGCAGGCCAATACATAAGATAACTGCCGAGATGAAAAAAACAGCGTTTATGTAGTACTGTGCGGTAGTTTTGGCATCAATACCACCTGCGACACGAGCGGTTAAACTAGGCGCAACACCAGTTGCGCACAAGCCAACCCAGGTCGTTAATCCTGTATAAATCATAAACAGTGCAAAACCATCAGTCCCAAGTGCAGCAAGGGCTAATGGGATCGCAGCTATCTGAAACAGGATCCCTGTTCCTTTCGACATCAGGGATGTCAACACAGATAGCTTCAGTATCCTTACTACGTTCATTTGGTAATCAAATCCTGTTACGTACTACATTCACCAAAGACGTTCAGCACATCAGGTGAATTTGGCCACTGCAAAGTGCGCATTTTTCAATCACTACCAAACAAATCCCGCGTATAAATCTTCTCTTTCACGTCATCCAGCTCTGGCACCATGCGGTTGGTGACGATGACATCGCTTTTTGCCTTAAATTCGGCTAAATCGCGAATGACTTTGGAGTTGTAGAAACTGTCTTCGGTCAGCACCGGCTCATAAATAATCACTTCCACGCCCTTGGCTTTAATGCGTTTCATAATGCCCTGGATGCTGGAGGCGCGGAAATTGTCGGACCCTGCTTTCATAATCAGCCGGTACACGCCCACCACTTTGGGTTGGCGGTTTAAAATGGCAAAAGCGATATGGTCTTTGCGCGTAGTGTTGGCGTCGACAATGGCCTGGATCAGGTTGTTTGGCACATCGTCAAAGTTACGCAGCAATTGTTTGGTGTCTTTGGGTAAACAATAACCGCCATAACCAAAAGACGGGTTGTTGTAGTGATTGCCAATCCGCGGGTCTAAACCCACCCCTTCGATAATTTGGCGGCTGTTTAAGCCATGCGTTTCGGCGTAAGTGTCCAGTTCATTAAAAAACGACACCCGCATCGCTAAGTAGGTGTTGGAAAACAACTTCACCGCTTCAGCTTCAGTGCTGTCGACCAATAAAGTTGGAATATTTTGTTTGATAGCGCCTTGCGCTAACAAGTCGGCAAACTGCTGAGCGCGGGCTGATTTTTCACCCACGATAATGCGTGACGGATGCAGGTTGTCGTATAGGGCCCGTCCTTCACGTAAAAATTCCGGCGAAAACATCAGGTTATTGCAGCACAGCTTTTGCTTCACTTTTTTGGTGTAGCCAACCGGCACCGTCGATTTAATCACCATCACTGCGGTTGGGTTTATCGCCATCACGTCGCTGATGACAGATTCGACCGAGCTGGTGTCAAACTTGTTGGTGTCCGGGTCATAGTCGGTTGGTGTGGCGATAATGACAAAAGCCGCGTCTTTGTAGGCGTCGGTTTTGTCGGTAGTCGCGCGAAAATTCAGTGGCTTATTGGCGAGATAATCTTCGATTTCAGTGTCGACTATCGGAGATTGTTTTTGATTGAGTTTGTCGACTTTGCTCTGGAGGATATCCAGGGCGACCACTTCATTGTGCTGGGCCAGTAAAATCGCGTTGGATAAACCAACATACCCGGTACCTGCAATTGCTATTTTCATCCGCGATACAAACCTGTTTTAGTCAATGCCAGTTATTGGCTGAATTTATGCTGTGTGACGCGCTGCGTCTGTTGGTCTTGCAGCTCCACTTGCGGCTGGGCTGGTCGCTTTTTTCGTCCGCCCCAGCGGGTTACAAAGTGGTCCGCCGCCTGATACAACGCAAAATAAGGGTTGGCCTGTTCGGCAAATACCGGCCCGGTTTTTACCAGCCGCAGCAGCTGCAGTGCCAGCGGAATACGTTCCCGGCCATAGTAGCGCGCGCAAGGCTGCTGCAATTGTGACTTCTGGCTTTGCATGCTTAAACACAAACCCGTGGTGTAAAGCCGATACATGGCACTATAAGTGTGTGCCAACAATTGCTGGCGACTTTCAACCTGATGCAAAGACGCCTGATGGCGGGCCCTGCCACTCAAGCAATCGCTATACAAAGCCACTGCTTGCGTATACACAAAATGCCGACTCTGCCATTTCACCGCAGCTTCCTGCAGATTTTGCATCATGCGCTGAGACGCATCGACACAATGCTGATTGTTCTTATCAAGAAAACATAAACCAGAACGCCCGCCCAGATGCAGCACAATATCTGGTTGGTGCTGCGCAAATAGCTGCATAACTGCACTACGGCAACATAAATCTGTTTGGCAACACAGCAAACCTGGCTGTTGCAAAAAGGAAGAAGCTGCAGCCTGATTGCCCGAGTCCGCGCTGGTGTCATCAACGCCAAGCACCTGATAGCCGGCACCCAGCAAAGCTGCAGCGACCTTCCGGCCGACCGGGCTGGTGACTGCGGTCACTAGACACAGCATCCTTGCACTCCTTCTCTCACCGCACCGGCGTCTGGCACCGGCCAATTTGGGTCTGTATTACTGGCCGTTTAACAGCTCCAGCAACCTGGCTTTGTATTCTGCACCAAAGGACGCATTCAGCGCGTATTCGGCGTTGGCCATGGCATAACCGAGTTTGCTGCCGCAATCATGGGATTTGCCTTTGATATGATACGCCTCAATGGTTTCCAGCAACCGTAACTGATGCAAACCGTCTGTCAGCTGAATTTCATCGCCGGCACCCGGCGGGGTGAATTCGAGCAAATCCCAAATCGCCGGCGACAACACATAACGGCCGGTAATAGATAAGTTGCTTGGCGCTTCGTCGATATCCGGTTTTTCAACCATATCGCTGACTTTGATGCTGTCGCCCGGGTTTAACGCCACACCACCGACATTGACAATACCGTATTGATTCACCATGTTGGCCGGCACGGGCTCGACCATGATTTGGCTATGACCGGTTGCTTCATAGCGCTTGATCATTTCCGCCAGGTTGTCTTTTTTCAGATTGCTTTGGTACTGATTGATAATGACGTCGGGCAGTAACACGGCAAAGGGGTGATTTCGTACCACAGGCCGTGCACACAAAATGGCATGGCCTAAGCCCAGCGCATGCGGCTGGCGCACTGAAATCACAGTGACATTTTTCGGCGTAATATTACGAACTTCATCCAGCAGCTGGCGCTTGACGCGTTTTTCCAGCGTGGCCTCGAGTTCAAACGAGGTGTCAAAATGGTTTTCAATGCTGTTTTTTGAGGAGTGGGTAACCAGCACTATTTCGGTAATGCCGGCGGCGATAGCTTCCTGTACCACATATTGGATCAATGGCTTATCAACAATCGGCAGCATTTCTTTTGGCATCGCTTTAGTGGCCGGCAACATGCGGGTGCCAAGGCCCGCTACCGGGATCACCGCGCGCGTGACAGCGCGATCTTCAATCAGACGGGTTGTTGCAGATACAGCTTTATTTGATTCCATGAAACACTCTTCTGTTGAATTAAACCCTGATCTTCCTTATCAGACTGCAGCGAAGTAGAAAAGCAACAACACCATCCGGGTGTGTATCAGGCTTTAAAAAACGGCTGCGATAAGCCTGAACAGGGAGAATTTATACCGTATTTAACGGTGCTAAGGCAATGAAAACCGGCCTTTACAGCCTAATTACGGATGAATTTTATTGCATTGGTGCGACTGAAGCATGCCCTTTGTGCATTTGTTTTCGCTTTTGCTGATAAATCGCGCAATGCTGTGCTGGTATGCAGCCATTTTTTGCCTAAAACCATCGTATTTTCACTGAGTTGCTGCAAAGTCGGGTCATTGCTGCCCTCTTTGCCATTGTGCTAATCTTTGGCACTTATCCCTTGCCATAATCCGTCAATGCGCACTAACACTTATGCGCTGACGTTTAGAAGGAAACCGGTTATCAACCGTCTTGCTCTGTGGTTACCTCTGGTGTTTCAGACGCTGGCGCCCTCACCGCCCGGCGCTGTTTACACATTGCCGGACAGCACACTGCAACAAGCCCGCCAGCAATATGACGACGATGGCTTTGAGCGCGTCGTCGCCCTGCGTGACTTTCTCAGCGAACATCAACAAGAATCGGATTGGAACAAACTGCATCAGGTGAATCAGTTCGCCAATCGTCAGGTGCGGTTTGTCAGTGATCAACAACAGTGGGGCCAAAATGATTATTGGGCCTCGCCGCTTGAATCTCTCGGCAACGGCGCCGGCGACTGTGAAGATTACAGCATCCTGAAATATTTTATGCTGCGCGCCCTTGGCATTCCCGATGACAAATTAAGACTGATGTACGTGCGCGCGTTACGGCAAAATGAACCGCATATGGTGCTGGTTTATTTCGAAAACCCGCAGGATTACCCGCTGGTGCTGGACAATCTTGAAACCGAGATCCGCCCCGCTTCTGAGCGGACCGACTTAAGACCAGTATACAGTTTTAACGCCAGCGGCCTGTGGCTGGCACGTGCTGGTGGTCTGGGTCATAAAGTACAAAACCATAAAGGCAACAGTCACTGGCTGGCAGTGCTGGAAAAAATTGAACGGGGTCAATAAAAAAATGTTTGCTGCTTATGCACTTATTGATATAACAACAAAAAAGACGGCCACAGCCGCTAAGGCATTATCCTCATGACCGATCAGCAACACTCTTCTTTGGCCGAAAGCCCGGCACCAGGCCGCGGTATTTCTCTGAACCTGCAACTCAGCGTATTACTGGTGTTGCTGGCGTTACTGACCTTTGTTTCATCCGTGCTGGTCAGCACCAGCAATATGCGCAGTTATCTGGATACGCAGCTGTCGCAATCTGCTAAAGACACCGCTAATAGCCTGGGTCTGTCGATTTCACCTTATGTCGGCGGTGCGGACATCACTGTCGCGGAAACTATGGTGTCGGCGATTTTTGACTCCGGCGCTTATCTGAAAATGAAATATACCGACACTAAGCAACAAGTGGTGTTTGACCGGACGTCGCGGCTAGAGCTGGACGAAGTGCCGGCCTGGTTTATCCGTTGGTTTCACCTCGACCCACCGGTGATGACCTCAGAAGTGAACGATGGCTGGCGCATCGCCGGCACACTGCAGGTACAGGCACACCCGGGATACGCCTACCAAAGTCTGTGGCGCCACACTAAAGCGGTGTTCTGGAACAGCCTGCTGATTTGTTTGCTGGCACTGGTTGCAGTACACGTACTGCTGCTTGTAGTGCTCAAGCCTTTAAAAGATATCGAAAAACAGGCACAGCATCTGGCCGAAAAACGCTTTGAATTGCTCGACTATATGCCGATGACCACTGAGTTGCAGGCCGTGGTCCGTGCTCTGAACCGGATGGTTGCGCATGTTCGGCGTAATTTCGATGAGATGAATGACCGTGCCGAGCAGCTCAATCAGCAGGTGTATCTCGATCCGCTGACCACTTTGCCAAACCGCCGCGCGCTGATGCAGTCGTTTACTGCGCTGAATCAACTGAGTGGCAACGAGGATGACCAGCATTACATGATGCTGGTGGCGTTAAGTTCACTGAAGCATGTCAACGACCAACAAGGTTATGCAGCCGGTGATTTGTATGTGCAAAAAGCCGCTGATCTGCTGCTGCACCACGTGCGTGGGCAAGACTCTGCTCAACTGTTCCGCATTTCCGGTTCTGAATTTGCCGTCTTGCTGCGGGCCGGCCAAAGCAGCGCAGACGACTTCCGGCACGGTTTACAACAAACCTTTGAAATTGCCCGTATCGACCAGTATCCAAACGGTTTTGCTGCCGTCGTGATGCGTAAACTGAATGCCGGTGAAGATCTCAGCGCTACATTAAGCCGGCTCGACAGCGAACAGGCACGGCAACAGCTGCATCCGGCGGATACCAATCCGGGCCTCGGGGCTGAGCTGCCGTTAAGCCGCAGTCACTGGCAGGATATCCTGCATCAGTTCACCCGCTCCGTTGTATCAGACACTTCCGCCGGTTTCTCCGACACCAGTCTGCAGGTCTCCGCAGAAATGGCGCAGATGTTCAGCCTGGAAGTGCAGCCGGTGTATCAGCAGCAAGAGCTGGTCTATATCGAAACATTTGTGCGTTTTTCCAGCCACGGCCAGCAGCTCGCCTCTGCCGATGTATTCGCAATGGCGGAGCGGCTTGGTGTGTCTCTATTGCTTGATAAAGCATTGGTCATTTACATCCTCAGCCAGTTACGTGGCCTCAGCGGCCGCTTTGCTATTAACCTCAGCAAAAGCGCGCTGCATGACGAGCAATTTACCTGGTGGCTGGTTAATACCATCAGCAGCAATCAGGCACAGTTGCCGCAGCTGGTGTTTGAAGTGAACGAACAGGCAACGCTCGGTGCTATCGGTTCAGCCAAGCAATTCTTTGACCGTGTGAAAGCTGCCGGTGCTGCTGTGACCATCGAACGTTTTGGCGCCAGTTTCAGCTCGTTTCGTTACCTGCAAGGGCTTAACGTCGACTTTATTAAAATAGATGGCAGCTTTATCCGGGCGCTGGAAGAGGCCGATACCCGGTTCTTTGTAGAGACCATGACGCGTATTTGCCACGGCATTGGCATCCGGGTGATTGCTGCGCAGGTTGAAACTGCCGCGCAAATTGCACATTGTCAGAGTTTGCATGTCGACGCATTGCAAGGCCGGGCGTTACATCACCCTGTCAGTTTTCAACAATTTAGCCAAAAAAACGGCTGCAATTTCAACAATAGTCAGTTATAGTGCAAAAGGATTTTTGTTCAGTATTTATGCGGGGTCGCATATGAAGGTTGTAAAGATCGCGTTAGTCGCCGCTGTAACACAGGTTCTGGCTTTCCAGGCCTTCGCGCAGCAGGCAGATGTATCAGCTATGTATGCAAGTGCACAAGCCGAAGGTAAAACAGCCGGCGAATTTGTTGCACAGATGACAGATTTAAAAACCTGTAATCCGCAGCTGGCGGAGAAAGTTGTCGAGTTCGCACTGGAACAAGCGGGCAACGACCCGGTAAAAGCAGAGGAAGTGCTGCGTGCAGTCAACACAGCTTGTGTTGATCAGGACACATTAACGACCCTGGCTATTGCGGCAAACCTTGACCCGGCACTGATTAGCAGTGCTACCGCAGCAGGCCCAGCGGCCGGCGCTCCGGCCGCATTAGCCTTAGCACCAGCTCCTGGCGGAGTTGGCGCTGGTGGTGGTACCGGTACCGGTAATGCCACACTGGCTTCCGGCAACTGAGCCGTTATATAGCTTCTTTAAAAGGCCCCGTTCAACGGGGCTTTTTTTATGTCTGAAGAAAAAAGTACATGGATAATACAGGCACATGTTTCCCTGCTGACTAACCAGGCAGAAAATTCTGTACTACCTCTACGGGCTTGTTACAATCAGGCTGTATTCCCGGTTAAGAGTCTAATTTGTAATGCAAAACAGTATGTTAAGCCGAATCATTTTTGTCATGCTCTGCGGCATTCTGCTCTGGGCGCCCATTCCACTCGGTTCTAACCGGGCCTGGGCATGGAGTTTGTTGCAAGTGCTGATCGGCAGCGCATTCTGCTTGCATTTGCTGCATTGCTGGCAGGCTTCAACCCCACTCTTTAGTGCCAGAAAATTTTGGTTAGCACTTGCCCCACTTGGTTTTTTGCTACTTTGGTTAGTGTTGCAAAGCCAGCAGATTTTGCCCAGTGCCGATAGCTATCAGACCGGCATTATGGCCAGCAAAACTCTGTTTTTTTTGCTGTGGTGTTCATTACTACTCAATTATTGCAGCGGACATAAACGTATCCGTTTATTGGCGCTGGTGATTGTGATCTCCGGAGCCTTGCAAGCTTTTTACGGCGTGGTGGTGCAACTTGCCAACATTGAAGCTTCACCAGTGATCGGAATGAGTGAAGGCTCACGTGCCCGCGGCTCTTTTGTATACCAGAATCACTTCGCTAACTATCTGGCACTGTCGTTGTCGGTCGCTATTGGCCTGTTGTTATCACAACTGTCCAGTGAACGCACGCAGCGCAACTGGCGGCAGCTGTTCCGCGACATTTTAAGCACTATGCTCAGCGCTAAAATGATGTTGCGCCTGGCGATGATCCTGATGGTAATTGGTTTAGTGATGTCGCGCTCGCGCATGGGCAATGCGGCGTTTTTCACCGCGCTCATTCTGGTCGCGCTGCTGGCGCTTTGGTTTTACAAAAGACCGCCGGCACTGTTAAAACCGTTAGTTGTGAGTATTTTACTGCTGGATATGCTGCTGGTCAGTTCGATGTTTGGTCTGGAAAAACTGCAGGAACGCTATCAGGACACTTCTTTTGTCAGTGAAGCCCGCGACGAGGTGGTGCGGGATTCGCTACCATTGCTCAGCGAGCACGCCTGGACAGGTTCCGGCGGTGGTACCTTCTACACCATATTCCCTGCAGTTCAACCCCAGGCGTACAGCGGATTTTATGACCATGCCCACAACGACTATCTGCAGTTTGCCATTGAACTGGGCATCCCTGTCACCTGCTTATTGCTGGTCTGGTTGCTCTGGTTGAGTTATCTGGCGCTGCAGGTGATGCGGACCCATGATCATAAACTGGAGCGTGGCCTGAGCTTTGCGGCACTGATGGCGTTATGTCATATGGCGCTGCACAGCACTGTCGATTTCAGTCTGCAGGCACCAGCCAATGCGCTGTTATTTCTGACCATTCTGATGCTGATCCTGCTCTGCCATGCCCAACCGGCAAAGCTGACGCGCCGCCGGGCTGATAGTTATTCTGCGCAGTGACAGGCAGGTTTTGTCACTTTAGCCGCGACTATCTTTGATTAAAATCGAAAAAGCGCCGGCCTAATTCGGCCGCGCTTTCACTGGCACCTGAGTAGCGCCATAACAGCTGCACCAACTCAGCGGTACACCAGCCCTGTTGTTTCTGGTTACGCCGCAGTTTGTACGCCGAAGCATGTGTTGACTGAATTTGCCATTTTGGCAACGCATGCAGATACGGGCTTTGGTTATACATTTTTTGCGCCTGTTGCCAGGTCGCGTCCAGCAGAATAAAACCAGCTGGAAAATCAGGGGTTGCGCTTGTTGAACTATGAGGCAGGTCGACATCAACGATAAGAGCATCTGGCGAAGGATACAGCAGCACGTAATGCTGTCGGGGATTATCAGCTGCCGCTTCAATGCTGACGATCAGCGCCGCATCCGGGCATCTGCGCTGCCAAAGCGCCGCCCGTACCTGCCAGCCATTCCCAGCAGTCTGCGCTTCATTGGGACAACTGGCCTGCGCAGTTTGCAGCACTAAACGGCCGGTATTTGTCGGCCGTTCAAATTCAGTGGCGTGGGTCAGCAGGACCAGTTCAGGCACTGCAGGAGCTGCTTAGCGTTGCAGTAACGGCACCAGATAATCTGGTGTCTGGGTAAAACTGACGCTAGCCGCAGTATTGGTATCAAGCCCGGTCAAATCGATATGGCATTGTTTGCCTTCACATTTGACCCGGCTTAATAACGCCGGCGATATATCCTGCACCAGCGCTTCGCCGCTAAATAACACAGTCACACCAGTCATGTCGGGCAGGAAATATTTGCCTAACCCCGCGAGGTCTTTTAATAAACCATCAAACTGCTGATGGGTTTTCTGCAGCTGCGCCAGCTGCAGCGTTTTGTCCAGCGGCAAGCGACTGCGCAGGCGGAAGTTTAAATCACAAGGCACTGCATCCGGTTGTTGTTTCAGTTGGATCAATGCTTTACGGCTATTAAGTAATTCATTGTAAGGCAGGATCAGTTCACCATTGGCCGCCAGGGTCAGCGGCTCTGAACTGATATCGGTTGTGATGGCCGCCGAATCGATTTGGCAGCGCTCAGTACTCCCCGCTTTTTGCAGCAAAAACGCCAGCGTGATCTCGCTGTATTCCGGCTTTTCACTTTTCTTCATCCGGGCGTAAAAGCCGTCGTAATTAAATACGGTATCGGCCTGCGCCGGCAACAACAAGGACAGTACTGTCAGCAGGGCCATGACACTGAGGCGGTGAAAATAGCTCGGCATCAGCTTTGTCCAATCATTTTGCGGGTTGCGATGATCATCGCGGTGATCTCTTCAACATATTGCTGACCGCGCTCAGAATAACGCGCCAGACCGGCGGCCAGTTTTTCTGGCACCACATGGCCATGCTCCCGGCGTGTTTTCGCCCGGATAGCGCGCAACTCTTCATAAACATAAAAGGTGTTGAGGTTGTAGAAATAAGCGTTGACGCTGTCGCCAGCGTGATCAAACACAGCCACTTCGTGGTATTTGCCCTGACCGCGCTTGGATGGCACCACGCCACAACCGGATTTAAAACACCATTGGCCAAAGAAGTTGTACCCTTCGACAGCAAAACGACTGCTGCCCCAACCCGACTCTTTTGCCGCCTGAGTGAGTACCAGACTCACAGGGAGCACGTCGACGCGGGCCAGTAGTTCACGCACACCATCAAGGTCAGCATCCATCATGTCGATTTTAAATTCATCAAACAGGCTGTAAATAAAGGCATATTCTTCAACGGTCAGCTGTTGCTGCTTTTGCAACTTGCCTTCGAGCTCTTCAATCTGGCTGCGCAGTTTGATGATGCGGGCGTTTTCCCGCTCGATAAACGGAGTCAGATAATCAAAAAAGGCTTTTTTCCGGCTATCGGTGTCTTTAATGGCAGAAAAATCAGGCACTGCTTTCAGTGCGGGCATAGCATCGGGATAAGTCAGACGGGAGAGTAATTTAAGCTGGTCTTCGGATTCCAGTGCTGACAGTTTACTTGGCATTTGCCATTCTGCCAGTTGCTGCGCATCAACGCGTGGATCAGCCTGCATAAAGGGATAAACCGCAGCACAGCCTACCAGAATGGTAGCCAGGCCAAGGCCGCTCAGTTTAAGCAAGTTGTTCATCGGTAGTTCCTCGTTATCGGGGCCTGTTGGCGCTGCCGGGCTTTGGCCAAAATATCAGCTCACCACCACAATTCAACACCACAAAACCCCAGGGTCTGACCGGCCAAAAACTCCGGTTTCAGGCGTCTGCGTAACCATACGCAGCTGCATAACTCTGACGCAAAGGGGGCGTATTCTAGCTGCTTCCGACGCTTTTTTCGACTAAAAATTCCCTGAACACGCCGAACGATTTATCGAAATATTTATATCCTATTGTTTTTATTAATTATTAATGCGGGCGTTATCGATACAGCTGAACTCTTTCGAAGCGGATTTCTTGCCGTAATTGTTGTTCCAGCACTTGTCTGAGATCAAAAAAACTGGTGACGGGCCAGCTGCGTCCGGTCAGACAATGCACACAAAAACGATGGCAGTTATTGCTGATTAAATCATAGCTCTGAAACGTGAAAATCTGACTAACAGCCCGCTCAGCTGCCGACGTATTCGCAAAGGGTTTACCACGGCTGTCGCAGGCGACTAATAATTCCTCGCCGCTGCGGTTTTGCATAAAACGACCAGTTGAGACGCTGCGAATAAGGCCAGTGCCCTGCAATTCGACAATCTGACCGTCACCAATATAGATACCGGTATGCTCAAACAGGTGAAAAATCTCGCAAACCATTAAAGCGCCGGCCGGAACTTCTGACAATTTAACCATCCAGACTCCCGAATGCTGGTTTTTTCTGGCAGTATGGGGATGAACAGTGCAGGACACTGTTTCAAGGTGTAAGCAATAATTACAGATTATTTAGGCTCATGATGCGGAGGCTGTAAAGTAAGGGTTATGAAACCAATTGAGCGATCGACCAAGTTAGATGGTGTTTGTTATGACATTCGCGGCCCGGTAGCCCGCGAAGCGAAGCGGATGGAAGAAGAAGGCCATCGCATTTTAAAGCTCAATATCGGTAATCCCGCCCCTTTCGGTTTTGAGGCGCCGGACGAGATCCTCAAACATGTGATCCATAATCTGCCTACAGCGCAAGGCTACAGCGATTCTCAGGGCATTTATCCGGCCCGCGTTGCAGTGGCGCAATATTATCAGTCCCGCGGCATCCGCGGTGCCGACGCCGACGACGTTTATATTGGCAATGGTGTATCTGAACTTATTCTGATGGCACTGCAGGGCTTGCTCAATAACGGCGACGAAGTGTTGATCCCATCGCCGGATTATCCGTTGTGGACCGCAGCGGTAAACCTCGCCGGTGGTAAAGCCGTACATTATCGTTGTGATGAGGCCGCCGACTGGTATCCGGACATCGCGGATATCCGCGCCAAAATCACCAGTAATACCAAAGCCATAGTGCTGATTAACCCGAATAACCCAACTGGTGCCGTGTATAACGACGCGCTGTTGCTGGATATTCTGAGCATTGCCCGTGAGCATGGCCTGGTGGTGCTTAGCGATGAAATCTACGACAAAATTCTGTACGATGGCGCCACCCACACGCCAACCGCAGCGCTGGCCGATGATTTGGTGATCCTGACTTTTGGCGGGCTGTCGAAAAACTACCGCATCGCCGGTTTCCGTGTGGGTTGGTTGTTTATCTCCGGCGCCAAACAACGTGCCCGGCCTTATATCGAGGGCCTGAACATTTTGGCCTCAATGCGGCTTTGCGCGAACGTGCCGGTACAACATGCCGTGCAAACTGCGCTTGGCGGCTACCAGAGCATCAATGAACTGGTGGTTCCCGGCGGTCGTTTATACGACCAGATGGATGTCGCGTACCGTCTGGTGAATGAAATCGATGGCCTGAGCTGTGTCAGACCTAAAGGCGCGATGTATTTATTCCCGAAAATTGACCGGAAAAAATTCCCGATCAAAGACGATGAGCTGATGGTGCTGGATTTCCTGCGCCAGCATAAAGTACTGCTGGTACATGGCCGCGCCTTTAACTGGCCGGAGCCGGACCACTTCCGCATTGTGCTGCTGCCACATAAAGAAGTGCTGGAACAGGCCATCGGCAAGCTGGCGCAGTTCCTGCCGGGTTATCAGCAGCTGTGAAGCCGATTTGTTACCGGAGGCTGACATGACCGCTCATAGCCACTTTTTCGCCCATCTGTTTAGGATGAAGCTGATTAACCGCTGGCCGCTGATGCGCAACATCAACACGGAAAATGTCGCTGAGCACAGCCATCAGGTCGCGCTGGTGGCGCATATGCTGGCGGTGATCGACCGCCAGTATTTTGCCGGCAAGCTCGACCCGGAGCGCGTAGCGACTCTGGCGTTATTTCATGATGCCAGCGAAGTGTTGACCGGTGATTTACCAACACCGGTCAAATACTTCAACCCGCAAATTGCCGATGAGTATAAAAAGATTGAAGCCATCGCTGAGCAAAAACTGTTGTCGATGCTGCCGCCTGAGCTGCAGAGCGTCTATCGCGAATATTTGCTCGGTGAATGTTACAGCGCAGAGGAAAAACTGCTGGTTAAAGCCGCAGATAATCTTTGTGCTTATCTAAAAACATTGGAAGAAATTACTGCCGGCAACCGCGAGTTTACGATTGCCAAACGCCGGCTGGAAAAAATGCTGACCGCCACACAATCGCCGGCGGTACAGTATTTTCTCGACACTTTTGTACCCAGTTTTGCCTTATCACTGGACGAGATCAGCCTGGAGCAAGAAGGTTTACTGTAAGGCTGCTTGAGGACCGATTGAAAAACAGGGCACTGCAGTGCCCTGCTTCATTTTTGGTATTCAGCTGGTAGCGCCATTAATGTCGATGCGGGTCTAAAGCGCCATGCTGATGATTGCAGCCCTGATGGTCGTGGTCGTGGTCGTGGTCGTGGTCGTGTGCAGCGTGTTGCGCATGAATACCGTTGTCATCACGACAAAGCTCTGCCGGTCCCTCAAACTCTACTGTGGTATGCGCCAGTTGATGCGGCGCTAACACCGCCCGGACATCTTCTTTGTAATGGCTGAGCTTCTGACTGTCGGCATTCTCTTTCAGCCGTAAATGCACCGTCAGCACATGTTGCTCGCCGTCCAGCGACCACAGATGCAGATGATGGGCGCTTTCGACAAAAGGCAAAGCGGTCAGCGCCTGCTCCAGCTGCGCCATCAATTGCGCATCAGGCGTCACCTGCAGAAACAGCGCTATGGTGCGTTTGAGGCTACGCCAAACGTTTAGCAGAATAAACAAAGTAAAACCAATCGACAGCAAAGGGTCGAGAAAGGCCCAGCCGGTGAAATAAATCAGCACACTGCCAATCAGCACCACAGCCCAGCCCAACACATCTTCCAGCAAATGCCAGCTCAGCACCTGCTCATTCTGGGTTTTGCCGCGTTTAAGCTTCAGCACCGCCGCGCCGTTCACCGCCACACCGAGCACTGCAAGGGCTATCATACCCGGCGCATGCGGCAGCACCGGCTCCCATAACCGCGGAATAGCAGTTATCAACACCAACACTGAGCCCACCACCAGTACCACGCCAGTGACCAAAGCACTTAACAACGACCAGCGCCGGTAACCATAGCTATAACGGCTGTTTGCCTGTTTTCCGGCAATTTTACTCGCCACCCAGGCAAAACCAATCGCCAGGCTATCACCTAGGTCGTGCACAGCATCGGCGAGGATCGCCACACTGTTGGTCAGCAGGCCGCCGACAATTTCAATCAGGGTAAAACTAAAGTTCAGCCAGAACGCTGTGGCGATATTCTGGCTCTCATGGTGGTGATGATGATGGTCGTGCGGCATTGCGGACTCCGTAACGAACAGCTGTTGCCTGACATGGACAGACGCAGCCAAAGACAAATCACCATAAAAGCTGCTATGGCGAAATACAAGCAATTTTGCCTGTCATTTCAGCAGTTAAACTTCGACAATCCGCTTCTGCCTTGAGCACAGGCTTCAGCTGCGTTAGTCTGCTGGCAATTTAATTTGCCGAGTCTCTTTATGTCTGGTTTTCATCGCCGCCCTGCGCTTGCTGTGTCTTTGCTGCTGACTGCACTGCCATTATCTGCCCTGACGCCCGCCAAAGCGGCAGCCACTTTTACTGTACAGCAGCCGCAATTTGTCGCCGGGCAATGGCCGGATCGAAGCAAAGATCTGTGTCAGGTGGCCACTGAAACGCTGAAGTATATCGATAAAGGCCAAACTTACGACCCGGCGGCTATTCACGGCGGCAAAGTCCCCGGCGCAACTGTACCGGTTGCAGAGATCCGCAACACCCTGCTCTATATCTGTCAAATTGCCAATGAAGATCAGGCCGCCGGGCGCAAATCACGTCTGACGGATCCGGCCTTTATCCAGCAACATTTCCAATTCGTGCGTTGGCTGCCAGACCAGACTGGTGCGGCAAAACTGGCGAAAAATAAACCTTTGCTGCAAAACCTACCCGCAGACAGAATTCTGCAAACCAAATATTTTGTCAAAATAGCCGATGGCAGCTCTGTGAAAACCGCAAAGCAAAATCAGGCTCTATATGGGCTGCCTTATGATGAAGCCAAGCTCGATCTCGCCACAGCGGATGCGCTTGGCAACAAAATCACCCGCTTTCAGCTGGGCAAGCAAGACATAGTACGTGGCGCGCTGGAAAAACCACCGCTGCGCGCACCGGCACTGTTTTGGCTAAGCCGTGAGGATCTGGAAGGTGCCTTATTACAAGGAACTGCGGTGGTACCATCGGGTAAGGGCTATCGTTATTACAATGTGCACCGCACCAATGGCATCCCTTATGACCGCACTAAAACACCGGAACAGCAACAACGGTACTGGTACTTCAAAGAAGTACAGAGTGTGCTGGGTTATGGCAAAGATGCAGACTACAAAATTCCGATTAAACCAGAAGTGACAGTGGCCGGTGATATCCCGCAGCTCGGTTTAGGCAAGTTGATTCTGTTGGCGACACCAGAATCCGGTGTAATGCACTACAGATTAACCATTCTGGCGGACACCGGTGGCGCTTTTGCCAATAATCTGTTTCAACTCGACTGGTTAAGCGGTTATTATCGGGGCTGGCCGGATTATTTCGCTGCCAATAAACACCGTGGCGATTATAGCCAGGCATATCTGTTACTGAAAAAATAACTGAACCGGAGACCCGACTGCCAATGCAGCCGCGCTATTATTTTTCACTGATTTTATTGCTGACGTGCTTTGCGCCCGCCTGTCTGGCGTCTTTGGATTACGCCGCCTGGGCCACGAAAAATCAGGATGGCAGCTGGACCCGCGCAGCCGAGTCGGCAGTTGCCAGTTCGCCGTTGATCCGCTTAAATCCGGCCGATATCACCCAGTTTTGCCCCAATTACCCGAAGTTAGCCAAGCCGGAACGGCGCAAATTCTGGGTCGGTTTGTTGTCAGCGATGAGCAAACCTGAAAGTAACTTTAAACCGGAAGCGACTTACCGTGAGCGGTTTCGTGATGCTAAAGGCCGGCCAGTGGTGTCGCGGGGTCTACTGCAAATTTCTATCGAAAGTGCCAACCAAAAACGCTATGACTGCGATATCCGCCATCCGGCGTTGTTACACGACCCGGTGATTAATCTGGCTTGTGGCGTACGAATATTATCAAAGTGGGTCAGTACTGACGGCGTGATCGCCAGTCGCAGCCCAATACAGCATCAGGGCGGCGGCCGTTACTGGTCTACGCTGCGGGCGCAGAACGGCAAAGTCAGCGCTATCGCGGAGTTTACCCGTGGCCTGCCGTTTTGTGGTCCGCGCCAGCAAAAGCGCTTTAATGGGGTACGCCTGCGTCCAGCCGCTGGCGTAACTGCTGCACGATAAAAGCAATGGCCTCCGGGCTTTGATAGGAATCATGCCGGGATGGCACTATGATCTGTTCGTCAGCACGCGGTTCGTGCGCGCTGAAAAACGGAACCACAGAGTCTGATAGCTGAGCACACGCCTTTTCATCATAACAATAAGGTTTATCGTCGCTGCCAACCACCGAATATACCGGTCTTTGATACGGCAACGTTGCTATTTTGCGTAATAACGGGTGCTGTGGCGACAATACCTGCACGCTGTTAGGGCCGCCGTCTGCCAAATAAGGTTGCATTTGCGGTGTGACCGTTTCAATACGGATCCGCTGAAATAACTTTCGGTTTAGCCGCGCGAACATCTCGGGGATAGTGATCAGTTTACTCGCCAGCCGGCTGTACCAGGCTTCGGCTATCTCAGCGCCATGATGCGGCGTATCTAAAAAGAACACTGAATCAACATCTTGGTGGGCATTAAACAAAAATACATCGCGATAACGCTGCAAATCTTTATCGTTGCCTGGCCATGCATCAGGTCGGAATAAAAATGTTTCATCCCATAGCGCCATACCACTGTTGATGATAAAAGTCTTGGCGATAATGCCCCCCATGCTATGCCCAATCACGACCATCGGCATTGTTTTGGACAAACCGACGCTTTGCTGCAACTGCATGCGCATCTGATCAACGTCATGACGAAGGCGCATTGCGTTGAAAAACGGCGGCGCACCACTAGGATAAAACGCGTGCCAGACCTGATACTGCGCTGAAAGAATTGGGTCTTTATAGATTGCATGACTCAGTTTGAGCCAAATCATCGGGCTGGAATTCAGGCCGTGGATCATCAGGATAGGTCGGCGATCCGGTCGGATTGGGCCTGGGCTAAAGATGCCATAGTCATAGCCTGGTTTATTACCATCCAGCAGCGCAGAAAACGCCGACTGATCGATACGGGCGTCCCGCAATAGCAACATTGTGGCGCTGGCGGGGTCATAGCTGAGCGGTATTGATCGGCCGGCCACATCAATTTGCTGCGGCGCGGTCAGATAGTAGCCTTTGAGCTTGATCAGCAACTGCTGCTGGTCGATTTGGATGTCTTGCAGGGTCACAGTAACACTGCGAAATATACCTTCGCGGGGATAGTACTGGTCAAAGGAATTTTTGCTATGTGGACGCTCCGCGACTAAAGCAACGCCGATAGCCGTTGGGTCCTGTATGGCTGGCTGATAAACCGGGTCGGCAAATTGTAGTTGCTGCACAGGTGTATAACGGGTAAACCGCATGCCGTGTTCGTCAGTCGGGAGCTCTAACTGAAGACGATACCCTTTGCCTTCCGAATGCCATTTACCATCAATCAAATGGTGCTGCACCAATTGCTGGAGTGCAGATTGTTGCGCACTCAGTAATTGCTGGAACTGGCCGGAATTTGTAACAGGCTGGTGTAAGGCATGATGAGTACAGAAGAGTACATAGAGAGGATCAGCCACGCCGCCCACCGCTGAACATCGCGCTGCACGATCATGATTAGCGACGTTTAAAAGTACCGAGGTAACAACTAACTCAGCCTCAGATACTGGCAACAACGCAACCGGGCTTTGTTGACAGCCTGGCAAGACAGAAATGGTAACGATGACAATCCAGAACTGACTCAGGAAAAAACGCATAAATTCAGAAAGCAGTGAAAAAAGATCTCCTTTATGCCACAACCTAGCGCGATCAACCAGCGAACAGTCGGCTATGCCGGAGATAATTGGAAATTTCTAACTAAGCCACATTAATTCCCGGCTTCACTGCATTACTCTGCGCTCAGTAAACCGCTGGGGTTTAAATACAAAAAACGTTAGGTGAGCCCTCGCCTCCTACCCGGCCTTTCGCAGAGCTCAAGGCGTGAAACAGGCTTGAAGCCAAACTATTTGCCTCCCGAAAGCCCTGTTTGCCGCCGTGTGACGGCCAGACGAGCCAAACTGTTGGCGTCATTCATTCCCATGCCTTTGACAGCTATATTGAACTCACCATTGCGGCTTCGTGGGAGTCTGCACCCTCGCAGAGCTTCGGGTGTGTTCAGCCGGAAGAACGCAACATTGGTTGCGTTCTTAAACCCCAGCTTCACTGTCCTACTCTACGCGAAGTAAACCGCCGGATTCTAAATACAAAAAACCCCGCTCTCTGAGCGGGGTTCTTTTGTATTGGGAGCCTTGATGCCCTTCGCAGAGCTCAGGGCCGTTCAATCGGCAAAAAGCCAAACTATTGGCTTTTTGAAAGCCCGATTTCACTGTACTACCTCGCATGGGATTGCCCCG
>Ga0247724_1000028_pt1 | contig 54465 bp, 58 predicted proteins | sample OKSTACKMC2E_FD_182776 | JGI IMG/M metagenome (GOLD analysis project Ga0247724, IMG submission 182776) | Subsurface sediment microbial communities from gas well in Oklahoma, United States - OK STACK MC-2-E | ecosystem: Environmental > Terrestrial > Deep subsurface > Rock core/Sediment | place... | reverse complement strand
ATTCTCTCAGGATATGAAAGAGTTTATAGGAAAGGAAGGGGTAATTAAAAAATACAACGAATATAATAATTCTTTCTTAGTTGAATTTGTATTTTCTTATGACTCTTGGTCCTACCCTGCAGAAGTAATTCTACCTCAGTTAGAAAAAGAAATTAAAGGATATTTAATTGAGAATCAGAAGTATCTTAAAATTATCGCAAAGTTAGCTGGTCTTTCCACTAGAGATTTATTAGAGGAGACAAAAGGAGGAGTACATTTTACACCTACCTCGCACATAGGAAAGATCGTAGCAGAGTATGATTTATTGGATAAATGTATTCCAGTTTATAAGAAGAAAAATAAGCTTCCTAAAATTAATGGATATGATGGTGTGGATATAGGAGAATGTTTACTATATGGTTGCGGTACACTTTCTAAAAGTTGGTTTACCAGAACAAAAAATAGACATATAACTTCTTTGACTTTGAATTCGGATATTACAATTAATTCTGAGCAAATGAATGAAATTAGGAAATATTTAGAATCTAAAAAATAAAAATAGTTCATTAAATGATCAAATAAAAATGCTAAAGAAAATCTATCCAATAGATTGGAAAGAGCAAATGTAAATATCAAATATGAGGGTAATTTGGATGACTTTTAAGAAAAAAAAACCAGATCGAAGTATCTGGTTTTTTTATATTTTAAATAACAACAATTTAATTAGTCTTCCAAAGAGAAAATAACAGGTTCCCAAACAAGACCTTCGGATTCAAATAATTCAGATCCAAATAATTCATGTGCTTCAGACTCCCAGAATTCTTTTCCCTTATTGTACATATCATCGAAGAATTTTAATGTAGACTCTGCAGCATCTTTGGAACTTTTTACAATTTCACTACCTTTATTTGTTAAATATTTTTTAGATGAATTGTAAGCTGAATTTGCATTTTGTTTAGCAGATTCCCATCCCTTATTTAAAGTGTCACTGAAAGCTTTTGCACCCTCCTTGAAATTTTTAGCAATCCATTCGCCAGAACTTTTAAGGAAAGCTTGTGTGTCTTTTGCCCCTTTTACAATTTTAAATGCAACCGGTGATATTAGATTTTCTAATCCTTTCCAAGTTGTTATTGCCATTCCTGTTAAAGTATAACCTATTTTTTTAGCTACGCTTAATACACCTCTTAGAAATGCTGCCAATACTGCAACACCGTCTTTAGCTTTACCTGAAAGCCAAGCAACAGAATTACAAATTCCTTTCCATAAATCATTAGCAGCTATAGTTCCTTTAGTATATAGATCTTTACCTTTTTCTTTAATCCATTTACCAATTAAAGTAACTCCCTGTACTGATGCACCTAGAACATAAGCAGCCCCACCTGTTATAAATTTTGTGATTGAAACTATTCCTGATATAATAGCTTTAGCTGTTTCTATTTGTAGTATTGCTAGACCAGTTGCTGTATAAACCAAAGCATTTCCAATATTATTAAGACCTACTCTTAACCATTCATATCCAGAGCCTTTGTTTATTAATGTCTCTAAATTTTTCTTAGTGTCTGGTTTAGGTATACAGATTACATATTCTTTTTTACCGTCGTTTACTATAGTTATATCGTAAATTGTTAATAAGATTGGATCTATGCCAGAATTTTTAGCATCATTTTTTGTTTTTACTAAGATATATTTAGTTTCGATAATTTTTTGAGGATCTTTAACACCTTTATTGGTCAAAAGTTTAGTCAAAGTTTGAACCCCAACTTTACCATCAACAAGTAATTTATTTTTTTTCTGGAACTCCTTAACTTTATTTTCCATAGCATCATCAAAAACACCGGTCACTTTTAATCCAAGTTCTTTCTGTAACTCCTTAACTCTATCTGTTCCACTTTCTCCTTTTTTAATTACCTTTAGAGTATTAACATCTTCTTTCTCGTTAATTTCATAAGATTCGAATATTGAAATTAATTCTTCTGAGGTTATCTCCAGATTAGAAGGGGTAAATGTAGGGATTTCTACTTTTTCTGATTCTTTAATAAATCCATATGATTCATAAAGAGATTCATATTCTGAAAAGAATAATAATTTGTTTTCCATATTTATAATTTTTTTATTCTTTTATATATTTATAATCTGCAGGGTTACTCTTTCCGAATTCGATGACATTATATAAATCTTTCACTGAGATTAGTGTTGGTATTCCTTTTAATTCTGGATTATCCCAACACCAAAGTCTTACCGTATCTTCACTGGGTTTTAAATGATATATTTCTTTATCTTTTACTTTTATTACTTTTTCCTTCCCCTCCTTTCTGTACCGACCCCACATATCTAGAATAGCTTCAGTATATCCATTTATTCCTTTGATATTAAGAAATCTTTCAAGCATACTTTTTCTGTTCATTTGAATAACATCTGCTTTTCTTACATCTATACCTTCTTTATTATAAAAGCTTTTTTCTAGATCATTAAGAATTTCCCTTGATGGGGTTCCCATTAATATGTTATTAATGTCTTGTTCAAATCCATAGATACCTTCTCTCTCCAAGAATTCTTTAAGATTGTCGAGAAATGATTTTTCTCTATTTTCGTAAAGAGAATCTCTAAATCCATAAAAATCAAAACTTTGTATCATGATCTATATATTCTAAAAAAAATTATTATTTTTTTTATTCGAAATATCGATATAGATTTGTGGTTATAAAAATTGAAAAAAATGAAAAATGAAAAATAAGATTTTAGCAATTTTAATACTATTTGGAATCTCTATAAATTCACAAACCACATTTTCAAGATATGAGATCCCAAAAGAGGAAGCTGCTTTGTGTTTGGATTTAGAAAATCATGTTAAAAAATTTTCTAATTACATTCAGAGAAATAAAAGATTGGATAGTATAGCCAAAATCAGGGCTAAGTATTTTGTTTCTGTCTTAGAAGAAACCTCTAGGATTAAGAAAATGTCACTTTACACTATATTGGGATCAGATGGTAGCGAAAATAAAATACCGAGAGGATCCAAAGGTCACGATAGATATTTCGGAAATTCCGAATTTTTTAGTGAACCTTTAGATTATACATATCCAATATGGAATCCGAGGATAAAATCAGAAAACATTAAAGTTAATGGCGAAATTTTCCAAATTTCTTGTGGAAGATTCTTTAGAGATTCACCAAATCTAGATACTCAAGTTATGAAGAGATATCTAGAAAAATACAAATATGAATACGGTAACAAATATTTGATCAATAATTATTTAAAATCTTACGATCATTCTAATGTTATAAAAAAATACGGTAAAGGCGAATATGGAACATATACTCTTATACTCTTGTCAAAAAGATGGGACAATCTAGAAAATCTATGGGTATATGAACCTTTAATTTTTAATATAGTAATATTTTCAGAACCAATATAATTAAAAATCTCACTCTATTGAGTGAGATTTTATTTTTTTTTGAATAGATTAAGATTTTTTATTATTCTAATTCTAGTAAGTATTTATACTGCTGAACTAAAGCAGAAAGTTCATCTATTATATTAATAAGTTCACTGTCTTTCTTTTCATCCATAAGTGATCTAAACTCTTCAGAATAACATCTGTATAATTTTTCCAAAAATGGTTTTAGATCTCCACTTTTTGGGTCGGTAAAGTTTTCTAACTTAAGTAATAGTTGCTCTTCATTTAAAACAGGAACCCCGTATTTACCCATAACAGTTTCTGCTAACTTGTCACCAAGATCTAATATTCCGTCGAAGAATTTGTCCAATCCTTTATGTTGTCCATATTTATGTGATTGCCAATGAAACAATTTTATCTGTGCAGTATTCTTAAGAGACATCTGAAAAATCAGACCATATTTATCATTTTTACTATCAACAGATTCTGGAGATTCTTTATAATCTAGGGGAAGTCTTTCTATATTGTCATCATTGGAAAAAAAGTTATTTCCAAATTCAGTAAGACTTAATAATTTTTTACTCATTTGATTGTATATTTTTTTCTATATATCCAGAATTTTATTAATTAAGTTGGTTGTGGATTTACCTGGTATTTTTTTAAAGAATGAGATTTCACAGAATCTACTACCTGTTACCTTCTTGTCTGTATATTCATCGCCTATTACTATAAGATCTATTTTATTATCAATCAATATTTCTTCCATGCTATGTTCATCATCAAAGATAAAGACCTTATCCACATATTTTATTGATTCCAGCATTTTTTTCCGATCCCATTGACTATTTATAGGTCTTTTTTCTCCCTTTAAATTTTTTACTCTCTTATCACTATCGATACCAACAAATAGAAAATCCCCCTTAGACTTAGCAAATTTGAGGAGTTCTATGTGACCTGTGTGTAGGATGTCAAAGCACCCATTTGTCCAGATTATTTTATTTTTAGAAATATTACTCATTTAATGAAACTTTCTTATGATTCTATAGTTTGAATTAGATAAAATATTTCACCATGAACTGGAAGAGTTTAACAAATCATAAAAAAATAGATCTATTAGAATATCTACCCGAATGGATGGATAAAAATCCAAACCATAGATTCTATATTGGTTGTGATTCACATAATGCAAACGGTAAAACTACTTTTGCTATAGTTATAGTACTTCACAATAAATCTAATGGTGGACATGTTTTATATGAGAGAAGAATTTTACCTAGAATAAAATCTAGATACGAAAGATTATGGAAAGAAGTTGAATTTAGTGTGGAAATTGCTCAATATTTAATGAATGCAGGGATAAAAAAACCAGACTATATAGACATAGATTTAAACCCAGATCCTAAATATCAATCAAACAGTTTATTAAAATCTGCAGTAGGTTTAGTTGAATCTATCGGAATAAATGTTAGATATAAAACATTATCTCCATGGTCTATATCCATAGCTGATCATATTTGTAAATGAAAAAATTAATATCTATTGATATATACTTAAAAAAATAAATTTTATAGAAATGAAAAAACTAATTTTTATAAATATCTTTTTGACATTAAGTATTTCTATGCTATTTTCTTGTAATCCGAATAAGAAATGGGATTTACAGTTAAATGAAAACGATAGCACATCTACTAGAATAGACAGCACTGCTGTTATATTAGATAGCATCAAAGTTGAATCAGATTCTTTGAAGTAAGAAGATTAAAAAAAAAATATTCTATCGAGGTCTGGATTTCTTAATTCCGACCTTTTTTAATTTATATGGAAGATGGAAATATAATATCATATAGATCATCTATAGACAGTTCTTATGTGGTTACAATAGTTTATGAAGGATGTGAGTTTTATTCTTCATTCAGATCGATTTTGGATCATTTAGGAGACACTATAGCAATATTAGATTTAGAAAATAAAAAAATATACATAGACGGAGAAAGTCTAGATAATTTGGAAATTGAACATATTCTTTGTATAGAATCTCATGAAATATGTCATCATGTTTTAGGTCATCAACCAGGAATATGTGAAGAAGACGAAATCGAAGCAGATGTATCAGCCATACATTTACTTCAAGAATTGGGATATTCTAAATCTGCTGAAATGTTAATAAGAAGACTTAAAGATAATAATATAGATTATTATAAAAATTGCATCGATAAATTTATCAATAAGGAAAGATTAAAGAAATTTAAGAAATATTTAAAGAAAAATTTTTTTCTTCCGTGAAATTTTTATAATTTTGTGACTATAAATAAAGATCATTAAAAAAAGCCCGGTAGCTCAATGGATTAGAGCAACTCACTTCTAATGAGTAGGTCGCAGGTTCGAATCCTGCTCGGGTTACAAAAGGTCCATTAACTCAGAGGTTAGAGTAGCGCACTCATAATGCGAAAGTCGCTGGTTCGATCCCAGCATGGACCACAAATTTCAAAATAATGAAATTTAATGTAAAAATTTATAAAAGTAGGATCTGGTATATTTGATTCTACTTTTTTTGTATAGCAGGCAAATGAAAAATGGTTACCTGTGTCCGGGGTATAATAGACAAAAGATATAAATATTATGACATGCACCAAATAATAGACTAAATTTAAAAAAATTAATAAAAAATGGAAAGAATAAAACCAAATAAAACTTTCTGGACTATTGACGTAAACGGTAGCTACGTAGAGAGAGATCTAGCTTGGGAACATTATAACTGGTTCGATAGAGAAAGAGGGAATTACGACGAAAGTAAAATTGCGGACACCTATAATATGATGTATTATGAAATATTTGATATGAGCTCTTTCGATTCCGATGGGTGCGACTATGAGAGATATGGGTGTCAAATCCAACCTGGTGACGTAGTAGCTGACATCGGGGCAAATATTGGTTTATTCTCACATAGAGCTGAGCTGAGAGGAGCATCTAAAGTATATTCTTTCGAGCCCATGGGAACTACTTACATGGCGCTATATCTAAATTCAGGGAGTAGAACGAAAACATTCAAAAATTCGATATATTCGGATCAGAGGATTATGAAAATGGCAATACCAGAGATGAAATCTAATACAGGTGGGGGAATAGTTAAAGAAAAACTAGATAATATGGGGAGGATGAGTATTATAGAAGAAAATATAGTTTCTCTCGATATAAATTCCCTATTTAATCCTTCGATGATAGGCAAAATAGATTTTATGAAAATGGATATCGAAGGATCTGAACTAGAATGCTTAAAATCAATAACAGATGAAAATTTATCTTCACTTAGATGTTTAGCAATAGAATTTCATTTAAATATACCAGGAATGAGTGAATTCAAAGATAGTTTCATCGACAGATGTAGATTTCTTGGGTTTAATACATTTGCACACTATTATCAAGACGGATTACAAGTAACTCTGAATGTATGGAAACCATAAATCTGATTCTAAATATGAATATCAGGTAGATTCTCCGATCAATCTATACGTCTAAGAGGACATGGAAATATTGAATTTATTTATTATACAGTTGGATTTGATTCTAAACTTGAATACAAAAATCTAATAAAAAAAATATTAGCCGATAGACAAAACATTAAGTAGATTTCCTTATTATAAACCTGGTATCTGTCTAGATACAATAAAGAATTTTTGTGGGAATATAGTTTTTATGAATTCCGATATTATCGTAGGTAAAAGATTTAATCCTGATTTTTTTATACATGATAGAGAATATTATCCAATAGCAGAAGAAACCACTATTAATGTTCTTTTATGGAAAAGAAATACTAAAGAAAATTACGGAAGAATATTCGTAAATACATTATTCTCAGATGCTATTGTCTACACCAAAGAAAGAGACGATATTACGGAAACCGATATTTTTTGGGAACGGTTTACAAAAATGTAAGAATTCAAAAGAGACTCATTTTATCATGGTATGATAGATGTGAAGAAATAGAAAAAACCATAAATTACATAAAGGGAAATATATTATAACGTTAAATAAAAATTTTTTTAGCCGAGGAACTCTATTATATTTGGGTTATGAAAAAAATAATTTCCGTAGCTTTTTTAATGCTACAAATAAGTGTATATTCACAGATTACGGTGGAAAAAATGGTCTTTGATGAAGTTAATAAAAATAGATCTTTATTCGGATTATCTAATGTTATTCCAGATTATAGTCTAGGCTTAGCTGCAAAGCATCACACAAAATGGATGTCACTCGTTGGGGTTTCTAATATTAAAAAATTAATGGTAATAGGAATTTCTGGTGGAAATGGATCTCATTATGAATCTATAGATGTACCTAATTTTAGTGAATTATTGACTCCAGAAGACAGATTTATTAAATTTAATAAGATTAATAACATTACTTATTCTAGTGAAATATGTAGCATGACCAGAGCTACAGATTCTTCAAATCCTATATTAAATAGATATTTACCAAATTCTAAACTTGCTAAAAATATAGTCGAAAAATTTCTAAAATCAATTGAACATAGAGAGGAAATTCTATCAGGATTTAACGGGGATATTTATGTTGGAGTATCCGTTATACTAAAAGAAGAAATAGCATATACAACTATTTGTTTTGCTGGTAAACAATAGGATATATAATGTAAATAAAACACAGACAAACAATGCATAAAAAATTTGTTTTTGAATCTTTGGACAATTATATAAACTATAAATTACTATTAAAAGAATCTAACGAAGAAGGTAATGCTCAAGATAAAGGCAAGACCGCTCCATGGGATTTTAAATTTGATAGTGGAAAATTCAAAAGGAACGACGTTACACCGGATCAAATTAAAAAACTAGACTCTGAATTTAAAAAAAGAATAGTTCCTCTTTTTACTAATGAAAACTACATAGGACAAATATTAGAAGTTAATATATCTGCAGCTTCCAGTAAAGTTCCAATAAATCCTTCAGGTTCTGTTGCAAAAGAACTTAAATCTTTAGGATACAAACCAAATAATGAAGGTTTATGTGAAGCTAGGGGTAACACTGTGGTTGAAATAATTAAAGATCTAATTTACGATAATTTTGGTGAAGGTCAAGATCGTAAATCATTCTTTAAGGATCTGAGCAAAAAAATGGTTCTCGTAAATAAACCATTACCTAATATAGGTCCAGAATATAACAAGGATGGTGGCGACAATGCAGACGATCAAAAATATAAAAACAATCAGTACATATCAGCATCTCTTTCTGTTAAAGGTGATAAGATACCAGAGGAAAAATTTCTAACTTGTAACAGCGACAAATCATTCAAAGGTAAAAAAGCATCAGCTTCAAATGGTTATATTGGATATGACGAAACAATCTATATAAGAGCTAAAGCTGGTCAAAAAATGACTATATCTTTCGATCCTTTGGTGATTCCCGATTCAATACTATTCGTATATTCAGGTAAAGAGGTTAAACTTGCTCCTTTTAGTGGATCATATGGAGCAAAATATGTACAGGGAAAATACACAAAGGAAAATGAAGCAGAATTTAATAAAAAAGCAAATCTTGGATATGGTCCAAAGGCCATTAAGGAAGTGATAGCAGGACAAGAATATTTAGTTATAGACTATAAAGATTATATAAATAATGTTCTTAACAAAGGAGGAGCTTTAGTTAAATCCATAGAAAATAAATTAAGATCTTTAGGTATTAGTACAATAAAAGATATATGTCCAGAATTTTTTGACAGAGAGGGCAAAATAGAAGTTTATATGAATAAAGATCTTTCTGGTATTAAACCAGAATATGGAGATCCATCTAAAATAACCTATGATTTATTAAAATCAAATAAACTTAAAAATTCACCCAAAGCAGATACTAAAAGCTTTAATATTGAAATAACTAAAAATGTCATAAGAGATTCTGTTACTTTGGTTGCATTTTCACCCATAGAAGGAACACTTTTTAAGATTAAAACCACATGTAAATAAAAAAATCAAGAAAATATTTTTTTTATTCGAAACTTTTTTCTAAATTTGCATAAAATATTAAAATCAATTAGATATATAACTTGTAAAAAATAAAACAATGAAAAATTTCTTCAGAAATATCGCTATTAACTTTATGCCTCAGGGCAATAACCCGTTTATTCAAATGGGGAATGCCAAATGGTATAATGGTAAAGTAGAGAATTCGGAAGATGTTATATGTATATAATTTAAACTAAGTTAAAGTTAAATATTATTAAATCCGATTCTCTAAAAAAAAGAATCGGATTTTTTTATGGTGAGGTAGCTCAGTTGGTAGAGCACGTGACTGAAGATCACGGTGTCGGCGGTTCGATCCCGCCCCTCACCACAAAAATTTAAAATAAAATAAAATGAAGCGAAAACAATAAAGATCCTCTGACCAATTAAGAAGGGTTAAGATCTATAAAAAATATCAAGACCCTGTAGCTTAAATGGATTAAAGCTTCCGACTTTTAATCGGAAGAGTATGGGTTCGAATCCCATCAGGGTCACAATACAAATTAAACTGGAAATAGAGGAGATGGTCGTCCTCGCCTGCCTTGGACGCAGGAGATCGCAGGTTCGAATCCTGCTTTCCAGACTAAAACGGGAAATAGAGGAGATGGTCGTCCTCGCCTGCCTTGGACGCAGGAGATCGCAGGTTCGAATCCTGCTTTCCCGACAAGATTAAGATAAATTCGGAGTGCTGCTCAGATGGCGGATGGGCGCCTGACTGTAAATCAGGTACATTAGAAACACAGGGGGTTCGAATCCCTCCACTCCGACAAGTTGGGGCCATAGTTCAGTTGGCTAGAACGTCTGCCTTGCACGCAGAAAGTCTGGGGTTCGAGTCCCCATGGTTCCACTAAATACGTCGATAGCTCAGTTGGTAGAGCACTGGTCTCCAAAATCAGGTGTCGTAGGTTCGAATCCTACTCGACGTGCTACTTTACAATTTTTTAAAAAAAAATTGTCCCATAGTGTAATGGCTAGCACACCACACTTTGACTGTGGTAGTTCAGGTTCGAGTCCTGCTGGGACAGCAAAATAAATAATGACAGATATACCCTCCGACTGATACTCGGTTGAAAGGTTAATTGGTTACATATGGGTTCGATCCCCATTCTGTCAACAATAGAGATTAAATTAAAAATTCTCCTATAGCTCAGTTGGTTTTAGAGCATCTGACTGTTAATCAGAGGGTCCCTGGTTCGAGTCCAGGTGGGAGAGCAGAAAAAAGGATCTATAGCTCAGAGGTAGAGCATCGCACTGTTAATGCGACGGTCGTAGGTTCGATCCCTACTGGGTCCTCTAATAAGCAGGTATCGTATAAAGGCTATTACTCCAGACTTCCAATCTGGAGATCGGAGTTCGATTCTCCGTACCTGCTCGACATGCCGGATGATCCACCATTGTATCATGGTGCCGGCTCCATGGCGAGGTAGCTCAGTTGGCTAGAGCACGGGAGTCATAACCCCGGGGTCGTAGGTTCGAATCCTATCCTCGCTACTAAAAAAATATATTCAATGAAAAAGAAATTTGATGCTCTTTAGGTTTAAATAAATTAACCTAGAAAATGAGTAAAAATAGAAACAGAGCTAAATTAAATAGAGCTGCTACAAGAAAAGAAATGATGATTCTGGAAAGGGTTTCAGAATCATATTGTCTAATATGCAATCGTCGTTCAGGATCACACCATTATGATTGCTCGCCTTCCAACATTTCAACTAAAAATAGACACGGTAGTGGAAAACCAATAGAACCACATAAGTACAGAAGCTATAAGTCATGGAAGCACAACAGAAGAACAAGATGGAAATAAAAGATGTCCTAATATAAAATATCGCTTTTTTATTTTTTATCCCGGATTTTTATATTAATTTTACGCAAATATAAATACCAAAATATTAAAAAAATGGAAAATAAATTTTACAAATTCGATCAAAATAATTCTGGAGGTTCTTTTGTAACTGATTCCAAATTATGTCATAGATTATTCATAGAGGCTAAAAATGAGGAAGAAGCCATTGAGATAGCAGAAAGTTTAGGATGCTATTGGAATGGTGTTAGCGAAGGTTTAGATTGTCCATGTTGTGGAGATAGATGGTATAATAGTCCTGATGAAATTAAAATATTAGAAATGAATGAAAGATGGGGGGGATATGAGATAAATCACTGGCTAAACGAAAAAGAACTAAAGAATCCCGATGAAGCTTTAAGAAAATTAAAGGAAAGATATAAAGGTTTCGTATGGTCAAAAGATCCTGAAATATTATCAAAATACGGGAAGAATAATATTATTTCAGGAAAAGTAAGAATCGATGACGTTGAACAATACGCTAAGGTATTGGCAGATTCCTATGGATGGACAAAACCTGATATCCGTATATTTTATAAAAATAATACAGTGAAAGAAATATATTCAGAAAAGGTAAAGTAGAAAAGAAATTATATTTCTCAAAAGTCCCTTAGCTCAGTTGGTTCAGAGCGATTGGTTTACACCCAATAAGTCGTCGGTTCGAATCCGGCAGGGACTACAAAAAATATTAAAAAATTAACTATGGAATTAAACGAAATTAAAAAATCTCTATATAGAGAAAACCCTCATGCTATTTTTAAAATGATTCGAAAGGGATTTGCATATTACTCCTGTCATTTAGTTTCATTAGACAAGGTTATACAATTTAAGGTCCCAGTAGAAGATATGGGAGATGCTGACTTTATTTCTTCCATGGACTCGAAACTTTTGATACGTTGGATAACTATATAATTTATAATTTCTAAATATTAAAAAAAATGAACAAAGAAAGACTGTCAAAACTTGCAGAGGATTTATTAGAAATCCCATCTAGAGTTTTTGAAATTCAAGGGAGAATCCTAGATTACACTGAACAAATTAAAACAACTACTAATGAGATCTTATTAATTGAAGCTAATTTAAAAAGTTCAATAGCTGCTGAATTAAATAACGAAGGTAAAAAGCTATACCCAAATGCGGAGTCAAGAGAGTCGGCTTTCATTGAATTATCAAACGATAATCTAGAATTAACAGAAAAGAGAAATTATCTATCTTCATTGAACGGGTTTGTAGCAATAGAAAAAATTAAAATTGAATCTCTTAATAACGAACAGAGAAATATCAGAGCAGTTCTCCATTTTTTCGGAGGATATACAGAAGATATTCTTTAATTAAACCGAAGATCAGATCTGGACATAATATCGATTCACATCCTGTGAAGATTCGATGGGATTAGATCGCTCTAGAGAGGTTCGAGTCCTCTCCTGATCTCAAAAATAAAATATAATGAGAAAATTAAATTTTTTATTGGATATTGGCATATTAATATGTATTGTCATATTTATAACTTGGAGTTTAAGATTGTTTTCGGAACAGAATAGTATGACTCTTAATAATAATATTAAGTATCTAGTCGAACAATCCTATTTTGAAGGTCAGAGGGACGCATTATCAGGAGATATTAGAATAAAAAAAATATCTGATAGTTGTTGGACATGGACGAAATCTTGTTGGGACGGCGGAACCCCAACTACTTTTAATCCAACTAATAAAAAAAATAAATAACTTAAAAAAAAAACAATTAATTGGCTCCGTAATGTAACGGATAGCATAATTCGTTTCGACCGAATCAGTGAGGGTTCGAATCCTTCCGGGGCTACTGATATAAAAAAATTTAGAAAAAATTTTTTTTATTCGAAACTTTTTTCTAAATTTACATAAAATTAAGAACAATATTAGATATATAACAAGCAAATGAAAAATTTATTCCATACAACATCAAGTTTAGAAACACTAACGCTTTCGTTATGTGAGGATCAACTTGTATGTGAACCGAGGGATAGATAACATTAATATAAATTATATTAAAAAATAAGGTCTCTTGGTTTAAACTAAGAGACCTTATTTTTTTACAAGCTCTTTGAAATTTACGAAAAAACATTAATAATGGAGATTTGTCCGAGAGGCTTATGGAACTCGCTTGGAAAGCGAGTGTCTGGGAAACCAGACCGGGGGTTCGAATCCCTCAATCTCCGCACACTCCTTCGTAGCTCAATCGGTAGAGCAGCTGATTTGTAATCAGCATGTTGCAGGTTCGATTCCTGTCGGAGGATCTAACAATGGCACTGTGTCCGAGTGGTTAGGAGCCCGACTGCAAATCGGGTTACGTAGGTTCGATTCCTACCAGTGTCTCTAAAAGAATAAAACCCATAAAAAATGAATGCTAAAATAGAATTAATTAAGGCAAAATTGGAAAAAGAAAGGAAACAAAGAGAAATTGATTTAGTCGAGTATTGGAAAAATCTTCCTAAAATCGAAACCCAATTTGATGTTCCCAATTTACCAAGAACAAATGCTAAAGAATGGAAAGATTTCTATGTTCCCAATTTAATTAAGGCAGGAGCAATTCCAAAAAAAGATCTTATTGATGGACAGATTTATTATGGCGACTATAGAAACGCGAACTTTGCGAAATGGATAGCAGAAAAAAATAAATTTGAACATTGGAGATTTAAATTTGGGAATGCGATATTGGACACATGCAATCACTTTGAAGATGATGATGGATTTGCTTTATTTGTACCCATTAGATTAGCAAATGATGCTGAGATAGAGGAATATCTCAATACAAAATAATACACGGTGGCCGTAGTTCAGCTGGTTAGAACATCTGACTGTGACTCAGAAGGTCGTCGGTTCGAATCCGACCGGTCACCCTTTTTATTACTAAAATTGAGTATTTTATTAAGATCCGATAATTTTTACGAAACTGATTCGAATTTTCAGAGTTAATACAATCAGCGATTTAATGCTAACTTTAGAATATATAATTATAAAAATGAAAAATTATGTGGAACGAAACTGAGTCTATTCTTGCTAAAAAATTACTAGAGGAAGGTAAAAAATATACCGAAATATCGGAAATATTAGGTAAAAGCTATCATTCGGTTAAAAATCATCTCCTGAAAAAACATGGAATAAACCAAACACAATTCAGTAACTTAAGAAATATGGATTGTCAAATTTGTCACTGCTGTGCTAAGAAGATCGACAATAAGAAATCAAACAAATCCAGAAAATATTGCTCAGTAGCATGTTCAAATATAAGCAGAGGAAGAAAAAATATAAAAAATTGTCCAATCTGTTTTAATCCAGTGCATAAAGAAAAAAGAACTAAATACTGTTCACCTGAATGTTATAGTAAATCCATAATAAAAACAAATCAGAAAAAATTGGATGAAGGTAAATTTTCGGATTCAAACAGAAAAACTATTAAGAAGTTTTTGATATTAAAAAGGGGACACTGTTGTGAAATTTGTAAAAATGAAAACTGGAATGATTCAAAGATCCCATTAATACTGGATCATATTGACGGAAATCCTCAAAATAATCTAGAAAATAATTTTAGGTTGATCTGTCCAAATTGTGACGCATTAACACCAACTTATATGGGAAGAAATCGAAAAAATATAAAAAGAAAACCTAGACAAAGGGATCTTGATAGAACGTTAAAAAATCAGATAGATTCGTGATAATCGTCGGATCAAAAAAAATGCTCAGGTGGTGGAACTGGTAGACACGCTAGTCTTAGAAACTAGTGCCTAAGTGCGTGAGGGTTCGAGTCCCTCCCTGAGTACTAATGCCCCGGTGGTGAAACTGGTAGACACGCTGGACTTAAGCTCCAGTGGACCGTAAGGTCCGTGCGAGTTCGATTCTCGCCCGGGGTACAAAGATCAGGTAAGTAACGATAGAGGTTACACAAGTACACAGGACCAATATTCCGGATAATTTTGGATTCTATAAAGTCTTAAGGATGTCTAGTCAGGGTTCGAACCCCTACTGATCTCTATGGAGAGTGATCCGTGATGGCGATCGGGTCCGCCTGCTAAGCGTGACGTCCGGGTTAAACCGGATGGGGTTCGAATCCTCCGCTCTCCGCCAAATTCCCGTCGTCTAACGGTTAGGACGCTAGGTTTTCAACCTAGAAACGCGAGTTCGATTCTCGTCGGGAGTACAATTAAAAAAAAAAACGAGGTAAGGTCCACTGGTGAAGGATGCCGCCCTGTCACGGCGTGCGAAGAGGGTTCGAATCCCTCTATCTCGGCAAATATTGAAAAAGTTTAAGAAAATTTTTTTCTTTCGTGAAACAATCTTATATTTGCAATGTAAAAATTAAAAGATAATTAAAAAATTAGATTCACCATTAGTAGAAGTGGTAAATACGCTCGGCAGGAGTCGAGAGATCATAGGTTCGAATCCTATATGGTAAAAAGTAATTTCCTGATAAAGTCTGGAAAATTAAAAGAAATCTAATTTAATTTAAGCAAAAACAATATCGTGAAATTATAAGAAGATTTATTTTCAACTTATCTAAAATTCACAAAAAAAATATCTAGCGGGGTAGAGCAGTAGGTAGCTCGTCGGGCTCATAACCCGGAGGTCGCTGGTTCGAGTCCAGCCCCCGCTACTAAAAAAATTGCAGGATGGTGGAGAGGTAACATGCCAGGCTCATAACCTGGAGGATCGGTAATACCGTGTTGCAGGTTCGAATCCTGCTCCTGCTACAAGTCGTCTTTTTTCATGCTTATCTTCCAAAGGATGATTATTTAGACGTTAAATTAACAATGTATAGAGTATGAAGATGTTTGGCAAGTTTTCTAAAGTGCGGTCTAACTGTTAAATGGAATTATTTTACTAGATCTTAATCTTTCAAAATAAATTCCAAAAATATTCGGGAAGATGAAGTTTAAATCTTCCCAATCAAAGTCGGATGGTGAAGTTGGTAAACACTAAGGCGGGTAGATTCAAAGGCCACGAATTAAAAAATACGCGCTTGGCGTCGCAGGTTCGATTCCTGCTCCGACTACAATAGCCCGAAGTACAAGGGATCGAAATATAGAATCTGCCTCTTAACAATGCACACTGAATTCTCCGAATCGTGAGTCGGCACAGTTGGTAACTCTGGGGATTTGAAAAGTTACAATAGTCAGGTGGCGGAATTGGTAGACGCTTACACTAGTGATAGACTCAATGGTTTTCAGTCCGTAGCACTGAGACGCCGACATCCCTTATAAGGAGGGTTTAAATTAACAGAGTTTTACAGGTTCGAATCCTGTCCTGACTACAAATGGCTCTATAACAATTTTTATAAATTGTGAAATTGGGTAAGCGATGATAGTTTGTAAATTAACACTCCTTAATACTAGGATCGGAGAGAGTTTATGCAAAAACCGTTAATACAAATCTATATGTAACTTACATTGTTGGTTCGATTCCAACTAGAGCTACAAATCTTAGGAGTAATTACCCTAAGACTGAGATGTTCGAAACTCTCGATTGGCTATGGTGTAATGGCGCACGCTGGTCCCGGGGCGATCTTTAAACGATGCTGTCCAGGACCGGAGGAGGTTGGAGAAATCCAGTGGTTCGAATCCACCCAAGTCAGCTAAGATAATGGTTCTTCCCTATCTAGAATGTCGACAATTCTGATGGGAAAAAGAAGTTCATCACCCTTTGCTGAGGCCTCATTAAAACTCAGGAAGCAATTAAGATTGGAGCGAGAAGGGTACTCCATCATTATCTTAAAAAGCAGGAGTAGCTCAGTTGATAGAGCGTCAGTCTTCCAAGCTGAAAGTCGCGGGTTTGAATCCCGTCTCCTGCTCAATTTAAGGGTACACCGATAAGCTCTGACACTAGTCAACTACGGTACGAGGCAGCCTCTGTTTTATTCGCGGTACAGAGAAAGAGAGTGAGAAGAAATTCAACCCGCTGCGTCCTCGTTTTTTAAGGCTCGTCGGTCCAGTCTGGAGTGGATGCCTCCCTGTCACGGAGGAGATCATGGGTTCGAATCCCATACGAGCCGCCGCCCCCCATTTCGTACCTTTATTTGGATATATAGTCCAAATAAAGGTTACAGTAATGGCAAGAAAAGAAAGAAAGTACCATTATCTCTATAAGATCACGTGTCTTAAGAATGGAAAATATTACATAGGAATGCACTCAACTGACGATATGGAAGATGGGTATATGGGAGGAGGAAAAAGGATTAAAAATTCGGTCAGTAAGCATGGTAAAGATGCTCACAGAAAGGAAATTCTAGGGTTCTTTGAAAATAGAGAAGATTTAATAAACGGAGAAATTCGAATTGTGAACGAGGAATTAATTAATGATCCCATGTGTATGAATCTAATGAAAGGTGGTAACGGAGGATATATTTCCGAGGAGAATCAAAAAGCAAGATCTATAGCAGGAGGTAAAGCTTTTGCTAATAAACTGTTAAAAGATCAGGATCTTTTAAGAAAAATATCCAAACAGGGATCGGATAATCTGAAAAAATTACACGAAGAAGGATTTTTTAAATATGATACCTTTAATAATAAGACACATAGCGAAGAATCCAAATTAAAAATAGGATTAAAAAATTCCATCAATCAATTGGGTGAAAAAAATTCACAATATGGGACACGATGGATAAATAAGGATTCTGTGGATAAAAAAGTAAATTTGTCAGAACTTGAATCTTATATTAATAAAGGATGGTTAACTGGGAGATCTAAAAAAAAATAAATAGATAAATACATATTTCAATTTGGAGAGTTGGCAGAGTGGTTAATCGCGCCGGTCTTGAAAACCGGAGGTCGCGAAAGCGGCCCGGGGGTTCGAATCCCTCACTCTCCGCAAAGGATAAGAGATATCCTCGATGCTTGGATCTCATCAAAAGATCACGGTTAATGTCCGGGTGGTAACCGAAAGCTGATTTAGAAAGCAATCATCTTATAGGTGTTATCATGAGCTAAATTGGTTAAAATACCGGAACTGAGAATAAAGGCAGGTAGCAGAGCCTCTCAGTAGCTTGACAGGTTTTTATGTGGTAAGACACTAATGGCAAGCTTCGCACGGCTCGTACCCGTGGAAGTGAAGGTTCTCGAAATAGTAGGAGAAACCCGTTAAAATCCAGCTTAGAAAATCTCGCTAAGCGAAATCGCATTATCGTCTAGTGGTTAGGACTCTTGGCTTTCGTCCAGGCAACCGAGGTTCGATTCCTCGTAATGCAACAATGAAAAGTAGGAAAGTAACTTCCTGCCAGGATCAGAACATTCTGATCTCATTAATGGTCCGTTCGTCTATCGGTTAGGACACTTGGTTTTCAACCAAGCAAGACGGGTTCGACTCCCGTACGGACTACTAAGTAGCCTGATTCTTGTGCACGGGATAGGGATCGAAACTCTCGGATGACGGATTCATAATCGTTAATTTATATTTTCCTAGGTTTATATGGATTGATTATGAATTGTCGCGGAGGCCGACTAAATCGTTAGTTAGGGTGGTGTTGCAGCACCGAGTTCTTTTCTGCAATTTATTTTAAAAATATTTTTTAATTCCGTAATTTTTTTATAAATTTGTACTATGAATAATAAGAAAGATTAAAAAAACGTATAACGGAATATAGGTAGTAATTGATAAAGTAAGGAGTTTGATAGTTATATCAAGTTGCTATTAGAAATTGAAATTATATCACTTCCAAAGTGAGTTATCTATACGAAGATATCGATTTAAGAGATATAGAATTAACTTGTTGCAGAGTGCTTAATTACGATATAACGATATCCAAGATGACAATGGTTTATACGATTTTTTTTAATTTTTGTTAATAAGACTAAACATTGAACCTTTGTAAACAAAAAAGTGTATGGCTAAATTCTGAACTAAGCAAAAGTTTACATAAAGATACTAATCCTAAATTGACAGGGTATAATTAACCGTGAGGAACACAACATCCTTGAAAGAGTAGGAAAGGACGGTGTAGGAAACAAATTAAACTTTAGGGTATAAGTAGATTAAAATCTTGCCAAATAAGTGGAAAATGCCTATAATTATGGAGTAATCCTAGTATCTTATTCAATGTTTTAAAATAAATATCTTATGACAAAAGAAGAAAAAATTGAAAAAAAGAAATTACGAGCATCAAATAGAATAATTAAGAATAAACTTAGAAACCAACATAGAAAAAGAGCTTCTAGTATGGATTGTCCATTTGATGTTGAAATGAATGGTTTATACGGAACATGCAATTGTGGAGGTAAAAATTATTCAGATTGTTTAGGAGATATTTAAAAATGTGGGAGATAGCTCAATTGGAAGAGCATAGATTATTATAGGTTCGAATCCTATTCTCCCAACAAAACTCTTTGAAAATTAATATAAATATAAATCATAATGTTTGTAATCTGTGAGTAAAATAGGCTCGGACAGGACATCAAAGTCAAAACAGTCAGCTCATCACTGAAAAGGATGATAACCTTTCATTATGATTTTTTTTTAAAAAACTCTTTAAACATAAATAAAAATACATAAGGCTAAACATTGAACCTTTGTAAATTAAAGTTAACCCTGACATTAAGAAATTAATATACAGTGGTTTAATTTACATAAAGATACTAATCCTGATTGACAGGATGATTAATAACGCTGAAGTTAAGATATTATAGCAGAGAGAACTGTAAACTCTATCGCAAACGTGATTTTACTAAATAAGGTAATCAATCCTTTGATGTAATCTGAAAGTATTAATTGGAGTAATCCTAGTATCTTATTCAATGTTTCCAAGAACTCGTTAAACATTGATACGAGTATAAATAATGATACATATAGTAATATATGATGTGTTGTTCCATGGAGAAAGGAAAGCGTGCTAATCTGTAGTTTTTTGTGAAAGAGTCTACAGCAACACAAATGAGTTCTCAGCAAGTAGTTCAGCAATTGAAATAATAGAATTAGCAATATGCTCTATTAACTACGTGACCCTACTCTTATTAGAAATAATTAAATATACAAGTTTAAGTACTGAGTAAACCAGAGAGAGCTAAACTGGCTAATAAGACAAGAGGGTGCTAATAATTTTAAAATAAAGAAAAAAACGACGAAAAAAGAAAAAATTTATTTAAAATTCCTAAAGGTATTTGGAGTTTTTATAACTGTATTTTTATTAATACAATTATTATTTGCAGGGATACACTTAATCATACATTTCTTTGGTATAAGTCATTATGATATAGGAATCTGGGAATCTAAAATAAACCTCTAGTAAAATTTTTAAAATAACGAAAATTTAAAATAGACATATAATAAATTATGCAACATTCGGTTAAACAGATAGCTAAAATGTATTCAAACTTATCAAATTTAAGAGGAGAAAAGAAAAAATTTGATGCAGAAGACTTTATAAGATTTGCAAAGAAATACGCAAAGAAATATCAAATAGTTGAGGTTGATGACGATTTTTTAATAAGCACCTGGAATTCCGATCGATTGATAGATGATTATAAAAGAACAATAAGATGATAAATAAATTTTTTAAGCTCATTCTAGATTTATTTTTTACTAAAAATGTAGAGGAAAAAATGAAAGAGTACATCGAAAAGAAAGGATATCCTGACGAAGATGTAGTTTTTTGTGATCATTACGGAAGAATGAGTAAAATTATAGGCAAAAATACATTCATTAGAACAGAAGAAATATTAAATAAACATATTAAATAAAAAGGATATCTAAAAGCTATTCTTTTTTTATATGAATTAAAAATCCTTTTATTTTTGATATATAAAATAAAAGGATTTTTAAAATGGCTTATAGAATAATTCTTAGAAGGGACACTTCTATAAATTGGGAAAAAAATAATCCAGTTCTTCTATTGGGAGAGCCTGGATACGAAACTGATACAGGTAATCTTAAAATTGGAGACGGTAATTCAAAATGGAATGATCTAAATTCATATTATACCATGGGAGGACCTGGTTCAAATAACTCCTATGGAGATCAAACAATATCTCAGAATGGAATTACTATAGGAACTCTAATTCTTTCTAATTACGAAAATCTTGGATTTGATAGTGATTCTAGCGCAGAATTAGCAGGTGTTCCTTTGGGAGGAATTTATCATGACATCAATAATCCCGGAAATTTAAAAATAAGATTAATCTAAAATGCCTTATAGAATATTATTAAGAAGAGACAATTCTGCTAAATGGATTCAGAACGATCCAGTCTTGATGCTGGGTGAACCTGGATATGAAACAGATACTGGAAAACTTAAAATCGGAGACGGTCAAACACCATGGTCATCTTTAGCTTATTACAATGGTTTGGATTTAACCTTTGTAAACAAACTAGACATTTCGTCTAATAGTGAGCCTAGTAATAAGGATCTCCCTGTGGAATGGGCTAAAATTAAAGTTTCTGATTCTGTATATTGGATCCCGCTTTACCAGTAAACTTTAAGATATTATAATTAAATGATAGTACTATAAAATTGTCATTTTATTTTTTTTTCGTCGAATATTTAATATACTTTTGTACCAATAAAAAAAGGAGAAAAAGTCTAAATAGTATCTATAATATTAAATAACCAAAAAATCTTAAAAAAATAATAAAAATGGGTAGCAATAAAGGATATCCTAACTCGGATAGTAATTCTAAAATTCCACAATCAAAAACACCAACGCTTGATTCATATTCAATAGATCTAACTCAAATGGCGATTAGAGGAGAATTGGATCCTATCATAGGGAGGGAAAGTGAAATAGAAAGAGTTTCACAAATTCTTTCTAGAAGGAAAAAAAATAATCCAGTATTGATAGGAGAACCTGGAGTTGGTAAATCAGCTATAGCAGAAGGATTAGCTATTAAAATTATACAAAGAAAAGTTTCCAGAACACTTTTGAATAAAAGAGTTCTTACTTTAGATCTAGGTTCTCTTGTTGCTGGAACCAAATATAGAGGACAGTTCGAAGAAAGAGTAAAATTGATTCTAGAAGAATTAAAAAATAATAAAGATATAATCATTTTTATTGACGAAATTCACACAATGGTTGGTGCTGGAGGAGCTTCAGGATCTCTTGATGCATCAAATATGTTTAAACCACCACTTGCAAGAGGTGAGATTCAATGTATTGGTGCAACAACACTTAATGAATACCGTCAACACATTGAAAAGGATGGGGCTTTAGAAAGAAGATTTCAAAAAATCATAGTAAACCCACCTGACACAAAAACAACAATTGATATTCTGAACAATGTAAAATCTAAGTATGAGGATCACCATAATGTAAAGTACACAGAAGACGCAATTTTAAATTGTGTAAAACTCACGGAACGTTATATAACAGATAGACACTTTCCAGACAAAGCCTTAGATGCATTGGATGAAGCTGGAAGCAGAACTCAATTAAATGATGTAAAGATTCCAGATTCTATAACTACACTAGAAAAAAATCTAGAAAAAACATCAGAAGATAAAAAAGTTGCAGTAGCTAAGCAGGATTATGAGGGTGCAGCTAAATATAGAGACATGGAGAGAAAAATCAAAGCATCTCTGGATTTGGAAATTAAAGAATGGGAATCTAAACTTAAAGATAAAAGAAAGATTGTAGACGGTGAAAAAGTAGCAGAAGTGGTTTCTATGATGTCTGGGGTGCCTCTGAATAAGATATCTCAAGGCGAGAATGAAAGACTTGCCAATATGCCTTCGGAGATGAAAGGTAAAGTAATAGGTCAGGATCACGTAATAGAAAAAATAAGCAGAGCAATACTTAGAAATCGAATGGGATTAAAGGATCCAAATAAACCTATAGGATCTTTCCTTTTTTTAGGTCCAACTGGGGTGGGGAAAACCCAATTGGCAAAGGAACTTGCTAAATATATGTTTGGCGATAGTGATTCTTTAATTAGAGTCGATATGAGTGAATATATGGAAAAATTCGATGCGTCAAAACTAATAGGTGCCCCTCCGGGGTATGTTGGACACGATGAAGGAGGACAATTAACAGAAAAAGTAAGAAGAAAACCATACTCTATCGTTTTGTTCGATGAAATAGAAAAAGCACATCCTGAAATATTTAATACCTTACTACAAGTTCTTGACGAAGGTCATTTAACAGACAGTATGGGAAGAAAAGTCAATTTCAAAAATACTTTGATTATATTAACATCCAATGTAGGACAAAGAAAATTACAAGAATTTGGTACAGGATTAGGTTTTTCAACCTCAACCAAAGTAAATCAGAGTGAATTGGAAATCGAAATGGTGCTAAAAAAAGAATTACAGAATAAATTTTCTCCGGAATTTATAAATAGATTAGACGATACTGTTTATTTTAAAAATCTAGAAAAAGAGGATATTTTAAAAATTTTAGATGTTGAGCTTTCGAAAATTCTTCCTAGATTAGAAGAAATGGGATATAAAATTAAAATAGCTCAAGATCTAAAAGATAAAATATGTGAGGATGGATTTGACTCTAAATATGGTGCTAGGCCTTTAAAAAGAATCCTTCAGAAATATATAGAAGACACATTAGCAGATCTTATGGTTCAAGGTAAGATTGAAGAAGGTTGCACAGTAAACATGTCTCTAGATAAATCTAAGGAAGGAACTATGCAATCTCCAGTAAAAATAAAAGTTACAAATAAAAAAACTAATAAAGATGTTAATAGTTAAAATCGAGGGAAAAACAAACATTGATTCGGCCCTAAAGAGATTAAAATCCAAATACATAAAATCTGGGATTCAAAAAGATCTCTTCGTCAAAAAAGAATACAAGAAAAAGAGTGTAATTAGAAGAGAGAAATTAAATAGGGCTAAATACATTCAACAAAAAAAATCTAGAGAGGATTAATCTCTAGATTTTTTTTATTTTTTAGAAATATTCAGAAGTTTATGTATAAGGACCTTTCTGCTCCTCCAATTTCTTGAATGAAAGCTTCTAGAAATTTAAAACATTTTTTTCGTAATTTTTAAGGTTTTTTCCAACTTTGATTATATATCAAAAAAAGAATATTAATGGAAGAAGAAAGAAAAACAAAGGAAAATAACAGAGTAAATGCAATTAATAAAATTTCAGTTGAAAATGCTCTATTGAAAAGTAAAATTGCATATTCTATAGGATCTCTAGAAACCATAAATTATCTTTTAAAAAATGACGACCCCGAAATATTAAATAAAAATATAGTTCACCTGAGGAACACAGTTAATAGGGTTTTGGAAGATCTTAGAAAGGATTTCTAGATTACTCGAACTAATTTTATTCTGGATCCTTTATATCCCTCTATATCTTTAGCTAATTTTAAATTTTCCTCATTATCGTCGAAGAAAACCAGATTTGTATATCCAGAATTTATTAAACCCATAATCGCTTTCTGCTTTTTTTCTGCTATTGTTCCTTTGTGTATAAAATTTGGATCGCTTATAGCTATTATTAATTCCGGATGTATATCTATTCCATTATCTAGAAAAAAATCTCTAATAAGAAATGAAGAACTCCTTGCAGTAACTATAGAAACTGGAATTCCTCTTCTATAATAACGCTTAAGTTTACTGAATATAGAATTTATAAAAACACCCTCTTTTAGGATCTCTGGACAGTCAAAATCGTCGAAATTTAACACATGATGTTTTTCCTTCTTAAACTCATTAAATTCACTTGGTGTTAATTCACATATGATTTTCTTTGTTCTGTGATTGAGAACCTTTACCTTTGCGTCTGTTTTTATAAGAGTATCATCAAGATCAAAAATTATCAATCTATCTTTTTTTATATCCTTTAATTTGAAATTACTGTTCATAGATTACAGGATAACTGTTATCATTCTAGAATTTTCCGAAATTTTTTCCTCACTAATTTTTTCATAAGATAATGTCGATATGCCATCAGACATGACAGCTTCCAATGTTGGGGAATTTTGGAATTTTCTTAATTTATTGACATTATTTAAATATGGGATTTGTTCTATATTCCTATCATGATCTAGTGATTTATATCTGCAATTTTTTCTAAATGTATCGACCCCCATAATAGCACATCTATATAATATATCGTCGTCTTCTGCTCCCCATCCCCAATAATCGTTTGAATATCCATTTATTTTTACAAAGCTTTCCTTGTCAAATAAAGTTACACCTCCGAAATATCCATCGTAAGGTAATTTATATCCGAATTGTTCAGCCATAGATGCAAGGTGTGTTGGTCCCTCTATATAATTATAATCAGAGTCTAAAGGAAGCATGTCAACATCATGAAATGCATAATAGTCGAAATTTGGATTTTCTTTATATCCTATATTGAGTAGCTTTGCTCTATTAAATCCCTTATTATCACCCTGATGAACTATTATTATCTCGAATGGGATTTCAGCTTCTTTAAGAACTCTTTCCATGTAAGGAATGAATTCAGAAAGATGTGATTCTCTGTCCCTATAAGGTACTATAACTGCTAATCTTTTCATTACTCTTTTATTTTTTTATGCTACACAGAATAAATAGTTCCATTATACAAGGAACAAAAGTTATAGTTTCAGATAAAAAGATAATAAAATATACAAAATGATTACTTTTCTTAATATAGGATATATGGGAAGACTCGGAAACCAGATGTTTCAATTTGCATCGACCCTTGGTATAGCCAAAGAACTTGGTTTTGATGTAAAGTTTCCGGTTGAAAATTGTTCAGAGGTAAAGATGAACGGTCCGGTTGACGAAAGAACTGGAAAGAATTTAGCAGTTAGATGTAATTTATTAGATTGCTTTGAAATTGATAAATCTTATTTTATACCTTCTTCTGAAATCAACAGTAATTTTATCTATAGAGAGGGAGATTTTGGATATAATCTGGAAACTAAATCACTTCCGAAATATTGTGATCTTATTGGGTATTTTCAAACAGAAAAATATTTCTCCAAATATAGAGATATTATAATTTCACAATTCAGCTTTAAGGATCAATATAGGAACGAAGCTTTATCTTACATAGAAAAGATAAGAGAAAATAATAAGTCACGAAAAATAGCTTCTATTCACGTGAGGAGAGGAGATTATAAGGGATTCCCGGATCACCATCCTTTATGTTCAATCGAATACTATCAAAAAGCAATTTCAACATTAAATAATTTAGGAGATTATAAATTTATAATTTTTTCAGATGATGTAGATTGGTGTAGAGATAATTTCGTAGGTGAACCTTATGAAATATCCGAACTAGAAAATCCATACGTAGAGATGTGCGCAATGACTCTCTGTGATTCTAATATTATAGCGAACAGTTCTTTTAGTTGGTGGGGAGCTTGGCTCAACGAGAATGAAGATAAAACTGTTATTTACCCGTCCAAGTGGTTTGGACCTCTTCTAAATAAAAACACTAACGATATATGTCCAGAAAAATGGATTAAAATTTAATAATAATGAATGTAATTATTCCAATAATAGATATCTGGGATGAAGGCTTTATAGAAGCCGGATATCTTACACCCAAGCCATTAATTAATTTATTAGGAGATTCGATAATTAAGAAAATGATAAGTTTTCTTAAATTAAAGGAATATGATAAATTGTTTATCGTTTATAACAAAGAGTTAGAAGAATACAATTTTGTTCCGTACATCAAAAACAACTTTCCTGATTTAAACATAGAATTTGTATCTTTGATCAGAAATAAGGAAAAAAACAGGGAAAGCGTAGAGAATGCTTTCAAAGAAATAAAAAAAGAATCTTGTATACTATTAAATTATTATACTTTCTATTATGAAGACATATTAGAAAAATTCAGGGTAAGAGAGAATAAAAATTTTATATTTTGTCTGAATGAAAATTTAACCAGATATGGTGCTTTGGGGTTTTCTAAAATAGAAACCCTCATATCATTGCTAAATCTCGAAATTGATATTTCTGATATAGAAGCTATCTCATCAAAAATAATCATAAATGATTATTTTAATGTATTTTCAGTCAGTGATCTTTTATCATATAAAGATAGGAAAGAAAATTTTATTAAAAAAAGATTTTGCTTTGATCTAGATAATACTCTAGTAACCTATCCAAAAATTAAAGGCGATTATTCAACAGTAGAACCTATAGTAAAAAATATAGAATATCTAAGATTTTTAAAAGAATCTGGTCATCATATAATAATATACACAGCAAGAAAAATGACTACTCACGGAGGTAATATAGGAAAGATCTTTGCTGATGTTGGAAAGACTACATTAGACACATTGGAAAAATTTGAAATACCTTTTGATGAAATTTTCTTTGGAAAACCTAATGCGGATTTTTATATAGATGATTTAGCAATAAACTCACGCCACGAAATATCTAAATTAACGGGATTTTTTGATTGTAATATAATATCAGAAAAAAATAAATAAATATGAAAATCTCTATCATAGGTCCAGGAATTATGGAAATCCCACCAAAAGGATGGGGAGCAGTGGAAATACTAATATGGGATTATTATCAAGAGCTAATGAAATTGGGTCATGATGTCCAAATAGTAAATACCCAGAATATAAGTAAAATAATAGATGATGTAAATAAATTTGGGCCTGATTTTGTACATTTACAATACGACGATTTATATCCAGTAATGGAACGGATAGAATGTAAGAAAAAGGCAGCAACTTCACATTTTGGCTATCTTGAAGTTCCACATCATCTAAACGGGGGATATAAAAAAGTATTCGGAGGATTTATTAGCGGGGATTTCAATATATTCTGTCTTTCAGAAGGAATTAAAGGGGTTTATCTTTCAGCAGGGGTTGAACCGAAAAGATTGTACGTAACTCCAAATGGTGCTAGAAGTGACTTATTTAAATATAAAAAAGAACCAAGATTTCCTAATAGAAGTATATATTTAGCAAAGATAACAGATAGAAAGAAGCAATATCTATACCAAGAAATAGATTCAATAGACTTCGTTGGAAATAAAGACGATTCTAGATTCAATTACGATAATGAAAATTATCTAGGTGAATGGTCAAAAGATAAATTATACGAGAGTCTTTCTGATTATTCCAATCTTATTCTTCTTAGTGACGGTGAAGCACATCCACTGGTAGTTTGCGAGGCTCTTATATGTGGACTAGGTGTAGTTGTAAGTGAATATGCATGTGGAAATCTTGATAGAAATTTACCTTTCATAGAAATTATACCTAACGATAAGTTAAATGATATGGAATACGTCAAAAATTCAATATTTAAAAATAGAGAGATATCTAACAAAATGAGAGGAGAAATTAGAAAATACGGAATTGATAATTTTAATTGGACAAGTCTGGTTGAAAAATACATAAAAATAATAGAGTCTATTAAATAGAGAGGTATTATGAAAATTGGAATAATTACGATAGCAACAGGTAAATACTCGATTTATGTTCCTGATTTGGTTCAGACATGTGAAGAATTTTTTTTAAAGAACTACGAAAAAACATATTATGTTTATACAGATTCAGAAATTTCGACCTTTAAAGGTGCAGAAAAAGTAATAAAAATAGAGCAGGAAAAATTAGGATGGCCTTACGATTCAATGTTAAGATTTCATATGTTTACTGAGTCTTCAGAAATCCTTCTTGAAAATGACTATATTTTTTTCATGAATGCTAATATGAAAATCGTTTCAGAAGTAGATCCTTCCATACTACCAGAAGAAAATTCTTGCGGAATAGTTGCAGCTCTTCATCCTGGATATTATGGAAAATCAAATCTACCTTATGAGGATAACCCACGATCTGAATTTTATGTTCCACTAAATAAAAGAAATTTATATTTTCAAGGATGCTTTAACGGTGGAATAACTAGTAAATTTTTGGAAATGTCCAAAATTCTAAAGGATAAAATGGATATCGATATGAAAAATAACATTATACCAATCTGGCACGACGAAACAGCTATGAATTGGTATCTTGTAGAAAAAAAACCGAAAATACTACCACCTATTTATGCTTATCCAGAATATTGCGATGGTGAAACGATTAAAAAATCACTAATAGAAAAAAATGAAAATTCGGATCTAATAAATCTACAATCAGATTTTAAAGAAGCTGAAAATAAACAGGATCCTTTTATACATTTAGTCCAGATTTTCGGAGAGCCTAAAATAATCCAAAGAAATAAAAATAAAGACGGGGGAAAAATATACTTAAGAAAATGAAAAAAATAGATCTATCTAAAACAACTTTTATAATACCTATTTTAATAGAACATAAAGATAGGTACAGAAATGCCAAGACCACTCTTGAATATCTCAATCATCATTTTAAAACTAATGTATTTATATACGAATCTTCTTCTGATGGAAATAGTAAATTGGACTTTTTAGATTCATTGAAGGATCTAAAAATTAAAAATTGGATAATAGAGACTGAAGAAAATTTTCATCGTACTAAATATCTAAATATTATGCTGGATTTGGTAGAAACCCCAGTCGTTGTTAATTATGATATAGATGTGATATTATCTCCTGAAAACTACTTAGAATCCCAAAACCTAATAGTTAATAATGAAGCAGATGTTGTTTATCCTTATGAATTTGGAATAGGACAAAAAAGAGTTAGTGATAAAATAAATCTAAATGGATTTAAAAAATCTGGATTTGATATAAATTATATAGATTCAAGGAAGGAAATATATGATCTATATAATGCAGAATATGGTCATTGTATATTTTTTAATACTGGGGTTTATAGAAAAAATGGTGCAGAAAATGAGAATTTCATATCTTACGGACCAGAGGATCGGGAAAGAGGTGAGAGATTTAAAAGATTAGATTTCAGAGTCGTATGGAGAAATGGGTATTTTGTCTATCATTTTGAACACTATAGAGGAAATGATAGCAGTTGTAAGAATCCATACTTTGACCATAATTGGAAAATTTATAGAGATCTTAATGAGCTTTACGAAAAAAACACTAATGAATATTTTAAATTCTATTTTTCACCAGAATATTCTAAAAAATATAAAAACATAGGAAATAATTAAAAAAATATGGGAATTTTAGTAACCGGTTATTCCGGGTTTATAGGAAAAAGACTATATGAACACATAGAAAAAGAAATTGGAATCGTATCAAATAAAATTGATGTTTCCGATTTCTATCATTCTACAGTTAAATGGAAGGAAAAACTCGAAAAATATTTAGATGAGATTTCACCAGATATAATTTTTCATGTAGGAGCTTGCTCAGATACACTAGAAAAGAACGTTAATTATATGATGGAACTTAATTACGAATCAACTAAAATTTTAGTTGATTGGTGTAAAAAGAATGATCGGAAAATGATATATTCATCTTCAGCAGCTAATTATGGTACAGGATTAGGATATCCGTCAAATTTATATGGATGGAGTAAGTATGTGGCTGAAGGATATGTTGTTTCTAATAATGGTATAGCACTTAGATACTTTAATGTTTACGGTCCAGGAGAATCACATAAAGGAAAGATGAGCTCGGTTGCATTACAAATGCACAAAAAAAGAAATAACGGAGAACCCATATTTATATTTCCAGGAGAACCAAAAAGAGATTTTGTCTATATTGATGATGTAATTTCTTCTAATATTTTTTCAATGTATAATTATGAAAAATTAAAATCAGATTGGTATGATGTGGGAAGTTTTAGCGCCAGATCCTTTGAGGATGTGCTAATTAATATTGGTATAGATAAATGGGAATATTATAAAAAAGAAGAAATTCCAGAAGGTTATCAATTTTTTACTAAAGCAACCAAAGGTATTCCTGGATGGTACCCGAAATATACATTGGAAGAAGGACTAAAAGATTATATGAAATTTTTAAAAAATGAATAAGATATTAGTTACCGGTGGAAGTGGCTTAGTAGGTAGGTGTTTCAAAGATGATAGATTTATAAGAACACAATCAAGAAAAGATTTAAATCTACTAGACAAAAAAAGCATTTCTGATTTTTTAGACAATAGTGAAATTGATGGTATAATACACTGTGCTGCTAAAGTTGGTGGAATAAAAGGGAATATTGATCATCAAGCAGAGTTTGTGTACGAAAATCTTATTATGAACACTAATATTATCGAGGAATCTAGATTAGCTGGGATAAAAAAATTAATATCCTTTTCATCTACTTGTATTTTTCCAGATAATATAGAATATCCCTTATCCCCAGATAAAATACACTACGGACCCCCACACAAGTCCAATTATGGATATGCTTATTCTAAAAGAATGTTAGAAATACAAATACAGACATACAGAGAACAATACGGGCTAAATTATTTTTCTGTTATTCCATCTAATATATACGGTCCTGGTGATAATTACGATATTGTTAATGGACATGTTATTCCTTCTCTAATTCATAAATTTTATATAGCAAAGGAAAATAAGGGGGATGTTGAAATTTGGGGTTCTGGTAAACCGCTCAGAGAATTTATATTTTCTAAGGATGTCGCAAAATTAACGGAATTACTATACGATAACTATACCGAGGGAATACCAGTTATATTATCCTCTAGTGAGGAAATATCAATAAAGGATGTTGTTTTATTAATAGCCGAGATATTTGATTTCAAGGGTAATATAAAATTTGATCTTTCTAAACCAGAGGGGCAATTTAGAAAACCCAGTGATAATTCACATATTAGATCAATGTTTCCTAATTTTAAATTTACTCCAATAGAAGATGGATTAAAAGAATCAATAGAGTGGTTCGTTAACAATTACCCAAATTTAAGAAAATAATATGAAAAAAGCACTAATAACAGGAATAAACGGGCAGGACGGTAGTTATCTTGCTGAATTTTTATTAGATAAAGGATACGAAGTATACGGAACCATTAAAAGAAATTCAGTATCAGAGAACCAAACATCAAGATTAGAAACAACATACGAAAAAATCAATAAAAATTTAATATATGCGGATCTATTGGATGTAGCTTCTATACTTCATGCTTTAAAAATATCAGATCCTGATGAAGTCTATAACTTAGCAGCACAATCTCACGTAAGGGTTTCCTTCGATCAACCGATATACACTGCAAACGTAACGGGGATAGGAACCTTAAACATGCTTGAAGCAATTAGAATACATAATTCTTCAATAAAAATGTATCAGGCATCTTCTTCCGAGATGTTTGGTAATAATATAGATTCTGACGGGTACCAAAGAGAAACAACTCCAATGAATCCAGTTTCGCCATATGGTTGTTCCAAAGTTTTTTCGTACAATATTTGTAGAAATTATAGAAATTCATACAATATGTTTGTTAGTAATGGTATATTGTTCAATCACGAATCCCCGCGTAGAGGTACTAATTTTGTTACTAACAAGGTTGTAAAAACTGCAGTTGAGATAAAGATGGGATTAGCAAAAGAATTAGTTTTAGGGAATCTTAATGCATCAAGAGATTGGGGTCACGCAAAAGACTATGTGAAAGCTATGTGGATGATTCTACAACAAGAAGAACCAGAAGATTATGTTTGCGCTACAGGAGTATCACATACTGTTCAAAATCTTGTAGAATATACCTTCGATAAATTAGATCTGGATTGGAAAAATTATATAAAACAAGACCAAAAATATCTAAGACCTGAAGAGCTTGAACATCTTAAGGGAGATCCATCAAAACTCATAAGTAAAACAGGATGGAAACCAGAATATACTTTCGAAACTATGATCGATGAAATGATATTTTATTGGATGGATCATTATCAAAAATAAATAAAATTCAAGATAATAGAATTTAAAAGACAGTAACTTGCTATTTAAGTTACTGTCTTTTTGTTGATATATACAATAAAATATTTACATAAAATATGAACAGAGTTTTAAGTTTTGATAACTATCATAAGCTTTTCGAAGCAGAAGATATTAATGCCTCAACTAATGCTGCAGAACAAATAGTAACGCTTTTTTATCAAGCATACGGTAACGTTGTAACCAAAATTGGTGAATATAAGGAAGCTATAGACGATCTTCTTTCTGTTGCTGAAGAAAAAGACACTAATAAGAAAGCTGAAGTTTTTGAAAAAGTTTTACAGAAGGTTGTTTCTAAAATTAAACCAGAATATAAAGAAGTTGGAAACACTGTTCTAGAAGTGGGTAAAAAATTAAAAGATGCATATTCATCTTTATTACAAACAGAAGAGGGTAAAAAATCAACAGATGAAATAAATAAAATTATCTATAGAAAAATTTTAGAATTTCAGCAAGGTTTACAGACTGCATCTAAGGAAATGCCTAAAGTTAAAGTCGATGAAAGCTGGGCATATGAATTTGAGGACGAATCTATTAATGAAGCTCTTTTGGGAAAAAATACATTCCAAAAAGAAAGAAATTTATTAATCAGTTCTTTGGTTATAACTTATAGTGATATGGTATCTCAGGCAAAGAACGGAGCAACTGAAACCATAAAAGCTAAAGCTAAAGAAATTATAGGTAAATTAAAATCTTTAAATTCTGAATTAGCTGATGAAGGTAAATGGGAGTCAATGAGAAGAAAAGACAGAAAAGCTAGATTGGACGAAATACCAGTGGAAATATCTAATTATAAAGAGGATTTCAACAAAACTCTTATGAGTGAAAGTACTAAAATGGGTATCGATAAAAAAGTAGCTTCTGTTATAGGTGAGGTTATAAAAATGTTAGATGAGGTTTCAAACAAAGTTGCCGAGACCGATAAAAAGATTGCAGACGAAACCGTAAAGGAAACAGACGAAAAAATAAAAGAAGAAAAAGCTAAAGACGATAAAAAAGATAAAAAAGATAGCTATGTGGAAATAGCATCGGGCAACATTAAAAAACATAATCTTTCTAAAAGCGGTCCCAATTTAAATGCAATTAAGAAATTTCAAGAAAACTATAATATTTTAAAAGCAGGGGCTGAAATTAAAGCAGATGGATTATATGGAAAAAACACAGAAAATGCAATACTCAAAGCAGCAAAAATGATAGGGGGTCTAACTGGTGTTGATTTAGAAAAAGCCACTGAAGGAGGTAAAAAATTAACAGTTCAATTACAGACAGCTATCCAAAAATTTGTTGATAATAAAGATAAAATAAAAGAAATCGTTTCTACAAAATAAAAATGGTTAAAAATTTCCATAAATTCGTAATTAACGAAAAAAATAACCCCGACGAGGGAGGAAGCTCTATTCGAAGAGGGAAAGATAAATTGGATCAGGACAAACCATCCGAATCTGGAATAGAATACAAGAAGAATATGTCCTACAGTAAATCTGATACTGGTAGATCCTCTGCTAATGCTTATTTAGCTATGTTAAAAGAAGCAATAGGAGCAATTGATGAAATGTCATCCATCGTCGCTTCAATGAAACCGGAATTAGCTAAATATTCAAATTCTAAAAAGATTGAATTGGGGAGTGCTTTAGAAAATAGTTTAGATTCACATATTAGTTTATGGAAAGGACTAGAATCTTTAGCTTCATATTTATATGAAAATATGCCAAAAAGCCCAGTTACTAAAGATATTATAAGTAAACATCAGGGTGAAATTCAAAAAATGAAAAAAGATCTTGATTCTGGTGTATTAAGTAGAGAGGAATATACACAAAAAGAAGACGAGATAAAAAAGATAGCCAGAGAAGAATTGGATAAGGCAAAAAATGTTTATTATTCTGTTATAAAGGAAGCTTTACCTTATTTCGTAGAGGCGGTAAAAGCATTTAAATCTGGGGCAATATTGGAAATTAAAAATATAGATAAAGAAGAGGCTAAAGAGGATGATATAGAATCTGAATCTAATTTTACTAATTGGCTAGAGCAAGCTACTAATATTGCTATAAAAATATTATATAAAAATAAATAATAAAGTGGATAATAATAAAGTAATAGTAGAAGGTTTTGGTGGATTTTTAAACACGGTAAAACAATTCATTTCAGGTGTCGGTAAAGATGCTTTAGAGGATACTATTTTTTCTAGCAAGAATAAGAAAGGGGATCAAGATTTTCCTGCTTCTTTATATTCTGCAGAAATTATTAGAAGTGCTTTAATAAACGCTGTAAATACCATAGATAATATATTAGTTGGTATGAATCCAGACGACAAAGAAAATGCTGAAAACTCAGCTTCTGATATGTTAGATTTTTTAGAATCCTCTTTTAAAAAAGTTCAAGGTATAATAGAAGATAGAGATTCTGGAGACATGACAGAAAAAGAAATGAATTCTACTCTGTCTGAAATATCTAAAAAGTTAGATATTATGACAAGACCTGGAGGTGTATTGCAAAAATGGAAAAATGAATTTTTAGGAGCAAATTCAGAAAAGCTTTTAAGTAACGAATATCTAAATAAAGGAAATGATCTTGTTAAGAAAGGTAGAGAAATATATTCAGAGGTAGCTCAGATAAAAGATTTGAAAGACAGAATAGATTCAAGTAGTTTTGATAAATTAATACAAAGATCTATAGATTTTATAGAAACTGGAGACTCTAGACCAAGAAAACCAAGTAATATAAAAACATTCGGCAAGGACTCTAAAGATCAAGATCCTGAAGTTGTTAAAGACTATAAAAAAAGACTAGAAAAACTTGGTCTCAGATCTAACGATATTGCTGATAAGTTCGGAAAATCGGATCAGGAAAATACAAAAAAAGCTATGCAGTATATAGGAACTGTAAACGGAAAGGTATATAACGATAGTGATGAAGCTTTAAGAGATTTTCAAAAAGATTTGGGTATTTATGTAGATAAACAAGAAGAAATTAAAAAAATATTGGGTCTTTAAATTTTAATTCTTATCATTTCCGTTAAAAATCGTTAAAGTTTATAAATATCGAAACTTTTCAGATAAATTATAGCTAAGATAATTATCTAATGGGACCCGGCGATGATATCATCTTAGTATACTTAAGAGCCCAAAACTTAATTTTTATTTTATTCTTAGTCAAAACATATTACCCAAAACTTAATTTTTATTTTATTCTTAGTCAAAACATATTACCCAAAACTTAATTTTTATATAATAGTTTAGTTTGTTACGTAGACCAATCAATTCATTTAAATAATTAAAAAGAAACTAAATCCAAGTTTAGCTGTATGATTTATAAATAAAAACATAAATTATTATGGCTAATAAAACTGATGGATTTTCATTTGCTTCTTTAGATAAGGAGCTTTCTAAAATTTCTGGATTTGAAACTGGATCAATATTGGAAAATAACAGTTTCAGCGAGGTTGATGAATGGATACCTACTGGAAATTATTTACTCAATGCACAAATTTCTGGATCTTTATTTGGTGGTGTTCCAAACACTAGATCATTTGGTCTTATGGGAGACCCAGGAACGGGTAAATCTTTCGTGTGTCTCAATGTGGTAAGAGAAGCACAAAAAAAAGGATATAATGTTATTTATTGTGATACTGAAGGTGCTATCGATAAATCTAGTGCTGTTAAATTTGGTATCGATTCAACCAATATAAGATATCAACCAATTCAAACAGTTTCTCAATTTCAAACTTTTAGTTCTAATTTAATAGACCTAGTTAAAAAAGCTAGAGCCAAGGGGGAAACTCCCAAGATCTTATTAATTCTGGATTCTTTGGGTATGTTAAGTACTGATAAAGAATTAGCTGATGCTATGAAAGGCCACAATGCTGCTGATATGGGAGCTAAAGCTAAGGAGCTTAGAAAACTATTCAGAGTTATCACATTAGATCTAACTGCTGCAAAGATTCCTCTGATCTGTACTAATCACGTTTATGCCGGTGGAGGATATGTACCAACAAAAGAAAGCTCTGGTGGTGATGGACCTATCTTCGCAATGTCAGTTGTTGCATTTCTATCTAAAGCTCAGTTAAAAGATGGATCTGGTACAAAAACAGGTATTGTAGTTACTTCAAATCTAAAGAAAAGCAGATTCACTATACCTGAACAAGTTAAATTCCACATTTCATTCTCTCATGGTATGAATCCTTATGTTGGATTACAAGACTATGTTTCTTGGGAAGCTTGTGGTATTGAAAGAGGTAAATTCGAGGAAGTTAAAAATCCAGAAACAGGTAAAAAAGAATCGATATTTAAACCAAATGCTTCATCGACAAGATGGGGGGTTAAACATCTGGGAAAAACCGTTGCATCCACTGAACTATTCACAGATAAAGTTTTCACAAAAGAAGTACTAGAACAACTTGATGAGAATGTTATTAAACCTAAATTTAAATTCCCAGATCATTCTAACAATGAAGATCTTTTAGAATCTCTAGAAGAAAATAAATTAGAGGAGAACAATGAACAGGAATAAAATAAAATTTAAATACCTTCTAGGAGTCTGGAAAACTCTTCCGAATTATCCAAATCAAGATGATATTTTGTATGAGATTAGTTCTTATCTATTAAAGGATAATAGACCAAATGGAGAGTTTTCCATACAAACTTTAAAATCAGCATTTGGTAATGGATGGGAAAAAAATAAACATGGAGAGACATTTAGAAAAATGATGGAGGAAGGTTATTTCGAGGAAACTAAAAAGAGTACTGCTGCTAAAAAATGGTACAAAATAAAAAATAATCCTTATTACTAATGATTGTAATTTTAGATGTTTTTAATTCATTTCTTTCTGAAATGATGATTCAATTTAAAGGAAATTTGGTGGACGTCAACCGGATGGGGAGATGGATATTGGAGTAAAAAATAATAATATAAAAAAATAATTTTTTTTAATAGTAAAGTAAAAAAATGGATTTATCACACTCAGAAAACATTATACTTAGAAATGTATTAAGTAGTCCAAATTATCTGGATACTTGTAAGAAAGAATTTTTCAAAAACGAGTCATTCGGAGAAATAATATCCGCAGCTAAAGAATTTTGGGACAGATATCATGAAATGCCAACTGCAGATCAGTTAATAGAAGCATTTAAATTAAAGGGAAAAAAGGACGATATAGATTCTGTAGAAATAAAATCCGTTTATGAAATAGATCTATCTAAATACGAGGATCAGTGGCTTAAAGAAACTACTGAATTCTTTATAGAATATAAAAATCTAACAAAATCTGCAGTTGATGCGTTAAAATACATTCAATCGACTCCAGTATCTTCTGAGAACATTAAAGGAGTGATTGATACTTTTAAAAATATTATTGTTGAAAGAAATAATTTAGATTTTTCTTTCGATGAAGGTTTAGATTTTTTCAATCCTGAAAGCCACAAGCAATTTACACAAAACACATTCTCCAGCGGATATCCATTTATTGACACTGTTTTAGGTGGAGGTTTTTCTGCTAAAGCATTATATGTTTTCATGGGAATGCCAAAAGTTGGTAAATCACTATGGTTAGGTAATTTAGCTTCTCAAGCAGTAAGAAGTGGACATAATGTTGCTATCATTTCATTGGAAATGGGAGATAGAAAATATATTAAAAGATTGGGAGCGAATTTATTGGGTATTCCTGTTAAAGAATATAGTAATGCTGCTGATGATGAACAATTAATTAAGAAAAAACTAGGATCTATGACTTATGATAATCTAAAAGTACCTGGGCACCTCTTAATTAAGGAATTTCCGACATCGCAAGCATCGGTAAATGACATTGAGAAATATTTAAAGAAAGTTGAAGAAATTAAAGGGATTAAATTTAAGGTAGTTATTGTGGATTATATTAATATTATGAAAAATTGGAGAAATCCAAATTCTGAAAATACCTACATGAAAATCAAACAAATTGCTGAGGATTTAAGAGGTATGGCCATGAGTAACACTTGGTCAATAGTAACCGCAACTCAGACTAAACAAGGTGACTTTGATGCTTCAGATTTAAGCATAAATTCAGCAGCGGAATCCTCAGGTTTAGTTGCTACAGTAGATGGTATGTTTGGTATTATTCAGGATCCAATTATGTATGCTAATAAAGAATATAAATTAAAAATTCTTGCTAACCGTGATGATGGTTATAAAAATGCATATAAAGTTTTCGGTGTAGATTATAGGTACATGAGAATTACCGAGGACATAAATGTGCCTATGCACGTAGAGTAAAAATAACTGATCAAAAAATGTCAGATGAACAAGAATTCAATGAAAATCCGGAGATATCTAAAAAACAATTAGGAGATAAAATATTCGGAGCACATAATAACCCATCTAAAGATAATGATTATAACGATAGTTTTGATATCGATCAATCACATAAACTACTTAGTGAAGCTTACGATGAGGAAGATTATGTATATAAGAAAAAATTAGAGGAATTAATATACGAAGCTTTCCAATCTTCTAGGTGGGTTTCTTTAAGTTATAAGAAAAAAATACCGAAGGATTTAATACCACATTTATTTCAGGAGGTATTGGAAAAGTTGGAAAATACCGAATATTCATTTTCTGAAAAATTCGTATCTATATGTGATTATGTACAGATACCATATGCAAAAGCATATGAAATAACACCTATCAAATATAAAGAAATAATTATAAATGAATTAGAGGTGAAATACAACATACTTTCCAAAAGGAAAATTAGAAGATTATTTTAAAAAAATGAGTGAATTTAATATAATTAAAAACGATAAAGCCAAGAGAGTTTGGTTTATTACTGATACACACTTAGGCGTTCGAAACAATTCTAATGAATGGATAGAACAAATAAGAGAGTATTTTTTTAATTGGTTTTTCCCTCTCGTTAGATCTAATTATAAACCAGGGGACATACTTATACATTTGGGGGATTTTTTTGATTCCAGACAAAGTATAAATTTAAAAGTATTAAATCTTGGGATATCTGTTGCTGAGGAGATGTCAAACATATTTAAAGATGGTGTTTATTTCATCGTAGGCAACCATGATATTTGGGGAAAAACAACTAATGACGTAAATTCACTCAAAACAATAAAATGGATTCCTGGAATTAATGTTTTCGAGGAACCACAGAGTTTAGATCTTAATAATAGAAGTTTTTTCCTCATGCCATGGAGAAAGGATCATGAAACAGAGATAGAAACTTTAAACTCTGTTACTCCTCATGATGTATTATGTTGTCATACTGATATAAGAGGCTTAAAGTTTAATAGATATAGCGATGTAGAAAGCGGAGCAGAGGTTTCTAAATTTAAGAAATTTACCAGAGTTTATTCTGGTCATATCCACTATTCACAAAAAGTTGATAATATCAATATGTTAGGTTCCCCTTATGAAATAACAAGATCTGATATGGAAAATCCAAAATCTATAACAGTTTTGGATCTTGATAATATGGAGGAAATAGTTTTTAGAAATAATTATTCACCTAAATTTAAGAAATTTTATTTTCATCAAATTTTAGAATCTACTCCGGAACAGTTAGAACCTTTATTCAGAAATAATTTTATTGATATTTTCATAGATCCAGAAATGTCAATAAAGGCTCCTCTAAATATACTAACCGAAACGATAACTTCACAGAGAACTTTAAAATTCCATCCATACAATCCAGTCAATGAAACTGAGCTTAGTCAACAAATATTTGAATCTGAAGGTAAAAGTTTTAATGTTGTTGATTTTATTAAAGATTATGTTTCTAATATGGATAAAGACGAAGTCACAAAAAATAAGATCGTATCTAGTCTTTTAAAACTTCACAAATTAGTAATAACACAAGAACAAGATCAAAAACTTTTATGAAAATAAATAAAATTGAATGGCGTAATATCGCTTCTTATGGTAACAGAAAGCAAGTTTTAGAATTTCCTAATGAATCTTGTCTATTTCAAATCGTTGGTGAAAATGGTGCAGGAAAAACAACAATTTCTCAGGTTATTGCTTTCGGTTTATATGGAAAGGTCGAGGGTAAAAAACTAGGTGATATACCAAATAGAATAAATGGAAATGCCTGGACTAAGATCGAATTTGAAAATTTTGGTAAAGTTATTACAGTTGAAAGAGGATTAGAACCTTCGATTTTTAATCTTTTTATAAACGGAATATTGTACGATCAAGCAGGTAACAGAAACGTACAGGATTATTTAACTGAAGATCTAATCGGAATCCCTTATTACGTTTTTAATAATACCATATCCCTTTCGATTAATGATTTCAAATCTTTTATTAAAATGAGTCCTCAGGATAAAAGAGCCATTGTCGATAAAATATTTGGATTTCATATATTAAATCAGATGAGAGATGCTTTAAAAACCGAATCTAAAAGAATTAAGGAATCTTTAGATATTCTTTCTGGTAAGTTATCTTCAACCGAAAGTATGATATCACAGTCTTCAAATGAAATGGAATCTTTATTAAATCAAATAGAACAGGATTCGATAAATAAAATAAACGATTTAAATTCCAATTTATCTAAATTCCAAGATGTACAAAAAATCCATAACGAAAAAATTAAGGATTTTAAAAAAGACGAGGAAGATTTAAGTAATCTAATATATGGATCCAATAGAGAACTTATCGAGATAAGATCAAAATATCAGGATCTTGAAAGAAGAATGAAATTATACGAATCTGATAAATGTCCAACTTGTGAAAGCTCTCTAACTGGAGAATTTCATACTCATATGAAAGAATCAGTTATTTCTGAAAAACAAACGACTTTCGAAAAACTTGAAGAATGTGAAGCTCTTTTAATTGATTTAAAGAGCAAAGATTCTGAAATGAGATCTAAAAAAAGCGAACTTATAGAGAAGGGAACAAAAATCGAAACGAAGATCCGAGAAATATTAACAGAAATTAAAAAAACTGAAGATGTTAAAAATGGATCTCAAGTATCATCTTTAGAAAATATAATAAAAAAACTGGAAAGCGAGAGAGAAACTTTACAACAAGATGTTTTTAAGACCGCTGAAAAAAACACTTGGGTAAAAACATTAGATGATATATTAGGAGACAAGGGTGTTAAGCAGATGGCAATAAAAACAATACTACCCTCATTAAATTCAGAAATTTCAGATCTTTTAAGAGATCTTAATTTGGAATATAGGGTTATTTTCGATGAGGAATTTAAAGCCTCTTTATATCACATGGGAATAGAAATTCCGGTACAAACGCTAAGTACTGGTGAAATGAAAAAGGTTGATTTTGTAGTTCTTATAGCAATTATGAAATTAATGAAATTAAAATTCAGTTCTATAAATTTACTTTTCTTGGACGAATTATTTAGTTCAGTCGATCCTGATGGGGTTCATTCGATACTAAATATTCTTAAGAAAAATTCTAGAGAAATGGGACTAAACATATTCGTTATTAATCATGCACCTATGCCTCATGAGATCTTCGATTGGAAGCTGGATATTAAAAAGCTTAACAATTTCTCATCAATTACTATAGATCAGTTTTAATAATCTCGATTGAGGAATATATAGATAAAAAATAATAATTCCTCGTGACTATAAGAACTCGACAAAAGGCTTCGGTTGACGAAAATAATAAAATAACTCCAAGACAGGAAAATGCAAAAATCAGGATTTCTAAAAATAGTATTCCTGAGATGAAACCTATACCGACTACATCTTTTATACCTAGAACATCTGGTTCGGGTATTTTTGGTGTGGGTTTACTTGTACCTAGATCAGAGGTTCCGGTTGATTATGCTTTAAATGACGTTTCTAAAAAAAATGTACCGATATTAAATTCTCCTTTAACCTATAATTACTTTTTTGTTGAGTATGATAATCAGAACCTATCAAAAGGATTTGAATCTATTGTAAAATCATTTTGTGTGATATTAACACTAAGTCCAGTTACAGTAAAGGATTGTTCGGAGATGTTAAGAATTAGTATCTATAATATAACTCCATTAACATTGGAGGAATATGAGATTGGAGTATTTAATCATCCTAAGTATATCAACGATTCTAATGAACCTTTATCTGTAAGATATGCCGAAATTCCTATTTTAAAACAAACCACCCCAGGAAGACTCGATAATATCCCAATTGGATATCCTGATTTTGATTCTACCCCAGATGGTGTTATTACCAAAAAAGGACCTATTCCTTCACCTCCATACACTGACTTTATAAGTTCAACGGGTGCAACTGTATCTGTTACCATTAGTGTGGGTGAGATCGTTTATTTTAGGGATTCTAGCGTAAGTACTCCACCTCAATTTGCACCAACATCTTGGTATTGGATATTTGGACCTTCCGCATCACCGAGTCAAAGTTTTTATAGAAACCCTATTGTTGTTTATAATTATCCTGGTAGCTATGAAGTAATCTTGACTGCATCAAACTATTCTGGTGAAACAACTAAGGTAAAATATAACTTTGTGAATGTAATTTAATTTTTAATATGTCAGGATTTTTACAAAAATATAATACAGATGAGGTTTTTCTAAGAGGGTTAATAACAGCTCTTCTTAAATCTCTAAATGATAAGTTAACATACATTCAAATTAACGATCAACAAGAAGTTATTGAGGTCTATGTACCTTTCTTTTATTCTATGACAGGTGATGAATCTTTTTTGCAAGATTTTTTTCTGGAATATAAGGATTGTTTAACTGATTCTACTTTAGCAGAGGGAAACTATGATGTTTTACCAAGAGGTATCGTTACCTTACAGTCTTCTGAAATAGACACGCAAAATTTAACTAATAAATACACAAGGATGACTTATGCGAGAGAAACAGTTGAAGGTGAGATGAAAAGTTTTTCTTCCTATACTAATTCGGTACCTCTTAATTTAACTTTTTCTGTAAATATAAAGTGTGATACTTTGTTGGATTCCTTTAAAATATATCAATCTGTATTGTCTACTTTTTATAAAACTTATCCTTTTAGTTTTGAGTATGAAGGATTTAGAATTCCTTGTCAAGTTGGATTTCCCGAATCTTATGAAATTCAAAAACAACTAGAATTCACATATTCAAACTCACAAAAATATATCGAGTTTAACTTTTCGATATTAATCGAAAGTTATTTCCCAATAAAAGATCTTACAACGGAAAGATTCAGAGGGAATATGATGCAAGGGGGTATAAAAATGAACGAAATTCTTAATAAAAAAACCGAGGATCCCAATAATAGAGAAATACTTTAAATTCCTATTCTGAATTTATAATTAATAGCAGAAACTCCCTATCCCTTTAGTGTAGTGGGATGTAAGGCTAAGATAAAAAATTCTATTAGATATTTGGTAATATGGAATAATATTTGTATATTTACAAAAAATAAGAAACTCGCATAAATGATTAAAAACAAAACATACAAATACAGGATATTTCCAACAGCCGAGCAGGAAGTTCTACTTGCTAAGCACTTTGGAAGCACTCGTTTTGTGTATAATCATTTTCTGAATGAAAGAAAGGAGCAATACCAGAAGGATAAGAAGTCTGACAATTATTATGCACAGGCAAAGTCTTTGACAGAAATTAAAAAGAAAGCGGAAACCAAGTGGTTGAAAGAAGTAAATTCACAAACACTACAATTTGCATTGAGGTCTTTAGATACTGCATTTCTGAACTTTTTTAGAGGTAATGCTCAATTTCCAAAATTCAAATCAAGGAAGCATAAGAATACTTTTACTATTCCCCAATTTGGTACAGTTTCGGGTGTAATGCTACATATACCTAAATTCAAAGACGGGATTAAGATAAAGTTACACAGGGAACTTGTTGGCAAAATTGGTAAAATGAGTATTTCAAAAACACCAACAGGTAAGTATTATGTTTCAATTTTCACAGAACAGATTATTGATGAAATTCCTAAAACGGGTAAAAAGGTCGGAATAGATTTAGGTATCAAAGACTTTGTAATAACTTCTGATAATAAGAAATTTAAGAATAATAGATATATAAAGAAATATGCTAAGCAATTAAAGAAAGCACAACAACATCTTTCTCATAAACAAAAAGGTAGTAATGGGTTTGAAAAACAAAAACTCAAAGTTGCTAAAATCCACGAGAAAATTGCGAGTTGTAGATTAGACACCTTACACAAAGTTTCTCGCATGCTTGTCAATGATTATGACATTATTGTTTGTGAAGATTTGAATGTAAAGGGTATGATTAAAAACCACAAACTATCCAAACATATTGCTGATGCAAGTTGGGGGAATTTTGTCAAACTACTTCAATATAAGTGTGATTGGTATGGAAAAGAACTTGTGAAAGTTAATCGTTTCTATCCCAGCTCGAAGACTTGTTCAGACTGTGGTTGGATAAATCAAGAGTTAAAACTTTCAGATAGAGAATGGACTTGTAATTCTTGTGGTGTAATTCACGATAGGGATATTAACGCAAGTAAAAATATCCTGAAAGAAGGATTAAAAAATATATCGGGTGGGACGCTCGATAACACTGATGGAGACTCAAATAAGACTTCTGTAAAGAAGCATAAGTCAGTGAAGTCAGAAGCCCCTTCGCCTTTAGACAAGGGGTAGTTCACGAGGAGTTGCTATTATTTAATGTTATGAAAATGAATATATAGCATAAAGAATTCTCATAAAAGTGGAAATAAATAACGAAATAGACATACTTTCTTTAAAATCTAATATCATAGATGGCAGTAACAGTGAAACTTACAGCGATCTATATTTTATTGGTGCTGGAAATACCTATGTTAAAAAATCAGAATCCTCTATATCTATTACAACTAAGTCTTCTGGTAATTTCTATTCTAACCAGAATCCGTTGGGAAAAAAATTTACTGACATCTTAGATGGTGGTGATTCTGGTGAGAATTCTCAGTTTATTGCTCCAATTATAGGTGGGGTTTTTCCAACTAGAAAAAGCGGAATATAAAAAAATAAAGATAAAATGGCATTTAGAATACAGCTAAGAAGAGACACATCAGATAAATGGACAGTAAATAATCCTATATTATTATCAGGAGAAATTGGATATGAAACTGACACCGGTTATATTAAAATAGGTGACGCAACAACCCCTTGGAATGATCTTAAATATTGGAGTGGTGGATTAACTGGAGGTGGTCTAATTGTTAAAAAAGAAAGCGTAACTGTACAATCACCTACAAACGTTTTAAATTTCTCCGAAGATTTTATATTATCACAAGGAATTGATAACACTGCAAATATAAGTTTATCTTCTCCTGGTGGTTCTTCTTCTGGTATAAATATATTTAATAATGGAGTTTTAGGGGTAACTGGAGCAACTGGTTTAGATTTTACTGGAGGAGATGTTAATTTTGATGGTAAGAAAGCTACTATAAATCTTTTAGGAAAGGGTGTGCCAGTTTATATTTTGACAATTTCTCTATCTGGAGGTAATTTTGCGTCTTTTAGTTCTAGTTACGGTCCAGATGGTCAACCGTTAACCGGACCTAATTGGAATTTCGCTTTTTCGAATGCTGGGAACAATATAACAGTAACTCATAATAAGGGATCTATACCACTAGGATTAGCTACTCATGGTACTGATACCACTGATATATTCGTTAATTATCCTTTTGGTAGAACAAATAGTGGATTTGCCTTATCGTATCCTATATCAAAAAATAGTTTTACTCTTTTTGGTGTAAATAGCACTAACACCGGGGCGTCACTGTCAGGAAGTGTTGATATAATATGGACTTTTGGAGCTACTGTATAAGCAAAAAAGAATAAATAATAAGTAGATTTGAGATGAGTTTTGGTAATTCTTTAATATTTCCCCCTAAGTTATTAACTGGTTTTATAGTACCCGGTACAACAGTAGTTACTGCTACGTATTCTGATAGCAGTAGTCAATATTATGGCTATCCTTATAGATGGAGAGTTACTTTTGATTTAGATCAACAACAACACTCAAATCCAAATACACCTACACCTTATGCATACAACTCTTCAGATGTTATTGCTGGAATGTGGATTGGTCAGAATAGTGGATGTGCTTATAAAATAGTTTCTGTGATATCTGTTTCTGGAATAAGAACTCTTGTTGCAGAAGTGGAGGATAGCGATTTTATAAATTTAATATCATCACCAACTAGAAGAGGTGGTAATACTCCAGAGGAGAGTCAACCAACGATAGTTTTTGAATTAGATGACAATGGAAATCCCATTATAAATCCTATACAATCTCAAAGTAGTCAGCTTCCTGAATATAATTATTGGATTCATGATATCGAATCCAGATTTAGATTTAGAAATTATTACCAAAAATTCTTTTATATAGATCCGGTTGAAAATGTATCTGGATTAACATGGGGAGATCCAGTTTATCTTTCCCCTGATTCGACTTTTATTAAAGTTGATTCTTCGAATCCATCAGAAGTTGAAAAAATATTCGGATTTATTAATGGCGAAAATCTTCCATTACCCGGACATTTGAGTGTTATCCCATCAGGAAAATATGTATCAGATCTTCCTATTTTACCTGGTTCAACTGGAGATGTTTTGTATTTAGATACAGTATCTGGATCCAATAATCTTTCCCCGATTAAACCTGCAACTGGTCCAGTAAAACCTGTTTATATAAAAATAACAGACACCTCCGCTATAATGATTACTTCAGGTGGTGGATCTGAAAGTCCACTTGGTGTCTATGATTCTAACGGAGTTCAGGTTACTGCTGGTGCAACAGGAATTATGTTCATGGGGAATAACCTAGTAACTACTGCAGAAGATGATTTTGTTATAGTTGACTTTAGAGGAACTAGTGGAACTAGTGGATTTGACGGAACTTCAGGTACAAGTGGAACTAGTGGAACTTCAGGTACGTCAGGCTCTCATGGAACTAGCGGAAGCTCTGGTACAAACGGAACTAGCGGAAGCTCAGGTTCTAGTGGTACATCAGGATCTTCTGGCTCTAGTGGAACTAGCGGAATTTCGGGTTCTAGTGGTACATCAGGATCTTCTGGCTCTAGTGGAACTAGCGGAACCTCTGGTACAAGCGGATCTAGTGGAATTTCGGGTTCTAGTGGTACATCAGGATCTTCGGGTTCCCATGGAACTAGTGGAATTTCAGGTTCTAGTGGTACATCAGGAACAAGCGGAGTTAATGGTACTTCAGGTACATCAGGATCTTCTGGCTCTAGTGGAACTAGCGGAACCTCTGGTACAAGCGGATCTAGTGGAATTTCAGGTTCTCATGGATCTAGTGGAATTTCAGGTTCTAGTGGTACATCAGGATCTTCTGGCTCTAGTGGAACTAGCGGAATTTCGGGTTCTAGTGGTACATCAGGATCTTCTGGCTCTAGTGGAACTAGCGGAACCTCTGGTACAAGCGGATCTAGTGGAATTTCGGGTTCTCATGGATCTAGTGGAATTTCGGGTTCTAGTGGTACATCAGGATCTTCGGGTTCCCATGGAACTAGTGGAATTTCAGGTTCTAGTGGTACATCAGGAACAAGCGGAGTTAATGGTACTTCAGGTACATCAGGATCTTCTGGCTCTAGTGGAACTAGCGGAACCTCTGGTACAAGCGGATCTAGTGGAATTTCGGGATCTAGTGGTACATCAGGATCTTCTGGTTCTAATGGAACAGATGGAACTAGTGGAAGCTCAGGATCAGCAGGATCTAGTGGTACATCAGGTTCTAGCGGAACTAGTGGTATCCAGGGATCAAGTGGATCCTCAGGAACGTCTGGTATAGGAAGTTTAAACGGAACACAAAATTATATTTCAAAGTTCACATCAACTACTGAATTAGGAACGTCGTCAATATACGATGATGGAATTAATATCGGAATAGGTGTAATTGACCTTTCGGAAAAATTAGAAGTCGCTGGAAATGTAAAAGCGGATGGTTTTAAAGTTGAAGATGGTACTGCAAACAAAGCATTAACTGCTGATGGGGGTACTTTTGATTTGGATACAAAATTATCAATAGAATCTCAATCGACATCAGGAACATTAATATCATTTACTACAGATAAAGTATACGGAACTCTATCAACGCCAGAAACGGGAAATATTACTGTTGATGTCACAAATGCTAAATTAGGAGTTACTAACATTATACTACATAATTCAGGAACATCCCCTACTTTTGGAAGTGAGTTCAAAAAATTAAGTGGAAGCGGAAATTATGCTACAGGAGTTATAAATTACATTTATTGTACTTTTATTAGTACTACTGAAATTATATATTCGATCAATCAAAGATCATAACACTATGAGTATAAGAAGAATGATGTTGTTTACATTAGGAGGTTTTTTCAAATCTATAATTTCGCTATTTAAAACAAGGGTTTTAAGTGATGTTGGTAATTTTGAAGCTGAAACTAATCTGGAAAATCAATTAAACACTTTAGGTAGTACTTTATTTGATTCTGCATCTTTAATAATCACTCCAAATGCTTATAAGGAACAGGCATTATATTCTATAAAACCCACAGAAGGTTACACAAACTTAATTCTACAGAGTGAAAATTTTACAGTCTCACCATGGACTTTATTGGCAACACCTAACGTGACTAGAACCGCTAATGTTGGTACTGCCCCCGATGGTACAAATACTGCGACTTTATTAACTTGTAACACTGATCTAGCATCTAGAGGTATTCGACAAAATATTATATTATCTCCAACACAAAAACAATATGTTTTTAGTTGTTGGGTTAGAAGTGATGATGGTGCGGTAATCACAATAGATATTGGGGATTCTGGGACTAAATTTTTCAACTTAACACCAACTTGGGAAAGAGTTAGTGTATTAAGTACCCCATCTTCATCAGGGTTTGTTGATATTACGTTCACAAATAACCAATTAGGGAAAACTTTTTATATTTGGGGTGGTCAGTTAGAAGAAGGTACTACCCCTGGAAATTACATTAAAACCACGACAAGATCTATTTTAAAAGGATCTATTGGTGACTTGGATGTAACTAGAGCAACAACAGCAACACGAGTAAATGAACAAGGATTAGTAGAATTAGTGCCGTATAACTTATTTTCATATTCAGAGGATTTTAGTAATTCGTATTGGGTAAAACAAAATACAACAATAAGTAATAATTCGATAGCGGCACCTAACGGTACGATGACTGCTGATAAAATAATTGGAAATAGTGGGGTCACTTATTCTTACACAGGTACTCTAGGTGTGAATGTAGTATCAGGTGGATTTGTGATAAATTCAACAGAGAGGGTAGTTTCATGTTATCTTAAGTACGGTGGTTTAAATAGAATAAGAGTTATATACGGGTCTTCTAGTACTTTAGGTGGCGGTATATCTGTTGAAGTTGATTTACAATTAGGTATTATTACTGGTGCAAGTGGTGCTAGTTTTGCATCAAATTTCTTCATAGAATATACTGGGAATGGGTGGTATAGAGTAGGATTTACTGTTGTTATGACTATATCCTCAACAAATAATAGATTTGGTATCTGTTTAGGAGATACAACAAAAACTGTAGGTGATGGAGTAGACGGAGTGTATGTTTGGGGGGCTCAATTAGTTGATGGTTCTAGTAATAAACCTTACCAACTAACAACAAACCGATTAAATGTACCTAGAATAGATTATACTACAGGACAACCAGCTATTTTAGTTGAACCACAGAGAACTAATCTATTTCTACAAAGCGAAGACTTTACAAATGGATGGTCACAGGAAGGAACTTCGGTTTTAAGTAACACTCAAATAGCTCCTAATGGATTATTAACCGCCGATAGTATATTTGAATTAGCAACAAATGATATACATAGAACATATAGAAGTACTATAACCGTAACAGCTAATCAACTCTATTGTGCCAGTTTTTTTGTTAAAAAAAATAATATCAGGTGGGTTAGAGTAGTTTTGACCCAAAACGGAAGTACTACTATATGGACAGGTGCACAATTTGACTTAGATACAAAAACCTTTACAAATCAAGTAGGTATAGATGGTGGCGTATTTTCATCAGCTTCAATTACTTCTTTAGTAAACGGATGGTACAGAATTAATGTTGTTGGATCTATACCTGGAACAGGAATGATACCTATGTTAGTTTTATCGAACGGTGCTCCTATGTTGAATACCGATACTAGAGGATGTCCTATATACGTCGGTAATGTTAATAATGAATTATATGTATGGGGGGGTCAATTAGAAGCTGGAAGTAATGTCACTTCTTATATACCTACAACAACAGCAACTGTTACAAGAAACTCAGATAACATACAAAAAAATGGAATTAAAGATTTAATTGGTCAAACAGAAGGTTCAATTTTTTGTGAATTTGAAAGAACTACAGAAATTGATGGTATAAAACACGTTTTAACACTTTATGGGGATGGTTATTTAACAAATTCTTTGTTTTTAAATACTTCTAATGATTATATAAGTATGAATTTAGCCATTAGAATTGATTCTGTGACATACCAAAGAAGTTTGGGTGTCGGAAATTCGGGTAAAAATAAAGTTGTGTTAATTTATGATACTACGGGTTGTGATATTTTTTTGAATGGAATAAAATTAACAAGACTTTCATTGCCGAGTTTTCCAAGTTTATATAATTTAAATTTACTACAATATAATAATAGTAGAGGTTATGGTTCAGGTTATTTATTTTCATTTTGGAAAACAAAATTAACAGACCAACAAGCAATTCAACTTACAACATTATGATAAGAATTTACAAATTAAAATATACGGACAGAGAAACTGCCATTACTGATTTACTTTTAAAGGGGGTCTATCAAGAATTTGATGGTGAATTAAATTATTGTGAAAATATACACGCAGTGGTAGAAGTTGGTTTAATAACTGACCAAGAAGCAACTTTTGATGAACACGGAAACTTACTTACAGAACCAACATATAGAGAAGGCTATCATTTTGATGTTATGTCAGAAATAGAAATAGATTTTGTAGAAAATGAGATTTTTCCAAATAGTCCAAACCATACTTTTGCAGGATTTAATGAATAGTTAAATACATGAAAATATTATGTGATTAATCATTAAAAATAATATTACAATTACGGGAACAACAATTGAACTTCCTGAAGTTTATTGTAGATTAGAATTTGCAGGAAGAGCAGAGCGGAAAAACAATTGAAGCATCATTAACAAATTGCGCTAGCAAAGAAGCTTATAAAAGTTGGACAAATGCATTTTCAGCTTCTGTACCTATGAGTAATTTTACCGCTTAAAATTTAGATACCGAAGTACAGAGTATAGAAACAGTTCATGAATACAGTAAAGTAGCATTAGAACAGCAAGGATTTGAAGTGATTTTAGACTTATGAGAAAACTTATCGAATTTACAAAAAACTGGAAACGTAGAGACTTGCTCCACATAATGGGAGGTTTTCTAATTGGTGCATCTTTAACTATCATTATAAAATATTTTGCAATACTAGCAGTATTTTCTTTTGCCAATTACTGGGAATATACTCAAGTTAAGTGTTATAAAGCTAAATACTCAATTTCGGATATACTATTGACAACGTTAGGTGGAATCTTAGGATTTGTGTTGGTTAATTTTTTTAATTAAAATTTAAACGTGATATAGTTATTATAATATTTTATGTTAGGTCTTTGGAAGTTTTATATAAATAAACTAAAAATTGAATATTCCATTAATAAACATTAGCCTTATGATGTACGTACCAAGGATATATAACAATGATATATAACCAAAAAGATCCTAAATTAAAAAATATTTTTAAAATAAATAATGGCTAAATTTCCGTTGAATCCTAAAATAGGACAAGCTTTCTTAGCAGATTCAAAAATTTATGTTTGGAGTGGAACACAATGGAATTTTGAAGTAGTTAACCAGGGAAGTGGAAATGTCGGGTCCTCGGGAAGCAGCGGTTCTAGTGGTATGTCAGGTTCTAATGGTACTTCAGGATCAGCAGGAACTAGTGGAACATCAGGATCAACAGGATCTAGTGGAACTTCAGGAACGTCTGGAATATCAGGTACTTCAGGATCTAGTGGTACTTCAGGATCTAGTGGAATATCAGGGACTTCAGGAACGTCTGGAATATCAGGTACTTCAGGATCTAGTGGAATATCAGGTACTTCAGGATCTAGTGGTACTTCAGGATCTAGTGGAATATCAGGGACTTCAGGAACGTCTGGAATATCAGGTACTTCAGGATCTAGTGGAACATCAGGTACTTCAGGATCTAGTGGTACTTCAGGATCTAGTGGTATTTCAGGTACTTCAGGATCTAGTGGAACATCAGGTACTTCAGGATCTAGTGGTACTTCAGGTACTTCAGGATCTAGTGGTACTTCAGGTACATCAGGATCTAGTGGAACATCAGGTACTTCAGGATCTAGTGGAACTTCAGGATCTAGAGGATCTTCAGGAACATCAGGTACTTCAGGATCTAGTGGAACTTCAGGATCTAGTGGATCTTCAGGAACATCAGGTATCTCAGGATCATCAGGATCTAGTGGTATTTCAGGTACTTCAGGATCTAGTGGAACATCAGGTACTTCAGGATCTAGTGGAACATCAGGTACTTCAGGATCTAGTGGTACTTCAGGTACTTCAGGATCTAGTGGAACATCAGGTACTTCAGGATCTAGTGGAACTTCAGGATCTAGTGGATCTTCAGGAACATCAGGTATCTCAGGATCATCAGGATCTAGTGGTACTTCAGGATCATCAGGATCTAGTGGTACTTCAGGTACTTCAGGAACTAGTGGAACATCAGGTACTTCAGGATCTAGTGGTACTTCAGGATCTAGTGGTACTTCAGGTACTTCAGGATCTAGTGGTACTTCAGGATCATCAGGATCTAGTGGAACATCAGGTACTTCAGGATCTAGTGGTATTTCAGGATCTAGAGGATCTTCAGGAACATCAGGTATCTCAGGATCATCAGGATCTAGTGGTACTTCAGGTACTTCAGGATCTAGTGGTACTTCAGGATCTAGTGGAACATCAGGTACTTCAGGATCTAGTGGTACTTCAGGTACTTCAGGTACTTCAGGATCTAGTGGTACTTCAGGATCTAGTGGTACTTCAGGTACTTCAGGTACTTCAGGTACTTCAGGTACTTCAGGATCTAGTGGTACTTCAGGATCTAGTGGTACTTCAGGTACTTCAGGATCTAGTGGTACTTCAGGATCTAGTGGTACTTCAGGTACTTCAGGATCTAGTGGTACTTCAGGTACTTCAGGATCTAGTGGTACTTCAGGATCTAGTGGTACTTCAGGATCTAGTGGTACTTCAGGATCTAGTGGTATTTCAGGTACTTCAGGATCTAGTGGAACATCAGGTACTTCAGGATCTAGTGGAACTTCAGGATCTAGAGGATCTTCAGGAACATCAGGTATCTCAGGGACATCAGGATCTAGTGGTACTTCAGGTACTTCAGGATCTAGTGGTACTTCAGGATCTAGTGGTACTTCAGGATCTAGTGGTACTTCAGGATCTAGTGGTACTTCAGGATCTAGTGGTACTTCAGGATCTAGTGGTACTTCAGGATCTAGTGGTACTTCAGGATCTAGTG
>Ga0247724_1000027_pt1 | contig 54994 bp, 52 predicted proteins | sample OKSTACKMC2E_FD_182776 | JGI IMG/M metagenome (GOLD analysis project Ga0247724, IMG submission 182776) | Subsurface sediment microbial communities from gas well in Oklahoma, United States - OK STACK MC-2-E | ecosystem: Environmental > Terrestrial > Deep subsurface > Rock core/Sediment | place... | reverse complement strand
GAACTTTTACGCTTTTGGCTCAAACAGAGCATCTACGCTTTGCCTAAGCCTGCAAACTGCCAACCTGTTAGCCTTTAAGGTACCTTGGGGACATTGCCCCTGGTGACAGCTTCGCTATCCCCGAGCCGAATAGCCTGAGCCACCTCAGAGTCCCTGGATTGGTTTTTAATCTGCTCGTAGTTGTCCATGTACCAGCGGATAGCTTCACGGGCAACCTCGGTCTTTGTACGCCCCTGTAAGCGCGATAATTCGGCCAGCCTTACCCGGTCCTTTTCGTTCAGCCCCACGCTGGTCTCTTGGTACTGTTTTTTGGTTGCCATATCACCACCAAGCCGTTAACCTATACAATATAAACAATAGCAAATTCGACCAAGGACCGATACCGGATTTTCCCTAGCCCACCAAGGCGCAAAGCGCTCGCATGGTGGGCTTTTTAGTGGGGCTACCGTCCCCACTGTATCTTGCCTTACCGAACGGTAAAGCCACCCTCCCTCCGGTCGGACCGTCCGCTAAGGCTCCGCTTCGCTCCGAGAGCAGCCAAAAGGTTGCGCGTCAGTGCCTCTTCCGCGCGCTGCATCCGCAGCAAAAAAACTACTGCAAAAATGTGACAGGGTTGCTCCGGACCGAAGGGCAAAAAGGTAGCGCTGATCGCGCATGTCTGAAATTTGCCGCGAAGCGGCTCTAAAAACCTGCCGCAGGGTGGGGCAATCTGGGTTAACGGCGGCGACACTGGAGATGACGGGAATCGAACCCGCATCCGAGATGTCTGAGGTCTCGGAGCCAACCATCGCAAGCAGCCACCAAGTTAGCTTGCGATACGATCCACCTCGGGGATGCGCCGCCACGGCTCCGGCAACCAGGCAGGTAAGCGGGTTCGGTTCCCCGAGATCCACAAATCCGCCGTTAATCCCCTACCGCTAACAAGGGTGGGGGCGGCACGGGGTCCACCTTGAAGCAGGTATAATGGAAATGTCTGAGGTCTCGGAGCCTTATTTGCAGAGCCGTTCCATCGAGTGGGACGGCTTTGCTTTTGCGGCGTCACCTAACAGCCAGGTAGTCCGAACGATTGATCACTCCCAGCGAGTCGGCGGCGGACCAGGTCCTCTCTTATCGTCCCGGGGAAGTGGTCCCGGCTTTGGCAATTTGAGCGCCCCGCCTCCAAGCTTGACGATGCCACCGAGGGCGGAAAGAACAACACGGACAGCCATGGCGATGAGGTTGTTTGCAATGCCCATAGCTGGCCTTAAAACATTGGAAGCACGACCGCCGGCCATGAGGCTGAAGGCGACTAGAACGACAATGAGTAAACCTAGTGACGAGAGAATTTCCATCAGTAGTACCTGCGCCTGCCAGGTTTGCGAGATTTTTTAGGCTTCTTCAAAAGCGCTCTAACTCCGTCCTCGCACAAATACCAAACCGCATAGAAAAACCTGGTAGTCATTCGCACGAAGGACAAAAGACGCCAGTTGCTTTTCGCCAGCATGCCAAAGAAGCCGACAATTCCGAATATGCAAAATAGCCGCCAGATATCGTCATCATCCATGGGTAAGTCTGCCGCAGAGTTTCATTTATTCATTGTGCAGCTTTTTCAGGGGCAATGGCTATATCGAGCAAAAACGCCCCAGGCCCGACGGCCCGGGGCGACGCTTCTAAACGCTGTAAATGTTCTGGTCGCCTAGCTCTTTGAGCATCCCGAGCCCTTTGCGCATCATCTCGCAGCCTGCGCAGTTGCTCTCGGATGACTCGCAAGTGTGGAATTCATCGCGGCGGGATTTTGCAATGTAGCTCTCGGCGAGCTGTCTTTTCTGTTCGTCAGTCATGTTCATTACCTCGCTAGTCCGGCGCCCTCACCGGCTTCCCATGGAATACCGCCAAAAGTTTTGCTGTCAGGACTGGCGCAGCCACCCGCCAGGGCTTGGTCTTGATGGCAAAACTTTTGGTGGTACCTTCAAGAAAGCCGGGGAGGTGCTTCGACAATCTAGTGCAGTCCGGCAACGCCGGACGAAGCGGTGTAGGCGATGTCTGAATCAGGGCGGCGGGCGGGTAGCCACTGCCCATGGGGCAGCAAAACCAGAAAAGTCCAAGGCAAGCCTTGGGGGAGCCTTACGGCTCCCAGGCTCCCGAGTCTCGCATTTGGTCGCAATAGACTTCGTACATGTCGCGCTCTGCCATGTCTTTGATGAACTGAGAGCGCATTGCATCAACTTTGTTGGCACTTGCTGTATCTGCAAAACGTGCGCCCATGCCTCGCGAGATTGAGATCACTGTGCTTGCTGGCACATTTACGTCGAACAAAACTGAAAGCATTGCGTGATATCTCATTATCTGATCCTCTTTGGTCCGGCGCCTTCACCGGCTTCTTAGGGAATACCGCCAAAAATTTTGCTGTCAGGACTGGCGCAGCCACCCGCTAGGGCTTGGTCTTGATAGCAAAATTTTTGGTGGTACCTTCAAGAAAGCCGGGGAGATGCTTCGACAATCTAGTGCAGTCCGGCAACGCCGGACGGAGCGGTGTAGGCGATGTTCAAGGGTTCTATAACTTCGGTTCCACGAAGTAGTAAGCGCCATTGCCGCATTTAGAACACTCGCTCCATCTTGCAAATTCGGCTTCGGTCATGCGGTCGTGTTCGGCGCCCTCGCTAGGTGCGCAGTCGAGGCAGTAAAATTTTGAATTGCTCAAATGGACGCCAAAGTATTTGGCGATCATCGTCAAAGCTTCGTGCATCTCGTTCTTTGCTTTCTCAGCAGTCATAGTAATCGCGTTTTCTTTGAGCGCGTCTTTCGTTTCGTTATGCAAATTGATGATGCCCTTGCATTTGAAGACGTGGCTAATAAGCGCACTCAGCACTAACAAGCGTTCGTTATCGTCAGTAATTTTTAAGTCCGGCATCAGGCTATCACCTCCAATAAATCACCTACTTCCACAAGGGCGAATCCCTGCAGATTGCGATTCCAACTAAATTACGGCGCTCTCCACGGATCGATAACAGGCACGCCAAGGGCTTGAAATGGCGCAACGTCGCGCGTAGCGACAGTGAAATTATGCACGCTGGCGATAGCGCCAATTTGTCCGTCAGGCATTGAGACTGCTTTACCCTGGGCGCGCGCTGCGCTCAGTAACTGGCTGTAAGCCATGGCTGCATCGTGATCGAATGGCAGGATTCTTGTATCGAACAGGCGAGAAATGAGCAAGTCGAGCGCTGCACTGATTGTCGATTTCCGCTTACCGTCGGGCATTACAGCGATACCAATCAAAAGCTCTGCCAGGCTGATGGACGTGAGATATAGCGTCTCGGCTGATTGCTGGTCGAGCCAGGCAATAACTGCCGGGTCTCTGCCTGGCTTGAGCGCTTCGGACACAACATTTGTATCGAGAACAATCATTCAAAACTCGCTATGCGTGGGGGTTCCTGTTCGCGCTCTACTTTCAGATCGTCTAATTTATATTTGTCGCCAAATGCTGCAAGCTCTGAGCCTACCTTGATCCGCTCTTTGGGTCTTACTGCCGCTTCCAGAATTTCGCGCACTTCCGCTTCGGTGCTGCGCCCGTTCTGGGCAGCTCTAACACGTAAAGCGCGGTGGGTTTCTTCAGGCAGATTTCTAACTGTAATTGATGCCATGATTGCACCTCACAAATATCGATTGCACTGCAAGCAATGATATCACATTTTGGATATTGACAGCAAGACGAACCAGGGCGCCAGTTTAGTTCTTCGATTATGTTGCCTGCGGGGTATCAACGCTGATACCCCGCTGAACTTTGCTTTATGGCCAGAGATGAGGCCGGGTTTCTCGGAGACTGCACGAGCCGTTAGAGCTGACGATCAGGTGATCGATAACAGAGACGCCTAGCAGCTTGCCCGCTTTTATCAGGGTTTCAGTGGTTTCGATATCTTCAGGGCTCGGGCTGAGCGATCCGGCTGGGTGGTTATGAGCCACGATGATTGCGTAAGAATTGGCAAGCAAGGCCGCTTTAAAAACTTCGCGCGGATGGACAAGAGACGCGCTAACCGTGCCGTGAGAGACGATGTGATAGCCGATAACTTGGTTTTTTGCGTCCAGGTGAAAAGCTACGAAATGCTCTTCTGAATAGTGTTTAAGCGGTTCCACAAAACGGTCCAGGTCATCCGGGCAAATAATCGGAACGGGCTTAGCGCCCGGCTCTTTGATAAGTGCAAGGCGCATTTCAGGCACGATGTATTTTAGGTGTTTTTTCAGGGTCCGGCTGTTCATGCTGTTTTCCTCCAGTCTGGTTAATGCAGGGCTGCGCAGCGCACCCCATGCAGCACATGCCGGTAAGCCCCCAGGCACGGGACCCGGTGTCAATGCCTCCGACCGCAGGGAGGACCGAAGGCTTGGGCATTGACACTGGGTGACGGGGGCTAGGCTTATGTGCCGGGCATGGAAGGAAGCGAGCAAGCCCGTGTATCCCGCCAGGTCTGGATTAAATATGGCTGCGGGGCAGCCTCCGCCAGCGATTTAGGTTTTGCAGTGGCGCAAGAAGTCCTAAAAAACGGGCAAAAAAACAACCAGGGAATTCCACCTTTTCTAAACGAACATCTTTGCCCAATGATGTTGTAAGGAATTCCAATCAATCACCCCGCCGTCTGTTTCAGTCTTCGAGGTTCATGTATGAAAAAAGCAAGTCGCCGCAAGCAAACTCAAATGATCGACCGCGAAGCGGTTGAAAATGCCATGCTCGATACGATGCGACTGAGAGCGGCATTGCTTCTTGCCTGCACAGAGCTGTGCAACGGCGACCCCCTGGAAGGCTGGGGACTGGCAGAAGAGTTTTATGACCAGGCGCCGGCCTTAATAGCGACCCTGACCGACACAGGCAAAACACAATTGCCGTGCGGTCCGGCGCAAGTGCTACAATTTCCGACCAAACCAGATTCAAAGCCTTAGTGGCCGAGGATTAGGAATAAGGAAATAGGCGGGGGCAAGCCCCCGCCTTTGTTTTTGCTATGCGGCTGCCTTGCTCTTACGAGCAGACTTTGTTTCGCTCGACGAGTTTTCAGACTCCGGCTTTTTGCCACAGAGGTGGAATCCCGAGAGCTTCACTACCGGACGTTTCATCTCGACTTTTACGCCGTTGATTTCCTTTGTGTACTTTGAGATTGAGAGCCTGCCAACGATTGCAACTTCGCGTCCTTCGGTTATGTATTTCATAACCCGGTCAGCTAGCCCGTTCCATGACTCGACATCAATCCACATAGGCTCCGGATTGTCTGTTTTGGATGAGTAGTCAGCCACGGCTAGAGAGAACTTAGCCAGTTTGTTGTCCGTATCAGTGAAGGTAGTTGAGGTGGGATTTTGACCGACGCGACCGATGAAGTTGACTTGGTTGTTCATAAGATGGCACCTCCAGTGCTGTGTTTGAGTGCCAAAAGACACGCAACTGTTTTCGTGAGTGCAAGGACGCCGAGGCGCGGAACGCAGTGGAGTTTATCCTTTCACGGTAGAAAACTGGTGCCAGAGTTATGCACGGTCTTACACAGCCCTGTGGGTAGCCAGATATGCGCAACCAACGAACAGCAAGGCGCAGAGGTCCTCCCAACTCAAGAACCATCAAAACGGCCAACAAACAGCGAGTTCGCCCAAAACCTGAAGACAGTCATCACAGACAATTCGGGCTGATATTGATGTCGAACAAACGGACTAGCTGACCGAGCCAAGCATAACCGAAGACGCGTACAAACCAGGCAGGCTCTCACTCTCCACAAAGGGAATAAACAGCGCTGGAGATGAAACGCCAGAGGCTCTCAAAGATTACGGCAAGCAAAAAGCGCAAGTCTGACATGGGCGAAGCGAATCTTTCTGCGCCTTTAGAGCAAGGTTGCCCATTGCAGCCGGACAAAGTGTGAGCAGGTCATGCCGCACAGGCTCTACATGTCGCCCACCTCGGTGATAAGGGAAACTAACGATGTCAGTTTCCGAATCCATCACCTCGAAAGATCGGATAACCTCCGAATCCAAGTCACTGTCTTGCAAAAGAGCAAGTTTCCAAACCGCTGCAGGCGTTTTGCACAGCGCCAAAATCGCCAGCTCGTAGTTTTCAGAATCAACTGAAAGCCAGCCCTGGCAGTTGGGTAGAGCCGCCAAAGCAGTCAATGAATCGAAGACGGGACCAGGAGCAAAGCTTCTCGTGTAAAACCAGAACTTGCACCCAGTGTACTTTTGAGCGGTTAGAGTCCAGGCGCGAACATAATCGGCAGAGAAGAAATCCCCACTATGCCGATATCGGAATAGGGGTGACCACTATTCATGCGAGTATGCGCGTGCATGGCTACTTGCGATCCAAGATCGCCCTCAATGCAAATTCTGGTTCTATACACGCAGTTTCCTTGAGCCAAACCTGCTTGCGGTGCTCTCCGAGCTTGCAGGTGAATCAAATTGCCAGGGCTTCTTGAGTATCGACAATGACAATTTCGAGCAGGGCTTGCTCGCGTTTTCCGCTTATCCTGGTGTCTGGAAGCTGGCTCTAATGCAGCAGGACCAGGACCAACTGTCTTCTGAATTAATGCCCGCCATTCGCGATCGCGTCAAGCATGGTGAGATTATCAACTTCCCTTATCACCGCGCAGCAAGCATGTCGTGCCGCTCAGAGCCGATCCTCTGACCAACTGTCCGCAGATAACAACGAGCGCCTATCCATTGCAAACCAATAGAGCTGAGCCTAAGCCATGCCAATCATGCAGTCTTTGTTTGCCTAGCTAGCCTATCTGCGGGCTGGCTTGCAGCCTGCCTTGGCTGCACTTTTCGCCTTCTCAGTCTAAGGGGGAGGCGCCACCCCGCGTCAAGCACGAGCACCGAGCAATTTGTTTTCCAGGGTTACTTCTCGCTTGACTCGGGAGCCTCCCCCTTGCCCCCGTAAGTGGCGAAAAGCCGCACTAATACAGGAAGACGAACATCATGAAAAAGAAAGTTTTGATAGCCATACCTGAGCGCCTGCTTGACCAATTGGATCTTCTTGCTGAATTTCGGTCGCAAACAAGATCTGAGCTAATCCGCGAGGCATGCCGGATTCACCTGGAGAACAGTCAGGCTTTCACGCCATCGCGACCGGCAATCTCTCTTATACATCCGACGCTCTTAAAGGAGGAAGCTGTCGCCAACTAGCCGATGACCTCTTTTGTAACCCAGCCGGGATGAGCCTCTGCGCCATCCCGGCATTTCTTTTAGGAGCAGATCATGAATACAAGAACACTCAAAAAGCATCTCAAGTACAAAATTCCTCAGATAAAGCTGGCGATTCTGCGTGAGCCTACAAGTGAACCCCTGCCAGCGATTCGGACGCCGAGCGACCTGGAGCAATACCTTGAACCAATGAAACATCTATCGGAAGAACATTTCGTAGCGCTGCATCTTGACGCCAGGCTACAGGTCACGGGCTACCATGTGGTGAGTCACGGAACCGTCTCGGCAAGCCTAGTTCACCCAAGAGAAGTCTTTAAAGCCGCTATCTTGAATAACGCCTACAGTGTTGTCGTCGCTCACAACCACCCGGCTGGATCGACCGACCCGAGCCGGGAAGACCTGGATACGACCAGCCAATTACTCGCCGGCGGCAAGCTGTTGGGAATTGAGATTCTCGATCATCTGATCGTCTCTTTCCGTGGTGTGGCGAGTATTCGAGAGTCGCATCCTGAGTTGTTTTAGCGGTATCACAAGAGCGGAAGCGGTGGCTCTATGCTGCCGCTTCTGTATCTTCTTTGATGTTGGAATCAAGCACACAACCCAGACAACAGCGTTAATACTCCTGCCTCTGTCTTTTCTGGTGTGCTCTTGCAATTGCTTTTCCTGTACTGGTCATCATCTGCCTGCTGTGGTGGAATGGGCTCCACAACTGGAAAGGAAGCTGGTGAGTGATTGTCTTGTTTCCACTGCTTTCGTACTTCCTTGGGTGTCGTTATGGTCATGCGCCCTATGTGGGACTTCGCGTCAGGTGGTCTGCATCACGCTTTCCTATATGTTCCGGCAATCTGCGTCTGACCTTCTTAATCCTCTTTCTTGTTGCTAATTTTGGTTCCGGGCTGAATTCCTACTTGTCTTATGTCTCAGCAAAGCCAGCGGCCATGGGCTTGTCCTGCTTCCGTTGTTTGTCTTTTGTCTGTTCTTGTAAGGCACCCCCGTGCTTTTTACCGGCGCCAATACTGGCACAACTTTTCGGAGGCGCAAGGATTCCCCTACGGGCGCGTGCGCGTCCTTGCACCACCGAAAAGCGCTAGCGCGGTCTGCGACTTATGCAAAACCTGGGGCACCTAAACCGCACTGGAGGTGCCAACCATGAACAATCAATTGACCATAATCGGCAGAGTCGGACAAGATCCCCGCGCTGTAAGCTTCGCTGACACAGGCAACAAAGTTGTGAAATTCAGCCTCGGAGTCACTGAATACAGCAACAAGAAAGACGAAGAGAAGACTCTCTGGTTCGACGTTGACTGCTGGAACGGTCTTGGAGAACGCGTAATGCAGACCATCACCAAAGGACGCGAAGTCCTTCTTACCGGGCGATTGGCCATCAACACCTTCAGCAAGGAAGTGGACGGAAAGACAGTGGAAGTACACAAGCCAATCTTGAAGCTCACCAGCTTCCACCTCTGTGGCCCTAAGCCAACCACTGCTGAAAAGGCTGATAACGCCTCCAGTGAATCGAAAAAGGCTGCTCGCAAGAGCGCCTGATTTAGATAAGACAGAGGCAGGAGTGAAAGCTCTTGTCTCTGTCTTCTTTCTTTTCTTGCCGCCATTGGCTGCCTCCGCTCAAGGCACCCTTGCCCCGGAGCCGCTCTTGCCGTGCCGCTCTACTTCTGTCCGACTGCCCTTGCTTTCCTGCCTGGCGCAAAGCCTACCGCTTGCCCCCACCGTCAACCTCACATCTGCAATTGCAAACTTCGCAGTAGTTGACGGTGGGACCCCGTCTGCGCGGTATTCAGGCAGTGCTGCAGGAGCTGGCGGGCAGCGCGACTGAGGGCTTGGCGCGCTCAGGCTGAAGGTCTTGGCTGATGGCGCGCTTCGCGCGTGGCTACCCACCCACCACCCTAGCTGCCGAGGACCGGCAGCGCCTAAAAAATCGGCGTGCGGCGGCAAAGGTAATTCCCTCTGGAAACCTAAAGCGGTTTGGGTTATTATGGCAAGAGACGACCGATTAATTGCCGGAATATAGGACTATTTCACCATGACAGAAGAAAAAAGGGTAGTTAAATTAGACGAAGATGAAGCATCGCTTGCGCTTCATGCGCTTCGCTTCTACATGAACGCTAAGGGACGAGAAGTAAGCGCCAACACTGAGCGGCTGGAAGCCACGCTGGATCAGTTTCTTAGCGGTACAACGTTTGTAGTGACGCAAGTTGAAAGTGTTGCATCAATTCTTGGAGCTCGCGGGGGCACCAAGGGCGGTGCCTCAACTTCTGAAGCTAAAAGAGCCGCGTCCGCCGCTAACGGCGCCAAAGGCGGACGCCCACCTAAGCCAAATCTGTTTATCAAATTCGCTAAGACGGTCTGGCAGGAGCCCGACCCGAAATTACTCAATGAGCTGTATCAGTTGATTGGGCACAACAAGTGGCTTCCTGATGAGCGCGGTGATGAAACAACCGGCCCTTATGTCCGGGTGCACGTGCCTGAAGTAAACTCCAAGCTGGAGAAGCTTTTGAGCAATTCCCTCAACGTCTTCGAATGGGACGAGAAGGGACTATACAGGTTTTGCACCGCGCACGTGAACAATCAAGCGGAACAGCTCCGTGTCGCTGACAGCACCGATGCTAGGTGCATTACATGCGGTGAGCAGGCGCACTGGATTTACTGAAAGCTATGCGAAGTAGCGCCTGGCGGGGCTAACCCAATTGTGCAGGCCGGCCTGCACAAATTCGAAATTACTCTTTGCCTTCTACCGATCCGCCGCTTAGCTTGTCGGGACCACTCAAGACGCTTTTGCCGAGTACAAAACGGTTACCCAGCTCTGTCTCAAGTTTTTCAATGGTCGGCAATTCCTTGCCAATCGCCTCAGGCAGGGGCTGAGCTAGTCGATATTCGGAAACGCCCATGGGGCTTTGCGTGTTCCTCAGCGTGTATTCGGCGATTATGCGATTGTTCGTCTTGCATAAGATAAGCCCGATGCTTGGCTGATCGTCTGGATGCCGCAGCTGCTCATCAACGGCGGCCAGATAGAAGCCCATCTTGCCGGCATATTCGGGCACAAAATCGGTGATTTTTAGATCAACAACGACGAAACACCGCATGCGCAGATGGTAAAAGAGCAGATCGAGATAAAAATCCTGCCCGCCCACTTCAAGATGAAACTGGCTTCCTACAAAGGCAAAGCCAGATCCCAGCTCAAGGAGAAAGTCGCGTAATTTCTCTAAAAGCCCCTTCTCCAGGTCTTTCTCAAGCATTTCTGCTCCGAGTGTAAGAAAGTCAAAGTTATAGGGATCTTTCAGAATCTGTTGCGCCAGCTCTGATTGCGGCTTCGGCAGTGTCGTTTGAAAATTGGTAATGGCGCGCCCCTGGCGCGCAAACAAACCGCTTTCTACCTGGTGCACCAAGACATCGCGAGTCCAGCCGTTCTGAATGGTTTGCGCGATGTACCATTCTCTCTCAGTTGGGTCCTTCACTTTATCAAGCAAAGTACAGTTGTGATACCACGTGACCTGTGAAGGAAGCGCCTGAACAAAATCCTGATCGGGGTACGCTTCTGCAAAGGAGCGCATATATTTCAGGTTGCGCGCCGAAAGCCCTTTCATGTCGGGGAAAGTCTTTCGAAGATCGTCTGCGAGCCTATCAATGACCTTGGCTCCCCAGCCTTCAACCTTCTGTTGCTCCAGTATTCCTCGCCCTATTTGCCAGTACAGCACGGTCAGCTCTCGGTTTAGTGCAAGTCCGGCCCTGAGTTGCGCCTGGCGGATAGACTCCGTAAGTTCATGCAAGAAGCCTTCGTAGCCGCTGATGACCTCTGGTAAGTTTTTGTTTGTCATCATCGGTTCGACCTTTCTGGGCAACTTCGGTAAGCAGACTGGCAGTATATCTTCTTTGCGTGCCTTACCGTCACGCATTGCCCGTCGTAGGATCATTTCTGATCGGGATATCTTTCGGTTAAACGCGCCTCTCTAAGCCGGTCCGCTTCTTGAATGATTTCATCGGCAGTCACACCGGCTTGCTTGATCGCTTCCTGTGCCTTGCGGGCCGTCTCCGCCAGGACCTGCGTTTCTGGGAGCAGGACTATGCAGTTGCCGACGACCATCTCGATGAACGTGTCGCCCTGCTCAAGCCCGAGGGCTTTGCGCGCGTGGCTGGAAATTGTCACCTGTCCTTTGCTCGTCATTGTGAGACTGCGGAGCTTTGTTTCTGCCATACTTTCACCTCGGAATTTCCTTACATTTCTAAATTCCTTACTTCCTTACAAGTATACCATAGGTTAGCCATCCCCCACATGTCGTAAATGACAACTGGCGACAAAGCCGAATGCCCGCGACAATAGAGTCATGGAAATTACCTGGTCGCTAGGTCTAATCGTCGTTTTGCTGCTTGCCCTGAACCACATGGCCGGCGGTAGAGCCTCCAATGTCTTGCGTCCGGTCAGCAATATATTCAGTGGTCTTGTGTCCTTTGTTGTTCGGCTGTGCCTTCAGGGAATCGGAGCGGTCGTGCGCCTATTCGGCGGCACTCTCAAATTACCGGGCGCAGGAGGCCCGAAGATAAGGGACGACAAACAGCCGCCAGGGCGAACGCCGCCTCGATGGGATGAGTGACCGAATGCAGCGCGCGGAAGAGGCACTGACGCGCAACCTTGAGCCACGGAGCGACTGAGAAGGAGCGGAGCCGCACCGACGGTCCGACCGAAGGGAGGTCTTACCGTTCGGTAAGGCAAGATACAGTGCGTCCGCACATGTTAAACAAATGCCCATTATATGGGCATTATGCTCGCCGCACGGCTCTAGTATGGAACATTTAGCGCGCCGCACAGGTCTACTATTATAATGATGGTAAGGGTTAAGGTAGGCGCACAGTATGGCAGAAGAAAAACAGTCGCTAAGGATAGGACCGAGGGTCGAAACGAGGCTAGCCTCGGCCGACATTAAACGCCTGGAGGCGGCCGCCGAGAAGGCCGGGCAGACAAGGGCCGAGTTTACCCGGCAAGCTTTACTCTGGTATCTCGACAATCTTGAGAACCTGGAGCATGACAAAAGAGAGACCGAGGTCGCCCAGGCTATGAGGTACGCCACCGACCAGCACGTCAAAGCAATCAATTCCGGTGTGGACCGGATTTGTAAGATGCTTGCCCGGCAAGGTCGGGCTGTCGGCACATTGTATGAGCTTGCCTGGATGTCTTTGCCAGACGATGACAACGCCAGGGCCGCTTTTGATATCGCCGTTCAGTCAGCCAAGCAGAAAATGGCAAAGCACGTTGAGAAGGACGAGCAAGAATTGGCCGACCGGATGAAAAAGGTCGTTAAGGGCTAATGATAGTTGTCAGGCATAACTACATATCGGCAAGGGACCGGCAAAGCCGACGGAGCGGTAAGCCCCCAAAACTTGCCGCAGTCGGGCGCGCGCTGGCGCATGTGAAATACATCCAGCACAGGCCGGGTGAGGATCGCCAAGACGGCGGGCGCGATATGTTCGACGACCAGGACGACAACCTGGACGGTAAAGACCTGCGAAAAGCAATCAGGGAGAACCGCGACAGTAAGGTCGTGGTTCACAAGATAACCCTTGCTCCGGAGATAAACCCTGAGGACAAGAAGGCTTTCACCCGTGAAGTGATGAAAAAGCTTGGGCGTGATAAGGGACTAGACCTTCACTGGGTGGGTGTCGAGCATGACAATACAGACCACAATCACATTCATGTGGTGGTCATGGGGAAGGACAAAACCGGCAAGGATGTCCGCTTTGACAAGAAAGACTATGACCGAATCAAGGACTATGGCGACCGGTATTTAGAACGGGTGCACCCTTTCGAGCTTGAAAAGAGTCGAAGTGATAGGGAAGAGCGAGAGCGCGAACGTCTGGCTGCTCGAAACAGGGAGAGGGAGGCCGCTCGTCAGGAACGCATTAGAGACGGCCTGGAGCTTCCCTGGATGCACAAAAAGATCATCCGTGAGCAATTGGAACCCTACGACCAATGGAAGCAAAAACAGAAGGATATAGAGCGCGGAAAAGTTCCTGCAGAAGATCGCAGCCAGCTCGGCCGTGACCCGGGCGAAACCGAAAAGCCTTATTTCCACGACACGATTGAAGCCGCCGGCAGAGAGTGGAGTAAGCGAAATACGCTCAAGGAGCTACAGGAGCTTAATCAGCACCTATGGGATAATCCTGATGAAAGGATTGAAAAGCCTGAATACAAGAAGCTTATAGCCTGGATGAAAGAGAAAGAGGAGCTAGCCGCTCGAGCACCTCGAGCGGCCAAGGACAAGGCCGACAAGGAGCCAGGGGCGGCACCCGATAAACAGAAAGACTCCTTTGACTATCAGGGCACGAAGTACAGCAAAGACAGCTCCTATGAGCAGTTGAGCGCTTTATCCAACAAGTTGCGGGATAAGAAGGCTGAGCGCCTGCCTGTTGATGAGTACCAGAAGCTGCGGGGCTGGCTGGAGAATGCCGACCGAGCCCGTTGGGCTAATGTTCTGGAGCGGGAGCTTGCCGCCACTCACAAGAAGTTTGAGCGAAGTAAGACCATGGAAGACCACAAGTCTGCCGAGGGTGGGCGTGTCCTGAACCCCATGCAGGAGCAAATGATGTCTAATCCAGTGGTCGGACTCTTCATGCAAGGCGCCGGGCTCGCCAATACCCTAGTCCGCTGGATACCCTTGACCGATAACCGTGACCGGGTCAAGGAAGCCGGAGATGCCATGGAGGAGGCTAAGCGCGACAAGCACGATGAATACGTTAAGCCTGGGCGCGATCCTGAGCATCGGGAAAAAGACAAAGAAGTAATAGACAAATTAGACAAAGCTATCGAGGAAAATAAGAGAACTCAGGACGAACAGAAGAAAAAGAAAAAAGAGAAAGAGCAAGAGAAGAAAGACAAGAACAACCCGTTCAGCCGAGACCCATGGGGACGATGGTAGATGCAGGTCAAGGACACTGGCATTATTGAGACCAATCCAAAGGACTTTCCCGTCCTGGCTGTTAACGTCCTGGACCGTCTGGGCTACCAAGTCTCTCGCGCGAGCAAGCAACTTGACCAGATATTAGCCGTGGAGCGGCTTGATGAACAAATTGGCCAGGACTGGTGGCGGCATGAATACCGAGTGGTCCTACGTTGGCGCAAAGCCAATTCTGGCGGCATGTTCGTCGAGGTAGAGCTGGAAGAGCGCAAAGGCTCAGCCACCCAAAGTGAGTGCCAGCGCCGGTGCGACAAGATTTTCTTGGAGCTTCAAAATGACGCCGAGCGGGCTGAAGCAGCCAGGGCGCAGAAAGAACCAAGCACGGTCCATGGTGCTGCCAGGTGGGGCACTGAGCAGGAGCTTGAGGCTGCCGGTTATGTCCAGCGCCAGGTTGACCCGAAGAGGCTAATTATCGGACGAACTAAGGAAAACCAGTACCTTCAGGTGGCTGAGCGCTGGACTCATGCTCACGCCCTGGTTTGCGGCCGAACCGGTGTAGGGAAATCCACGGGCTTCTTTATTCCGCAGCTTGTTGAGAGGATAGCTACCTCGATGATCGTCACCGAGGCTACTCCTGGCTATGAGTCCGGGGAGCTGTACCGGCTTACTTCCGGCTGGAGGAAGCTTGCCGGTCATACGATTTACTGCTTCAACCCCTCTGATATGACTTCACACAGAATCAATCCGATAGACCGGGTGAGACGGGCGCCAGAAGAGCTTAAAGCCAATTTGGCGGAGAAGCTAGCTGACCTGATAATCATGAACGGGGAGAGCGCGGAGGCTCGCGGAGACCAGACTTGGAACCGGTCTGAGAAGCTTTTGCTCATTCCGCTCATTCTTCATGCAGCAGCGGGAGACCCTTGTTACGGGCATTTTGGCGCACTAAGGTGGCTGCTTTTGCAGGGACCAGATAGGGTGGCAAAGATTCTTGAGCGTAGTCCATCGGATGTTGCGCAAATGGAATTCGAAGGCTGGATGCGCCTTTCTGGAGAAACAAATTTCAAGTACGGTGTCTTTTCTGGGCTCATAACAAAGCTCAATCCGTGGATGACTGATCAGATGGTCACGCTAACTGAGACCACAGATATCGACCTTGACGCGCTTAAGAAGCAGCTCTTCACTTTCTATCTTGCTGTACCTAGCCGGTCGAGAGACAGCAAATTGATAGGATCTTTGATGGTCAATTTCTTGCTAGATCATATTTTGGAAATTCGGCAAGAGATGAAATATCCAGTCACCATGCTGCTTGATGAGTTTACAAACTTCGGAAAAATATCCGGCATCGGTGACACTCTATCGATTATTCGCAAAAACAAAATAGGTCTGATTTTAGGCTTTCAGAATTACGCCCAGCTAGAGCAGGTCTACAGCAGGCGCGAAGCTCAGATAATCATCGACATGCCAGCCACGCAAGTTTACTTCAAGCAAAAGACCTTCCAGGAAGCACGAGAGTTAAGCGAGGCTATTGGCCGAACGACCATAGAAGAGGCAACGGTAAGCGATAGCGGACGCGTTCAAGAGTTCGTCCAAGGACGAGCTCTTATCACGCCGGATGAATTAATCGGCCTGAAAAATGAAGTGATAGTTTTCACCGCCGATACAAAACCGCTCAGGCTGCCGTTAACTGCCCCGGATGCTTACTCGCAGGCGCTTGCCTATGATCCACCGGAGCGAGAAAAACATGAGGTGACGGAGTTCGTAAGAAAGCGCGGACGGGCTGCTAAACAGCAACAGTCGCAGCCCAAACAAGAACCACCTAAGCAACCTCAGCCACAGCAGAAGCCAAATGCTAATAATCAGAAGCCCCAGAAGCCGAGCCGCTTTGATAGAAAGCCAGAGCCTGAGAAGCGCGAAAAAGAAGAAAAGGAAACAACAAGGCGGCCAGCACCCAAGACAGAGCGGCCAGCGGCTGCTCCTGACTATGACGAGACTTAGAGGTGCCATGAAATGATTGGTGTGGGCATTATCGTTGGAGTTTTCGTCTTCCTTGCCGTGGGAGCAATGGTTGCCGAATTGGTTGTCCATCAAAAGGAAGCCGGGCTTTTCCCTGGTCTTGTGGCTGGTATCTGGGCCGCCTGGCCGTTCTTTCACAAGGGCGGAGTCGACCGGTATAACTTTCTGCATCCAGTTCCCAGGCGATACAAGCAGCCTCTAAAGCACGTCTTTGCAAAAATCAGGCAGATACTCTCAGAGCAAACTTATAACTTCGGAGACAAGTGGCATGTCTCAACTGCCGATACCATGCAGCACCGCATAACTGCGAGCCTCAGATACACAGAGGAAGAAACCAAAATTGAGGGTGATGCTCGCGGGCAATTGCACACGCGAAAGGAGCGTGTACAGCGCCTTATAGAAATGGATGTCCAGTTCAAGGATGAGGGCAATGACTCAACTGTAGTTCAGTTTGATTTCAGTCCAAAGATAGAGGGAGCGGCTTTTGGCGCATGCGATTCGATAATCTCAGGTATTACAAGCGCAGCCGAAACAGCTTTGGGTCCAGGCTCCGACGCTGGTAAGCCTGCTGATAAGACACTTCCGGCACCGCCCTGGTGGTTTTTAGGTTTGACTCTTTTGTCGCTAATGACTCTCTGGGGGCAAGTTATGAAGGCGGTGTTTAACTGATGTCTGAAGAGGAAAATATCCGTAAAGCCTATTTGTACCTTGGTCTTGAGGCTGGTACAGGCTTGCCTGAGGTTTTGACCAAATACAAGCGATCCGTGATGGTTTGGCATCCAGACCGGGCGCCCAATGACCCGAAATGGAAGGATGAGGCAACTGAGGAGCTGAAAAAGTTCAACTGGGCCAAGGATATTCTCCAGTCCCACTTTGAAGGCGGGGGGCATAACCCGACTGGTCCATGCATCTGTAAGCCTGGGAATGCCAGCAGTGCCGGCCATGCTGGGCGCAGCAATACCGGTCCAGGGCGCCGGGCTAAGACAACAGAAGAAACGAACCGTGAGGATGCTCAGGCAAAAGCCAAGAACGAGGAGCGGGCCAAAAGAGCTGCCTCTGAACAGCCAGTCCAGAATGAGCGAGAGCAAACCGAACAACGAGCCGCCCAAGCCATGCAGGATGCCATGGCCCATGATCGAGAATTGAGGGATAATCGCCTGAGGTGGCGCATTGCCATAGCGTTGGGTGCTGCCTATATTGGCCTTTGTTTATTCGGCTATGTTGGCACCGGTGTCAAAGCCTGGTGGCATACTTTTACTTTTAATTGGGAGAGGGACCATGCTCCCAAGCAAGAGCAACCGTCACAGTCAATCCCGGCTCCTCTCGCTCCTTTACCTGAGCTGAGTCCTTCCACAAACTTCTCTCCACCAGCTCAGCCGCAAGACCCTGATCAGATACGCCGCGAGCAGGAAGCGAAGAAAAAGCATGACCAGGATATTTACTTCGCTAAGTTAGATGTTGACCGCTATCAAAGGGCCGTGGAGCATGGGCAGACTCTCATTCCTGAGCTTGAAACCAAAATAGCAGATCCAAATGTGAGTATTACGGATCGCCGCCAGCTAGAGTCCTACCGCGATTTTCAGCAGAAAGAACTAACAAAGAATAAGGAGAATCTACGCTACGCCGAAGAACATCTGCGCTCCTTAGAAGCTGAGCAATAGGCAATGAAAAAGTCGAGAAGAAGAACAAAAGAAAAAGCTCAAGCAATCCAAGACATAATCGAGCCTCATCCCAACAACCTGCGAGGAGTACCGCTCAAAAATGCTTATCCTGAAAAGACTGTCGAGTGGTACTACAAGAAGAATTGCGGTTTTGGTCCTGAGGATTTCTCATATGGTTCAAAGGTCGTTGCCTGGTGGAAATGCCCTGTTGGTCATATTTATGACATGCGAATTCTTGACAGAACACTGAAGGGCTCCAACTGTTCCTACTGCAACGGCAAGCGTGTATGCAAGGAAAATTTACTCTCAAGACTATTTCCCAAAATCGCTAGAGAATGGCATCCTGACAAAAATGGGGAGCTTAAACCCGACGAAGTTATTGCGGGATCTCACAACAAAGTATGGTGGCAATGCAAGCATGGGCATAGTTGGCAGGCATCAATAAAATCAAGAACTGCTCAAGGCTCCGGGTGTTCAGTCTGTCATGGTAAGCGCTGCTTGAATCTGCGCAATTATCCTAAGCTCTTGAAGCTTTTTGATCAGAAGAAAAACAAGGGAGTAAACCCAGAGCGGCTCACAATCACCACTTTCGTTTGGTGGCGCTGTCCGAACGGACCGGATCATACTTGGTATAAACCATTTCAAAAAAGTGGAGAGATTCTTCGTTGCCCCTTTTGCACCTGGAGGCTCGTATCCAAGACCAATTCTCTCTTCGCACTCTACCCAGAACTGGCAAAGGAACTGCACCCAACCAGGAATGGTAATTTGACCGCTAAAGACATACCAGCGCAGAAGTGGCTAATGGTCTGGTGGAAGTGCTCGGAAAACCCTCGCCATGTCTGGCAAGCTCGGGTCAGAAATAGGACCGTGAATAAAAGCGGCTGCCCCAAGTGTTGGGTCGAAAAGCGCTCTAAAGGGTATTTCAAGCAGCTTGCTGCCAAATCTGTCTCTATTGAAACCTCAAAAAACTCAGGCTGATTCATTCCGGCTCTGTTGCAAATATCGGCCGAAAAAATTGAGACGAGTTATGAGACGTGTTTCTCTGAGCTGGTCTTCTTATTATGCAGCTTCTAATTCAGCCATGAGCGATTTCCAAAACTCGCTGTAGGCATTTTGGCTGGCAAAGCAATGGTTGGAATGCTCTCTATCTTCTCCAACTTCGATCGAGATATGCTTGGTGAACGTATTAAGGCAGGAATTCATGATTCCAAGAAAAAACATGGCAGGCCAAGAACGGCTCTGAAGCACCCTACGCGAATAAAAAAAACTCTATCAGGATGGCATGAACAAATCTGCTATAGCTAGAAAGCTTGGCATTGGGCGCACTTCCGTAATCCGAATTTTGGCGAACATCGAAAATCCTGCCAAATAATTCGCAAATTTTGCTGAGTAGGCATGGGGACGTCGCCGCCCCCAGCCCCTCCAAGAACCGGACGTGATACTTTCGCATCATCCGGCTCGCGCATCCGACCCAGCGCGGCACTGGGCTTTTGCCTTTACTTTCGGTCGTTTCATACGTGTCTCGCGGCGTTTCGTCCAATATTCTTGGAGTGTCGGGTCGTCGGGACTAGCTCCGCTCCTTACTTTGATGTGTCGCTCGATTTGTACGGCGCCCATATCAAAGAGAAAGAGTTTGTCGTTACCAGCTTGAGCATGGAAAGTCCAGCTCACATTTTTGTGTAAGCAAAAATATTTCCGGCTCACCCATTTCTTCCCTTTCTCCGGATGGCGACGCAGGCACCACTTCCAGAGCATTTTCCAAATTTGGCTCGATACGTATGCGAGAACTTGTTTGGAAACAACGTGTCTGTAGTTGTTAGACCACCCTCGCAGAATTGGATTCAAGTGCCTGATGACACTTTCTGCGGCGACTTGCTTGTGCTTGTTCAACCACAAACGCTGTTCGGAGAGGAAGGCTAGCACCTTTTCTTTCTGCGGTTTGATGAGGCACTTGCCTCGATATCGCCTAATTGAGAATCCTAAGAAATTGAACCCATCGTCGATGTGAGCAATTCGAGTTTTCTCTGGGTGCAATGCTAATCCTCTTTGCTGCAACCATTCCGAAATGGTGATCTGGGCTTCTTCAATCTTCTCACGCGAACTTGCACAGACTACTAGGTCGTCAGCATAACGGATATAACCGTAGACTGGTCCTAACTTCTGCTGCAAGCCATGGAGCGCGACATTCAACAGCAAGGGAGAAATAATTCCCCCTTGAGGAGTGCCGCTCTCCGTTACGTGAAAACATTCTGCCTCTACATAACCTGCTTTCAACCACTGCTTGATTAGCTCTCGGCCGGGCAAGTGGCCAATGCTACGAAGTATGTGGTCGTGAGAAATGTTGTCGAACGCACCCTTAATGTCGGCGTCCAATATCCATGGACGCAAACCGTGACCACGCAGATACAACCAACAATGCTCAATGGCATCGTGAATACTTCTGCCTGGTCTAAAGCCATAACTGTTAGGCTCAAAGATAGCTTCCCAGTATGGCTCGTGCGCGTTCTTTACCATCGCCTGAGAGACTCGATTTCGAAGTGTCGGTATTCCGAGTGGGCGTTCTTGACCAGGCTTGCCTGGTTTCGGAATATGCACTCGTCTGGCAGGTCTTGCCTTCCAGAGCGTATGTTTCGCCATGCGCTTCACCAGAGCCATCCTCGACTTCGGCGTCAGTGCCACTTCACCATCTACACCGGCAGTCTTTTTGCCTTTGTTCTTTTGAGTGACCCTTCTCACGGATGCGAGCAGATTTAAGTAACTGCGCAGCATTAGTTTCATGAGGCTGCGCACCACATTCCACTTTTGCTCGCGCGTTGCACGAAATATACGCTGCCTTAGTTTTCTGATAGACTTGTCGATCAGTTGCCATGGTAGTAGCTCCCAGTCTAAAGTCTTACCTTCTGCTCCGATACCATTAATGGTTCCATCTTTCACAGTCGTTTGAATCCTTTGCTTTGCAATTTCGCGGGATACTCTCTGGAAGTCTGCCGTCTTTCAACGTGGACTTGCGTCCTATCTGCGCCATTACAGCTCAGCATTTGCTTTTTCCAGAATCCGTTACCTCCTGGGCGATTAGCCATTGCTTGCGCGCCGGTTACTCGCTGAACAAGCGAGAGCCCATGAGGCTTACCACGTTCCAACTAAATGATTGTCGACCGGTTTAGGTCCCATCTATGCTCCGGCGGGGGTGTAGCCTCCACACTGCTTGAATGGCAACTCAAGCAGCCAACCCGCTTCCCTTTTGGGTCTGGTGTATCAGCCACTTTCACCAGTCGAATTATCACGGAACTAACGATGGTTCGTTTTCGCTCAATGCGTTCTAACCATGCCGGTCTCCCTTTGATTCTTGACTCTCTTTGTGGCTTAGAGTTTCGAACCTTTCGTGCCCTTCTATTAACCGTCTTCATTACTTACCAACGGCGCGGGCGAAGTCAGGGACTTCTTTACGCAGGGATAGAGCGAGGAGGAGCTCTAAGTCTTAGACTAGTCATTTAATTGACCTCGTGTCGATGATGCCAAATAATTCGCAAAGTCACAAGTAGGCCGTCTTGGATTGTCTAACCAGATAAGTTGATTTGCAGTCTGAATTTCGTCGAGCAAAAAACATTATGTGCTGAAGGTGGGCGCAATACTGGTTGGCCAGCGTTGTCCATTCCTCCGTTTGGGCCTTCCAGGCATCCCACATTACATCTACGCCGCGCTCGCTCATCGAGACCGCTCCTGTAATACGAAATCAACTGACCACTGCAAGGTTCTGAGATTCCAGGAAGGTCGCCAGTTGGGACGTTAAACCCAAGCAGCGGTGTAGGCGAGGGTTCGGGGTTAACATATGTATCAGCTCCTGCTGATGCATTGCTATAATATCAGCTGAGGCTGATATTTGTAAGGGATGCCGATTATGTCATCAAAAGTGAGCGCCGCCAGCGTGACGTGCAAATTCTTCCGGGGTTTGGGCGACAGCTCGCGCCTAGCTATCCTAGAAGCGCTGTCCAAAGGTCCGATGATTGTCACAGATCTGGTTCAAACCACCGGACTGACGCAATCTAATGTGTCCAACCATCTTGCCTGCTTGCGCGAGTGCGGACTGGTCGTCAATAGCTCGGAGGGGCGGTTTGTCTGGTATAGGCTCAAAGATGATCGAATTGCAGCCTTGCTTGCTCTGGCGACCGCGATTACTTCAGAAGCAGGTAGCGGCATGGCCGAATGCCAGCGTTATGAATAAGGCAGTGCTGCTCTCGATCACCATTGTTTGGGGGACAGGCGCTTTAGCTCCCTTGCCGTCGTATGCTGCATCGGGTCCGGTTTTTGAGCAAGTCCCGCCTGGAACTCCGACAAGCAGTCCTCCGCAGTTGAGACCAACTGTTCCCGCTGTTCAACCAGTGTCTCCGGAAATTACTCCGCCACCGTCCCCCTCAACCTATGTGCTCAAGGCGGAAAAGACCGTAAGATTGAAACTTAAATCCGCATTTGATGAAGCAGAGGCTCACAATCCAGAAATCCTCAAAGCTAAGCAGGACGTATCTCTGACAAAGGCAGGCATTGTCTCTGCTGGCGCCATACCGAATCCTCAACTTGCTGTTCAGATGGGATTTGGTCCCGCGTGGACCAAAACAATTGCTGGCAATACACAGCAAGTCGGAATAAACCAGATAGTTGAGACGGGCGGCAAGAGAGCGGCTCGTTTAAAGCTAGCCAGAGCGCATGAATCAGCAGCCGTATTGCAGCTTGATGCCATGCGTTTTGACATTCGTACAAGAATTCGCAGAGCTTATGCCGAGTTGGCCGCTGCTCAGGCATACGCACAGCTTATAGAAAACCAGCGCGAACTCACCGCGCGTTTGGTAGAAATCGCAACTGAAAGATTCAAGGCCGGCTCTGCTCCTGAGGCTGAGATAATACAAGCCCAGCTAAACCTGAACCAATATGATGCACAGCGAAACAGCGCTCAGGGTCGCATCAGGCAAGCTCAAATTCAGCTAAGCCTGCTCTTGGGCGAACCAGTTGCACCAAACATCATTGCCGAAGAACGTGCATTGTTCGATTCTCAGGAAACGAATCCTGAATTGGTGCCGCCAGAGAACCGGTCATTGCCGGACGAGAGCGCACTTCTTCAGACAGCTCTTTCGTCAAGACCTGATTTACGCGTTGCAAAACAGCAACTGAACGTCTCGACCAACCAGCTTAATTTGAGCCGCGCTCAAAGAATTCCAGACCTGATTCTCGGTTCTGGTTTCGTTTTCACCACCTTTGAACCGCCAGAAAAACAGCAATATGGTGCTTATCTCAATGTAAACATGGACCTGCCGGTGTTTTACCGAAAGCAGGGCGAAATCATGTCCGGCAAGATAGGGGTTGCGCAAGCCACCACACAATCGCTGATTGCGCAAAACAAAGTGACTGCCGAAGTCAAGGCTGCCTTTGAGAATGTCAGACTTTCCCGATCGAATATTTCGAAATATCGAACACAATTACTTTCCGCCGCTGCCGAGACAGTCAGACTCGCCGAGTTGGGCTACAAATGCGGGCGAAATAGGCTCTCTGACGTTATCGTGGCGCAACAATCTTTTCAACAAGTAAATAGTGGGTACTTCGAGGCCGTGGTCGCCTACCAAAACGCCTGGGCCGACTTGGAAAAAGCCGTCGGTCAACCGCTCACTCTCTGATAGGAGCCACGAATGAGATCACCGCGAAAAATTATTGCCCCAATTGCAGTAATACTCTTCGTATTCTGTTCCTCAATGATTCTGCCAGCACTGGCAGAGTTACCTGAAACAACAGAAACAGACGCATTCGCACCGATTCATGTATCGGAAGACGTTCAAAACTCAATCGGCATAAAAACCGAACCCGTCCAACAGTTGCCACCCGCGCACAAAAAAACTGTGAATGGACAAATTGAAGCGATTCCAGCCAATACAGCTTCTGTTAATGCTCCGTTATCTGGCAGAGTCCTGTCTCTCCTTGCCCAAAAAGGCCAACAAGTTGAGAAGAACCAAGCACTGGTGTTGATCGATACTCCTGAAATCAGACAGTTAGCAGTTGAATCACAACGTCTTGTCTCTCAAAACAAGGCTGCTGAGCTTCAAGCGCAGGCAAAGCTTGAGCTTGCCAGACGTAACTATGAGCGTGAAAAGACGTTGTTGGGATTGAAAATCTCATCAGCAAAGGATTATCAAACAGCAGAGGCCGACTTCAAACAGGCGGAAGCGGAACTCCAAGCAGCTCGTGCTCAAACCCGCCTCAGTAGTGCTCTTTTGACCAACAGACTGGCTCAACTTGGTCAATCCATCAAGGCTACGGCCCAAGGGCAGATCACGCTCTATGCTCCAATCGCCGGCATCGTCTTGGAGCAACTTGTCACTCCTGGAGAAGCACTTGAACCTGGGAAACCGCTCTTCAAGCTAATCAATATCAGCAAAGTCTGGGCAACCGCCCAAGTATACGAAAAGGATCTACAAAATGTTCGTGTGGGGCAGCGCATCAATATACAGACTGCTGCTTATCCTGAAAAAGTTTTCGCCGGCACTGTTATCAACATTGATCCGGTTGTCGACCCGGTAAGCAGAACGCTTGCAGTACGTGCAGTGATTGAAAATCCGAGCTTGCTGCTCAAGCCGCAAATGTTTGTGACTATCGATCTCCTGGAAAAACCTGTCCTTCAGACCAGTTATTACGTGCCAAGTGAATCCGTGGTGACAGTCCAGGGACAACAGGCAGTCTTCATAAAGAAAGGAGAATTCTTTCAGCCAGTACATGTCCAGGTTGGAGATACAAAAGACAATCTTGTCCAGATCATTACAGGATTGCACCCTAACGATCAGATTGTGACGAGACGCGCTTATCAACTAATGGCGCAAGGGGCTAAAGCTGCCATTCCCTCAGAAGAGGAAGAAGGTGAAACGAAATCAGCAAAAGGACAAGCTCGACCTGAGAGTATCATCTTGCTTTTAGTAGGTGCTCTGGTTGTGCTGGTAGTCGGGTTCTTGGCGGGCAGAGTATCTAGAAAAATCAGCCCTGTTTCCAGTTCCGACGTAGTAGTTAAGCAACCCAATCGAAGCGGTACTTCAGAAGCGGAGAAGCAGTAAATGTTAAACCGCCTCATCCTCTGGTCTATCTCGCACAGGGTTACGGTGGTCGTTGCCTCGATCGTACTTCTGATTGTTGGTTTCTCGGTCGTATTGAAACTACCGCTCGATGTATTTCCAAACTTCGCTCCACCTCAAGTTGTAATCCAGACGGAAGCGCCAGGATTGGCTCCAGAAGAGGTCGAGTCCCTTGTCACCTTGCCTCTGGAGAGTTCACTTAATGGCACACCGGGAGTCGTGGATATTCGCTCCAGTTCTGCAATAGGACTTTCAGTTGTCACCGTCATATTCGAGGGACAAACGGACATTTTTCGCGCGCGGCAACTTGTCGCGGAAAAAGTCCAACAAATCGCTCCACGCTTTCCTCAGGGCGTCAATCCACCATTGCTGTCTCCGATCAGCAATCCGGTAGGAGACGTGATCAAGTTTGCCTTCACGATAGATCCGTCCGTGCCGATGGCTCAGCATACAACGCTTCTAGATGTTGCCACCATTGCTAATTGGCAGATACGCAATCGGCTATTAGCAATTCCCGGGGTTACCCGTGTGCTTGTCCTGGGTGGAGGAGAGAAACAGTATCAAATATTGGTTCAGCCCGAAAAACTGAAACAATTCAACGTAACTTTGGCACAAGTCGCTGAAGCGACGAAAGGCGCCAATCTCAATGTCCCTGGAGGCTTTCTGCTAACTGCCGACCGGGAGAAGCTTATACGAGGAATTGGACGAACTCACAGCTTGATTGATTTGGCCAACTCTGTTGTGGTCGCCAAACCCGGAGGCATTCCAGTACGCCTATCGGACGTGGCACAGATACACATTGGCTCTGGAGTGAAGCGCGGCGATGGATCATTTGCCGGACAGGACGCGGTTATTGTGACCGTAACACGCTCTCCTTTTGCTGATACTCCGACAGTCACTCGGACTGTTGAGGCAGCAATGGCCGACATCAAGAAGACTCTGCCGAAAGATGTTCGAATAACAACTACATTCAGGCAAGAGGATTTCATTCAAAAATCCGTTGACAATGTTCTCGAAGCTCTTCGTGACGGAGCCATCATTGTCGCAATCGTTGTGGTTCTGTTTCTGGGCAACTGGCGTACTGTAGCGATCACGCTAACTGCATTACCACTTTCTATTGTGCTTGGTTTGGTCGTTCTCAATTGGTTTGGTATCGGACTCAATACCATGACGTTGGGCGGATTGGCGATTGCGCTTGGCGGAATCATTGATGACGCCATTATTGATGCTGAAAATGTGTATCGGCGCTTACGTGAGAACCGCACTCTGGGCAAAGATGCACAACCGCCCCTGAAAGTGGTGTTTGACGCATCGGTTCAAATTCGCGGCTCAGTTGTATTTGCGACGATCATTGTTTGTATCGTTGTCGCACCTATATTCGCACTTTCCGGCGTTGAAGGAAGGATCTTCACGCCTTTGGGACTCGCCTACATCGTTTCAACGCTAGCTTCCTTGATCGTCGCTCTCACTCTCACACCTGCGCTGTGCTACATGCTTCTAGCAAATCGCCCTTTGCCGGACGATGAGACCTGGCTTGTTAACCGTCTCAAAAATATCTACAAACCGATATTGTCGTTTGCCATCGAGAAACCAATTGTCATACTTCTGGTTTCGACACTGGCTCTAGTTGCCTCCTTCGCGATCATCCCCTTATTAGGAACGAGCTTTTTGCCTGAATTTCAAGAGCGCAGCTTGGTCATTGCTTTAAATCAGCTACCGGGGGCTTCGCTTGCGTCCACACACGAAATAGGCAAAGCAATTGAGGTTGCTTTGCTAAAACATCCCGAAATAGAAACAGCACAATTCCGCGCGGGAAGAGCCTTCGGAGATGATGATGCTGGTGTGGTTACTTTCGGCGAGCTTGACCTTCAAATATCAAACAAAGCAAACGACAGAGAGAAGGTGCTGGATATCATTCGTGACGAAATTCACAGATATCCAGGTGTCGTGGCAGTAGTTGGTGGATTCATCTCCAATCGAATAGATGAAACTCTCTCAGGAACCCGGGCCGCATTGGCAATAAAAATTTTTGGTCCGGATCTCGATATTTTGCGCACTGAAGCACAAGAGATCGGTAACGCCGTTCGTGAAGTTCCAGGCATTGTTGACTTGCAGGTCGAGCCCCAAGTGCCAGTGCCGCAAATATCCGTCTTGTTCGATAGAGAAAAGGCGTCGCGTTACGGACTTACTGTAGGGGCGTTGGCTGATACGGTAGAAACCGCTCTTAATGGGCGAGTAGTTTCACAGATTCTTGATAATCAAAGATTGTTCAACCTGGTTGTCTGGCTGCGCCCAGAAGCACGAAGCAATGTCGAAACGATAGGTGAGCTTCTTGTTGATGCCCCCGGGGGGACAAAAATCCCCCTATCATCAGTTGCAACTTTAAAAGAGGCTGAAGGACCAAATACCATAAACAGACAATACGTTTCGCGGCGAATTGTCGTTTCAGCAAACACGTCTGGACGCGACATTGGTTCTGTTGTCTCCGACGTGAACGAGGCCATCTCGCGCAAGGTGCAATTGCCTACCGGCTATTACGTTTCACTGGGAGGACAGTTTGAGGCCCAGAAACGAGCCACGCAGGAACTTTTGATATTCGGTGCAGTGGCACTGCTTACGGTGGCATTCCTCATCCAGCAGGCTGTGCAATCAACTCGCTCTATGATTCTAATTCTGGCCAACCTTCCGCTTGCTTTGATAGGCGGATTGCTGGCTGTCTTTCTGGGCGGCGCCGTCTTATCTGTGGCCTCACTTATCGGCTTCATCACTTTATTCGGTGTTGCTAGCCGAAACGGAATCATCCTCGTCACTACATACAATCAGCTTATATCGTCAGGGGTATCCTTTGACGAGGCAATTTGGGAGGGCTCGGTTGAGAGACTTTCTCCTGTTCTCATGACCGCGCTTACAGCAGCATTGGCAATGCTGCCTTTGATGATCGGAACTGGTGCCGGCAAAGAGATACTGCAACCACTAGCTGTTGTTGTTTTTGGTGGCTTATTCACGTCCACAGCTTTAACTCTTGCTGTCATCCCCGCTCTCTTTACCTTGTTTGGCGATCGCAAGTCTATGCAAGCCAGACCTCTTTACACACATGAATATCTCGGAGTCGATCCATGACACAAGAAATCAAAAACATGAAGGAACAAGTTTTCTACGTATCCAACATGGATTGCGAAAACGAGGCAGCCAAAATTACACGGGAATTGAAAAAAAGCCCAGGCGTGCACGACGTGAAAGCGTTCCCCGGTTCTTCGAAGGTTGTAATAACGTTTGATCAGGAAATTGCTTCAAGCCAATCATTGCAGTCGGCATTGACAGCTATTGGTTTTCCTGTGAGGACTACGACCGAAACCAACACAATGAGCTTCTGGCGAAACAAAAAAGTCCTTTATGCAATGGTCTCAGGAGTTGCCCTGGCAGCCGGATGGGTAGCCAGCAAGCTCGGAGTCCCGTCGGTTTTCTCTCTTGTGCTCTACCTCACCAGTATTGTCATAGGCGGCCATTATTTCGCTAGGGAAGCCCTGGAAGAAATTGTCCATGAGCGCAGAATCGGCATTGAACTATTGATGACTGTTGCTGCCGTGATCGCCTTGCTACTTGGAGAATCATTGGAAGCCGCCACCCTTGTTTTTCTGTACTCAATTTCTGAGGCCGCTGAAGGTTACACTGAAGAAAAGACTCGGGCAGCGGTTCGAGCACTGATGAAACTTGTCCCAAAAGTGGCTCTTGTGGTTCGGGACGGCGCTGAAATGGAGGTGCCGGTTGAGGAGCTAAAAATAGGGGACATCTTTGTCGTTCGACCTGGCGAAGCTGTAGCTACGGATGGCGAGGTTGTCTCTGGTGCGTCATCAGTCAATGAAGCGCCAGTCACAGGCGAGAGTATGCCGATAAAAAAACAGCCCGGAAGTTCGGTATTCGCTGGCAGCATCAACGCTGAAGGTGGGCTGGAAGTCCGTGTTACTAAGACGTTCAGCGAAAATACAATTGCCCGTATCATTCAAATGGTTGAAGAAGCACAAGAGAGAAAGGGCAAGAATCAGCGCTTCATTGAAAAGTTTGGATCCATCTACAGCCCGCTGGTCCTGCTTTTCGGGATACTGGTAGCCATTTTGCCTCCGATAATATTTGCAGCACCGTGGATAACGTGGGTTAATCGCGCGACCGTCTTTATTGTCGCTGCAGCACCTTGCGCCCTGGTCATCTCCATTCCCATCACGCTGGTGGCAACACTGGGAACAGCAGCCCGCAAAGGCGTGTTAATCAAGGGCGGAGTTTATCTAGAAGAACTGGCCAGAGTCACAGTAGTGTCCTTTGATAAGACAGGAACCATCACAATGGGAAGCCCAGAGGTAACAGATTTTGCCGTGATGCCTGGCATTCAGAAAAACACTGAAGAGTTGTTAGCAATCGCATATGGCATTGAGTCACGAAGCCAGCATCCATTGGCTGAGGCCGTGGTGCGGTATGCAAAGGAACGGAATATACAGCCTAAGGCAACTAGCAACTTTCAATCGATTTCGGGCTTTGGCGCAACTGCTGTCTGCAATGGAACAAACGTCAAAGTCGGAAGCCCGTCCTTTTTCGAAAATGCATTGCAAGACTCTGCGCTCTCAAGCCATATTGAACAGTGGCAGTCTGAGGGCAAGACCGTGATCCTGCTTGGGGAAGATAAGATTGTATGGGCGATGTTTGGTATCCGCGATCAGATTCGACCCCAAGCTGCTGCTGTCGTGACAGACCTGAAAAACACCGGCATCAGGCACATTATTATGCTCACCGGTGACAATCAGCGCACAGCCATGGCAATCGCAAAAGATGCTGGCATCAACGAAGTATTTGCCGACTTAAAACCTGAAGATAAGGCAGTCAAAATTCGAGAGCTGGTAGAGCGGTATCCAGGTGTGCTTATGGTAGGTGATGGTGTCAATGATGCTCCAGCCCTAGCTGAAGCCACAGTGGGAGTCGCTATGGGAGCCGCCGGAACCGACGTCGCCTTAGAGACAGCCGATGTAGCACTTATGGCGGACGATTTGCAAAAGCTTGTTTACGCGATCAAACTGGCTCAGCGCAACAAGCGCGTGATAAACCAGAATCTGTTTCTCTCAACGCTGGTTATCTCTGCATTGGTAATTGGCGCTCTCATGGGTTGGTTTTCATTGCCCATTGCAGTCCTCGGACATGAAATTAGCGAACTCATTGTCATTGCCAGTGGCTTGAGGATGATGCGAGCATGAGGCTCGACCGCTTGCTCTTTAGCCTGCCTAGTACACAGATGTCAAACCTCTGTCTGCGTATTCACCAACGCAGAATTTTGCGTACGCAAGTACGCAGATAGCAAATCCTCCACAAGCTCCGAAAAATCGCGTCCTTCTTGCAACACCACGATTTTTGCTTTCAGGTAAGTGTCTTTCCTGATGTAGGCCGTAACCTGCTCGAACAAGGGATTACTGCGTTTGCCCCTGGTCTTGCGCTCCTTGTGATGGTGCTTGGATTCGGCCTTCTGCGGACTGAAATCCATCCCACGGTGCTCCGGATTGCTGGCCCGGGCGCTCTGCAAATTTTTGACCGCGCTTATAGGGGTATGTGTAGGGAAGCTGCGATAGGGCCCAACAAGAATTACAAACCTATTGTGACACAGGCAGTTCCAGTCCCGACGTTAGTATCACATTCAGTGGCTTTCCGCTCCTTTGGGCTGGTTTCAACGGCAGTAGGTCCAACAGCGCGGATTTCCGGTTCTGTGATTGGCGCTGGCAATCCTGGGCGTCGGGCGTGAGGAAAGCACTTGAGAAGCCCCAGGTTCGTCCGGCCAGCCAACGAGAGTTTCCGGTTCTGGATAATCTGGGAGATTCTACCGCCCCCCCAAGTTTTTCAGGACAGCAAACCCAGCCGGCGAGTGGATTTGCCAAATCCTATTGGGCCGCATGTAGGTTTCAGAATTATTTGTCGCAGTTTTTGCAGAATTAAATGTCGCGGTTTTTCCAGAATTATTTGTCACACCTTGCAACCGTATTTAGTGCCAGGAGCGCAGCAATCGGTACAAGGTGGTGTAGTGAACATTAAAGGTTGCAGCTACCTGCCGGATCGATTGACCGTCGCGCAAAAGTCGCTTAGCCACCTTCAATTGAGCTTCAGTCATCTTAGATGGCCGCCCAAATTTTACGCCCCGGTCTTGGGCTGCCTTTCTGCCTGAACCTGTTCTGTCTCTAATCAGGTCTCTCTCGAACTCAGCCATGCCAGCGAATATTGTCATGATCATCTTGCCTGCAGGTGACGTTGTGTCAGCCCACGGTTCTGATAATGATGAAAACCTTGCGCCAGCATTCATTATCTGTTCTGTGATTTCGAGGAGCATCTTGGTGGATCGGGCGAGCCGATCAAGGCGCCAGACGATGACTATATCTCCTTTATCTATAATGCCGAGCATTTTGTGGAGTTCAGGTCTCTCCCACTTTGTTCCAGAGATCTTCTCCTGGAAAATTTTTTTGCAGCCGGCTTTCCGAAGAGCGGCCAATTGCATATCCAAATTCGAGAGCATAAAAAAGCGTGGGGCCTATGCTGCTTGAGCACCTGGATACCACCGTTCAAAAGTCTTCTCAAGTTGCCCGTTAAGAACCTGGGTCCGCGTTTGCAGCAACAGATGCGCGCCGGATTTTGACCATTGCATTTGTTGTCGCTTCGAGAATCGTTTGTTGACCACATAGTTCACCGCTGATTCTGTAAAGCCAGTGGAGATGCGTTCGCCCGCATGGTAGCGCTCGCCATAATTAACGAGGCAATGCGCATTTCTCTGAATGTAGACTTGAAATTCTTCCACGTAACCTTGAATCTTCGCCAACTTAGGCTTCTGTGATTTGCTCCAGATGTCGTTTTCGTCTTCATCACATTGTTCAGGAGAAAGGCAATCATTTAGGTTCTCGATTGCATCGAGTGCGCTATAAACATTACCGTGCCAAAGATACCACTTGGCACTATTGACGTATTTAAGCGCTTCTTCGCCGACCTTCTTATTCATTGACTTGATTCCGGTTGCACAGTTTTTGAGCACTGTCAGCCGCATTGTAATGTGGAACCAGTCCAAAACGTGCTCTGCCTGTGGGTTCATATAAAGCTGCAGGCTCCTCACGTCCTCGCCCCCATCAGATAGAAATATAATTTGCTGATTCATTTGCATGCCTTGTCCAGTCAAGACATCGAACAGGCGCCGTTTTGGCTTCTTGTCGAATGACTGAACAAAGCCAAAACATTTTGCCTGACCATCATCTGGAATTGACTTTCCAATAATGATTTCAAACTGTTTCTTCTTGTCCGCCCATTCGCGCACGTAGGTACCGTCGATGCCCACTGTGATGGGTCCATCTGGATGCGGCAACTCAGCCCATTCCATCGGACATCCGCTGGCAAACATAGCTTCCTCATCACCCATCTCTTGCTCTAGGCGCTGTGCTACTGCATGCGTGTGGTTTCGAACGGTCACAGCATTTGTAGTGGAATTTACCGGCAGTAAATCTTTGAGCAGCATTGCGGCCATTTCAAACGAAACAAGCGACGACCACTTTGTCTCCATGTAAACAAGCTCTGGAGCCGAATGTTGCGGCAGAAGTTCAGAGAGGGGACTGAATGATTTTGCTTCCAGTTCAGAACATGCGCAATGAAACAATCTCTGGCAGTCCAACCTAACATTGCCAAATAGACTTCGGAAAGTCAGAGGGTAAAAGCCTTTCGACTTTTTGAAGCTACTACACTGAAGGCATTGCTTTTGCGTTTTCTCAAAATTCTCGACCTGCTTTTGCACAATTGTCCGCTGGATTACCTCAAGTATCTGCTTTGCTTCATCGAGCTTGAGCCCTAGATTCTCTGCGCAAAGCTCGCCTCTTTCAATCGTAAAAATATCGGCGACAGTCTTCGACTCTCCACATTCCAACTCAGTTACCAGCTGTAATTTAAACTTCATTTGCGCTCCTTTTCTTGTCTGCTGCAGTCTGAAAATGCTTACTGAATGTTCGGTTCAAGGTTTCACGCGAGTAAAAATTGTTTTCCTCGTAGATGTCCCGCATCGCGTCAATGTCTTTCGCTTTCCATGCTTCAACCAGATCACAAAGGAATGTTCTTTCAATCCGATATTGCTCATCGACAAATTCTCTAGCCCCAGAGCACCTTTCTGGCGGTCCGTAGCGCTTTCCGCCTAAGCAGTGTGGATAGTTCACACCATTCTTGAGCGGCAAGCCTCTCTCAAACCGCACATCGAATTGCCATACATCGAACATTGTTGTGAAGTCGTATTCATAGAGAAAACGCTGATTGGGACGCAATCTAAGGGCAGATAGTGGCTCGTGCTCGTCACCTGTGAGGGCTCCTGCCGAGCCGTAGTCTTTTCCGTTGACCTTGAAACAGTAGAGATGATCCGCATCCCAGCCCATGGAAAGCTGAATGATTTCGTGCAGATCTTCTAAAGAACTATCACTGCGTACAAGGATGCGCCGCCAGATCATCGGGCTGATGCGACGGATGAAATACTTGATTTGATACACGCATGTCTCGACTGCCATGGCCGGCGCCTCGAAAGCTTAACTTGGCAAGTCTATTGCCAGCCTGTCTTAACTGACTCAAAAACGTTCGAATATGATACATTCCTTAAGACAACGGCTGGAAAGCCGTAAACAGTCATACTTGAATCAGAGAGTTGTTTCAGAACTCGTCTCATTATCAAAATGTCATTAGATTCAAAATTCAACGAGTTGTGAGACATGCTTGTCGGATATGCGCGCGTTTCAACAAACGATCAAGACCTTGGACTTCAATTAGACGCACTGCAAAAAGCAGGCTGTGAGCGCATTTTTGAAGATATCGCAGGAGGTGCCAAAGACGAGCGTATCGGTCTTAATGCGGCCCTAGAGTTCATGCGGGAAGGTGACACGCTAGTGGTGTGGCGGCTAGACCGGCTATCACGCTCCTTGTTGAAGCTGATTGAGCTGGTCAGCAGTCTTGAGAAAAAAGGCATTGGACTGAACAGTTTGAGTGACAAAATTGACACCACCACTCCTGGTGGCATGCTCATCTTTCACGTTTTCGGGGCGCTCTCACAATTCGAACGCGAAGTAATCCGGGAGCGCACTAATGCTGGATTGGCTGCAGCCCGTGCGCGTGGACGGAAGGGAGGACGCCCCTTCAAGCTTGACGAAAAGAAAGCTGCAATGGCTAATGAGCTGCTACAGAACCCGAGAAATTCGGTCACAGAGGTTAGTAAGATCCTGGGTGTCTCTCGCGCGACTCTATACCGCCACGTGCCGATCGCATCAGAGCGGCGAAAATCCTAAACCGCGTCCAAGGCCCCACACTTTTTTATGCTCTCCATTTACAGAGGAAGACCCATTGTAGCCAGCTTCAATGTAAGCAAAAGTGGCAAGATTACTAAAATAGTGATCCGAAAAAGCTCCGGAACGGAAATAACGGATTCATCTCTAAAGGAAGCACTTCAAAAAATATCGCCCTTAGAACCACTGCAGGCGGAGCTTTTGGACCTAGACTTGACCTTGACGTTTGGCTACAAAGCACAAAGATCGAAGTGCGTTTTGCTGAATACCTGCGATTACTAAGCTCACGAACTTGGCTTCTTCTCGCCGACATATTTTCCTTCTTCACCGACATGCCGTCTGTAGCGGTCGATATTTTTTTCGGCCCAAACCCTTGATATAAGCGGGTCTTTTGAATTCTTAGTTTGATATCCAGCAAACAAATTCACGCCGTCCAAAATCGCATCATTCCGGAACCACTCTTGAAACATTGATCCAAGCTTTGAATACTTATCTTTTGCGTATTCCCTGAAGAAGTGATCCGCCCAATCCGAAACATCTTGATAAGGCACATAGGTGGCGTCTAGCCCATCAGGAGAAGGTGATCCAGGAGCAGCCAGGCTTGCATTAATGATATTTGTTGCCGGATCGCCTTGTGCTTTGTTCATATTCCAATTGTGTGCAGCTTCCCAGCCGCCACCTTTTAACTCGATGAACTTATAGAGTGAAACCGCCCAACGTGCTTTTATAGCGGGATCAAGTTCCATATATTCCTTGCTATGAAACTCCGAATCTTTACCCATGTTGTAGACGCCGAGTTTTTTACCTGAGCCACCGCCCCCGCGAATGCCAGCACACGCAGGATCATTCTGAAATTCTGTAAGCCTGCCAATGGCAGCTCTAACCTCCGGACTGTCTGCGCTCCCTAAGAAGTCCTGTGCAAGCACAGGTGCAGCTATCAACCCGAGTAATAAAATTGCTGCTATTACTTGCTTCATAGTCCTTGTTGCTCCTTATTTGCCAGCATGACCTTTGGAAATTCCGAGTTTGTCTGTCTTATCACGTTTTTGACGGTATGAATCGAAACTTTGGAATAGACGTTGTAGCTGAAAGTAACTTTCGTGCCAGCCTCTTCATTGGCAGGTGCGAGTACCACAGTTAGCCCGATGCTTCTGGGTACCATCTCCTTTTGGCCCATAGAGCCGGCCAAGCCTTCCGCAAAATCTAACTGAGCTTGAATAATTCCGCGTGATTGATCTTCTCTCTGTATCTTCCAGAGCTGCTTTCCGGATTCCCTTGTTTCAACGCCGGTTGTATAAAGCACGTCTTTGACAGAGGCCCAGGCAACAGGAAGCGGCACCGGCCAGGTCTGTGGATCTGGGTTCATCAGTGCCTTAAGCTCGTCTCTGTCTTTTTTGTCGCAGAACTTGTAAGTTGCAAAAGCTGCTACTGCCCCGACTGCCAGGCTCATGAATGTATCGCTTGTTATGAGCTGGTTGAAAATAATTGCCGCTACAAAAAAGGCAAAGAACCCGCCTACAATCCCTAGTGTCTGCCATTTATTCATATTGTTTCCCCGCTAATCCGGACAGATCCTAGAGACCAAATCTGAAAAATATTCGAGTGCCGTGGGCGCTTGCACTAGCCCCAGGCACCTGTAAAGTCGTCGTCTTTTGTGCCTTTTGCTGCAGCTGAGCCTTGCTCCTCCATGTCCTTTTTGATGCTTGCTATCTGTTTCTCATCAAGCAATTTGTCTATCTGCTCTGTTGTCTCTCTTGCTTCAAGCCAGGCACAAACACGCCAGTAATCAAGTTCTGTCATTGCCTTTGTTGCAAATGGATCTCTGTTCTCCCAGGCAAAAGCCAAAAGATCAAGCTGCTCAAGCGGACTGTAAGGCGTGTAGGCAACGATGCTGCCGGGGTCTTGCGGGTCCCACTGCACTCTTATTTCCTTGCCCCAGGCAAGCGGGTTTGTTGGCAGCTCCGGTTTTGACTTTGCTGGTTCTTTTGCAGGCTCTTTAACTGGGTTGCTTTCTTGCGCTTCCGGCTCAGCCTTCTTTTGCGCTTTGCCTTTCTTATCGCGCCTTGTCAGTCCTTGCTCAACGTGAATGGGCGCTCTTTTGGGTGGTGGATACTCTTGCTCATTTGTTTGTTCTTCGTAGTCCTGCCAGCTCAGCGCTTTTGTTTTTATTGGTCTTGTCCTCGGCGTGAACGCCACTATCTCAGCCGGATCAAGGTTAGTAAGCTCGTCCAAACTAAGTAGCGGATACTTGTCTTTCTCTTCGACGATTTGACCGGAGCTAGTAACCTTGCGCCTTATCTCCTCAACAACGCCCAAGCCTTTGCTGATCCGCTCAGCCGTCTGCAGATCATTTGGTCTAAGAAAAACCCTTGTGCCGGGCTGGCTTAAGAAGAGTGGCGCCTCCTTCTGGTAAAGCAGCTCGAGCTGTATGTAGTCCTGAATCCCTAAAACGCATGGGATTTTGTCATGCCGAATGATTGATAATTTCGCTGGCATGCCGCGCACATAGCCGAAGTTCGTAAACTCATCCAAAAACAGAGCAACACCATACTTAAAACTGCTATTCCCAACAACTCCAAGAGCTAAATTGAAGACCAAGGCAGCAAGCGGCTTTAGCTCCGGTTTATCTGCAGGTGTCGCCATGTACCAGGTGAAGAGCTCGGACTCAAGCAACTTGAAATCAATATCTGTTGTTTCAGTCAGCGCCTTTATTACAGGGTCCTTCCAGAGATCAAGTCGCGTAATAAGTCCACCTGCTACCAAGTTCCGGTAAGACTCGGTTGAGTTATTGAGGAAGCCCTGATAAGACTCTTGCGCCTCTTCAATGTTGCTATCTTCCAGTATTTCACCTAGTTTTTCTGCGCCCTTGTTTAAGAGCTTCAGCACATGCCCTAGATTGCAATTGCCTTCCTCACGCTCTCCAACTACATGCAAGATAACGGCCGTAAGCAAAAGCCGCTCCGCCATGTCCCAGGTCTGATCGCCCTTATGAGTGGAAAGCGTAGTTGAATTCATGATGATTTCAACGATCCGCCTGGCTTCTCTGTAGCTGTTCACGTGCTCCAGCGGGTTAATCCGGTCACTGCGTAAGTCATCCGGATTGAAGTAATAAATCTGATGGCCGCGTGAGGCCCTGTAGCCTGCCGTCTTGGAATAGAGGTCAGCTCTGCCTTTGCTGCCAGTTGCCTCGGTCACAATTGCAGATATTCCTGTCCGCTCAATTAAGTTAGGCACGAAAATACCTGTTGTCTTGCCTGTGCCTGTAGGACCGCAAACCAAGGCATGCCGGTTTGTATCGGGCTCGCTTAAGCGGAAAAATATTTCGTTTTCACGGTCCAGCGAAATAAGCAGCGACCGATCATTTATCTCATTGCCAATATAGCCGATGTCCATAAGTTCCTGACCTGTCGCCCATCTTGCGCCTTTGCCCTCCTTATTCGAATTGGCAACAATCTTTCTGCTGTCAATGAAAGCACCCTCAATGACCTGCTTGAAGCGGCTTGCACACTCGTTGCTGCTCCAGGTGTAAGCATCCTCGGCAATTTCTACTTCAACAAGGCAGCCTTCTCTGTAGCGCTCAAATTCTGCCTCGGTCCAAGCTGACTTAAGCTTGCTGACTGGCTGTAGTGCGCCCTCTTGCCCGACTTGCACAACGTTCTTTTCCGGAATCGTCTTAAGTGCCGGTGCACTTTCGGCAAGCGCCGCCCAGCGCATCACCACGCGAAACTTATAGGCCCAGGTCGTCCCCATCACGTCTTGTGTTTGTTCTTTATTGGCTGTAATAGTGCCGATTTCATCATCAACATACAAATTGGTCCAACCAAAGCGCCGCAAACTTGTATTTGCTACCTCAGCAAATCTTGCCCTTGGAATATCTGTCAGCCAATAGCCTTTGAATTGCCCCATTTAGCGCCCGCCTCGGTCCTCTTCCTCTTTGTCCTTCTCTTGCCTGCTCTTTGTTTTGCTTTCTGACTTCTCGTCTTTGTTCTTCTGGTTCGTCTTATCTTGTGTCTTGTCTTTCGGCTTGTCCTGGCTCTTTTGGTCAGTATGCTCGCCTCTTAGTTGCTGCTCTTTTTCAATATCTTTTTTCGTTCGGTTCTTCTCTTCCAGGTCTTGGGCCCGTTTGTTCGCTAATTCCTCAAGGTGGCTCTTTGGCTCAGGGTAAGGCAAAACAGCCTTTTTCTTGTCGTTCTTTTCGGTCTTGTCCTTTGTTTCTTTTGTATCCGGATTTGCTTTGGCTAGCTCCTTTTCTTTCTCGTGCTTCCGCTGCTTTTCCAGTTCTCTTGCGCCTTTGCGAAGCAGGTTCACAAACTGCATAACAGGTTTGCCCGCCGAAGCTCGCTCCCATTTAATATCTGTTCTTGCTTCTTCTTTGCTCTTTTCCAAGCGTTCCCGCTGCAGAGCTTTTTCAGCATAATAGTTCTTGAGCCGCTCGGCTTTTTCCTGCCTCATAGCCCTCTCCATACGTTTTTCAAGCGCTGAAAGCTTGCGCCTTGGAATATGCTCGCCAGCTCGCTCTTTTTGTCCAGGAATTCTTTCGCGATGCTCGCCAGGTTTTTGCTGTGAAAATGCAGCTTTCCCATACGTTTCCTTGACGCCTATCCAGCTACAAAGCTTGCTGAACTCTTCTTCGTCCAACCAGCGCTCATACCTACTTCCTTTCAATTCTTCTCTGAACGCCTGCAGTTTTTCTAGTGTGTCGTGCTTGTCGAAAGTCCTTCCATCCAAGTACGTAATTGCATCTTCATCAAGTTCTCTTTCTTTACCAGCTTCGGGCTCTTTCTCCAGGTTCCGTTCATTTTGCAGCTCCTTGTAGCGTGCTGCCCGCGCCATTGGTCCGGCTTCCTTTGCGGCTTCTCTATCTTCTCGTTCTTTTGCTTCTCGACTTTTTGCCTCTTGCCGTTCCTGATAATCCTTGCTGCCAATCCAGCTGCAGAGCTGCGAGAATTTCTCCTTCTCAAGTCGATTTTCATAGCGCCCTTCTTTGCTTTCGTGAATAAGCTCCTCTCGGAATTGCTGCAGCTCCTTAAGTGGGGTGTCCTTGCTGTAAAAACGTTCACCATATCTGATTCCATCATCGCCTTTTTCGTCAACCCGAATCGGCGTCTCTTGTTCCCGGTCCTGCGCATCCTTAGTTTGCAAGCGATTCAGCTGGGCATCTTCTCGTTCCTTGTCTGCAATCCAGACGGTCAATTCTTTGTAATCCTTGTCAGAAAGGACGGCCGCATCGTTTAGATAGGTAGCTTCAAGAGATCTCAGTTCTGACAGCTCAGTTTCTCGGCTGTATTCATGCCTGTCTTCGTCCCTGCCCACAATGGCTATTTTGTGTTCTGGATCTAGTTCTTTTGACGCGTCTTTCTCTAGAATCCAGGTCTTAAGCTTCTCGATATCTTTCTCTTCCAAGCCTGCTAGCTTGCCAGATTCAGCATTCATCAGAAGAACCGTAAGCGCATCAACAGAATCTGAACGCTCGTAAACGATGGATACATCCGATTTTTCCAACTCTACCCTGATAGGTTCCTTTAGCTCCTGGTCCCTAATCCAATTCTCTAAAGCTTTCTGTTCAACGGCATCTAAGAAGACTTCGTGCCTGCTATTTAGGTCTTCTAGCTTCTTCAAATCTTCAAGAGTACTGTCCTTTGTCCACTTAATTTCTTGCTCGGAATCCAGGCTAATATCAATCTCTTCAAGTTTTTCTGCTTTTGCCTGAACCCTTGCTTGCTCCCGTTCTTTCTCGCTTATCCAGCTCTTCAGCCGCTCGTGATCAGCCTCTTTGATGCCCTTATCTTGCACGTTTTTTTCTAAGTCTTTGAGAATTTCAATGCTGTTAGAACGGTCAAAAGCAAAGCTGAGGTCTTCGCCATCCGGCAGGCGATACTGTATTTCTATTGGTTTGCAGTATTCTTTCCAAGCCTTCTCTTTTTCAGCTTCTTGTCTCTCCTCGCTCTGTTGCTCTCTCAAAAGCTTGCTGTCGTAATCGAGGTCATCACCGAGCAAAGAGCGCTCCCGGTCGCGCTCCTCCTCTTTCTCGCGCTTGCGCCTTTGATACTCAGTTTCGTCTCTTTCTTTGTCCTTTTCGTCCTTGCCCATGTTGCGGGCAAACTCTTTGGCAGCAGCTTTCAACGCATCAAAGAAGCGTGAAACAGTGCTCCGCTCACTCTTCTCTTTGTCCTTTTCTTCTCGTTCTTTGTCGCGCTCTTCCCGGTCTAGCAGCCGGTGCCTCTCTAAGTACCTGTCGCCCGCTTCTTTGATTACTTCATAGTCTTTCTTGTAAATCCTGACATTGCGCCCGTTTTCGTCCTTGCCCATAATCACGATATGGCAATGCGCGTTATCGGTGTTGTTGTGCTCGACTGCGTACCATTCAAGATCCAAGCCCTTTTTCGAACTGAGATCTGCCATCACTTCCCGCGCGTACTCTTTAACGTCAGCACCTGGAACACCAGGACTGAGGATAAGCTTGTGCATCACAGTGCCACGCGGATCTTGATCCGAGATGGCATCCTTCAGTTCTTTGTTGTAGATGTCATCCCGCAAACCGTTGAAGAAACTACGCTCTTCCTTCTCCTGGTCTTTTCCTGCGCGAAACTGAATATAGTTTATGTGCGCCTTGGCTCGCGCTACGCCCTTGTCCTTGCCAGTCAGGTACGAATGTTTTGCTACTGTTCGATGCCCAGGCATTAGGCATCAACAACCTTTTTCATTTGCTCTTTGATCTTTTCGGCTTCCTTCTCCAGTCCTTTATCAAGTCGTTTGCTGGCAATCGCCATGCAGTCTTTTACTAGCTCGTCGCCGCCATCCATGCGGCGCAGAAACTCAATAATCGTATGAACTTCGATCCCGACCTTGGCCATGAGTCCACAAATTCTATTTGTGGAGGACTTAAGCTGCTGGGAGTACACGCCTTCAAATTCATCCTTCTTCGCCTGGTCGTAGTTGTCCATGTAAAACAACACTGCCATACGAACCAATTCTGAATAACTGAGATGCTGGCTAACCGCTAATTCCCGAAAGCGGATCATGTCTGGTTCGGCTAGCCTCGTTGTGAGCAAAGACTTTCTATCGAGCTTGGGCATTTTGGCACCTTGGAAAGCACTAAACTATGTACAATCAGTCTATCTCAGACAATTTGATTCGCCTAGAGCTAGCATCCTAGCCATATCGGAAATGCTTAAAGCTATTGGCTGCCAATGCTTTTCCATCTTTGGAAAAGCATCTTTATCCTGCCTTACGGCGCAAAGCGGCGTCCCTCGGTTCGGCTTCGGTTCCTCCTCAGCCGCGCTTCGCGAATTTCAAAATGCTTAGATGCAATAATCCCGGGAGGAATTAGCAAATCCCAAAAGACAAAATTTGAAGATCCTACAATCCCAAGTAAGTACTAAGAAGCAAGGAGAAATGAAATATGGTGTGGCAACTTTATGAACCGGTGGACGGCGATTTGCATAAACAAAGTGATGAATTTCAAATTGACTTGCCCCAGGACGCTACGAACCAACAGCTTTTGGCCGCTACCCAATCAGTTGGCTGGCACTCATATGATGACTGCGACGGTGCAAACGTATGGCGAGCAGTAGTCATCGAAGGATCGATTAACACTTTTGTTCTGCGCTGGGAGCCGACTGTCTCACCTGAAGATCAAATAAAGCGTCAATTGCATGATCTAGAAATCCTGCTGAAAACAAAGCTCCGCGACCATTCTGAAGAATGGGAAGATGCGTTTGAAGAAGCTCAAAACATCATTTTGGAAGCTTTGAAAAAGGGAACTAAATCAGTGATTCGAGAAGAAAACAACAGCTAGAATTCATTGCGTTCTCTAACTACCAGGTAGGCTTAAAGGGCTTGCCGTGAATCTTTTCATACTGGTAATCAGCTTCGAGCTGCGCTTGTTTTTCGAAAGCTGGATTGAGCTTGAAGATCGGAATGTCTTTGTGCCCTGTCGTTACCTTCTCGCTCAAAATGTCAGCTTTCATCAAGGCTTTTATCGAGCGGCTTACGTTAGGTTCGGCAATACCTAGCATTTCAGAAATTTCCTTTTGCCAAATGCCAGCATAACCATCGGCCTCGCGACTCAAGATACACATCAGGACGCGGAGTTGCTCGCCAGTGAGATTCGATGTAGCGACATGCCGAAAGAAATGCTTTTTAGCTAGCAGAAAATCCATCAAGGTTTGCTCCGTCCCGGTACTTATCACGGATGATAAGTTATCACATTTGATAAGTCAAGATCTCCCGCCTGCATCAATCAAAATTCGATAGATCAGCTGCTTTCTGTTGTGCCTGCGGCTTTGTTTTATTCCCCCCCGTTTTGCTGCAGCTAGAACCTCGCTGCAAGCGAGCTGCCGAAGCGGCACTGAGGCAGAACCTTCATTTTTTCTAGCGTCCCTTTCCGCGACTAAGCTGACCTGAGCCTGACCCCAGCTGACCGAGGGACGGCGCTTTGCGCCGTAAGGCAGGATAAAGAGTGATTTCCCTTCGGTGTAATCACTCGCCACTACAGTATTATTGACATTTCCCGGCGTGAGCTCATCGTGCAGTGTTTGTATTCCTAAAGCTTCTTTTCTAGTCTCTAAAAGGTCTTGACTAGTTTCCTCAGGTTCATTGTATGTAGCGCTGTCCAAACTGTTTGTTTCCGGACTAGCAAACAAATTTTCAGAACAAGAACCATCCGCCGCCCCCAGCCCCCCGGAGATCAATACGCCTGATCCCGCTGCAAAGTGCTTCCAAAGATCGCCATGCTTTCGGACAGTATTGGGCGAGCATCCGCTAATTGCCTCTAGCGTCTTGCGGCTAATCTGACGTCCTTCTTGGAGGCAATCAGCTACTGCCCGCTTTATTTTGTTGCGTGCTTCCTGTTCACGGTCGTCATTTGCCTTTTTCAGGTCGGACATTTCCCAGATCCGGCCGGTCGCCATGAATAGTTCAAAGAGTCGTTCCTGAGCCCTCTCAGTTGCTCTGTAAGGCTCGTAATTTGAAAGTGCCGGTAGATCACTGCGCTGCCAATTAACAATGCGATAGATATGCGCCTCAATCGTTCTCCAATCGCCTCTATTTATATGGCTGCATTTTTGATTGTGGTTCTGCTCGATCCAGTCCCTCAAGAATTGATAGCGCCTGCCTGCATTTTTGCGCCCAGGCAGCCTTGGCACCCCAAGAAAGGGATCGCCATGCCAAAGCAAGTGCTGAATTGCATAAAGAGCTTCATGCCTTGTGCCCTTCTCGGTCAGTCCGGATGCCAGATATTTCCTGGCTTTCTCGCATTGCTCCGGAATCACCCTGTAATTGAACAGCTCGTCAAAACCCTCATTAGCGATGGCTTTTTGATGCTCGTCGCCGGCGCTGCCGGCAGCGGCTTCAATATGAGCCAGTTGGCTTTCTGTGCGGCTTTTCGCTTCTGCCCAACCTGCAGCATTTTCTTCCAGGTCCTGCAGGAAAAATGCCAGAGCCTGATCAAAACTGACTTCTTCTCGTTTGCGGATAATGCAATTATTTTGGTCGAGCCAGGCAAAGCCCGGCTGAAGCGGCAATCTAAGCGCGTTGCCGCTCGGGAACACTTCCAATTGCCCGCCCTTCAATTCATATCCCAAAGACTTGAGCCACTGTTTAAGGGTGTTCTCTACGTCCTTGCTTTTCTCCCAAGCATCAAATGGCAAGTACAAATGCCAGCCGCCCCCGTCGCTACTGCGATACAGGGTAAAGTTCAGTCCGATCGATCGAAGAGCCTGTGCGATCGCTGCCAGTGATTCCTGATTATGGTATTGGCTTAGCTCGTCTATATCTAATACTGCAAAACGTGTTTTCTCAGCCCAGTGGCAACCTCGCAAAATGCCCCGGCCCCCGTCCTGCATTACACCTAGAATCTGATGATCTTGAAGCGGCCCGGTCCAGGTCTTCCATCTGTCCTGACCTGGCAGCTTGCATATAAACTTTGTTCGTTCTGGATATAACGACAAAAATTCTTGCCGCTGAAAAATAAAATCTCCACTCACTGTGGATTTTTGAATTGCTGAAGCGCTGGTCACTGTCTGCCTTTTACGTCAAAGAAGACGTGCTTGACTGTGCCAGATCTATCGCGTATTCTTTCTGCATTCGAGCAAAAGGCGCCAACCAAAGCTCAATACAAATTGAATCCGAGAGATCCGGTCTTAGATTTCCTGAAAGCATCGCCCCTGGCGGTGTTTTTTTGTTTTTGAATTCGATACCTTAGTGTCGCAACTGGTGGCAATCAAAACTGCTCAGAGTAGATGTTACGCCTGATCGATTTTTGGATCAACAGTGGCTATGGGCGTTTCGGGCATATCTGCGACATATACGGCTCCTTTACAAATATTTCTGAACAGGGATAATATTCAAGTGACTTTTTTTTCAATAAGCCCTAGAAAGCGTTGTCCTTATGGAAGAAGTAGCTCAAGCGAAGCCTGCTAGCGACCTCTATTTAACTGGTTTTGAAAAGGTGTTTGTTCAAGTTTCGCCCACGGATAATCACGAACATTCCCAAGCTTCGAATGAACAGACACGAACTTTTAATGAACTTCAGCCTATCGAAGCTGAATCATTTGAACTAGTCACAATGGCCGAGGCTGCTAGACGACTAAACATGCCTTACCCAACTTTGCGTCGCCATGTATTGGGCGGAAAGATTCCAAGCGAACCAGGCGAAGAAGGAAAACCTTTAGTCAAACTGGCGAAGATTGAACAATCAGAAAATTCAACCGAACATGCCAAACAATCATCTGAACGATTGGAGACTTTACCAGAATTTTCATCGAACATTCAGAGCCTCCTAGATGCACTTACAGCGGAACGTGAATACTCAAAACAATTAGCGCTTAAACTGGAAGCAGCAAGCCACAGAAACGGCTACTTGGAAGCTCAGACGGAGAATTATCAAAATCAGATAAAGCTTCTCACCGACAGCCAACCCCCAAAAGGTTGGTTCAATCACTTCTTTTCTTGGTTCGTAGGACAAAAGAGGTAGGCTGCAAGCAAAAAAATTCGAAGGTCGTTATATACAGTTGAAGAACCAAGTGTAAATCACTGAATTATTTGGCAGACTTATTCAAATCCAAATATCTCCAAATATGCTTCAGAATTGAACTTTGACTCGAAACTTAGCATACTTATGTCTCTCGAAAATCCGATTTTTGGACCCCGGGCACAGTAAATTGCAACCATAACGCCAACTAGAACACCATCATTTATAAAAATGTAGTAATTTGCATCACATACTGTGGCTACGATTAGTGCGCTGCGGTGTCTACAGGAAGGTTGTTCTAATAAGCGCTCGACCTCATCTTGCAAACAAAATCCCTGCAACTGATATTCGCTTACCCCAACCAGCACTGCCGCCAGAGAATTTGTGAGTTCCTTGTCGATATAAGAGAAAGTGACCAGAGTCAATTCATTGAGTAGGTCCCTCTGAACCGCTTTACAGCATATTTCCAAGGACTCATTGAGTTGGTAATTTCCTTTCAAGTAAACACAGGCTATGCATTCGCCTTCATAAACAAGAGAAAAGCTGGTTGAAAGTCTTTTGGCATTTTTGGTGCTCAGTATTCCAGAGACTTTTGCCGTCTTAAACGATGCGATTACCGCTTGGGCGGCGGGACTAAGTGCCGATACATTGGAACACACTCCAATGCCAACAACTTCCGACAGCCTCTCAAGCAACAAAGTTTGAAAAGTCCATTTTTCGAAAGCCACTTGTAATGCAGGAAGATTGCTAAATTGGGACCATGCAGGAATGTTCATGGCTAATTACCTACCGATCTCTCAGGAAATCAAGCACTTTTATCAGAGTATTTATGAAGCCGTTAATTTCGTTTGGACTATTACTCGGACTATTGGCAGGAAATAGCGCAGGTCCATTTGGTTTAACTGTTCGAGGAGCCTCGCCAGGACTATCTTCACCTTTGGGTTCACCAGAAACCGGACCGTTGTATGTATTAGTAGGTTTTGTGGTTGATGGATCTTCCGGTGGGCTTGGATTGCCTTTTACACCTTTTTCTCCGAGTCCTGACTTCCCATCATCACCATCTCCACCCGAACCGGATCCGGCCTCCCCCGGAGTGTCAGAGCTTCCACTACCGGAGTTTCCACCGCTATTCATGATTATATTGGGCCCGCCAATGGCTCCTCCCGATATTCCAGATCCACCCAGCCCAGGAGAAGGCGGCTGAACAAACGGACCTCTCATACCGCCGCCCACCACTAACATGCCAGTTGGGTCAGTATTGTTAATCGGATCGTTGCCAACATACGTATAGAGATTCTGATGAGAGTCGCTTGGGATTGGGTCCGGCTGGTAAAACCGTCCCAGAGCAGGCGAGTAATAACGGGCCTTATAGTTATAGTCAGCAAAAAGCCCGTTGCCAATTTGCCCTGTGAATCCGAAGGGCTGCCCGCCTAGTGTGATGCGAGTTCCCTGCCCGAAGACATCAAAAGCTGCTTGTGCGGCAACCGCACCTGTGGAGTTGCTTACTGAAATTATTGATCCCAGCCAATCAGTATGGTTGTAAGTGATTGAGCCCCCGGCAGCAACCTGAATAAGTGACTCATCTGCTTTCACACCAGGAACGAATCTATTTAACAACGTGTTCGTAGCGCCATTATAAGTAGCGATAAGCCGCCTAGAAAGCTGGTCGTAATCAAAATGGGCAGCGCTTGCTGTTGCGCCGTTTAACTTGATGTCTGTAAGCCTGTTTAGCTGGTCGAAATTGCGATTGATGTAATAGCCATCGGGCCAGGTTGTTTTGGTCCGGTTGCCGTTAGCATCAAGCTCATGCGCAACGACCTTTCCATCCGGGTAGGTCTCTGAAATGAATCTACCGGCTGAATCATAACCTCTCTGGAAGTCACCGGTTGAAGGATCACCAGGTACCTCCGGCGTTGAAGCGCTCAGCAAGCGCCCAGCCAAGTCGTAGCTGTAGCTTACAGTGGCTTGTCCTTGCGGAAATTTTGATGTTACCCGATAAAGAGAATCGTATTCATAGTTAATGGTCTTATTGGCTCTAGTCCTAAATGTGAGCAAGTTTCCATTTGGATCATAGGATTTATTTTGTTCGAATTTTGCATCCGGATATTTGACGCGATCCTTGCGATCAAGCCCGTCATAAGTGAATTCGGTTGTGTTGTTGTTCGCATCTTTTTGACTTGCCAGAAGTCCATTTGTTGTGTAGGTTCTCGTGTCGCAAACAATGTTAGCCGGATCAGTCACCGTCTGGACGCGGCTTACAGGGTCATAGGAGTACTGCCATTTCCTGTTCTCTGCATCTGTTATTGACTTAACGCGGTCATTGATGTCGTATTCATAGGTCGTCACGTGACTGGCGGGGTCTGTGATCGTTTGCAGCTTGTCCGACAATGTGTACCCGTAATTGAACGTCTGCCAGGGAGTCGCAGGAATGCCGGTCTGTTTTTGAACTGATGTTTTGTTGCCGTTGTCGTCGTAAGTTAAGTTAGTGACGAAGTTGAAAGGCGCCGGATCTGTTATCTGCGTCATTCGGCGTAGCGGGTCGAAAACATACGCTGTGCTGTTACCTCTCGGATCAGTCATCGAAGTTCTGTTACCGACTGCATCATAGCCATATTGAGTGGTCAGGTTCAGGTGTCCAGGACCGCCTTGATCTTCAACCCTTGAAAGCAGCTTTTCTGTCCCAGCATCGTAGTTGAACTGAGTGACGATGCCGGTTTCATCGGTACTGGTTAGCATCTGTCCTTTAGTGTTGTACGTGAAATTTCTTGTTGGAATGCCAGCTGAGACTTCCGGATACTGTATTTGCATCAGGTTGCCGGTGCTGTTGTCGTAGCTGTAGGTGGTCGTAAGCCCAATTGCATCAGTGGCTGTTTTCACTTTGTTGAAGGTCTGATCAAAAGTAAAAACGTTCTTGACGGTGAGCAAAGTGCTGCCAGGCTTGGGCGTCGATGTGACGCTGGTTACATTGTTCTTTGAATCATAGGTATAAGAAAAGGCATTACCTTCCGGCAGCGTCTTTGTTGTGAGCCTGAACAATCCATCATAGAGCGAATCAGTCTCTTGCCCGAGCGCGTTTATGTCTCTGAGCACGTTGCCAATTTGATCGCTGTATCTAATGTGCGCATTGCCTGAAGGGTCGTCAATTTCGGAGCGCAAGCCAGCAAAATAAAAGTTCGAGACGTTATTAAGCGCATCTGCCTGGCTGGCTATTCTGCCAAGCGTGTCATACGTGTTTATAAGTGCTGGGTTGCCTGGATGAGCTGGCAAAAAGAACTGAGTCATCACGCCCGGGTCTGAATAGGCAAATGTGGTGTTCTTGCTGTTTGCATCAGCAAATGTTGTCAGGTTGGCATTTGCATCAACCGTATAGGAGACAGATCGGCCGGTGCCGTCGCTGACACTTGCAAGCCGGTTGCCTGAGTAGTTAAGGCTCAAGCTGCGCCCGGTGTTGTTAGCAATGCTTGCCAGTTTTCCAGATGTGTAGGTCAAATTGACCTGCGTACCGGCCGGATCGACGATACTAATCAGATTGCCGCTAGTGTCGTAATTTAGAGCCTGCTGCTGGGGGTTTTTGTATGTGAATGAGCCATCAAGATTCTGAGTCAGGCTGCCTGCGTCCTTCGGCGGCGGATTGTAGCTGCCATCAGGCAGCTTGACGAAGGTTTTGACCGTGTCAGGAGTCGCCACAACAACAGTATTTTGCGAGATCTGATCGACAAACCAGCATGTGCACAATGCTGCAACGACGCTCTTATTTAACGGCTTTGTCAGATCGTTATAGAGATCGGTAGTGACAAAAAGCTCAACGATAGCGGCAGCTGCATCAACCGGTGAATCTTCCCCCAAGACCTGATAGCCGTCGCTGTTGTGCCTTGTGGTGAGTGCAAAATTATGCGTCCAACCTTTACCTAACGGCCCGTCATTGTATCTAGCAGCCGAGTTGTATTGTTTCTGGAAAGTCAGTTTATAAGGGAAAGTCCCGCTTCCAATGCTCAAGTCATCGTTTACGTAGTTGAAGTTACCACGGAACATATCGACGGGGTCACCGCCGGGCTTCCCTGGCTGTGGCTTTCCAGGCTTTTGCTCGCCCGCCCCCTCAGCTGCACCTGAAGGCGAGCCAGTTTTTCCCTTCTGACCACCTGAATAGGATCCTGGCCCAGTTATGGTAGCAAGCGCGCCGAGGTTGTTATTGCCGGGTGTCCCATCCAAGCCTTGCAAAAAATAACCATAGCCGGTCCATTCTTCAATGGCTATTTGTCCGTCTTTCGGGACTACGGCCTGATAGGGATCAAACGGAATGGTGATTGATGCGCCGATAGCATTTAGTGTGTCAGTCGAATAGTTTGTGAGTTGTGGCCGTACTGTGGAGTTCCAATTTTCGCTAGTTGCCAAATAGATGGGCAAGGAACTGGAGTTAGCAGCCTCTATTACCTTGGCAGTATTGATACCGGTGGCAAGTGGTGGCACTTGCAATTGCTGCAAGATTCCGGCTTCGTAGGCGCTTGCGTGCAGGGTCGCATTGAGTCCACAAGCTGTGGCATTTATCGTCTTGTCTTTTTTGTCCAGGCTTGAGATGGCAGTAATGGCCTGGCCAATGTCCGTATAAGTGGCGCCTGGGGGCGAGTCTGTCGGCATCAAAAAGCCAACTATGCCAGCATAGTTATGTCCAACGAGTCGGCAGCGATTCATCTGCCCGAGTAGACCGCCAGTGATGCCTGTTTGTGAGCTTTGTGTGTGCCAGTTAACAGCAAGCATCTGTCCCATTACAGGCTCTGAAGTGGCGGGCAACCCGGAATCTAGAGCTTGCGTCAGAAGGCTCTGGTTGTAATCAACCATGGCGCGGCTGCTTGAGCCCCATGAATTGCCAAGAAAAACAGGGGTCAGCGAGTAAAGCGGCTGCACCCATATATTATCGAAGCCGTAGGCGAAATGGGTGATGCGGAAAACAGCCGGATGGAAGGTTCCTGGTGTTACTGGCGTTGTGCCTGTAGCAACAGCAGTTCCGTCAAAGTAAAGCACCGGAACGTTTGACGCATTATAGAAAACGGTCAGTCTGTGCCCGTATAGCTCATCGCTAAAGAATGACTGATTAATGCCGTTCAGAAAGGCAACTTGATATGTGGTTCTATAGGAATCGGGAATATCAGTAAAAATCTCCGGAACGTCACCCGGATTCTGGTAAGGCAAGCTTGTTTGCCGCAACTGCCCCAGATACTGATCAATTGTCCTTCCGCCGATGATATCGGCTACGGTGGCAGCCGGATTATAGCTTCTAATCCAGCTTATGAGATTGCCTGCCATGGTTGTGAGCTGGCTGCGGATATTATCCTTGTTCATATTTTGAACAGAGATAGGCGTTATCGTCGCGCCTTCTTGCGCTTTGGAAATGAAGCCTGGCCCGTAGTAACCAATCTTGCAGCAAAGGTCTCGGACTCCGTCCTGGTACATGTAGGACTTAAAGCTGGGGTCAAAAACGTAGTCAGTGCCGCCGATGTTTGCCCGTACCCACATGTGCGTGAGCCGGACGAAGTTAAGACTGCCATCTGGCTTTTTCTTCACTTCATGCGGTATAGCACCGTTTGCAAGCAATTCATCTACGGTGCTTGCGTCGCGTGTGTTTACGCCAAGCCAGTTAGATATTTGCGTAGCGTTTAGCTTGATTGTGCCTAGTACGAAATTTGCTGTAAAACCAGCCTCGCGCAAGAGTGCCACCATCAAGGCCGCTTGATCGAAGTCATTGGCCTCGCCATCAACTAAAGCACCAAAGGAACCTTTCATCACGCCATAAATAGGCGTATAGTCAACATTGTTGGTAACATATTGGTAAATGAGATCAGGATCGTTTTTTAGCGCCCGGGCAAGTTCAGCTATTGACGGAGGACCAGAGGACCCTGCTGATAGGAGCTTTAGTGCTGATTTTCTCTGAATGCTTTTCTCAAGGTTTTTAATTCGAAAAACATTTGCCGGTACTTTTCTTTCTGCTATTTGCTTTTTGGATTCTTCTGGGGTAACAGATGGAAACTTCACCAGGCGGCTCACATTAGGGCGCTTCGGCAGTTTGTCTATGTATGCCTTTTCCTCTGGGCTCAGCTTGGCATACGTTACTTCCTTCAATGCAGATCTCTTAGTTGCCTTTGGCTTTTGATCTGATGCAAAAGCTGGCAGGGTCGGCAGCAAGACATTGAGAAGAAGCAAAGCCAGCAAATAAAAAGCTTGCGTTTTTTTTGCAGTTGAATTCATAAAGCCAGAGATTTCCAATAGGTGTGAACGATAAAGCAGCCGACTTAACAGCCGCCAGGGGAGCAGGTTACGACGACAGTAGTTCTGTTTCCGACCGCGTCATAGTTGTAAATTATGGTAGTGCCATTGGCGAAAGTTATTTGCTTTACGCGCCCGACAGCGTCATAAGTAATGGTCATGCTATCGGGTGCCGCCAGCGCGACAGGCGACAAGGCAATAGATAAAGCCAAGGCAATTGCGATGCCTACAGGTCTCAACATTTGGAGCCCTCATGTAATGACAGGTGAGGGGCATGATATCGAATGTATGCTTAAGAATTCAATCCCCAGAGAAAGTCAAGGGATTAATTCTAGAAGCTAACTCTTTCGAGGGAGATCAGCACGGCTAACGCTCTTGGCAAGATTCAAATCAAGCGCGATGATAAAAAAATGTATTTCGGGTATGCCAGCATGACCTTTCACGACAAAATGCTCACATGCCGCAGGTGCCGGACAGTCTTTGTTTTCACGGCAGCAGAACAAGAATTCTTTCAGTCGAAGCAGCTACAAAATGAACCAAAGCGTTGTTCTAACTGCCGAATTCTAAGGCGACTGGAAGAGCAAGGCAAGGACATTAGTGTTTGCACAGAGGTTGCCTGCGACAGGTGCCAGACCTTAACGCTTGTTCCGTTCAAGCTGACAGGAGGAAAACCTGTTTATTGTGCAAGCTGTATGCACGCCAAAAAGGCACAGGCTCTAACATGACTGTGTACCCCAAAAATGGCTGAACCACCTGTAATATCAGTCGCCAGGGTGCCATTGAGGCTGCTCGTAAAAATTCACGTCCCGAGAACCTTACACTCCAGGCATTTCCAGCGCCATGAAACATATTCAATATTATCAGAACTGGACTAAGCCAGCAAGAAATACGCTATCAAGAATTAGCCAGCCTTGGCTTTCTTCAAAGTCCCACCCAAACTTGCTCTAGCTTCTGCAAGTAAACGCAATACTTCGTTATTGTCTTGAATGTGCCAAAAATTTTCCTGCAAATCTGTATACTCGAAAACATCGCCAGCTATCCATCCACCATTCTTAAACGAAGCTTGAAACTCGTCCGACTCATCGAACAGCAGCACTTCATGGTTTTCTGATTTCATTGCCAAAACGTGATCAATAGACATTTTCCATTCCTCTTACTCAAAAGTTTCACTTACTTTCTGCAAAATTGCATTAACGTCAGACATTGTTTGCCCAGTTCGCTTCAGATAGCTAGCCCAAGCTGATTCACACATTCGTCGTGCTCTCAGTAAGTCTTTGTTTCTTAGTTTGCTCTCTTCTTGAGAAAGAGTGCGGATTTCCTTGCCTCTCCATTTTTCGTGGATAGGGTGAGTCTCTATCCCAGCTTGGTACATCTCCCTTGGCAAAACTTGGTATTCGACTAGTTGGCCGTTCGGGGTCCGAAGGTCAAAAGGCATCATGCGCCAGCCACGTTCGTTCGGCTGCATCTTTGAAATCGCAGCATCAAGAACTTGAAACCCGCTGTTCTTTAAGTCTGCAGCTAATTCTGGTAACTTGTCTAAATTGTCCACAACTGTAGTGAAGCGTTGAGAATCTCTGATATGTTCTATCCGGAACCAAGGTTTTTTCTCCAAAACCTCTGCTCTAACAGCTTTGCTCAGAATAGTTTCTGGATTTTTTGGCTCTCCATAAGAAAAACTGCCATACTTATCGTCAATTTGCTTTTTGAATTCATCGATTAATGGCTGGTTTTCAGCCGATAACTGCTGTAGCTGCCGTACTTTTTCTTGCGGCGAAGCATTGCGATCAATTGGATTGACCACGTCTTCCGGCTTAAGCTGGTCAGCTCTAATCTGCCTTATTTCAAGGTTTTCTAACTCCTCAGCCGTTTTAGATTCCAGCTTCATAGCTGCTGCATCACGCGGCGTTATCAGCTTGCCTGACCTTGCAATAAAGACGATTTCACTTGCCATTAGAACGTCTGGAGATGCCTTTCCTATGTCCTGCCCACGCTCTGCAAAGCTCTCCGTTTGGCTGCGCTTGTTTGCCCAATCAACTGCGCTATCATACATTTTTTTGGCGTTCAGTGCATCTTGAACCATCGTTCCAATTGGGTCTTTGCTGCGATGATCTTCATGCTCTGCATATGACTTAGCTAGACCTGCCGCCTGTTTTGCTGCCTCTCCGATTCCCTCTATTGCCCCCCGTGGGGTCATTCCAGGCATTGCCTGATCGACTGTTTTAACAAATCCAGTCACATAACCGGCCCCAAGCTGCGCTGCATCACCTGCATTTTGAATTGGTTTAGGCAGAGTGCTTCCATCTCCTGTCGCTTGATGTATAGGCTTTTCAGGATCTTTCGATTTACTTAGTCCTACTGCTTCTTTTGTTTGTTCAACAAGTGTATTGAAGCCCTTGCTGCTATCTGCAGTGAATTTACTTACCGCTTCTACTGCCGGTTGTATCGGCTCTCTTACGCCTTCAATTAGGCTTGGCGCTTGTTCTTCGTTTGAGACACGGCCTTGATAGAAGGTTGTTCCGTCCCTCTCTATTGCCGGTACTCCCTTCATTGGCGTACTCGGTTCTGCTTGGGCTGTTAGCTCATTCAGCTCATACCTGCGCCCTCTGCTTTCAATTGCGGTTCCTGCAGGCACATACCGAACCTTGTAATCAGTTGCTCTTTCGCTTTGAACAAACATGTCTGGTGGAGCACCTTGGCTAATAATATCTTTCTGTACTTGCAGAAGCTGCTCATTGATGCTTGGCTTTGCCGCAGTAAAATTGCCACCCGCGCCTATTAACATGCCCTGCTCAGATGCTTCCTGCAAATGCTTTAGTTGCTGCGCCTGGTCCACTTCTTCTTGAGTACGCCCTTTAACCAAAGTCTCAACTTTGCCAGTCTTTGCATCAGTTTTAGTAATCTCAATACTTTGGCGAAAGTGGTTTGTTATCGGGCCGATTTTGGCAACGCCCTTCTTTTGGATCTGCTCAGCCAGGCTTTGGCCGCGATCTGCTTTTTCCTGATTTTGTTCTTGCCGTTTCTGTTCGTTCAGCGAACCGCTGCTTAGTTCAGATACAGCCTCTCTTCGTTCTCTGTTCTCAGCTTTCTTTTCTAGTCGCTCAGATTTACTTTCTTGTCGCTCCTGCTTTAGTTCACGTCCATCATTATTTTGGTTGTGCGACATGAGCAAACCCTGAATAAGCTGATAGCTTCTATTATTCCCGTTCTCTAGCTGATTAGTCCGTTTCTACATGCCAATAGCAAGATGTAATATAATCTGGAAGCTATTTTTGCTTGCTTGGGTTCAATGATTGCCAGAACACTCTTCAATTTGTTTCTGCTAATGCTTCTTCTTTGCCAACCAAGTTTGGCAGACATTTATGACGATCTTATCGGGTCAGCGTCAGAGACAGAGACAATTATCTTCGACGGGCCGCCTTTTGCATGTGTACGGCAAGCCCTTGGATTTAGCTGCAGCGGCAATCATGATCCAACATCCATCCACTTAGAAAGTATTTTGAGAGACCTCGACACTAGACTAGGCAAAGTTTGGATTTAGGCTCGGGGATAGCGAAGCTGTCACCAGGGGCAAAGTCGAAAAGCAGGGCTAAACCCAGTCATACTGGGAATTTTTTGATTGCCTGATCGTATT
>Ga0247724_1000026_pt1 | contig 55633 bp, 66 predicted proteins | sample OKSTACKMC2E_FD_182776 | JGI IMG/M metagenome (GOLD analysis project Ga0247724, IMG submission 182776) | Subsurface sediment microbial communities from gas well in Oklahoma, United States - OK STACK MC-2-E | ecosystem: Environmental > Terrestrial > Deep subsurface > Rock core/Sediment | place... | reverse complement strand
ATGACCATTGGACGTAAGGACCGGGGATTCCCATCGTCTCCATGTCGTACTGAAGCATGGCAGCGAGGTACTGCCCGACCGTCGCTGAGTCATCGAGACCCGCAGCTGTGACGGCCTCATCGATTCTTTGAAAGACCTCAGACAGGACAGACTTGTCAGCCAACTTGCTGAGGGTAACGACCGCAGGGCCTCGAAGCTTCCAATCACGAAGCTTCACGGCCTTCTGCATCTTATCGATGTTTCGTGTCAAAATTTCAACTCCAGATGCGTCATCTGAGGGTTGAACGATCCCAGTCTCGTCTATCTCAAAAACAGGCCAACCATGAAAGACGATCGAGTTAGAATCGTAGTTTATGACATTTGGATTACCCGTGTAAACGACCTCAATCGAATACCATTTTTGACCCGATTCACCAAAAATGGTCTGGTTGTCTTGTGCTGACAGTGAAGAGATGGCACCTTGTAATGTTCTGCTGGCCAGATCAAATGCTTTTTGCAACGATCCTCTTCCTGCAAATTTTGCCGCCAGCTGTTCTACAGACATGCCTCCTCTTTTGATGTCGCCTGCCGCTCGAGCAATTCTAATGGCACCCTCTGTGGCATTCCATGTAAAAACAAGATTTAACCCATCGAGCTTTTCAGTCGTCTTTTCAAGCTTGCCGGTCGCCGCAGATGTCAATATCCTTTTCATCTCCTGAAACGACATGTCCCTGTTGTCGTATAGGTGCATCAAATGACCAACGGCGCCGCCCTCGGCAAGTGCTGCTCTCATTTTTCCTCTTTTTCTTGAAGCCTTCTCTCAGCGTGTCGCTTGGCCGATTTTAGTTCAGCTCGCAGTCTTGTTTCAACACGTTTGTAGTCAGCCCGTGCTGAGGAACCGCGTGAAGACTTTTGTCTCTTGTGTTGAATTTCTGCGATCTGTCGCTCGAGCTCTGTCAAGTGCTTGTCAGACCCCCATTCAACTGTCGTGCCATCAGCTAACTGAGTTTCTCGTAGTTTCTGTTCAACGAAAAGTTGAACGTATTCAAGAAGAGATTTTTGTGACATGGCTTCAACCTAATTCAGCTTTATCAAGGGCGTTTTTGAACGCGCCCCAAATATACATACGTATGTGCTCTTCTTTGACCTCAGAGATCGTTTGCAACATGAATTGATCTCTTACGACCTGCAAAAACTTGTCGGTCAGCTCAAGCTCAAGCGTGCCTCCCTTGGGAAGGTCAACGTTCATTTTGATTGGGTTTTCGATCTGCATGACGTCATCCTACATCGATTTATGTAACTTTACATCACTTAGACTTAGGCTTAATTGGAACAGGACCTGACGTGTCTTCTTTAGAAGCCTTCGTCTCACCAGGCTTTTTCATCGTAGGCTTGATCACGATCTTTTCTGCCCCTGAAACTTTCTTCATCTCTATGCCGGCGACGTCCTCTGACGGATCCATTGCCTGAGCAGGGGCAATTTCACCTGTGACTATCTGTGAAATTCCTTTCAAGAAGGCAAAAAGAGCTGTCTTTTCAGCCTTGCTCATTTCATTAACGTATGATTCTAATGAAGAAGAGATCTGTTGATCTTTAAAAGACTTACCTGCCCTAATCGCATTCAGCTTTTCGATGATGTCATCAGAGGTTATCTCGCCCTTTTTTAGCTTTTCCTCCTCATCTTCACCTGGCTTCGCAGGGTCTATAGCGGGTGCATCATCCTGTTCATGTAAGAGACGCTTTCGAAGCGTCGACCTGACAGTCTCTTGAATGATGTTGTTCAGATACGAATCTATTGTTTTAGCTGTCTTCTTCATCGCTGTCCTCGGTTATTGCTTAATTAGGTCCATGGCAAGCACACATGTTTTATTGACTGCATCTAACTCAACAATCTTCATGCCCGACATCAAAAAAGGTCCGGAAACCTTTGTAATTTCATCTCCAAAATTTAAAACTATGCTATTGATAAACTGTTGTTGTGATGCTGATATAACATGAGATAGAAAAGCAAAAGCTTCGTCAAGAGGAATCTTGACGTCAAGCTTCGTTGCATTCGAGATCTCAATTCCAAGAAGACTTCCCATCAAAGCTTGAGACGTGCTGTTCGTCATCAACATGATGGAAATAAAAGACTCTTGGTATGCTTTTAGCGCTTCTTCGTCAGGGATAACGTCTTTAAGGTCTGTGCTCATAAGCTCCTTTGGAGGAGCATCAAATTCAGGTAGCATTCTGAGAATTATATACTACGTCTTTGTAAAGGACATCAGCAAATTTTGCATATTCTTTGTCAAGCTCTGTTATCTGATTTATGTCTTTGGTGACAAGCTTGACAACAACCTGATCTTCATCGACGATGAGTGTTGCGTTGTGTTGGGTTTCTAGCTCATACTGAAAAAGCTTTTTGACGAAGAAGTTTCTTTGCTCCACCTTCATGAACTTGAAGGTCTTTTTTAGCGACATGGGATCTCTCGTTGTGACCCACTTCTCAACGGGAATGATCGCAACGTCTCCTTCGACAGGAATTATTGGAAGCTTGCCAAAAGCCATTGGACGGCGGGCCTTGTCGATGAACTCTTCATGAAGCTGGTTTAGCTTCTTCACAGCAGCACAACTCCTCCCACAACGGCAGCTTCCTTAAAAGAGGAACCATGTGTCCAGACTTTTCGAGTTCTATCTATGACACACGATCCTCCTTTGAATTTTAGATCCCTTTCTTTTCCAATCCTGTTTGAAACAATGATGTTAGCGCCGGTCTCTTCAGCTAGCTCTATCCATCCGCTGTCGGGATAACCGTAATCAGAACCCCAGTTTGTCAAAAGTGCGATGGTGTCTACCGAGCCTTTCTTGTAGAACCTGGCCTCATTCTTGTAAAATTTATAGGTTTCCCTGTAATTGTTTACAGCGTCGCGACAGATAAGCACACCCAATCGTCCGGCCGAGGTCGGAACTATAGGGCTCAACGCTTCAGATGGTGTAGCCCACAGGGCATCAGGACCCCATAGGTTGTGTTTCTGTGTGTTGGCCTCGAGGCCTCGTGGGCCTACAACGGCTGCTGAGTTATAAAAATTGCCTTCATGAAGCTCAACATAGCCAAAAACGATTTTACAATCAAACTTCTTTGCAATTGGAATGAATGCCTCGGTCTGATATCCATTTCTTTCCTGAGAAACAGACGCAGCCTCGGCTTTGGAATTGATCGCATAACCGCTAAGACACAATTCAGGAAGGACAACAACCTTGGCACCTTTGCCGGCCGCTTCAAAAGCGTACTGCTGAGCCGCAGCGATGTTTTTGTGAACATCGAGCAGCTCAGGCTTGTACTGAACAGCCGCGACTATCGACCTGCCTGATTCCATCACATGCCGGCCTTCGTCAGCGCCTTGTCGAACATGATTCTAAAATCTTTATTGTCCTCGAGGACCTCGATTATCTCTGGGTTATTTCGCCACGAAGCGGCTTGCTCGGGAGAAATCTTCCTCGCTGTAATGAGGCCAGCGATGTATTTGTTCATGGTCTCTAGCTTGATGAGTTCAACCGTCTCAAGGTTTTCAATGCGTCTACGCATTTTTGGCAAGATCCTGTTGATCCATTGAAGGACGCCATTTGGGTTGGCAAAACCAAACTCGCGGGCGAGCTCCAACAAACCCGTGCCTTCGACATCTTCCACGGTTAAATTCTTCTTGCTCATTTTGACTGGGTCGGCGAACAAACTGTCAAGGGCAGCCCGCGCCGCAGGAGACAATTTAAAGTACTTTTCGTCAGGCACAGGTAATCCACTTTGACCAGGACGACCCATCGTCGGTTGTTTTTCACTTAAGTATGCTGCCTGGGCGGCTGCATCCTGCTCGGCCGTGGCACGCCACTTTTCAGCAGCTGCCTCTTGTTCAGCAGCTGAAGGAAGTCTTTTTCGGGGCTTCTTCTGCAGCGGTGTCGTTGGCGCTGTCTCAGAAAGAAACATTTCCTTAATTGCTTTTCTAACCTGGCTTCTAACGGTTTCTTCAAGCCTCATTTCTTCACTTTTCACATTTGACTCACGAATGATCTTTCTGACTTGCTGTCTTAAAGACTCTTCAACCTTTTTGTTGCTCATCTTAACGTCCTCATCACTTTCGTCTATATCAACGGTCATTGAATGTTTAATTGCGTCATACACATCAGGTATTTTTTCGTCATCGATTCCAGAGACGATGGCCGATAATGAGGCCAAAAGCTCAGGTTTGGTGGCGGGTTTGAAATCCGGATTACTTGGGTCGGTTAGGGCTGCCGATGGATCGACGACAGGGTTGACCTTTACGATGTTGGCCAATTCCTGCCCCAAAGATTTGTCCTCCAGCAATCTTTTGACCAAAATACGTAGGTCAGATCTTTTATTTGATCCGTTTTGCACTTCAGGTTCCCTTCTTAGCTTCAGTCCATCTGCGACCGAAGTATAAGGTCAAAAGAGGAATAAAATAGGCAGAGCAGGCGCCTGCGTCGAATTGCCTAGGGACGAAAGGCCCAAGTTTCTCAAACATCGACGTAACGTATGATGCCGTCGTTGCAAGAAAAGCGATAGTCAAAAATGTGACAGAAACAGAAGCTTCGCCTTTACTATTTTTAATCCAGAACCAAGAAGGCTTTACTTTTTCAATGGATTCAATGGAAGGTTCTTTGCTTTCTTCAGACATAAATGACCCTTTGTGTACTAAATATGGGCCACGGTGAACATTTACTTCATTGATTGCGCCACTGCGAAAACTGTCAAAACTGTCACGGCGGCGCCACCAATTGCGCCCAATCCAATCCAGACGCCCGGATCTGTCTGCGACTGCCTTTCCTCTTCAAGCGATTTTTCATACATGGTCATGATTCTTTCGTTGTCAGCTATTCTAGCGTTTAGGATCTTGACCTGCGTGTCGTTTTGAATCTGTGATAAAGATTTTTCGCTTCTGCACACTTCATTGGCCTTCTCTGTCGCCTCCGAAGCTGCGAGCTTTGTTCTGTCATCGATTGATTTTAGTTTAGCCAAGACGATCGCTAACAACTTTGGCGACAGCAGCACACCAGAAAAAGGTGCTTTTTGTAGCTTCTTCATAGGTGAGACTGCCGAGCCAGGATCAACCTCACCATCGACCAAATCGACTTGAGGTAATTCAATAGGCTGTTCCTGTGAATAAGCAGAAGTAGTCGTCAGCATGCTAGCGATTAAAGTTGTTGCAATTAGCTTTTTCATCATTCCTCTGGAAGAATAATCTTTGCACCCGTTATCTTTGAAAGCTCTTCAGCAAGTGCTAAAGGATTTTTCTTTGTGTCTTTTAATATCCTATCACACTCTGCTTGTTCAGCGTCATTCAATTTTTGCTTTAAAGCTTCATATTTTTCATTCAATGCCTGCATCGCCGCCTGGTGCTTTTTAATCTCTTCGGCCGTTTGTTGGTTTTGTGAAGAAATGGCACCATCCACGTCGTCAGACAATTGTTTTCCTGATCCTCTGACACCCTTGGCTGTCACAGGCTTTTCTTTCTTTTCACTGCTCAAAAGAAAGAATGCCCCGAAGCCTCCAAAGAAGCCAAGAAAAATCATCCAATATTTTTTTATGAAATCCTTTATTGATTTAATCATGATTAATTAGGTTTTCTGCTCGCGTTTTTTTCTTTTGTGAGATCAGCAAAATCAATGCTGTCTTTCTTCGTGTTCTGATTGCTTTTTTCAATCACGCTGTACATTGCAAACAAAGCTTTTTCGTGTCTGTTGACTCTTTCATTTACTGCAAGAAGCATTTCTGCAATCTTCTTTGATTCAGATGCTATGCTCTGCACGGCGTCACATAAGGCCAAAAAAGACGCTGATGTTGACAACGCCTTTTCAGTAATGCTTTCTACTATTGATCTGATGTCTGTTTTCATGCTTCCTTTGAATCAGAGTCACCATTGATCATGCTGTACAGGGTGTCAGCGTCGAGCTCACCTAACGATTTATCTTTTTTCTTCTTTAGGCCTTCAATGGTCTCTTTTATCTTTCTATTAACGATTGCTTCGACTATGTTTTGTCCCTTCACGGTTTCGGTTGCGACCAATCGAGCGCATTCCTCAAACAAGTCTTGCATTGAAATGCTGTGCTTAAAAAGCTTTGCACGAAGAGCAGAATGAACTTCTTTACTTAGCTTTACATGTATACATTTTTTATCTGCAAATATATCAGGTCTCATCATCCGCCTGGTGATGCACCTGCCCTGTCAGCTGGCGGTGCTACAAAGTCCTCGTCCTGTTTTTCTTGCTTGCTTTTTCCTATTTCCATTCCGTGGCGATCAAGCAGGCTTTCTTCAAATGAATCTGCAACGGTAGGTTCATAACCCTTTAATAAAAAGTTGACAGCACGACGTAAAATAGTGTTTCTTACCTCAAGCAGAGCGTCGTAATTGTTCACTAGTCTCACGACACTATCGACGAACGAATCAACATCAATATCGTCTGATGTCAACTTCTTTTTCTCAACCTTCTCAGGTTCTTCTTCTTTAGACTCTTCTTCTTTCGGTTCTTCTTTGTCCTCTTCTTCAGGCTCTTCTTCAGCCTCATTCAAAAAACGCCGCATAAAACGTCTAAAATCCATGCCCTCGTTTTTTGAATTCTTGCCTTCTAACTCATAATTGGCAAAATATTGGTCAATCTGAGCATCGACTGAATCCTCACCCGTTTCTTCTGATTTTTTAGCTTCTGATATTATCTTTCTTGCCTCAGAGGCTATTAAACGTTTAAGCTCATTGAGTTTAATTTTCTTTGTCATTTGAGAACCCCAGCCATAGACTCTGCCTTCTTTAGGCGATCTTCTATCGTCGACCAATTAAACTCACGCATCTGCGAAATAAGATAACTCTTCTTGTCAGTTAGATAATCCCTGAAGTATGCATGCTCCCACATGTCAACGACAATGATAGGATGAAATCCTAACGGAATGTTGCCGGTGTGTCCGTCAATCATCACGTTGATATACTTCTTCAAGAAAGCATGATAACCCATGACAGCCCATCCGTTTTGACAAGACTGTGCGCAGGCCATGAAATCACGTTGCCAATCTTCAAATGATCCAAAATCTCTTTCTATTCTAAGAAAAGACATCGAATCCATCGTTACTTCGCTATGCGGGTCAAAGCAGTTGGCAAAATACAATTCATGCAGCCAAATTGCATTGAGATTGAATACCTCATCTAGCTTTAATGATCTAAATTGTGAATGCCTGGAGTTGACGTCCACTCTTTCAACAGTATCCAACTCTGCAGACGTCTTATTAAAGGATTCGATATATCCCTTGTATAATTCGGTATGAGAGTTTTTTGTTTTCTGTGAAATTAATTCTGAGACTTGCTTGAATGGTTTTGGTTCATGACGATAGGCTTCATCAAGCGTGGGTAGCTGCGCATTTTTTACAGAACTATTGACGGCATCTTTTACAATGCCTTTTAGCATCCCATCAAGAATCTCTTTGTCACTTAAGGCCATAATCATCCTCCAAATCTTCTGCATTCACCGTGAAAACTTCACCACCTTCAGGAGGTGCTAGCTCCACAGAGTTGGTGCCTACTGAAACTACCTTGTACTTAACCTTGCTTTTCTTGTTGACAACATTAAGCTCATCGTCTATAGGATTGACGAGCTTATCATCAACCTTCGTCTGCAATAACAAATTGGTAAATTCGGAAAGAAGTTTTACCTTTCTAGTCCACTCTTCGCGCATCATGTTGATGAGCTCTTGATCTTTGATGGTTTTCATTGGTCCAATCTAATTATGTTTCCAAAGCATTAAATACACTGACGCCTGCAGACTTAAGTATTTCTAGGCCAGAAAGATCCCTGTACTTAATTCCATACACAACTTTTGCTATTTCAGCATTGACAATTAGCTTCGCACAATCTCTGCATGGTGAATGCGTGATGTACATATGCTTTTTCTTTGAAAAATTAAAATCGCACTTGACCAACGCATTTACTTCAGCATGAATTAAACCACCCATACCAGGATCAGTTGATTCTCTTTGATTAGGGCCACCTTTATAATTACCGTTGTAGCCGATAGACAGCATTCTTGTGTTGTCCTCTGAGACAATAATCGCACCTACCTGAAGCTGAGGGTCATAAGATCTTTTGGAGATTTCTTTTGCAATCGACATCCAGGTCTCAGACCAGCTGGGTCTTTGCATGTTACTTTCCTGCTTCAAAAACTATTGGATGGCATCTAAGACATCTCGGTTCATATAGCTCAGATCCGCCTATTTCAATCTCGTTGTCGTTCATCTGTTTCTTGTAAGTAAAAAAGGCATCTTTGCTACAGACGACACAAACTGCGCTTCTTTTTTCGACATGTGTTGCCCAAGGCAACATTTTTTCAACCTCTGGAAAAGGTTTACCTGTCGCAGACAAATCAAGAGAAGATACGACGATTGAATAACCTGTCCTGTATAACCAGATTAAAACATCGGCAATTCCAGCAATCATGAACGCCTCATCGACGGCAACGACCTGAGGTGTGTCGTCCATGTCGGCAAGTTTTTCAAGAATATCTGTACCGGACTTGACACAAACGGCAGGCATCTTCCATCCGCTATGGGTGCAGACCTCATTGACACTGTACCTGTCATCGATGTTAGGCTTAAAAACGATAACTTTTTTTCCTTGATATTTGTATCTGTCCACAGTAGACAACAATCCTGTGGTCTTCGCTGACATCATCGGACCTGTGTAGATTATAAAAACAGGATTATTCATGTTACCTCTTATGTGTTTTCAGATAATGATAAAATTTCTTCCCAATTTTCTTCATGCCATCGTATCGTCTTGTCTAACCCCTCCCAGAATCTTACAAGAGGCTTGTATCCTAAAACGTTTTCTGTCAAAGAAATATCTGCCTGGGTATGCATGACATCACCAGCTCTCCACGGAGCATCATGATATTTTGCATGAGGAAATTTATTCAATAAATATTGCAAGATTTCTTTGTTCGTCGTTCTGTCACCGCACGCAATGTTGAGGGCGAGGGCCCCTAGGCTGGAGTTGGCTACACATGAACGTAAACACGCGTCGACAACATTGTCAACGTAACACATGTCACGTGATTGTGAACCATCTCCATCAGACCTCATTGATTGTCCTCGCATAATTGCATTTAGCCATGAAGACACTGCTGTCGCATAAGGTGAATCGCCTAACTGATTTGGACCAAAAACATTAAAAAAACGTAAAGAAACAGAATCTAATCCATAAAGATCGTTGTATAGTTTCAAATAATCTTCTACAATAGACTTCTGTAAGGCATAAGGTGATTTTGGATCCTTCTTTGCTGTAACAGGTGTTGGCAAAACATCGGCGCCGCCGTACACTGACGAAGATGAAGCGAATACAAACCTCTTGATGTTACCTCGACATGCTTCTAATAAACGTAATGTCGCAGTCACGTTCGTTTCATGGGTTTCAAATGGATATTCAACAGAATAGCTGACACGAGGAACAGCGGCTAGATGAACAACAACATCATAATTTTTTTCTCTAATTCTTTGCAAAACACCATCGGAATCAAATGAACTAATAAAAAAGTTGTCTTGCCTCAAACAACTAGGCACAAAGTTGACATGTCCATTCGAAAGATTGTCGACTACATCGACGCAATGATTAATTTCGACACACTTCTTGACAAAGTTGCTTCCAATGAAGCCAGCACCGCCTGTCACTAGTATTCTCATTTTGCACCCGTTGAAGAATAATTGTCTGCCGCCCAGCCTGAACCTTTCAACACAAACGAAGATCTGCTGATCAATCTTCTCAAGAAATCAGCATGGCATTGTGGGCAGGTCACAAGAGGGTCATCGTTGATCGATTGCTCCGCCTCAAGTTGATGACTACATGACTTGCACTCATACTCATACGTCGGCATATAATCACACAATTCCTTTATTGGAAGTAATCTTAACAGGAAATAACACAGATGTACCAACAATAGGCATAGTTCCTGGTTGTCTAACGTAAATTAAAGGTCCGCCTGCGGTGACGAGGTCACATCTGGAAGGATCTTGTAAAATGTTAGACAGCCTGTATTCAACACCATCAATCCAGCAGATCTGTGAAACTAACTGACAGATCTGCGAATAATCAGAATGTTTCATGTCGTGAGCACAAGCGTTTGGCTGAATCACCGATATGGGTGCACCGTTCAACTTGTTCTGCTTTGAAGCGGCAGGGTGTCCTTTAATTCCTTTGTAATTTGTTCCTACGAAATGCCAACCGTAGTTGCAAGATTTAGAAGTATTGTAATCTAGCTTCTTATCGAGAATCCAGTGTTTTCCAGGAGAAGCAACAAGCCCTGTTGGATTCTGGCCTACCTTCGTGTCGACCATTTGGCTGTGCTTTACCATCGACGCCACTGTCGAAGAAATCTGCATCGGACACGGTTCAATCCTGTGAACGGCGTTGATGAACATCAAGTCGGCGATGTGTGCTGTCAAAAGCGACGCACCAAAAACGTCAGCCAGCTTTTGTTGCAGCTCGGCTGAAACGTTGACCCTGACACCATCAATCTTCAGCGCGTCCTTCATTACATTGAACTTTATTGTTCTACCGCCGGCCGTGTGCTCCAACGGCACCCATTCGGCATCAAAATTGCCAGCTAGGACCTGTTCATAGATGTACTTTTCTCTATCGGCGATTTTCTCAGGAAAATTATTGCTCATTGATCAACCTCATTCAATTTCCAAAATGTAGTGGACATTCCAAAGTCAGACTTAGAAACCTCAGCCAAACACAGCGTGTAAGGCACAATCTGCCGTTCTCCATCCCATTTCCAACAGAAGATCTTTGAAACCTTGCCTGAAGGACTCAATGCCTCCAACAGCAGGTATGCCTTTCCATTCTTTGTCGTCTTTGGAATGGAGTTCTTTACGACAAACCAGTAAATATCTGTTCCATCAATCTCGTCAAGAGACCTAATTCCCTTGTTCTGCAAACGTTGCAGTATATCATACTCAACACACATGCTAATGTCCATCGTGCCGGAGCAAGAAATCTTATTCTCAATCTTCTCAATACGGGTCCAATCGGGCATCTCTCGTGACGACTCCAATAATTCAAAGAATTTCTTCTGACCAGACAGCGGATCTTTTTTTGTGGATTTTTTGATGGTATCCATGTTTTCAACGATTGCAAAGTGGAGCTGTCTGTAGTTGCCCCAGATACACGTTTCAGGATCCCTCAATGACTCAAAGGCCTCCATCTTCAGCAGGGCATCGATGGCCTTCTTGTTGAACTTGGAGTGGCGCCACACGCCATCCGGCGTCCACAACATGTCCTCGATCGACTTGTATGGACGATTTGCAATGATCTCCTCGACGGCTGACTCACCGACTCCCTTCAGCGAAGACAGGGGCGGGACGAAAGCGTGAAGCTTCTCGGACCACGTCCATTCGTTCGTAGAGTGGTTGATGTCAGGCGTCGACGTCTTGTAGCCAAGTTGCTTGATCTCGGAGATCATCCATGCCAGGCCTTCAACGTTGGCATTTTCAGACTGAAGGCATGTTGCCAACCAATCGGTCTCATAGTAGGTCATCAACCAGGCGCCGTAGTACGAATCGATTGCGTAGGCAATTGCGTGGGACTTGTTGAAACCATACAACGAGAAGAACGCGATCTTGTCGAACAGCTCCTTCGCCTTGAACCTTTCCATGCCGCTGACTGTGATGCAGCCATCGATGAACTTCTTTTCCAATGCCTCTTTCTCTTCGGACTTCTTGCCAAGGGACGTCAGGTCCTTCTTGACAAGAGTCTTGCGCATCTTGTCGGATTCACCTGGTGAGAATCCGGCGAGCTTCTGTGCCAACATCATGAATTGCTCCTGGAAGGCAATGAACCCGTAGGTCGTGCCAAGGACATCCTTGATGGTCGGGTGATCGTACTGTGCCTTGGATGCGTCCTTCTTTGCTTCGACGTATTTCTTGTGAACGTTGGCCTTGAGTGGACCTGGACGATAGATTGCCGTGACGACACCGATGTCCTCGATCGATGTCGGCTGGACCTCGTGACAGAACTTCCGGGCGCCTTCAGATGTGAACTGGAAGATGCCTGGCCATCGATTGCTGCGATAGACGTGGTTCAGGACCTTGTCGTCGTTCGGTTCGACGTATCGACAGTTGAGCTTCTCATCGTAGAACTTCTTGATCTCTTCGAAGATCGGCTCACGACCCAGCTCGCGCTTCAGGATTCGGGCGATGCAATCCTCCACCATCTTCATCTGCTTGATGCCGAGGAAGTCGAACTTGAGGAATCCGTTCTCCTCAAGATTTCGAATGTTGACACCTTCGGTCCATGGTGTCTGAAGCTCACCTCGAACAGTGATGAGAGGCATGTGCTTCTCGAGCTGAGGACAGATCAGGACACCACCGGCATGGCGGCCGACTGAGCGGTTCATCATGAATAACGTCCTGATCTTCTCTTCGACCTGAGGATACTTTTCCATGAAGTTCCTATAGTTCTCGGAGTGCTCCATGCAGTCCTCGTGCTTCAGGACGAACATGGACTTTTCCATGTTGGGATCACGCGACTTCTGCTCCACTTCACGCTCGAGTGGGCCTGTGACAGCGTTGACCTCATCGAAAGGAACTCCGTAAAACTTGGAGACGTCCTTGACGAGCGACTTCAGCTTCAAGGTATTGAAGTTGGAAACCGGGACGACAGCGTCATTGCCGAAGATTTCTCTGGCTGCTTCGATCAGCTTGTCACGGTCACCGACGTCTGTGTCGATATCGGGATATCCGACCCTGTGCCGCCCCATGAACCTTTCCCACAGCAGGTCATACTTGAGGGGATCGACGTGGGTAATGCCTAGCAGGTAGTTGACAAGCGAACCGGCGCCTGAGCCACGACCTGAACCTGGCAACGTTCGATTTTCGGCCAGCTTGAACACCTTCTGCAGGGTCAAGAAGTAGTCCTCAGACTTCAGGTACTTGATGTCGTCCAACTCCATCTTGGCACGGGCAACGTAGTCAGGCTTCTTGTCGAGACCCTCAGCGACCAAACCTTCCTTGACGAGGTCAACGAGTTGTTTGAAACCTGATTTTTCAGGTGTTCCGAAGGTAGGAAGCTTGGCCGAAGTGTCGAACCAGATCTCCTCACAAAGGTTCCAGGCGATATCGTGGCCATTCTCCATGGAGGTGCGGACGGCGTCTTCTGTTCCTTTGTACCAATCATAGGCTTCGCGACGGCCTAGATATTCGTCCCACATCTGCTGAGCGTTCTTCGGATACAGCTCACACTTCAGCTCCTCAAACTTAGGAAGAGGCTTAGGCTCTACACCAATCTTCATGCGACCAGGTTGCAGCTGCCGATAGATCTCCCTGGCCTCCCACAGGGCAGGTTCTGGATAGTGTGAGTCTGCGGTGGAAAGAAGCTTACAACCCGTTGATGCCGCCGTCTCGATCATCATCCTGTTGGTCAGGTCCTGGGCAGGCAGCTTGTTGAACTGAAGCTCCAGGAAGAAGTTTTCGTGTCCAACACAATCGACGAAGCGATCGACGACGTTCTCCAGCTTGTTTCTGATCCTGTTCCTCACGACTTCGTCGTCGACCAGCGAAGGATCAAGCTCGGCGAACTTCTTGTCGCCAAACTCGCTGTAGATGACGCCGCTGGGATAGCCACCGACGCATGCAGTCGAGACAACAAGGCCTTCGCCGTGTTCTTTGAGAAGTTTGAAGTCGATTCGAGGAAACTTGTAGAAACCGTCGACGTAGCTCTTCTTGACGAGAGTGAACAGGTTGGAAAGACCTACACTGTTCTTTGCGACAACCACAAGGTGGTAACGCTTGTTGACATCGACGAATCGATCTCCGTCGGAACGTGTCTCATCAGCGTCCTCAACGACCAGGCCTGCTTCTTCTTCATCGTCGCCCTTCTTCGAGTCCTCTTTCTTGGAGAGGTCGTACCTGATCTTCCAATCGGCCAAGTCAGGAACGAAGTAGAACTCAACACCGTAGAGTTGCCTAAACTTGTGCCCCTTCGACTTGATGATCTTCTTGGCGTGAGCGTGAGCATGGGCCAATCCGTTGCCGTTGCCATGGTCGGTAAGAGACCAACCTGACAATCCATTTTGGACACAAAAATCAATGTGATCTGATGGTTGCCCTAACCCATCATAAGTACTGAAATGTGAGTGCGAGTGAAGGCTGATGAACTGCGCAGGTGGCCTAAGAATGTTGGTCATTTATATTCCCAGTTTGGAATCAAAGCAGCATACTGATCCTGGATCTGATTGTACCTTGCCTCGTCTATTATTTGCACGACGGCTTCGGGATAATCTTCCTTAAAGATTTCAAATTTTTCTTTTGCAGCTTGTGTCCACCATCCTTTGATTTCATACAGCATATTTTCAACTTTGAAATCAGGTGTATATGTTCTTCCATCTCGAAGCGAAAAACTCACTTTTTCATACTCAAATTTTTGATTCGTCAAAAGCAAATATCTCGCAAAGTTAGCCTCCCATCTGCTTCTTACGTAAAGATCAATGTCTTGTCTGTACCCACCCTTACCGTGGAATGGGTGCAAATTACGACCTTCACGTAGGCGTTTAGCAGCACTAACCCTCATCTTCTGCTTCGTTTCATCTGAGGCCCTATATTTTTTTGATCTTTCGCTGAGTTGTTTCCTGGCCTCTTCAGTTTTCGTCCAATGCTCTACGCCATATTTCTCTAGGCTGCGTTTCTTGACACTCGACCTATAATCATCTGACTGCCACCTGCTTTTAGCTTTCTCTGACAATTGACGTATGCCTTCATCAGAGATAAAATCTCTTTCCTGATGAAGACGTTTCATCAGCAGGCTTTGCTGTAATTTTCTTTCGTCTGTTTGATGATAACTTCCATTCTGTTTTCTTTTTGATGCCATGTTTGCATAAACACAATTTTGGCATTTGATCACTAACTTCTTTTTACTATAGTCTTGGAAGGTTTCAAGACATTCAATACATTTCTTTTGAACAGGTTCATGCTTTACATGATGTCTTGTTTTATTTCTCAGTTCATAACTGCATTTTTTACTGCACGTTCTTATCTGTGTGTTCTTGTGTGTAAATGCAGTATTGCAAATCTCGCATACAATTTTTGGTGTATCTATTGTGTCCATGAAAAATACATATATACAAATGCTAAAAAGGCCATCGATTTTCACAATGGCCTTCGAAGTTATTTTAGCTATGAATTAGCTCACTCAATTTCCTTGTCGTAGGGTTCGTACAACATCTCACCGGCAGCCTTGCACCTTTCAAGGTAGTCCTCGAGCTGTTCGAATGTAGTGCAAACCTTGATGCCGCTTCTACTAAGCATCAAATTGAACTTTGCACCAGGTGGAAGATTTTCGCAGAAGTAAACGATCTTTGTGCCATAGGCATATGCAGCGCCAGCCTCCCAAATCGTACCGATATCACGATATGTCGTGTTGACGAGACAGAAATCTGCCTTCTTGATGTGCTCAACATTGCCGTTGAAGACGCTGTCTTGGACCTCCAGGGATGCGTCTGGTGGGCAGACGAAGATCCTTCGTGGCGAAGCCAAAGAGATCCACTCAGCTCGACTGTCAAATACATTTTCGAGCTTTGTCAGCTGCTTGTCCTGATCGGGCGAAAACCAACCGCTAGCGAGATAGCATGCAAGTTTTTTACCAAAAGTATTTTCATTTTTCATTTTTCTGTACCTTTCCCATCTTTTCTTGACGCCTGCAATCATGTTCTCCCGCCACTGTGGCGTTCGAAGCTTCCATCTTTGATTTCCTTTTGCCTTGTCTGCAATTTTCTTTTTTGCATCCTCAGAAACAAGTCGACCTGTTGAAGCCTTACGAATTTTCTCGATCTGTTCAGGGGTTGCTTTCCTTCCAGTAAGACTTTTTCGCATCTTACTTACATGTTCGTCACTTTTCTTTTTTCCACGAAGAGAATTACCTATCTTCTTGTTCCAAGAAGGATCAGCATTAAGTCTAATTTGTCGACATTTCTCAATTTTTTCGTTTGTTAAAGTCCATTGACCTTCGTCTACAATAGAGACATTATACTCAGGCATTTTCTCTTCTACAAGAATCTTTTCTCTCAATCCAAGCTGAGCTTCATCTTGGATTTGTTCAAGAACTTCAAATAAAAATTTATCTTCACCATACATGGTCCAAGCACATTGGAAGTGTTTATTAACTGAATTTCCTATTCGATTATTGCGAATGTGCTCCATCCACCGCCTACGTATATTCTTGCTTTTTCCAATATACCTTTTCCCGTTGACTATATTAGTGATTTGATAGATCCCCATCAGTTTAGGGGTTGTCGGCATCTCCTGAACCGTTTTTGTCGTCCACATAGCCAATCCTCTCTCGAATGATCTCCGAAACGAATTGACTCATCAATAATCCGTGCTTCGCACAGTACACCTTCAGCATTCGATGAGTCTCTTCATTTAACGAGATCTTCGATTGTTTCATGGTCATATGTATCTCTTTCAGGTTCAAAAGTACTTATGTACTTTTCAAAAATTAGTGTAACAATCAAAATTGTAGTTGCGAGCTGCCTCTTCAGTCGCTGTAACAAGTGACTTTGGGCCTGCGACGAAGATGGTCGATTCAGCCTGCTTATCGACAAGAGGCTCCAGCGGCGTCGAAGGACGACCTTGTTTTGTCGTGTCCCAGAAAATTACATTCCTGCACATACCAATGGTAGCCTGATCCAACCTAATGGGAGAAATGTCGCCTCGGGTATAAAAAATCACATCAGTTGAAAGACCATGCCGATTTCTGTTCTTGATGACCGGCATGACGGCGCCAATTCCTGTGCCTCCTCCTACGACAATGGCACGTTTGCACAGCGAGGCTGTAAAACCTTCTCCCAGGGGTTCTGAAATTTCCTGAGGGTCATTTTCAGCATAATGTGAATTCTTGTTGACCAAGATACTAAAATCACCTGGATTGACTTCGTAAATTGCGAACCACTTTCCGTCGAGCTTGACACATTGACCAGGAATTGAGTAGGGTAATTGGCGCTTAAATGTGACCTTTACATACGGTCCAATGTCTTTTGTAATTCTATTCATGTGTTGATAAATCCTGTAATTTGTTGCATTTCTTCGTTCAAATCTTCGTTGTCTACGTTCAACAATAAGACATCACATTGTGTCCATGAATTTGCAAATTCGTGATACAAGTCATGAATTAAATTGATTTTTTGGTTGACGACATCGTAGTCATCCTTCACCTTTGTATAGTCGGATCGCCATGGAATAATCAGCTTTGTTCCTAAGCGAGCATGCCGCCTATCGAGATCCTTTAGAACCTCAAGATCTGTTGAACGACCGACGGCCTTGCTGTAGATCCACTCAGAAGGCCAGGCACGATCGAGAATGATCGACGCACCTGACGCCTCCAAGTAAGATGTGAAGTACGTGTCGACATACCTGATGGCGTTGATGAAGTAGTTTGGATCGCTGAGAAAGTACTTGTGTTCGTCAATATTTTTAAAGTAAGCGATATTAGTAATTTTGGCAAGCTCCTTTGCCATGTGTGTTTTGCCACACCCTTCAATCTGGCCCGTCGAAGATAATAATCTTCTGACGGGCCAATACCTCATTATTTCTCATTTTTTGCCTCCAAAAGAACGACATTCTGATCTTTTACTGCGTCTTCTTTTGATAAAGTAAAAGACTTTTCTGTCAAAACTTTAAACTCAATGTTTCTTTCTTTACAAAAAGAAAGAGCAGCTTCGAACTTAAGTGTATTCAAGGGGGTAGAAATCAATCTAAAAGGTTTTACCTCAACTAATTGATTTCTGCTTGGAATAAAAAAATCAGGTCTATATGTCCTTTGACGACCATCGTAAGAAACATATTTTATCACAAAATTTTCATAATCGATGTCATTTAGATCTATTCCATCTTCTTCTAAGTGTTTCATACACAAAAGCTCTAATAAACTTCTAAAGTAATGTCCTTTATAGTAGCCTTTGGTTCCTTTACCCGATAATTTCGGTGAGGGCTTACCATACATGGAGTTGTTTTTTCCAGATGAAGCTTCTGACTTTTTCTTTGAAATTTCTTTCGCTTTCTCTAAACCGTAGTGTTCAACTTCAGTTTTTCCTCTTCTTTTTTCACCCTCTTTTTTTAATCCATGTGTTTGGTAATTTTTACCATACATTGGATTTTTCTGCCCAGATGTGGCAGCACTCATTATTTTAATGAATTCTTCGTATTTTTGAAGACCTAACAGATCTCCATATCGCTGAATCAGCGATTCCAACGACATATTCATTCCAATGATTGCTTTTGCGCTCAGTTTGCCATGGGCATGCAACCATTTATTCGCGCAAGACGTATTACAAAATCGGCGGCCTTTTTGTTTTAAAGATATTTTCCCACATTGTTCACAAGTGATTTGGACGGTCTTGAATTTTCTTTTCATGTAAATACATATTCAAACTAGTCAAGACCGTCCAAAAATCTTTACTTCTTCGTTCCGACCTTACGAAGTCGACCATCGAAGCCAATCGTCTGCCAGTCCTGAATCATCTCCTTCTCTCCTGGGAAGAGCAGGTGTGCCGGCAGCTTCTGTAGCTCAAAGAACCAAGCTGACTTATCGAACCTCCAGTCACATGGATTCTTCTCGTTGACAGTCGATGGAACCCAGTCGCCGGCTGAAGGCGATCGACCCGTGTTGCCGAAGACCTTGTCGTTGTTGAGACAGACCTTGTCGGCGCCCATCGCCTCAAGCTTCGTCATCAGGTAAGACCAACCTGATCCATGGACCTTGTCGGTACCGTCAGCGTTCAGGTGAGCCTGCCGCAGCTCATGCAGGATAAGCCGACCGATCAGGTTGAGCTCATCGGTCAGACCGTTCTCACATCGTCGACCAAAGTAGCCACGAAGGGCCATGAAGTTGACGACGCATGCCAAGTTCGTCGTCTGACCATGAATAAGAAGGTATCGACAATCCTGTGGTGGAACGCCGGCAGCCACCATCTTGTCGTAGAGTCGCTGCGAATCCTCGACAAGCTTTCTAGCATCGTCGCCAAACTCAGATTCATAGATGTTCATTGGAACGATGACGTCGTGGTCCACCTTCTCAGGCATCTGCGAAGTGACGCAGTATGCCCAGCCAACACGGCCGCGAGTGAACTGAGCAAGGGCTACACGGCTCAAGCCCTCGACACGAATCTGAAAGTTAAGTGCTTCCTGAGGAACAGGAAGTGCCTTACCATCGACGACCTCCTTCGCAGCCTCGATGTGCTTGTGATCGTTTGGATCAAACTCTTGATTTCGCAACGAGTACCATGTCTCACGATACCAGTTCCAAAACATCTCAAAGGGCTTAGGATTGCCCGCGTCCAGCAAAGTTACCTTGATTCCACCAAAACCGTTCTTGATTGTTGACATTTTGATACCTCGAATGACTTTATCCTTGTTGGGAACAAATTTACACTTATTATAAAACTGGAATGAATTCTACAGGATTCGCGTTCCGCGGAACATACACAACGTTGTTTACCCCGTTAACCTCTTTGTTATAAGGTTTTTCAGGCACAATCGTGACGACGCCGTGTTTGGCATACTCGGCAGCATGCTTCGCTGAATCATCTACAGCAAAGTACCTGCCCCTTGCGTAAAAAGGCTGTTCAGACAACCAGACGAATTTTTCAGGTGTGAATGCAACGCCATCGGCATCGACACCGTGGCGGGCCAGCCAGGAGTAAGTGTCATAAAAGCACGTCAGATTTGTTTCAGGGCGGGCCGTCACAATCTGAATCCAGTAGCCCTGGGACTTTAAATGCTGAAGTAAATTAAAGTACTGGTCGTTCCTTTCAAGCAACAGAAATCCGTGTCCGTCGATGAATTTCTTGAAGAAATTTTCGCTATTGATGTTTAGTCTCTTGAACTCCCTAACGTTGTAGTACTCATCGCTTTCGGGATCGATGAAGTGATCTGTCAACGCGGTGACATACCCGCAGAACGATTTCCTAAATTCAGCAAGGACATCATCCATGTCAAACAGTACGACGGGCTGCCCTTCCCACCTCTTTTGAGAAAGTCTATATCGATAGTGAAGAAAATCGTCCTTCTGGGCCAACGCCATCTCAAATGTTGAAGCGCTAATACCCCAGAGATTCAACATCGCTAAAATATAGCGATATGCATCAACCGATTTATAAAGAATTTTCTGAACATCAACAGGCTTATTCTGAAGCCTATGCTCTTTATAGTCGATAGCCTCACAGATTCCTGTCGTCTCTGAATGTAAAGACAGAATGAAAGTCTTCAGAAGCTCTTTCTTCTGTTCTAGGCTAATCTTGCTGTTGTCAAAAAATAGGGATGAAAAATCTGCCTGACGCTTCAATGCGTCAGGCAGATTCGCCCAATCGATAGGCTTTGTCATGTTCTTATCCTAACATTTAATATCCATTCTTTACACGCTGAACGTTGATTGCGCCTTTCTTCATGAAAGCCTCATGAAGTTCTTCGGCCGAAATTCCGCTATAAATTACAATGCCGAAGAAGTAGTGTAGGGCGTCGACGAGCTCTTCCTTGTAGGATTCACGATCGAAATCTTTGATGTCTGTGACGCGGTGGTTCTTACTGTTCTTTAGCAGGTGATTTGCCTCAAAGAGCTCATGCATGCATTCGTGGGCGAGTCCCTTGAGGATCTGCTGGTTCTTTTTCAGAGAAAGATCCAGTGGAAAATCTGGATACTGTCTCTCGTCACGAAGCAGAATGTTGAAGTCCCGCTGCTGATTGTACATCTCTTCAAGCTTATCCATGTTGCTATTGTACTCCTAATCTTTAATTTTTACATCACCTGGGCTGCGATTAAACATCCACGAGCAACGGCATGTAGGGGATCTGCTGCGTGGCGTACCTCTTTGACAGGAAGTGGGAAGCCATTGTCCTTCAACTTTGAAGCAAACATGTCGACGAATCCCTTGGCCTTGGATGTACCACCTGCAACCACGACTGGAAGATCACCCTTGAATTTTGGAAGTGACTTGTGGCCGTCCATCGCCGCTGCAAGTTGCTTCGTAGTGTAGTCGATAAGACGTTCATAATAGGCTGCCACAGCGGCGAGGACCTGGTTATCGTTGGGTTGACCGACGGTGAACTCTCCTGACTCTTTTTCGGCCTGGACAATTGAATCTGTCTCACCTGTCGCGACTGCGGACATACGATCGACCCAATCACCGGACTTTGTGGTGGAGAACTTGACCACAGGTTCACCGTTGAGCATGACGCAGACGTTGACCATACCTGCGCCCCATGAGAGGCAGACACCTGTGTAGTCATCCTTGTCGAGTTCAGAGTAGCAAAGCGCCTCGGCCTCGTTGATGGCACGAGCATCGTAACCGACCTCGGCGAGGAGCTTGACGATGACGTCCTCATGGTAACCAACGTCGAAATCGTCGTCTTCTTGATCGATTGGTTGAGCAGGGACGCAGAAGACTAGCTTTTCACCGGGCTCGGAGGGTGAGGCTGCGACCTCCTTGAGGATGTATGTCAAAATGCGACGGGCATCCTTTTCCTTGGATGATACGACACCACGGTACATTGGACGCTTCGCCGAGTCGTTTCTCTCCACGGCCTTTTCGATTGCGTCGGAGCCGAGGAGGATGAATGAACCATCAGTGTCCTTGACAAATGTCTTGCCAGCCAAACCCTTTTCGATCATCTTGGCGGCGATCGGTGTTGTTGGCTTGAGGACGTAGAATGCGTCCCGGAAGTCCTTGTAGACCACCTTGCCCTTTGAACCCTCAGATGCAAGAACGATGAATGATGTACCGACGTCTAAACCTTTAGCCATTGTTTTCTCCTAATTTACTTTCTATAAATTTTACGTCAAGCCCTGTAAACCTGTTGCGCATTGTTTGGATTGCGTCTGGGCTTGAATCACCTGTAATGAATTTTCTATTTGCTTCCATAGCCGCGGCCGCTGTTGAACCCGACCCTCCAAAAGGATCAAGAACAATGTCTCCTTCATTTGACGATGCAACAATTGCACGCTTCATTAATTTAATTGGTTTCTGGTTGGGGTATCCTATTCTCTCTTTGGACGCTGTTCCTACGATGCTCATGCTCCACACGTCTGTTGGAACCTGACCTTCAGCTATTCTTTTCTCTGCCTCTTCCCTCGATCTACCAACATACTGTAGCTCTGGTGCGGCATATGGAATCCTGTCTATATCTTTCCAATTGAAAGTGTGCTTGCCCATCTCCTTGGTGTAGACAAGGATGGTGTCATGCTTCTGAGGCCAACGATCCTTTCCTCGTCCACCAAAGTTGTAGGACCAAACAACCTCGTTGAGGAAGTTTTCCATTCCAAAGATTCCATCACACATCACCTTAGCATAGTGTACCCACCTCCAGTCCATGTGGAGGTACATGGTACCAGTAGGTTTCAGAACCCTGTGCATTTCAATCAGGTGAGGCTCAAGAAAATCGAGGTAATTCTCGTACTTATCGCTATACTCAATTTTAGAGACGGTTTTCCCGGCCTTCTTCCGGTCCATCGTCTGTGTGTTTCCTGTGCCGAACGGAGGATCGGTGTAGATAAGATCGATTGATTCATTAGGAATCGAACAAAGCAAGTCAAGGGCTGTGCCCCTGTGGACAACGTTTAGATCCATTGAATTGCTATTATTACTTACGTTGCTTCAGTTGTGCAAGCCTAGAAACAGATGAACCTATGTCATCATCGACAGCGGAGGTCTTGCCTAGTTCGTTTCCTGTCTTGACGAATTTGTCGTCTGAAACTTTTGTGACGTACCTTGCTTCATCGATCTTCAAAATCTTCATTTTCGTCATCGTTTCATTTCGACTACCAAAACGCACCTTAGGCTCTTCTTGCGAATTCGAAGAACTATTTTTTGTAATACGACTAAGCACAAAACCAAGGAAAAAACCACATTGAAAAGCAGCGAAAATAATCAGCTCATGCGTCATTGGTCGCTCTCATGTACTCGATCATTCGATCCAATCCAATATCTAGGTCAATTCTTGGCTCCCAATCCAGTATTTTTTTGGCAAGCGTTATGTCAGGTTGTCGTTGTTTTGGATCGTCTTTTGGAAGAGGAAGAAATTCTATGCTTCCTCCCAATCTTAATTTGATTTTTTCAGCCAATTCAATGATCGTAAATTCGCTAGGGTTACCAACATTTATAGGTGTGTTCGGATTGCTTGAAAGATTGCCTAACGCAAGAATGCCTCTAATCATGTCAGTGACATAACAAAAAGAACGTGACTGGAAACCATCTCCGTAGATTGTCATCGGCTTTCCCGCCAATGTTTGGCCAATCATATTTGTTATGACTCTGCCGTCGTGAGGGTCCATCCTAGGGCCGTACGTATTGAATATTCTAACTAGCCTCGCGTCGATGCCTCGTTTATGTGTGTGATCAAAGCATAAGGCTTCAGCGGCACGTTTACCTTCATCATAACATGATCTGGGCCCATATGAGTTGACACAGCCCCTATAGGCTTCTGGTTGAGGATGCACCATTGGGTCGCCGTAGACCTCCGACGTCGACGCCTGAACAAAGACGGTTTTGGCTGACGCCAAAGACAGCGCGTTGTTTGTTCCTACGACACATGTCATCATCGTTTCAATTGGAACATTTTGATAGATAGGCGGTGAGGCAGGACAAGCAAAATTATAGATCAGGTCAAAAGACAGATGTGCATGCGTTTGAATAAATGCAGAAGATGCTATGTCCTGCCTGCTGAACGTATAATTCTTGTTAGAAACAGCGCTTCTGTGATGCCTTGAGACAGGGCTAGAAGAACAAAAATTGTCAACTCCATATACTTTATCGCCTATCTGTAAGTGATGCTCTACAAGATAGCTGCCTATGAAACCTGCAGCACCTGTCACTAATATAGATTTCATAAGAAATATTATAACGTTTTTTTAGATTCTGTCTATATTTAAGGGACATGAAAGATTACAGCAGCCTTTTAAATGAAAAATTTGGTACACCTATCGGCGAAGTGCCAGGCATAACCTCCGTTGGAGCCGTAGGCGTTCGTGATGAAGAAACATGTCCTGACTGTGAAATGCCTGTCGTTGAAGGCATGTGTGGATGTGATGAATCTAATGAAGGTTATGAAGATGAAGAAGGCGTGCTTAGCGTCGGAGAAGATGACTCCGATTGTTGCGATGATTGCGGAATGATGGTTGTAGACGGCTCATGTGGATGTGGTGAAGAATGTCCGCACTGCAACCAAATGCCTGCAGCAGGATCGTGTGGATGCAGCGATACCTCGGATTCAAATTGGTATACTATGGCTTCTGAAGAAGCATCAGAAGAGTACTTAAAAGAGGCTGATAAGGTCTGTGATGAGTGCGGAATGAATGAATCCATGTGTGAGTGCGGAATGAATGAATCAAAGAAAAGAAAAGGTCCTTCAAAAAAAGCGGCACAAAAAATACTTAAAGGAACAAAAACTTTTGCTCAAAAGATGCAAAAAGTTTCAGGTTGGGCAAAAGAACCTGCCGCAGCGGCAGCATGGATGATGCATAAAGCTATAGGTAAGTGGCCATCTGAAAAGTAATCAAGAATTCTTACCGTGTGATCCATTTTCTCTAACACCGCTTGAAGAAACGCCAATAAATTTTGCCTTGGCCCGAAGTTCTCTAATGGTCCTGGCGCCTGAATAAGATAGCCCTGATCGGACTCCATCCATCAATTCGATCAGGGTTTGTCTCATTGAGCCCTTATATGGTACAAGCGTTGAATCGCCTTCAACAACGGAAACCTTTCCACGCCATTCAAGCTGCGCTTCGCGTGAAGCCATTCCTCGAAATTTTTTGAAAAGCGGAATGTCATTCTTCCAGTTAGGACTGTGCGGAACACCGCGCTTATCAACAATCTCACCTGGGGATTCATCATGGCCTGCAAGGATTGAGCCTAGCATCACCATGTCGGCACCGGCTGCGAGGGCTTTCACTGCGTCACCAGAGTTTCGAATGCCTCCATCGGCGATTATGTAGACGTCACGATCCGACTTTGCGCAATCGATTACTGATTGCAACGTTGGAATCCCGTGACCTGTCCTGACACGAGTCGTGCACATTGAACCACCGCCTACCCCAACACGAATCGAATCAGAACCCCAGTCGGCCAATGCGTTGAATGCCTCGAGGGTCGCGACGTTGCCTGTCATGATATGAACAGATTTGCCAAATCTTGATCGAAGAGCGGAAAGCGCATTCTTTACATTTACGTGATGGCCGTGTGCAACATCAACACAAAAAGCGCGACACCCAACAGAATATAAAGCAGCGGCGCGTTCAAGATAATCGCCTGTTGCACCAATCGCCACCATAACGTTGTTTGATGATGTCTTGCCCATCGATGTCGTTTCAAGATACGCCTGGCGTGTTTCTTCGATCGAGCAATATCGATGCAAGACACCGAATCCTCCCACATCCGCAAGGACGGCAGCTGCAACTGGACCTATCACCGTGTCCATTGGTGATCCGACAATTGGACACGTAAGATGAGGCTTTCCTTCAACAAGGTTCATAAATGACGTATCAAATCCAGGAACTGACAGATCAACGCTTGAGCGTGATTCAATTTCTGAATACTGCGGGACCAAAAGAACATCGTCAAAACAAACTGCCCTGTTCATATGATGATATTACATCCTCACGACGTCATTTACAAGACAAGAAAGCTTCTTGCACTGACATAAAATTTGAAAAAAGAGCATGCGACTTGATGGCATTTTTGGCCGAGACGGGAGTAAAATTATTTCTGTCGACGGCGACATTGTAATGATTCTCAAACTCGTCGATGTCACACCTGTGAACATGCCCGTGCACGACTTGCTCAACGACACCAAGTTTATCAGGAATAAATCCTCTAGAAAAAGCTTCATGTAACGGATAGTGAATCAGCAGCACTCCACCAAGATTCAACGAGTCATGGACAGACCTAAATCCTGCCTGCACATACCAGTCATCTGGCTGGTGATCATGGTTGCCTCTAATGAGGATTTTCGTTCCTTTTAGGGATCCAATTAGTCTGCACAGATCGTTTTCGCGTCCTTTTAGTCCCGCCGAAAGATCGCCGAGATGAAACACGACATCGTCATCACCTACAGTAGAATTCCAATTGCTGACCATCGCGGTGTTCATCTCGTCTACACTAGCGTGTGGTCTACCGCAGTATTTAATAATGTTTGCATGAAAGTAATGATTGTCAGACGAGAAATAAACATTCATTTAAGAACAATGATACTTCATGCAGCAACAGGTTTGCACGAACAGGTTTTTAACTAATCAACAAAGAAATATAGGCCCTGAGCAGCGATTCCTTGCGAATCTTGTAAGATCCATAATAAGCATCAAGAACCTGCTGATCAACTTCAGGCAGAAAAGGGAATGTTTTTCTAAACATCTCAACGGCTCCCATTTTTGCAGCTCGATCTACGTCAGGACTTTTTGCATCCAATCGTTGAGCTCCTCGACCAAATAGCTTTTCATACACAAAATCTTCGTAAATTGCAGCGACTTGATCATCGGTGAAATATGTTGACATGACGTCAAGAACGCCAGTAAAAGAACCGAAAGATGCGACCTCGGCAGGGGTAGGTTCTTTGCCGAACAGCAAAGAAAATATCTGTGAAAGATTAGTCACGTATGAAGATTCGCCTGTGGACGTTTCTTTGTATGCTAACTTTCCATTTATAACAACAGGTTTACCCACCAACCTGGGTGGAACTTCAGGCAAATCTGGGTAATGCTGTAGCTCTACTGCTGATCTTAGCCCATACTGAACTGCGAATGATAACAACTTCACAGCGCTTGTCTTCTTAGCTATTTTCACAGCTGAAGGAGGATAAAGTGGGCTGTTGGAGGCCAACAATATGGCATCGGGCTGCGCTGAAGATGTGGTCAAAGATCTCAAGAGATACTTGTGAAAGACTCCCTTTATTCCTTGCTGGATATCTTCCCATGAAGAAGAATGACTAAACTTGGCAAACTGTGTAGGTTTGCCCTTCTCATATTCGACGGCCTCGAAGTCCACCTGAAGAAACAACGGCGGTAGCTTCGGCGCATACTTGTAAGCAAACAACGAATTTATCTGTTCGCCTGAATGCGATTTCTTATTCTGTCCTATGTACCATATTTTTCTTGGTATAATTTGCGCCTGCTCAAGCGATGCCAGTAGCTCAAACAACGTCTCGGCTTTTTCTGCAGGAATCGTTAGATCGATGTCACCAACCAATGGTTTGTATTTTGTGAAATCCTTATCGGAGATCTTGCTATTGAACAAGTGCTCAGAAGATCCATTGAAAGCTTGCCCTGATGATAACAAAGAATCTCTTTTCTTTGGATCCCAGATTGGTTCACCATAATTTTCTTCATGTAGTTTATCAAGTTTTTTAAAGGCAGCAATAACATCGGCACGAAAAGTGTCTCTGTCTATCTTAGTAAAATCGACTTTATCGGCATACCCAGGCCGTCCCATGAAGTCGACGACCTTGCCTGTGGTCCTATCGATTGCTGTTGTATTGCCACCCATAAAAAACTCTACAGGTCTTCTGGTTCAGAATCATCGCCTTGGACATAGCCCCAATCGCCATTTTTCCAAGCCTGCATTTCTTTTTCTGTTATTCTTGCGAAGCTCTCAGTAAGCCTGCTAAACTTACGCATGTAAGCCTCACTGGCAACCATTGGAACAGTTGTCGGCATTGGATTGGGCTGCATCTGCTGCTTGGCTTTTTTGTCACGCATTTTTTGATCGCCTAGCATATAATCCTTGACGTGTTCAAGATCGCGGTGGGCACCTGCGACGAGGTCTTGACACCACGCTGGCACTTGATCACCGTTTTCAAGAAGATCGCAGATTGTCGACGCCATGTCCTTTATGTTAGACATTCTTGATTTTAGCATGGAGCCTTCATCATCCATGGGATTACCGGAATCAAAGCCATGAAGAAAACGCTGTGGATCTTTGTCGTTAGTTTTAGCTAAAGAAACCTCTTCAGCTATTAGTTGTTTTAATTGATTCAATGTAATTTTCATTTTTCACACCGCTGGCTTTGAGCATCTCTGTTTTAGCAGATAAACATGCCCTTCATGCTTATCAGCAATGTCCTGAAGCATGTTGTCTACTCCATTCGATAGCATTCCACACTCTTCCAATGACGACCTGCAGCTGTCAATCACTTTCAAAAAGTTCATTTCGGCAACAAGAGATTTTCTTGCAAGATCAGACGATTGGGGAATCATAGAAGCAGAGCCGACACCAGAAAGAAGCTTCACGATCTGCGAATGAATGATCAGCGGATCAACGTTTGAAGTGCTGGCCAGTCCGACTGCTTTTTCAGCAACAGGATCAATTTCTGCGTCGACCGCTTCGTATAGTCTTGAAAAAAGAAGATGATCACCATAAAAGGGATCTCCCATACATGTCCAATGATGATTCTCATGAAGGGTCGCAAGAAACTTCAAATGTGACAAAACGACAGACAGCTGACAGTAAGGTAAACCTTTCCACTCAGCCATCATGTTATCGAATATGACATCGCTGTTCGGTTCGATAACGACATAAACATCCTCAGAAAGCTGCTTTCGTTTCATACGACCTCCAAGTGAAACTTCACGCTTGATGCAGCGGCAGGGGACCATGATATCTTGTAAGGTTGATTCTTTAACGACCGCTGCAAATTCCAATTCTTTACATACGCATTCAAGGCTTTTTCATCAACAGCTCTTAAATTTCCATATGGAACCGTAGCTGTTGAAGGAGCGATAACCTTGGAGTAACCCTCATTTATGCCTTGTTTTTTTCCAACGTTATAAGTTGCTTCCTTGGTGACTTCAAAAAGCTCTTCAAATTTTTCAATGTAATTCCTAGAAGGCATTACCGACTCAACCAAAGACTCGACGAGGTCTATTTCTTCTGATATGATAGGCATAAAAGGCTCGTCAAGATTCTCGTGTAATCGAAGACTTCTAACGATGCCTTTTAGCACGGACTCATCAACGCTGCCTCCCGATGAACCTCTTCTGTTCTCGCTGGCCTTTATTATGTCGGCGTCGCGCATCTCCATGTGGTCATAGACGGCATCTAATAGCTTTTCATGATCAACCTCAATGCCTTGAGATTTGTAGCTATCACAAATGTTCTTCGCTATCTTTTCTTCCCAATTGCCTTCAAGATTGTTTCCGTAGGCAGTTGGACCATTGATAATCCTGTGGGCCAGTGTATTATACCATTCGTCTGTCAGACCAGGATGTTCGAGGCCATCAAAGGCGTCTTCGACATGCATGTCACCATACATGTCAAATTCTTTGTCGTCGACCTTGACTGACTCTGTCAGTTTTCTTAAACGATACTGCGTCTGAACATTGTCGTCAGACTTGTGCCTCGTTGCGAGCTTCGAAGCAAGGTCAAGAGGCAATCTTTTGACCAAGACAGCCCGTACTGCTGGGTGTCGATCATCGATCATCGCTTTGACATGGCTTTCAGGAAGTAATCTTGCAACAAGCTTTCTTACTTCAACGCTGTCAGAATTCACGTGTTTCAGTAATATAGAAGCCTTCGCGTGAGGCATTGACCTGCCTGTCTTCTCAAAAATGTCAAGCTGGTAGTTGGCGCTCTCGGCCATGACAGTTACGCTATGCGTCGTAACGACCTTTGCTCCAACAGCACGGCTAATCTCTTGCTTCAGCGCATGAGAATATTTTTCGTCGTTTACGACGCTTTTAACGACTTTCTGTAGCTCTTCAAGCTTCAATTGCATGAAAAAATGACTCCTACACGACTAAATATGTTTTAGCGTTGTTATTTTTGCAAATAATTATTCATTGAAAGACACAAACAAAGTCCAGTCGCGGTGCCAAGCAGAAGACTTTAGCATATCCCAATAATGAAATGCTGTAGGTTCTGTAGGAACCTTGAGCAATCTCATACCTACCTCTTCAAGAGTTTTGTCACCCTTAAAACTATTACATTTTTTACATGCTACAACGCAATTCTTCCAATTAGTCTTTCCGCCTCTTGAAATTGGATGGACATGGTCAATCGTTATCATCGGATGTTGTAACTGTAATCCGCAGTATTGACATTTCCAAGAGTCACGATTAAAAAGAACTCTTTTTTGAAATCTAGGTGGTCTTTTGTAGGTTCTTTTGTTGACATAGTATTTTAGCCTAATGACGGCCGGCAACTTAAAGCCATATGAAGGTGAAGAAACAACATCATCCCAAAATGATGGTTCACCTGTAATGCCCGATGCGACTTCGACTCTGCCTTTCAGCATCAATTTGATTGCACGTATTCCGTCAACGAAATGAAGAGGTTCACCGTTACAATTCAAGAGAAGTGCCTTCTTCATGGCATTTCCTCCTTGAATTTTAAGTATCGATATACCCAACGATCTGTGGCGCTCCATACTGTGATTTCCCAACTTTTGCATGCAAATTATGAAAGATGTTTCCTTCAAATGGGCTATGAGTGTGCCCGGACAAAACTGTAAACTGTATGTGCTGATATGTTTTAGCCGCAGAGCGTAACATCTCACCCATGATTCGAGATGTGTACCACGGCACAATGTTTTCGTCGGGTGATCCTTTGAACTTTGAGTTGGTGTAAGATTCAACAAAAGGAGGCACGTGCGTGATGATTATGATTTTATCAACATCGTTCACAACTGATTTTATTCCTCTTGCTATGTGATCAACCGACGCCTTGCAAATTTGTCTTGCGACATGTGCCACAACATTTCTGTCGATTGATTTTCCTCTTAGGTTGTTTTTAATCGACAATTTAAAATCAGCAATCATTAGCCAATCATTCATTATTAGTTCGCTGCTATCAGGGTTGCCGTTCAACGCATCGTACCATCCGTCTGATCCAACAATTGCAGTAGATCTACCGACGTTAATATATGAAGTCGATCCCAAGTACCTACAGAAAGGTAGGTTACGACATACTTCTACGACACGCTTTCTTGTCGAGATAATGTCAGAATAATAATAATCATGATTGCCTAACACGAAATAAATTGGTTTTTGTATGCAATCATTTAATAACCTTAAGTGATCTACGATCAAAGGGCTTGTAGATAGGTCGCCTGAAATAACGACTCCATCACAACCCATTGATGATTCTGCCAATTTTTCAACACATGCAACTGCATCGTTAACACAATCGAGGTGTATATCTGTTGCCCATGCTAATTTCATATTACTTTATTGCTGGTGACATTCTAAAGTCAAACTCTAACTGACCCGTATCGGCGTCCAGTCTGACATGCGAACCTATAGGAATAGGGCACGTATAATTTCCATGAGAAAAGCTATATCCATACGAGCAAGGAGGACCATCGGCGAAATACTCTTTTATCACGTTCTCATACACGTAATTTTTTGACTTTGAAGCATCAGATTTCGCAAATTCTCCCAAAACAATACCATTGACGCTGTTTAAAACACCTGAAAGCTTCATGTGTAAAAAAATCTTTGACAAAGAGCCTGCAGTTTCATCTACATCCTCCAAAAAAAGAATGGCACCATTTAGCTCAGGGAGATAGTCAGTTCCAATTAATCTTGAAAATGTATCGGCGTTACCTCCTACGGCTACACCTGTAGCGATTCCTGATGACACCGTCCTGGCAAAGTGTTGATTGTGTTTTAAAGGTTTATCGTCCCATTGTTCACTGGACATGAGAAGCTCCAACGTCCATCTTAGTGATTGATAATCTGACTCTCTGATCTCTGCCCCTTTGTCGCATCGAATCGCAGCTCCCCGCGAGCAAACAGAGATTAAATTAGACTTAGATAAGAGCCCCATTGAAATCGAAGTGTTGTCTGACTTGCCAACGAAAACTTTTTGTGATTTCCTAATCATGCCATAATTCAGGTGCGGCAGCACGGCAGCCGACCCTTCACCACCTCGAACAGCTATAACAGCCGACATGTCGGGTGTCATAAATGCCCAATTTAATTCATCGGCTCTTTCCTGAGGAGTCGCCGCACGTTGATACGACACAGTTCTTAAGTTTCTTACGCAAGGACCAGCGACAGGCTCCAATCCAGCTTCTCGAATTGCGTCCATTCCTGCTGCAAGTTCTTCAGTTGAAAATGTTGCTGAAGGAGCTACAATGGCAACCCTGCTCCCAACTCTTACTCTTTTTGGTGAAAGATACATGTCTTTAATTATTATAGCCGGCCGAGCTGATTCTTAATTTGGTCGATAATCTCGAATGACTGTTCATATTCCAGTCGAGCCTGTTCTAAACGCTGTTGAGACTTCTTAAACTTTTTTTCGTCCCACCGCTTTGAGCCTTCTCTTTTTAATAAGTCTTCATATTTTTCTATCTTGCTTTTTGATGCTGCCTGAAGCTTTGTAAATTGCTCCAACAAATTCTTGAGATAAGTTTTTTGATCGACTTGTTTGTTCTTTACAGTTTTCATTACAGCCTCTCAATCATCTTGCCAAAGATCTCTTCATCTTTTTCAATCACAATAAATTTTCTATTCAACCTTCTTGCAGCGAATGCAGTCGAACCGCTACCGGCAAAGGGATCGAGGACGATGTCACCTGGATCTGTGTGGACTTCGATAGGGATCTCAACGACCCTGTCGGCCTTCTGGGTGGGATGAAGCTTACCCTTGAAGATCTCGTTGATGTCCATCCAGACATTGGTTCGACGGTAGAACTCGCTCTTGGCAGGATACTTTTCATTGTACCCTGCGTAACCTCGTTTGGTTTCAAGGAGAGGAATGTTAAACTTTAGCGGCTTTTTTGGGTTTCCCTTGGTGAAGTAGGCGAGTTCTTCACGCGTAAAGAGATAGTTGTTCTGGACTCCATATGCGCGCTTCTTGCTCCAGGTAATGAGATTGGCCATCTTAAAGTTATCATCTTCAACACGTGTGAGGTATTTGATAAAAGGCCTGAAATTAGGAAGTCCAAGACCTCCCCAGACATAGAATGCTCCTCCTTGTAGCAGGACCTCGGACCAGAGTCGGGTCCATCCAATCATGTAGTCGGCGTACTGATCGTCGGTCATCTTCGTCCGATCCCAATGCTGCATGACGATGTTGCCATACGGAGGATCGGTTGCGATGAGAGGTACGCCGCCCGCTTCACCTACCCATTTTTTGACTTCTTCAACGACATCTGTTGAAGTACTATCGCCATTAATAGCAATTCCATCTTTGAACTCAACCTTTCTCATTTTGTCTCCATGCACGTTTTTCAAAGCATGGATCGCAGGAGGTGTGTATCCATGTGCCTACGTTTTTTTGGGTCGCAGAATTTCCGCATGTTTCGCAGATCTTGAAGGACATGGTTTCTGCGAAAGAGATGAGGGCATCGGTGATGTCATCTCCACCTGAAACATAGAAACGTAGACCACCGAATTTTTCCTTGACCTGCTGAGCGACGACTTGCACGTTCTCAAGTTCAGCCGCATCTTGGGTGGCTGCAGCTCGGCGGTCTACATGCTTTTGTATTTTGTTGCAAAGAGAATCTATGAGATCATGCCATCCGTCTCCACATTCAAGACCCCACAGGTCAATGGGCTCTTTTTCGTGTTCAGATCGTGTGAATATCTTTGGATATTTGCCTCGGAGATAAGCATCTTTTTCGGGAGTCATGAGGCTGATTATACACAGTTGACCTCATTTTTATTTGTTCTTTTTTCGTTTTTTTCCACGATGTTTTTGAATCTGTTTCCACTGGGCGTCATCGACCTTTCTCGCTGGGCCGCCTGCCAAAACGCTATTGACGCGTCCCATCGCCCACTGGTGAGGAGAAGTTCCTGGTCTGTGGCCTGTTCTCCAGGCCGCAAGCCCTTTGTTATAGATGGCACGCAGAGCTCCCATCGGAGCTCCAGTTTTTTCTGCCTTATTTTTTAAGGCCTTCGTTGGGTTAGAGCCGCCCTTCTTCTTTTCGCATAAAACTTCTTCTATAAACTCACGAAGGAGCAACGCATCGTCTTCGAACTCCTCCAGCAAAAAGTCTTCTATGGATTCTAAAAGTTCATCTTCAAGATCAAGGTTTTCACCGTACATGTCTTTAAATTTCCTCGTCCACTTTGATGTCTTCGTTTTGTATCTTTTCCCCGGATGGCGAATAATCTGCCTTCCAATCGCCTTTTGGATGTGATTTGTAAGCCGAAGAATCACCAGGATCCTTGTCGGCCTGCTTTTCGATCTCATCTTTCATCTTGTCGGCATCTTTGGTGAGATACTTTGGATTGATCTTTTTTTTCTTCTTTTTTTCCTGCAGATCTTCCATCGCATTAATTATAGGTGAGGAAAAATGATTTTATTAAAAAAGGGATCCACAGGACACGATGTGGAAAGATGGCAGGCGTTTCTTAGAGGCGTCAATGACGGCAGCGACGTTGTCATCAACGGTATCTTCGATGAAGTGACGCTGACCGAAACAGTGGAATTTCAACGGGCTCAAAAACTCACTGCTGACGGTATCGTCGGGCCCAAAACATTTGAAATGGCCAAAAGGTTTGAGTATCCTGAAGCGTACGACGACGACAATGTCGCCAATCCACATTGGCCTCAAAATCCTGGCGTAAAAAATCTTTCTTTTATCGAACGAAGAAACATGTTCGGAAATTTTTCATACATTCCTACGCCTATCAAGGGTAATCCTGAAGCGATCAGGATCACAGACAGCTGGGCTACAAACAACATCACGTCGATTATCGTACCTCAACTGTCAGGAGTCACAGGTGCAAGCAAAAGTGGGATGATACAGATGCATTCAAAAATTGCCAATCAAACTGTTGCTCTTTTCCATGCATGGGAAGATGCGGGCTTAACTGACAGAATCATCACGTGGGGAGGTTCTTGGGTGCCTCGTTTCATTAGAGGCTCCAGAACATCGCTGTCAAATCATGCCTGGGGAACAGCATTCGATATCAATGCGCAGTGGAATGGGTTAGGAATGAAGCCAGCGATTGTTGGTCAAAAGGGTTGCGTTAGAGAGCTGGTCGACATTGCCGTTCAATTTGGATTTTATTGGGGAGGGTGGTTTCCTAATCGACCTGATGGCATGCACTTTGAGGCATTTAAAATACTATAAAGGTTCGGCACCTGTCCGAACCTTTATCAAGGTACAGTCGATTATGCACTTTACGTGACAGTAATTTTTCTTGCCTTTGATTCAAGCTTTTTTGGAAGCTTAATCTCAAGCAGGCCATCTTGTAACTTGGCCTCAATCAAAGACTCATCAACAACGTTACGTAAAGAGTAGGTGTATGAATACTCTTTGCCGTGTCTTGATTTGCCAGCTATCTTAAGCGTACGACCCTCAACTGACACATCAAGATCGTTTGATCTTACACCCGGCATTTCTATCTTAATACCTTCATCGTCGATGGTGTCGCTGCGAGTACGAGAAGAAGTTAGATCGCTAAAAAGACCAAAAGAATCAAACAAATCTAATGTTGGTGATCGAAAGGTGTCATGATATCTTGTAAGCATTTTTTCTCCTTTGTATTAGGCAACCTCTAGTGCCTCAACAAAATTATGATAAACACCTTTCAAGATTTGGTAACCCCCTAACGCATCTTTTTTAATCTTTTGGAGGAAGAAGCAATCTAACAATCATGACAAGAAGACACAAAGAAAGAATATACCAGTTCATTTTAATTATCAAATGTTAATTTGACTATGCTTTGATCGTCTAACTTTGACTTAAGAGCTTCTGCTTCTTCAAGGTATTTTTGATGCATATCAAACACTTGCTTCTCGTACTGAGGGTCAAGAGTAAGCACACCAGCGTCTTCAGGCGAAACGACAAGCCTGACTTGACGCATCAAATCTGCACCGTCAACTCCTAGAAGCAAAGCCTCTTGAAAAATTTGAATCATACGCATAGCAACGGCATCTGAAATTTTATAGCTCATATTTTCCTCATTTCAATAACATCAACATCTAAAAGACAATCAATTATGTTGTCAAAAATCTTTTCACGTGAATCATTGCAATCTATAATCGTGGTTTTTCCTGGTCGGGATTCTGCCCATTGACGATACAACTCTTTTACTTTTAGTTGCAGCTCTGTGTCTTTTTCATAGACGTCTTCAGCAACATGCTGGTGTGCTTTGCCTAACAGCACAATCGTATGATCAGGCTCACGTAACATCCTATATAGATTTTCAGTAAAATTTGTATTCACGCCGCTGGCTGCACCATAGATGACAGTTGATAGACTCCACCTATCCATTATCAGATAATCATAATCATGATCTAGCTTTTTTAGACTTTGCCATTGGAATAAGTGCCTATTACAATGCTGCGTAACCTGAAATATCTTTGGGAATTTTTTTGCTAAACCATTTCCAAGCATCCAATAAATTACGTTGTATGTAAAATTGTCATGAACAGGCACCTCGATTACCTTTGATTTTAGTCCTGATTTTGTAAAATAATCATGAAGAAGCTTGCACTGCGTAGCTTTACCGACTCTATCAGGTCCTTCAATTACTATGAACTTCGCCATTGACATCTACTCACATCAAGAATCAAAAGGTTGCCTAGGTCGATCATTTATGACAAGGTTAAAAGCAGACAGAGTGTGAGAAAATTTGCCTGTCTCATGCACCAAATATAGCATGTCTCTTGCTATATTTCTAATTTCAAGCTGAGCATGCTCAGAATATCTTAATTTTAAGAAATGATAAAAACTTCTAAAATTAAACATGACGTCAGCTGTTAGTTGATTTCCGTATGGAAGATATAGCCTGGCTGACTCTTTTGCCCTTTTTCTTGAAAAGCCTTTGGCTACCAATCGATTTAACACCGTGTGATATCTTTTAAGGCTTTCTTCCATATGCTGAGTGTATTCCTGCATTTCTTCATCATCCCAGTCACATGGGACGTAATACTTGTCATCCTTCAGCTCCTTGTATCTCGCAGATTCAGCATTGACAGAAACACCAATTCTGTGTTTAATCAAATGGATGTGTGAGCTGATATCAGACGTCACAAGAAAATGTAAAGAAGATTTCTCAAATGGTGTTTCATGTCCATTTTCAGCTAACATCTTTAATAAAGAAGGAATTCTATTCTTCTTGTCGTTAGTTAGATCACGTGAAGTGGATGTCCAGGCTGACATGGCATGAATGTCGTCTGATCCATAAATTCCTATAAGCTCAACTTTATTTGAGTTGGAGGGCATATTATTGCATTATATGCCTAGTAAGCATACAAGTATAAGCAGCGTAATCTTTTATACTTCATCAAAAAATATAAGAAGCTTCTCTTTTAACTTATCTTCTATTACTTTCGTAAATTCACGGTCACGACGCAACGCTGCCGCTATTCTGTTGGCGGCAGCATATCTTGCGTTTCTTGCCTGAGGATCTCGTGAAGTTTGATTGATGTGAGCAACGAGACATTTAATCAAGTCGTTCACTAATAAATCAACAGCATTCTCAACGGGTCTCACAAAGGCATAATCAGGTATGCCTCTAGCAAGCTCCTCTTTTATTACTTTTCTTATTTGTTTGTCGTTGACTTTCATTGTCTGCGATAAGTATTCATCAACACTTACTCCAGCCACACGATGCGCAAGTTACACAACCTTCCTTGTAGACAAGAGAATTAGACGTACATTCAGGGCAAACCTTGTCAGACGTTGACTTGACACCATCAGGAATGTATCCCTTCAGCACCCTTGCAAGGACCCTAGAGAAGCTCTGCATGTCGCTGAGTTTGTCCTTCTGGAGCTGTTCAACGACATATTGAACAGGAACACCGTGGCGAAGTGCGAGTGAAAGTGACCTTGTGAAGGCACCATGATTTGGGTTGGAGAATAGCTCAACGATGTCCTTGAAGACAAGTTGATCATCGTCGCCGAGGGGGATCTGAAGGTTGTATGTCGCAACGCCATCCTTCTTACCGTTCTTGACAAGGAGTCCGCTCTTGACCTTCTTCGGTACCTCAACATGTGATGATAGGCCGCAGAAGATCTCGTAGGGCTTGTCCTCGAGCTTGCCGACGAGGACGAGGTATGATTCCTGACCCTCAGAACCCTTCACATTTATTCTGTGAATATCACATGGTAGTTCCTTCGGGCGCTTTGGAGCGTGGTTTTCTACCATGGTCTCGGGTTGGTCATCGACTGCCTTCTTTTCTTCCTTCGGTGGATCCTGGACTAGGACACCTGTGCGGCAACCATCGCGGTAAACTGTGAATCCCTTGCAACCTGCCTCCCATGCGGTCATGTAGACGTCTGCAACAACCTCACGAGTTACGTCATTAGGAAGGTTGCACGTCTTGGAGATGGCATGACAGACCCACTTTTGTGCGGCGGCTTGTAGCTTGACAGACATGGTCCAGTCAACGTCATTGCTTGTTGCCTTCCAGTACGGAGACTCGGCAATCTGTTCATCGGTCTTGCCTGTGGCATCCATCCACCTCTTGAAGCCGTGGTGGTAGACCTTGTACTCCTGCCACTTGTCACCGAGTTGATCTACGAAATCGACTCGAGATGCCGTATCGTTTGGATTGATCTTCTTACGACGGGTGTAGGAAAGAAGATATGCGGGTTCGATGCCACTTGTGGTTTGTGTGAGGCAAGAGACTGATCCTGCCGGTGCTGTAGTAAGAAGGGCGATGTTTCGACGACCATGTTTCATCCAGTCAACGAAAAGACCCTTGTCAGCCTCCATGAGGCGTTGCAAAAATGGGCTATCATTTTCAAGCTGCCAATCATAGACCGGGAATGAACCACGATCCTTGGCCATATCAACTGATGATCGATAGGCAGAAAGAGCTAATGTCTTGTAGATTTCTTCGGTCTTGCTCACCGACTCCGGAGTGCCATAAACAACATTGATCGATGCCAATGCATCACCAATTCCTGTGATGCCAAGACCAGTTCGACGTGCTCCGCTTGCCGCTGTCCGAATCTTCTTCCAAAGATTAACCTCGGAAAGCTTGACGTCGGGTGACTCTGGGTCTGCTTCAATCTTTGCAAGGATTGCATCAACTGCCTCGATCTCAAGGTCGACGAGGTCATCCATCAGCTTCTGCGCCTTCGCTGAGACCTTCTTGAACCTATCGAAGTCAAACGACGCTGTAGGAAGATATGTGTCCTTAACGAACTTTGCGAGGTTAACGAGGAGCAGACGACAAGAGTCATATGGGCTAAGGATGAGTTCTGCACATGGATTGGTGGAGACGTTTGCATAGCCCTTTGAAGCGTACGCTTCAGTGGGCGTCATCTTCTTGACTGTGTCCCAGAAGAGAAGGCCGGGTTCGGCTGATGTCCAGGCTGCATCGATGATTTGACTCCAGATCTCCCGGGCCTTGACGACCTTGGTGACCTTAGCCTCCTCAACTGAGGATTCAACCGGCCAACGTAGCGTGAAGTCAGAATCAGCCTTGACCGCATTCATGAACTCGTCGGTGAGACGAACTGAGATGTTTGCACCTGTTACCTTCTTCAGGTCCCTCTTAATGTTGATGAAGGTCTCTACCTCTGGGTGCATCACCGAGATCGTAAGCATCAATGCACCACGACGACCTCCTTGCGCCACCTCACGGCAGGTGTTGGAGAAACGTTCCATGAAGACACCGATGCCATCGGTTGTTCCTGCGGCGTTGGCCGTCAACATCCCCTTCGGACGAATAGTCGAAACGTCGAAACCGACGCCCCCGCGCCGCTTCATGATCTGCGCTTGCTCCTGATCGGCAAAAAGAATGCCTCCATAAGAATCCTGAGGTGATGCAATGACGAAGCAGTTTGAAAGAGACTGCAGCTTATATGGATTGCCCATGGCGGACATAGGAGACCCCTGCGGAACAACCGCACCAACACCGCGTGACGCCGAGGCAAGTTGCTCTAAGGTCATCACGGCACGCTCAGAAATGTCGATGTGATCGACATCAGCAAGAAGACAAAAGATTTCTTTTTCAGAAAGCGGATTAGGATACTTCGCTTCGATTCGAGCAAACTCACGGGCGAGGCGGAGGTGCATGTCTGTTGGAGTCTTTTCAAGAATGTTTCCTTCGCTGTCACGCAAGGCGTACTTCGACACGAAAACTGAGGCAGCAAGCTCGTCATCGTTGAAGTACTTTAAAGACGCTTCGTATGCTTCGTTGTATGTGAACGTGTTCATCTTGATCTCCGCTTTTTGGTTTACTTGAGGTTGATAACTATACTTCAAAAGTTGCTGATTGTCATGATTTGTTGGGGGTAAATTCCGACTTAAGTTCCCTCCACTTCGCGCGTAAGGCTTTCTTCTGCTCTGCTTCATCGGTGGCAGCTATCTCTTCAGGTGCATCGGCTGAACCCGTAATCTCAAATTTACTCTGTGCTGTATTGATCTTGGCTGGGTAGACGAGACCGTCGCGGCCAGCACGATTCTTTGCCACGAAAAGTCGACCCCATCCGCTGGCCTTCTCGTGGGCACGCCTAGAGACTGAGATGATGAAGTCACAGATCATGGCCTTACCATATGCTTCAGACATGTTGGTCATGTCAATGACTTCAGCATTGGCACCTTCCTTGTTGGACTGTGAAGCTGTCCAGATTGGAATGCCTATTTCCATGGCCAGACCTCTAAGCTCTTCATATACTAACTTGAGCTCGTGTCGAAGAGAATCGAATTGTCGTGAAGACCTCATGATGTCGGCGTAATCAATGATGACGATATCGGGCTTGAATCCTTTGAGGTCAAGCCTTTCAATGTGTGATCTGACTGTAAAAACTGAGGCAGTATTAGTTGGATACTCCTTGATGAATAGACGACCAAGCTTCATGTTCTTGTATTTTTCAACGATCTCGTCCTTGTGGTCCATGACCTCGTTTGAATCCATGTCACAAAGGTTCGAATCGTAGCGAATACCGACAGCTGTTTCAGACAGCTCAAAGGTGTAATGAAGAACATTCTTTCCTTCCCGAAGGGCGTTTGCCCCAATCATTGTAAGCCAGTGGGATTTGCCTGAACCGCTACCACCAACGACGCAGAGCAGCTCTCCCTTGCCTGACCCGCCGTTGAGGATTTCTTTCTTGTCAAGATCAGGAATACCTGTCGGAATGGTGTCCCGCTTCAAGCGGGTGAACCTGGCATCCATCTCATTGAAGAAGTCGTGACCAACTGAAGGGGCGGTACCAACCTGAACAGCTTTTCGAATCGATTCGACGATGGATTCGTATTTATTGGCCTGCATTTGATCAACGGCATCTTCAAGGGCTTTCTTGAGGGCCTGCTTTCTGCAGAACTCCAAAGACTTTTCCTTGACGAACTGAAGGTCACCTGGGTCAGGATTCGCCTTCATTCGCTGAAGGTACTCAATGATTTGATCACGAAGAATAATGTCGGTTCCTACCTTTAGGTCTTCTCTAATGATAGTGACAAGAAGCTGCAACGTTGGGAACACCTTGTACTTCTTTGAATATGAAAAATACCTGTCAGCAAGGAATTGTAGGTACTTCAGCTCAAAATACGAAGAATCAAAGACCTCCATCATCTGTTCGGCCCACTTCGGATCGGTCAGTAATGCCTGACCAATCTTTTCTTGAAAAGATTTTCCATATGTACCGAACGTTTGCTTTGCGCCGTTGCTTGTCTTGTCATTTTCTAGCATTTTATTCTCCGATTCCAAAGCTGAGACCTTCGACGCAGTTGAATGCGTAGAAGAACGACTCGGCGTCAAAATCACCTATTCCTTCTTTTACTAAAGACTTGATAAGGCCAATCTTATTAACCTTGGGTCTGAATGTATCTATCGCATGTTGCACCTTGGAAACTTGTGAGGCAGAGAGCATGCTGCCATCGAGGTAAATCAGCCTCCAATTTCTTTCCAGGTCTGCCTTGCAATCGACGACACGTCTGTATGCTGTCGACTCTGAGATGTGTGCTTGACAAAAAGAAATGACGTCCTCGAGCAATATCTCAGAGTCACCACCTAAAAAAGGAAATTTTTTTGCAACTGTCTTGAAACCTAACCCTTTGATGCCAGGAATGTTGTCGCCGTCGTCGCCACATAGAGATTTCGCCATAGCGAAATTGTGAGGTCTGATCCTGTACTCTTCAAATATGTCATCATTAGTCAATACCTTCTTCTTGTGAAGGGAGTAAATGTAGGTTTTGTCATCGAGTAGTTGATACATGTCTTTGTCCGATGAGACGATAACCTTATTGTCACGAACATATGGACCTTTGCAAAGGTAAGCGATGATGTCATCACCTTCGCAGTCAGAAGCATAAATCTGACAAACGGGCGCAAACTTCAACATCTCCAACAGAGAGACCAACTGGTGCTTTCTATTCTCTTCAGAATCAGGAATGTCATCACCGTAAAAACGGTTTAACTTTTCAGGTCGTCGACCAAGCTTATAGTCAGAATATATCGCCCTTCTTCTCTGGGAGCCGCCGCCTTCCCAAGCGACACAGATCTTCAAGGGTTGCAACTCATTCACGATTCTACGAAGAGTCTTGAGAAATCCAATGCAACCCCCCATCTGATAGCCATGAGACGACATCTGAGGATAAGCCGCCCATGATCTAATGAATAGGTTTTGTCCATCTATGATCAGAACAGGACGTTGTGATGTCATAAATTCATTTATACACAAACTGACTACCTAGTACAACCATGCAAAATTGAGGAATAATTAACGATATGAATCACGAGCTGTTACAGGAATATCTTCAATTGATAGTAGAAAAAATTCGTTCAAAGAGAAAGATAAAAACCCGTTTTGGCGGTCGGCGTTTCGATCTAAAAGATTTTAGATCTCTGCCAAATGAATCAATCATGCAAGCTTATGCGATGAATTATCTAGAGCCATTAGGTCAAGGTAGCTCAAGAATCGCATTCGTTTTGTCATCAAAGAAAGTCTTAAAGATTGCCAGGAATGAAAAAGGCATCGCTCAAAACAAAGCTGAAGTAGAGGTATACGCAGAACCCACGTCGGCCGACGTGGCGGCCAGAATTTATGACGCTGACAAGGAAGGAAAATGGGTCATCTCAGACCTAGTAAAACCTATTACATCGACGAATGAATTCAAAAGCCTAACCGGAGTCGATTGGCAGGAATTCGTTCAAGATTTGACAGCGTCAGTGTCAACATTCGCCAGAAAAAATAAGATGTCCTTACCCAGCGGGGCCCATGAATTCACAAAGAAAGTTTACGATATGGCCGAAAGAGGTTCGAATAAACTAAAGTTAGGAAATTCATCGTCGACCGCGAAACATTCTGCGCCCGGAGAGGCCGAAAAAGGTTCGAATAAACTAATGTCAGCAGATCTAACCGTTTTAGACCACTGGGGCAAGACGCCTGATGGGCGGGCCGTAATTCTTGATTATGGATACACTGAGGATGTTGCAGCAACACATTATCCAAAGACCCCAGCAGTGGATGCGAAGAAAACAGGAGCTTCATCCCCTACCGCACCCGATGAAGCTCCCACAGGTCGCTAATCAAGCTCTTCCTGTAGAACCAAATCCTCCTTCAGCACGTTCAGTTGAAGTCAACGCTTCTTCCTTCTTGAAGATGGCACGAAAAACCTGAGAAAAAACGAGCTGTGCAATCCTATCACCTTTTTTGATGATAAAATCTTCGTCACTTGTGTTCAACAGGATGACCTTTATCTCACCTCGGTAGTCGCAGTCAACTGTTCCTGGTGTGTTTAGGACAGTGATGCCGTGCTTTGCCGCCAAACCGCTGCGAGGTCGTACCTGACCTTCGAAGCCTACAGGTATTTCTACCTTTAGGCCAGTGGGTACCATCTGTCTCTTTCCGGCAGGAATGACCGCATCGATTGATGAGCGTAGGTCACAACCTGATGAACCCTGTGTCTGGTACTTTGGTAACAGGTCGGGGTCTTCAATTTCATAGTTTACCCAAAGAACGTATGTATCACTCATCTGACATTCCTCCCTCTCCGTCACCTTCACCAGATGGTTCACCACCTGAAACAACCAACGCCGCATCGATCGCCGTCAACAGGTGGCTCCTGTAGCTTTGATCCTTCAACATTGCACCGAATTCAGACTTGTAGAACTTCTTTTCTACAATCATCTCACCTGTCTTTGTGCTCATGACAGTGAGTTCCTTCCATGCTCCTTCGCCGCTAATGTTGATCTCAAGGCCGTCACGCTTTACAGGACCATTTGCCTTGCAGTGTGACCTGACCTCATCGAAGAGGTATTCATCTTCAACGATGCCCTTTCCAAAGATGATGTCAAACTCACACTTGCGGAAAGGGGCGGCAACCTTGTTCTTCTTGATGGTGACTGTTGTGTGGATACCGATAGGATTACCTGCCTTGTCCTTGACTTGATTACCACTGCCGAGGCGAATGCGGACCGATGAATGGAATGGAATCGCCTTTCCACCGGGTGTTGTAGCTGGATCGCCATGCATAACGCCGATGTTATCACGAAGCTGATTGATGCAGAGGAGCGTCACGTTATTCTGACCGATGACACCTGTGATCTTTCGCATGCCCTTTGAGATTGCACGCGCCTGAAGACCGATGGAGTTTTGGTCATAGTCGCCGTCCAGCTCGGCCTTGGGTGATGTTGCTGCCACCGAGTCCCAGATGACGAGGATGGGGATGTTCTTCTCCAGGATCTGCTTTGCTTTTACGATGGTCGACTCGATGATGGAGAAGACCTCCTCTGTGCAGTGTGAGTCGCAATAAACAAATCGCTTGCGAACATCGACGCCCATGTCTGCCAGCTTGGAAACGGGAGTGGCATTTTCTGTGTCGATATAAACGACAAGACCGCCCTGTTGTTGAACCATAGCTGCGGCGTGGTAGGCAAGGTGAGACTTGCCAGAGGAAGGAAGGCCGCTGATCTCAATGATGCGGCCCTCAGGATAACCACCTTCCATGGCGTTTCTGATAGCATAGTTTAGTTGAACTGAACCAGTATCAATCCAGCGCTTAACAACCGTTGGAGCATCCATCTCAGACAAGTTGTAAGCTATACGCTGACCAAATTCCTTATTGATAGAGGAGATTAGGTCTTTCATCATGCTGTCGACTTCAGACTTTTTGGTTGAAACTTCGGCTTCTTCTGTTTTTTCTCTTCTTGCCATACTCAATTATCCTATCTTGATTGGAAATAGTACAAAGCGGCCGGAAGATTTACCTCCGGCCGCTTCTTCAAGGACTATCAGTCTGACATCAGATCAGCGAAAGCGTCGTCGAGTGACTTCTTCTTAGGCTGTTCTTCGTCATCGGCCTTCTTTGGCTTTTTTGCTGCGACCACCTTCTCAGGAGATCCTTTGACCTCAGCAACCAGATCAGCTAGCGCATCGGGTGGAGCTGGTCCTCGTGTCACTTCAACGGATGATGGTTCATCCGGAACTCCTCCGTTAAGCCAATTGTTGAGAACAGCCTCAATCTCCTGCGTCGACTTTAGACGATACATGTCGTCGAGATTAGGAATTGCCTCGAGCCAGCCTGAGGCAACCTTTTGATCCTCATGAAGCTTTGAAGGTCGACGAGCTGGATCGACCATCGTGTCATTGAATTGCTTACCCTGCGCCTTTGAGATGGTAACCTTGAGGTCGAATCCCTGTGATGGATCGAGGATGTCACCGACCTCCTCATCGAGGAAGAAACCTAGCATGCGTTGATAGACGATCTTACCGAATGCCCAGACCTGAACGCCCTTGTCTTCCTCACCGCGGACGATGACGGGGGCATAGCATCGCATCTTTGGTGCCAACTTCTTTGCTAGTGTCCTATCGTCAGGCTTACCGCTGCTGTATAGCTTACGAATCAAATCATTGATGGGATCAGGCTTACCAAATTGGTTTGGTGCCAGGAGGCCTGCATTCTCGCCGATGTAATAGAACCACCTCTCCATGAAAGGTTGTCCCTCCCCAGCATTCTTCCAAGGGAGACACCGAATCTTATACTCACCTAGGCCAGGCTTCCACATCTGAACAGATGAGGTCTTCTTCACACCGCTGAGCTCTGCCACACGTCGCTTGATTGCTTCTAGATCGATTGCCATGATATTTTCCTTTTCCGTTTCCGCTGTGAACCTCTAATCGAGGTGGAACCACCGCATGTGGTTCGCCACATCAGTTAGACATCCAAGTCTGTTGTCAACCTACATCAGTGTCGGTTGGTTGTATTGTTATAATATTCCTTGCGTCAACTTTGCACGGTGTCGGGACCGACAGAACAAACGTTGTTGTTTTTCATTCCTAATCCTATTCCGCGTCGAAGGGTCGACATGTTAAATATTAGGAAGGTGAGGATTATGCCGCCATCATTGCGACGCCGATGAGTGAGACGATGAAGCCGGCAACCTGAAGAGGTGTAAGGCGATCACCGAGGATGATGAAACCTGTGACGAACGCCGCCGTGTAGATGACGTCGACGAGGACCGACATGAGGCTGAGGTTTTGGGAACGACGAGAGATGTAACCCCAAAGAAGACCGCTGACGATTGATGGACCGATGGGAGCCCATATCGGAAGTGATCCACCTTGGACCTTCTTTGTGACAAAAGCGCCGATTACACCCGTCGTAAAGAGGGCGGTATAAGGAAGGATTAAATTTTTCATTTATCTCCAGCCGGGTTTCTTTTTCTTCCCTGGTGTCTTCATTGCAAAAGGAAGCATCGGGCCGACGATGTGGGCTGTGACATTCATCTCGTCTACTTCTTTCTCATTCTCATCATCGTTGTCATCTCCGCTTTCAGGTGAACCATCGGCATTTTTTAGTTGATCACCCACACGTGGGGTATCTCTAACCTCTTCAATAAGGTTCCTGATGTACTTGCGAAGAATATCGTCGGCCGACATGACTTTAAATATTAGCCACCAAGCGTTTCCTTCTCGTGCTTTGTTGCAAGATAATCAGCCGTCTGAACAACGCTCACGAGGGTTCCTTCCTTTAGACAATATGCCTTGTTTTCCTGAAGGACCCAACCGTCGTTGAGCATGATGGCAAGCCATTCATCCTGGGTGAGCTTCAGACCAAAGTGTTGGCACAACCAGACACCGCGGTGTGGGACGGTCATGTACTTGATGTCCTTGTTGTGTTTGTACATCTCACCGAGCTTGTCGCGGTGCCAGTCCGAATCCTGTGGAAGGTAGTATTCTTGCTCTAGGTCACCGAGCTTGCCGATGTCGTGAAAGAGACAAGCGATGATGAGAGAATCCTTGGGAAGATTGTACTCAAAAGCCTTGCACAGCTTCATTGCATTGCCGAGGACCCGAAGGGAGTGGTCCACCAGACCGCCTGGTTCTGCAAGGTGATATTCCTTACGGCCCGAGGCTGGACATAAAGCTAATCTTTCTGCAAAGTGATCGACGAGCGCGAGGGCAGCCGTTGATCTATCGGCTAGCCTTTCGCAAAGTGAACGAAACTTATCAAAATTTGCAGCGATCTCTTCGGGACTTAATGACATAATTCCCATTTTAACATGGAAATGGGGTCATTGTTCAATCAGTCAAATTCCGTGTTGTTTTCTTAGCTGGGCTGCGAGCGATGTCAGGTCCTGTGCCTTGTTTACTGATCGTGTATTTAAATCAGCGTTTTTCTCGTTTGCCCACGCATAAACAGCAGAAATAACGCTGGCGACGCTATATCTCTTGTACTTGACAAAGTTGTCCAGGACATTCGACACGTCACTCTTGATGGTCTCTAGGTTGGCGTCAGACTCGGCAAGATTTTGTATTTCTTCTTTGATCAATCTTCGAAGCGCTGCGTGTGTAAGTTTCATGAAGTTTAATTATCCAATAACCTCTGGCTTTATGGAAAAGCCATGATCATAGCCTGAAATGTTTATAGATGTAATGGATTCCACGTCACGTAATCTATCAGGTCGAACATCAAGGATAAGGGCATCGTGAAGAACGAAAAGCGGACGAATGCCGTCAGAGCCTAACGCCTCTGTGATCTTAGAGAATCCCAGCAAAGAAATGTCCGCACCCGTGCTTTGAGCGTATGTGTTGACAAGAAGATAATCAGAATTTTTTGAATCGATGAACAGAGGCCTACCAAACTTGTTGGTAATGTTACCTTTTTTTTCGAACTCTTCTTTTAAGCGTGCTTTCAGGATTGCCGTTTTGAAGTAGGATTTGATCGACTTTATGAAAACGTCAAGGTCAGCTGACGGCATGTTCAACCTGTGATCCAAAGAAGCACGAGAAGCCCCATACAATTCACTCAACACGGCCACCTTGATGATGGATCTTTCAACCCTGCCTTCAAAAAGATCTTTGGAAATCTGTGTGTAGATGTCGCTAGAGGTAGGCTGATGACCGGCTTCAAAAAGAAGGACACGGGCCTCGAGGGCTGCGAAATCGAGTGAAACTATGCGTCCGTCTTGGTAATAAGACTTTATGATCTTTTTATGCTCTTTTTTCAACGTCAAGATCTGTGGACCTGACTCAACGGTCAACCTTCCGGTACGCGTTCCAAAACGATCATACACCACCTGAGAAGCGTATCCTCCCGACGATGGTTTGAAGGTCTCCAATGCACCGTTTCCATGCCCTTCGGCGTCAATGATGCTTTTGTATGTCGATGTGTCGATCTTGGCCGGTCGCAACCTGCGAAATATAGCACCGCATGGATGCCACGTGTTTCTATAATATTCTTGAGAAATGTCTTTTGATTTGGCAATGACAGATTTTATTAGATTTTTTACATGAAGCTTGTATTGACTCGGCGGCAGAACCTTTGACCATGGAACATCCTCAACACAGCCGACGGATGCCATCATGTTCTTCCATCTTTGATCAGGTTGAGAATTGAACCAGACACCATGGAGCTTCAGTAATGTGTCTAAGCAAAGATGATCATCGTTTCTAAAATGTCCAGAGAGCAACCAGCAGTCGTGAGGAGGCATGGTGCTAAGGCTGATGCCATCAGAGTCGATCGTCATGTGATGATCGGAACCAAGAACCCCTGCAGAAATACAAAACCTGTCTATGGACATCGTATCATCATGATGTATCATACCATGACCGTAGTTTTCATTTATTTGCCATTTGGAGGAATTTTATTTTGCTTAGACTGTCTTTGCTCTGTGAAAATTTCAGGAGGTTCATTCGATGATGTGTCGGTCGGCGTCGTTCCTGGGTTCGTAGAACCCGCGACCTGCTTCATCAAATCTCCCATGGTTTCAGCTCCATAGAACTTACCATATCCATCGGAGTAACCAAAGGTCCAGCTGGTATCGAACTTCCCAGGAGAGAAGTTGTGGACGATCTGCGTGACCCTGTACGTCGTGTCGATGGAGGTTCCCGTACCGAAGTTAACAAAGAATTCTTGGTAAAGCTCGGCGATCGGACAGCCCATGGAATTCATCGTCAATTGTGCAGGCAAAAATCTCATCGGAAGATTGTTCTCAGCCATCGTCAAGCCGTTAGGAGAAGGCTGTGTGTCGACCTTAAAGGTCGTCCCAAGCATCGCCATAGAACCTGCGACGCCGTCGACCTTCGATGCCAGCGTCGCGTTGCTTATCATGGTGCCATTGGTCGCAAAATCAATCGTTGGAATGATGCTTTGAACCAACTGAAGAAGGGCGTCCTTACCGCCGGTGACGATTGCCAACCCACCAGGTAACTTGGCTGTCTTTCCTTCCATGGTGGCGGTAGACTGCTGGCTCTGTCTCCAGTCCAAATAAGCCTGTTTTTCTTGGTCGGTTCCATAGACGACGTAGCTTCCGTCTTCTTGCTTGATCAGGTTCTGCTTCAGTAAAGAGTACTGCTCAAGAGAATCGTCAAAAATATGTATTCGTTTTACCTTTCCAATATTGACATTGGGACCGCTGTTGACCGGGGCCACGGTAGAAGCTAGCGACAGCAACAGGTCAGATCTGGACGCCGGGTCTTCTCCTGCTTTCATGCAGTCGACTGCAATCGTTAGGGCAGGCAATTTCCATTCCTTGTACTTGAGGAACCACTTCGCCATCTTCGATTCAAATTCCTTCGCATCACCGTTCCACGCAACTGGTTCTGGGCTGTCCCTGTTCCAGGCGTTATAATACGTCTTCATTCCATAACCAGGCGCTCTTTTATCGCTGATGACGTACGTTGAGATGAACTCCATAAATTCGTTCAAGGTGATGACGTCACCTCCTCTTTTCAGGCAATAGAAGCCGAACTGATCGATAAAAGAATCAAAGTCTATTGGAAACTCGGCGATATTGTGAAGTGATAATGGTCCACACGACTCGTTGAATTGATAAAAATTAATCTGAACCTCTGTTATTCCTTCTTCTTTGGCGGCTCCAAGAATGGCGGGAAGACACAGGGCACAAAAAAGCTTTCCTAACGAAACGATACGTCGTTGAAAAGTCGTCGGTGCTGTGCTTTCTTTTGCGGCGACATTTTTTCCTTGCGCAGATTTCGAAGGAGATTTTATCGGCGTGACGGGTGAAGATAGGCCGAGCGAACCCGTCAAATCTCCTGAAATTTTCAAACTCTCCAATGTGACGATCGGCACTGCGGCCTGCTCAGGTTTCTTTTTGTCAAGCTCTTCCTGTGACAGCTGCTTGACACCGCCTTCGGGATTATTTTCAGCTGTCGGCACCTTCGACATGTCGGGCTTCTTAGGCAACCTATCCTTCTTGTCAGGTATAGGCGGAATCCTTTCATAAGTTGATCTGACAAGATCGTTGGAATAAAAAGGAATCTTTTCGGCTCCTTTGTTGAAAAATTTATCAGGCAGAGGAATGAACGGATCAGGAGAAGAACCGTCAGAGCATGATTTCAGTTTTTCTTGAACGTAAGATGAGGCAAGGTTTTTGACCTTGTTCCAGTTTTCCTCTGAAGCCAACGCCCGGATCGCCTCAACAGCCTTCAACGCTTCTGCTCTTTCGTTATCGCTAAGACCATTGTCCTTCGCTTCGATCGCGACTTTCATGTTGTCGCTGATCTCGGCTAACTCTTCTGGTTTTAAGCCAAATTCGACAGCACCGCCAGCGGCAGCGTCAAGGACCTGATACATTCGAATGTCCTTTGTTCCTTCATTCGGTTGCCCAAAATACTTTCTTGCCTTGGATATCTTGTTGCGAATCCTTTTTAGATCTCTATGGTATTGCGACATGACGTCCTTACCCTTTAAGTCGGATGCCAACGACTGCAGTGGCTCGTTGACTATCGACGATCCACCCTGGGTCACGAGACCTAGTTTGACCGTGACCTGACCCGTTGGATCAAAAGAAAAGCTTGAGTTCATCAGGCTGAACGCTCGCTTGACCAACATGTTCTCGTTTATGAACTGAGCGTAAACGTCTTCTGAACCTCGAGACCGAGGTGCCAACCAACCATAAGTTATCCACGTGGTTATGTCCTTCGTGTATTTGTCTTGCCTTAAAAACTCTGAGAATTCTGCAAAACGGGCGCGGTCGTGCACCTTGAATTCAACGTCGGCATAAGTCATGGCAAACGTTCCTGCTCCGGCGTTGACCATTCTAATGCTTCCGTTCGTCAAAGTGGCAGGAGGAAGAAATGGCTGCGCAGGATTCAATCTGACCGTGTTGGGTCCGCTGAGCGTATCCATGTTGATAAGGGTTTGTGGTGATGTAAACATCTCGGTGCCGGCGAAAACCGACGTCAAATACCTTCCATCGTCTCCCTTCTTTTTTGTTTTGAATGGAGCGATCATGGCGAGGTCAGCAGCCGTTAACGGCATTTTCGTGACATCTATTTCTGAACCCAATAAAAAACGAAGCAATGAGGGTCTATTTAGGAACCTGATCGAAGTTTCCCCGCGCTTTGCTCCGTCTGGTATTCTTGGAAACTCAAACTCAACCTCAAAGTACGGCACCATCTGGGACGCGAACAGAGACGGTATCGCGTTCATGAAGAGGTCAACGGACTTAACATTTCTGCCCTTGGGATTCAACTTTGGCGACCTTAAAAGGTTGACGGTCAAATCGATGGGAGGACCGCCCCCGCCGCCGGGAGGAGGGTCAGCGCCGCACAGCCTCGCATAAAAATCGCCCTCAAGAGGCGTCAGCTTTGGGACGTCGCCGTCGCCGTCGAGATACTGCCAATAATCCTTGTTGTTCAAGACCTCTGCCTTCAGCTGGCCGGCCTTTTGATAGAACGTGTTGAAGACAAAACCTAAATCCTTTGCGAACTCAGCGTCAAAATTTTTACTGTCAGGAGTCGCATAATCGATGAGGCCTTTGATTATTTGCTCTCCTGAGCACATCTTCTCAACGTACAGCTTCTTGATCTGTTCGCCGAATTTCGCTGATGCGTCTGTCTGGCTGATTTTATCGCCCTGCTGTTGTCTCAGCTTAAATTTGTTGTCGAGCGTGCCTTCACGTAAAAAGGTATAAAACGAATTTATGTCGTTGAAATAAGACATCAGGCGACCAGCCCCTCGACGGACTTGATGTCAGGCACCAATATGACTGTCCCGGGTGGAACCTGTAATCCCCATCCTATATTTGAAGCAGCGGCCAAAACCCACCAATATCTGCTGTCATTGTACAGGGCTGCCGCAAGGCTGTCAAGCCTGTCTGCCTGAGTCGTCGTCAAAGTTTTAACGATCGGAACGTCGCCTGTCTGAATCGCAGATCTAATGACGGCGATGGCGCCTGACGTCGCCAATCCTTTGCCGTCTGACGAAACCCTGTCCCTTAGGTATCTACTAAATGCTGGCATGCTTCCTCGTGGTAATTATTATATCTCATTTTCGCTTATCAGCGTCTTTAAGTCAGCGTTGTGTGGGCCCACAGGATACACCGGTGCACGATTGTAGCCATCTGCTGCAAGTCCTGGAGATATGTCGTGTATTGGTGCGAATGCCATCGTCACCTTGCACAGCTTCGGAGCCCTCTTGCCTTCTTTCGTCTCCCATGTGGCGCTGTACCAATCAAAACTGAGGCTTTCGATGAAGCCTGCTATGCCCTTTCCACCGGCTGACCTGAATGACCTAGTTATGGCATTGTTTTTTTCGTTGATAAAATCTTTCACGTTGGCAACATAATCAGCATTCGCTTTCAATCCCATGCCGTTAGCTTCCTTATATTTTTTGAACGTCGAGGGTGACATTTCGAGTAAATCGCTGATTGAAACTTTAAAAAGCATGTTGTCGTCGCCAATTTTCAGCACGTTATTTAAAGGTTCACCATCTTCATCAGCCTCTAACAATGTTACTTCATACTGTCCATACGCTGCCCTTGATTTAGTGTCTTCAACGTCAGGCTCAACGAATTTAGCTTCAATATATGACTGACCTGTCTCCTTGTCGTTAACAAGAGGATTAGTTATCTCGAGCATGAATGCTGGTGAGACGCCAAATGTATATGGATTTATTTGTGAAGGTCTGTCTCCTGAGGCCGCTGGGTCGATTAAATTATACGTTCTGTCAGCTGGCTTGAACCTGTAACCTTGCTTGACCTTGAAAGCAGGATCAGTGATAGTTGGAAGCTTTTGTAGATTACCGATGTCTGTCGTCGCGTTCGCGGCGGCCGCACCTTCATCAAATACCTTGCTTTTATTGGGTCCTCCAACAGAAGCACCTGGTTCTATAACTCCAAATATCCTTGCGATGTTGAACTTTGAATAATTACTGCGGAATAGTTCGCCTAATCGAAGCCTAATCATTGGTGCAGCAGATATCTGCTGGGTAAAAGGTTTGGTGAACTGATAAGTTCCTTTTTCTTTAATTTCAACACCCAGCCTTTTGCCTTGTGTGTACTGCGGATAGACCATCGTTGTCAATTTATTAATTTTAAGCCACATCGAATCAAAGTCAAGTTCATCGAGGGCGGCGATGATGAAAGAGATACCGATTTTTCTATTCGTGTTTTTATAAATCTTTACCGGGTCGACGCGTCCAAAACCATCAATTGACTCATAGTTGGCCGTGTAATCATCATTTAGCGACGTCAAAAATGCATGAAAGCCTAATATCTCATTCGTCCTCAAGTCGTGAAAGTAAAACGGCATGAACTCTGAGTCGAATTTTTTCTCAATCTCTTCACGTTTTTCAGTCGATATCCTTGAATTAAATGCATTGGTCGTCATTTCAAAGCGTGTGGTTGCCAAAGGATCTTCAACCAAAAGACGACCCGAACCTAAATCGTCATCAAGCGATAATTCGTGAACATTTGCAGGAAGCATCAACGCGTCGGGTGTTCTGTTCGTTGCCCACGCTAACTTGTTTGGATTGCCTAAAATAACATTTTTTGCTCGTATTCTGCTCTTGCCATAAGCTTTTTCAGCGGCGTCGAGCTCAGAAATCTTTCTTCCTGCGTCGAGTGTGTCGATGGTGACATCGGGCCCTGTAAGGTTATTGCCTATCTGGGCAAAGATATTAATGGCCGCAAAGAAGCGTGATGTCTTCATGGTCTCAAGGACCTCAAATATCTGCTCAATGCTTGAGGCAAAATTGCCTGTTGCGATCAGCTCAACGAGATCCTTAAAGGCAAGAACGATTGCGACCGCTGACCTCACCAAGGAGCGGGCCATGACCGTGTAAAAACCTGGACTCTGCATCGTCTTCAACGGATTCAAGTCTTCATCGACAGCAAAGAATGTTAGCATACCTTTGCGGGTGGCCTCACCAAGACCAACCCTGGTCGGCATGATTCCAAAAAAACGAAGAAGCAGGCTAGAGTCACCAATGGGTGTAAATGCACTGATGATATCGTCTGCTGAGGCAGGTCCGACGCCATTGCCATAAAAAGATCCGATACCAGGTCGTCCTGCTCCGCCTGCTTCTCTTTTTACTTGAAATCCTTCAACCTTGCCGTCACCTAAAATCAAGCTCAAGGCTCCAAAAGCCACAAGGACAGCGGCGAGCAAAGCTAGGCATGTCGCAAGCATGCCGATCGCGCTGAATCCTGAGAACTTGTCGAAGACGTTATTTATCACACCTTCAAAAGTGTTCATCAGAATCAACTCTTTGTTGTATATCTTCTTTTCATTTCCATCATCGGTGCCCAACTCTGCAATGATGTTTTCAACGTTGAGATATTCGCTGGTCAGCGGAACACCTGCACCAAATTGACCAAGGCCGGGAGCCAAGGCGCTAAGCTGAGCCAGAGGGTCCCTGGTGTCGGTTATCGGATTACCCCCGAGAAAGTTGAGCTCGCCCGTTGCTCTCATTTGAAGAACGTTACCTATCCTTGTCAAGCGTCTAAAGTCGTAACCTCTTGCATCATCGTCGATAGGTGCAGAGACACCAAACTGAAGCTGAGACGGCGGCATGAATCTCGCACGTTTCTCAAAGACCTCTCTTGGATCTTTGGACGAAGGATCAGAAAAAATTGAAGGAGACTCTAGCTTGGTGTGTGGTTGCAGCATTTCGTCTGGGGCGAAATTGGTCGACGCGTTGAACCTGTTCTTTTCAAGCACCTTTGAGACGTAAGGTCCAACAGGATTTCCTGGTGCGTCCCCGCCTGACTTCTTTACGTGTCCGCCGCTTAAGCCGGCGGGAGCAGGCTTTGTGGCGTCTTTCAGAAGCTTGTTGCCATCCGTTCCTGTCTTTTTGGTTTTACCTCTTTTGAAATCAGAAAGAGAGGTGACGTCGTCAGAATAGGCTGTCGGAAGATCGGAACCTTTTATGAAGAAGCCTGATTCTTTCTGCGAAGCTTGCTCGTCAGTCGCTGACCGAGGATACCCATCGTCGACGACCTTGGCCAGCTCAGAAGGCAGAAGAGGTTGATCTTTTGGTCTATAAACGTTAGGAACA
>Ga0247724_1000025_pt1 | contig 55939 bp, 52 predicted proteins | sample OKSTACKMC2E_FD_182776 | JGI IMG/M metagenome (GOLD analysis project Ga0247724, IMG submission 182776) | Subsurface sediment microbial communities from gas well in Oklahoma, United States - OK STACK MC-2-E | ecosystem: Environmental > Terrestrial > Deep subsurface > Rock core/Sediment | place... | reverse complement strand
GGATTATTGAGCAGTTTCGGCATGGTCAAACACAGTGGATTGTCAGCATTGGCATGATTTCCGAAGGTACGGACATTCCAAGGCTCTTTGTGTGTTGTCACATCACAACGATACGAACTGAACTTTATTTTCGGCAGGTGTTGGGCCGTGTTCTGCGACTACGAGCGCAAGACCAATCTGCAGAAGGCTATTTATTTACTTTTGCGGAGCCACAGCTCAAATGCTTTTCAAACAGAATTCAAAGTGAACTTCCGCACCTTGACGTGTTACGGAAACCCAAGCCTATACCTCAATCTTCAGCGGTAAAAGAAACATCTCCGGAGACTTCAGCGATAACAGGCAACCGTGGAAATAGTTCTTTTACATTTGGTGAGCAATCATCAAGCCCCCCAACTTCCGGAACTCCTAGCAAAACCGCCGATTTTTGCTGGTCATTTAGAGGGGCATTTCGTGAAGAGATTATTCGTGTGCTTTCTCAAGTATGACAGCTAGGAAGTATGGTTGCCTCTTGTGCAACGGCGTCGATTCTGTCGCAAAAACGGTTCAATTATGTTCAATCTGTTAGAGCATCTCCTATGCAGGTTGTTTTCTTGAAAGGCAAAGCTGTGGCGAATTCTGATTAGCCACAGCTGATGGTACTGATGCGAAGAGCTAACATTTCTTACAATACTTCAGCTCCAGCGATGTATCCCCCTCTAGCTGCAATTGCCGTCTTAAATTCAAATTCAGGTAGTGAATCTGCTTTGTAAAACGATGCGAGCTTATTTACCTCGTCAACGATGTGATCGGCACGAACATCACGGATAACCATCACCCTTTTTGAATCAAGGACTTGCTCATCGATCAAAATGCGATACTGCATACGCTCGTTCAAAAAAACTCGTATTTGGACAGACTTAACTGAAAAGCTCGTCAATGACCGAAGATTTTCTTCAAGTTGATCGTCGAGAAGCGAAATGTCATCGTCCTGCTTTCCACGCTGGCAATAAATCTCTATGAATTTGGGCATCGCATGAGTTGGCTTCTGGATAGAAAACTCTAAAACAACATCGCCAGTAAGCACCACCTCAGACCTGTCGTCTTGATGAGAAGCTACAAAGAGTTCGTCCCAAGACGATACCTTTTTCGACTTTGGCGCAACTAACCTTGCAAGGGTATAAATGAGCGTATCAAGGTATTCTGTTACTAGGGTTTCCTGCCAGGAGTCAACGAAGCTTCTCAGTAATGGTGGTCGCTTGTTCTGACTGATATCTGCTTCGAACTTCTGTAGCCACTTACGAAAACCTTCAGTCGGCAATTGCGAGATAAACCAATCTAGAACCCCATTTACGTTACTTGGCACATAAGTACTCATCCGAAACATTGGAGTGTCATCCGGGGCAACTTGTAACACGCGATCCGAAATTTTCGCCGCCAACTCCTTTTGGAATGCTCTGCTTTGCATGAGTGGGGCAATCTGCCGGAAAAACTCCATCGAAATTTTTTTATCATACGCTTGAATGTAGTCGTCTACAGTTGGATGCACATCCGCTAGACAGTATCGCCCCTCCGCCATCCTAGGGGCACCATAAGTTTCTAAAAGTAACTTGATGCTTGTTTGGGACAGCTTGCTTTCACCGGATTTGTACTTGGGTATATTACTAGCGTCTATTCCAAGTAACTCGGCAATTTCTTTTTCCGGCTTCCCTTCAAAACGCAGTTTTGCAACTGCATGGGTGATAAGGGCGATTGAGAACTCTTTGGTAATGTTATGCATGATGATGCTCCATGTTTGCGTTACAAAAGACTAAGCAACGCCAAACAAGTTGTACATGAATAAAAATCTCAATAAGTGCTCAATATCTTGATTTTGTACATGTAAGCACATGTTTTTATTTGATATAAACGTTCAGTCAGAATCTTCGAAAATGGTTTGCCTTGGCCTGTTTAGGCACCAGCCTGTGGTCGAGCTTATTTCCCTTGTAGATAGTCACTGTACCTGGCCAATACCTCTTTTTTAGTCTCGTCAATACCGCCGATGATCAGGTAATAGCCATCAGGTTTGCTGGTTATTGAGTAGCCCAGAGCTGCCAGTTCACGTTCTGCCCTCATTTTTCCTGCGGCAAGGGTTTCGGCTGTAAACCTGAATATCTGGCGAGGCTTGTCATCGTGATCGCTGATATATCCCAGAAACCACCGAGCGGTATCTATCTTAGTATCAGCCTTAAGCGCTGTTATAGAAAATGAACCGTCTGAGCTTGAATGCTCACCTGAACCACGACACAAGAAGCAGATGCCGCCTTCAACATGACGATAAACCTCGATATAGCCACTGCCATGGCATCTTGGGCACGATCGTTGCCGAAACTCGCAGCGTTCAAATAAGCGGGCGTCTGATACATACATAGTCATAACAAGTGCTCCCGACTCAGTGCATGAACGCAACGGTAATGACGATGTCATTTTCAGAGACGACATAAGCGCCTGTGCACTTTTCTAGCACGTTCACCGCGATGCCCTGGTACTTCAGTTTTTGCGCAACTTTTTTACTGATCAGATAACGGACAGCCGGTCCGACGCGGCGCTTGGTGCCGAATCGTAAAATGAAATCGATATGTTCATTGGTGAAACCCCTTTGCTGCATTCTGTCTGTTGCATGTCTGGTCAGCATTTTTCCTCTCCAAATTGGCGAACCGATGTCGCAAATTTAGCATTCAAATCGCCTCAGTAAAGTCTCAAATTTGAGACATTAAAGCCATTTTAAATGTCTCAGTTTTGAGACTTAAGTTTTCAGTTTTCTTGATGTAAATTAGAATCATCTGAGAATGAAGTGTGGGCAGAGATGAATCGGAACGACAGAACAATAACGGACTTAACAACAGGCCTTGATTGGCCTCAGCATCAAATGTTGAAAGTGCTGTTTGAGCGTTCGGGGCTCAAGCGCAATGACTGGCATCAGCAAGCCCAGCAGTTGGTCAGCCGTTCACTTGGTAGTCCAACCAAGCTCTCCGATATCTTCAATGGCAAATCACGTAGTTTGCCGATGCGGGATATCGTGCCTTATATCCAGGCGCTGGGGATGCGTAAGAGCGAAACGGATTACTACATCGCCGAGTTCTTTAAAGCTTACTGCGACGAGAATCTCCATCAATACGTGCAATCACGCTCTAAATCTCAACAAATACTTATGCTCGAACAGAAGTTAAAAGTTAAAGAATTTGAGATTAAACGATTATATCGACAAATGACATATACAAAAGTTTATAAAAAATATTTTTCAGAAGATAAGAAAGCGTTCGAGCCAATACAAAATTCATCTGAAAATTTGGGATCAAATGAATGTCATGCATGTGTCGATAGTTACTTGAATTTTTTTCTTGATGAAGGTTATGTTAATTATCTAGATAACTCACGCTTCGACATAGAGAATCTATCAATCGATGCAATTGATAATATAATTAATCGTGATAATGATAAGTTGATTGATAAATCCCTGAAGGATTCAGAGCGGGAACAAATGGAGGAAGATGCATATTTCAGTAGGCTAGATGAATGCCAACATGAAATGTTAGAGGAGGAGCTTTTATCCTCTTATCGTCAGTGGTACCTAATGTTAACTTTGGTTATAGAGAAAAATTACGATGCGACCTTTCAGAGCATTGCTTCATTTGTGATCCCAAATTCGTTTGATAAGCAAATCATCGAGCATGTTGAGAACTCATCCTTACATCTGATGCCTTCATTTAGAACAATTTATGAATATGTCTGTAGCAAAATATCTAGATTTAAAATTGAAAATAAGGAATGCTTTGAGCAGTTGCTGGCCATAAAAAAGAGTGAACACCAGTATCGTCAAAATCCTAAAAATTCGACTTTTCCCGGTGGCGAAATAAAGCGACGGGAAGAAATTGATACCCCCATCTTCTTGGAGGATTCCAAACGTAAGGTCGAATTTGAAAATGAAATTCATACGCAGGTTTTTAGTGAATATGATTTTCCATTTGATATGAGCTTTATGGTTTTTGATAGGCCTGATATCAGGCGGGCGATTGAAGCGTTTTTCGATGATTACTTTAGATTTAATGAATTAGGGTTAAGCTTCTCGATTTCATTTGATGAATTATGTTCTTTACAAAACCCTCCAGCATCGCCAGATAAACTTTCTGACCAACTGAAGCTGAAGCGGTTGCTATCTGTGATTGAAAGAAAATCTGAAGAAATTTGCCAAGACTACGGGTTTGACAACCCAATTAAAAAAATTATCGAGCACCCAGATTATCCTAATTTCTTTGAAGGTAGGCTCCGGCGCATAGCGGCTACACCAAGCTGGATGGACCGGTTTAGCAATAGAACTAAAACCAGTTAGCTCACAGGCTTTGTTTAACCTTACATAACCTGCCCACAAACCATACACATAACCCAGCCACCCCTTCGCCAAACCCGGCATTCCTGCTAAGGTATGCCGGTTAAATACCAAATTTCGCTCCAGCGCTGAATCGTTGCAAAAACAATCGCCAACACAAAGGCCAAAACGCCAACCAAATCAGCGCTAACGAGCACCCATTAAAGGAATAATCCACACCATGGCAATCAAAAAAACCGAACTCTATTCATCCCTGTGGGCCAGCTGTGATGAGCTGCGTGGTGGTATGGACGCATCGCAGTACAAAGACTACGTACTGACCATGTTGTTTATGAAGTACGTGTCGGATAAGGGCAAAAACAACCCGTATGCCATGATTGATGTGCCGGACGGTGCCAGTTTTGACGACATGGTGGCCTTAAAAGGCAAAACCGAGATTGGCGAGGGCATCAACAAAATCATCGCCAGGCTCGCCGAAGAAAACGATTTAAAAAGCGTCATCGATATTGCCGACTTTAACGACGAAGACAAGCTCGGCAAAGGCAAAGAAATGGTTGACCGCTTAACCAAGCTGATCGGTATTTTTGAAGGCTTGGATTTATCGGGCAACCGCGCTGATGGCGACGACCTGCTGGGCGATGCCTACGAATACCTGATGCGCCACTTCGCCACCGAGTCGGGCAAATCCAAAGGCCAGTTCTATACGCCATCCGAAGTGTCGAAAATCCTCGCCAAAGTGATTGGCATCGACGAGCACACCTCACAGGAAGCCTCGGTCTATGACCCAACCTGCGGCTCTGGCTCTTTGCTGTTAAAAGCCAGCGACGAAGCCCCGCGCGGTTTGTCTATTTTCGGTCAGGAAATGGATAACGCCACCAGCGCCTTGGCGCGCATGAACATGATTTTGCATGACAACCCCACCGCGAAAATCGCCAAAGGCAACACACTGGCTGCGCCTGAATGGAAAGATACCAACGGCGAGCTAAAAACCTTTGATTTTGCCGTCGCCAACCCACCGTTTTCCAATAAAAACTGGACCAGCGGTATCAACGCCGAACACGACGAATTTAAACGCTTTAGCTGGGGCGTACCGCCTGAGAAAAACGGCGATTACGCCTTTTTACTGCATATCATTAAAAGCTTAAAAAGCACCGGCAAAGGCGCGGTCATTCTGCCGCATGGTGTGTTATTTCGCGGCAATGCCGAAGCCCGCATCCGTGAAAACCTGCTCAAGCAAGGGTATATCAAAGGCATTATTGGGTTACCGGCCAACCTGTTTTACGGCACCGGTATTCCGGCCTGTATTATTGTCATCGACAAAGAAACCGCCGCAAGCCGCACGCTGAAAGATGCTCACGACCTCAGCAAAACCACAGGCGGCATTTTTATGGTCGATGCCAGCAAAGGCTTTGCCAAAGACGGCAATAAAAACCGCCTGCGCGCGCAAGACATCCACAAAATTGTTGATGTGTTTACCAAGCAGTTGGAACTGAAAGGCTACAGCCGCTTAGTCAGCCTCAGCGAAATTGCCGGTAACGACTACAACCTCAATATCCCGCGTTATATCGACAGCAGCGACGGCGAAGACTTGCACGACTTATCCGCCCATTTGGCCGGCGGCATTCCAGAGCGGGACGTCGCCGCCTTGGGCGATTTCTGGCAAGTGTTACCCAGTCTGCGCGACAGCTTATTTGCACCGCTGCGCCCAGGCTATCTCAAAGCCAAGGTCGTTGCGCGTGATGTAAAAAGTACCATTTTAAACCACTGCGAATTTACCACCTTTGCCACAATGGCCACAGTACCTTTTGCCAATTGGTTTGCAGAAGCCAAGCTCGATAGCATTGATGGCACCGAACTGCCCAAAGCACTGATTGTACGCATCAGTGAAGCGTTACTCAGTCGCTATGACAATATCCCGCTCATTAGCAAATACGACGTCTACCAGCTGCTGATGGATTATTGGGCTGACGTTATGCAAGACGACGTTTATGTCTTGGTACAAGACGGCTGGGACGCTGGTAAAAAACTGCGTGAACTCATTGCCGCCAAAGGCGACACCAAAACCAGTAAAGAAGTACCCGATTTAGTCATCGGCAAAGCCAAATACAAGGCCGAATTACTACCACCAAGCCTCTTAATTAAACGCTTTTTTGCCAGCGAACAAACCAAGCTGGAGCAACTACAAGCCGAGCTCGATAGCCTAAGCCAGGAGCTGGAAAGTTATATCGAAGAACACAGCACTGAAGATGGCTTGCTCGCTGAAGCGCTGAACGACAAAGACAAAGTCACCGCAGCGTCAGTTAAAGCCCGCCTGAAACTGGCGCAAGATGCCGACGAGCGCAAAGCTTTAAAGCATGTGCAGCAGCTATTTGATAGCGAAACCAGCGCGAAAAAAGCAGTGAAAGAGCAACAAGACCAGCTCGACCTATTGGTATTTAAACGCTACGCCACGCTCTCTACCAACGAGGTAAAAACCTTATTGGTGCAGGACAAATGGCAGGCCACATTGCAAGCCAGCATTCAGGCCGAAATTGAACTCATGGGCCAGCAACTGGCCAGCCGTGTGAAAGATTTGGAGGAGCGTTATGCCGAGCCTTTACCGCAAATTAGTCAGTCGGTGGAAGCGTTAAGTGCCAAAGTGGCTGAGCATCTGAAGGCTATGGGCTTGGAGTGGACGGTATGACTGTAGAGCAGATTGCAGAAGTCAGGGCTCAATATTTGGTTGATGCTTCGTCGAGCTCAGTGCCGGTTGGATATAAAAAAACGGAAGCAGGTATCATTCCAGACGATTGGATCGCAACCACAATTGGTGATGTTACTGCATGGTTATCCGGAGGAACACCAAGCAGAGAACGTTTAGATTTTTGGCAAGGCAATATACCTTGGATAAGTGGTTCAACCCTCAAGACATTAGAGATCTCCACTTCCGACCAACATTTGACTTTTGAGGGGGTGAATGCTGGCAGCAAGATGGCTCCTCTCAACTCAACACTAATGTTGGTCCGAGGCAGTGCACTTCATTCGGAGATTAGAGCTGGGCTTGTCGTTGAGCGTGTTTGTTTCAATCAGGATGTTAAAGCTTTGATTCCAAAGCCGGACGTATTACCAAAATTTTTAACTATTTATATTTTGGCAATGGAGTCTGAATTATTAAAGCTTGTCAGCTCAGCGGGAAACAGTGCGGGCGTTTTAGATACTGAATTAGTAAAAAAATTCAAATTCTTAAAGCCTTCTATTTCAGAACAAACCGCCATAGCCAATGCCTTGTCGGATGTGGATGCGTTAATTCAGGAATTGGAAAAGCTGATTGCGAAAAAGCAAGCGATTAAAACTGCGACCATGCAACAACTGCTCACCGGCCGTACCCGTCTACCTCAATTCGCCCACCACCCCGACGGCCGCAAAAAAGGCTACAAACCCAGCGAACTAGGCGAAATCCCAGAAGATTGGGAGGTTCTAGTTTATGGTGATGTATTCACATTTCTCTCAACGTCAACAAATTCAAGAGCCGATTTGTCCGATTCTGGCGATTATGGATATATTCATTACGGTGACATTCACACTAAATGGAACAACAAACTTGATCTGTCGAAGTCAACAATTCCAAGGATTTCGTCTGAGTTAGTTAACTCCGATTTTATAGAGAATGGCGACATTATCATGGCAGATGCGTCCGAAGACTATGCAGGTATTGGGAAGAGTGTCGAAGTAATAAATGTACACGCTAACAAAGTCGTAGCGGGTTTGCATACATTCTTATTACGTGATAAATCAAAGGTATATGTTGACGGTTTCCGGGGATATCTACACTGTATACCTGCAGTAAAAACTACCTTTGATAGACTTGCAACGGGTATGAAGGTTTATGGTATCTCTAAAAATAACTTATTTGTCGTACCCATTCCAGTTCCGCCCAGAGAAGAGCAAGTGTCAATTACCTCCATGCTCTCTGAAATGGACTTAGAAATTCAGGCTCTCGATCAACGCCTAAACAAAACCCGCCAAATCAAACAAGGCATGATGCAAGAGCTGCTGACCGGTAAAACCCGCTTAGTTAAACCTGCAGAGCCAGCCTGATGAGTGCGGGAGCAGCTTGGTTTATCGGCTGGGATGTTGGCGCTTGGCACTGCGACAAAGGCGATAGCCGCGATGCCTTGGTGATCCTCAATGACCAAGGCAAACTGCTCGGCAAGCCTTGGCGCGGCAATTTACGAAGCTACATTGCGCAAAGTGAAAATTTTAGCCAGTGGCTGCATGTTGTTGCAGGCTTATGTGGGCTGGAAATGCCAAGCCAAGAGTCGCTGGAGCCGCATTCGGTAACCCTCGCCATTGATACACCACTTGGGTTTTCCAACGATTTTGTCGCGCTGCTCTCGGGTGCTGCCACCACCAAGCCATTTAGCAAATTCAGCGAAAACCCATACCTGTACCGCGAAACGGAGCTGCTGTTATTTCAAAACGGCTTTAGCCCGCTGTCGGCAGTGAAAGACATGATCGGCAGCCAAGCCACCAAATGCCTGCATTTCCTGCGAAAGTTCGGCTTTACGCCAACCCCAAACGGCATCTGGCAGCTTAATCAAACTAGCCAAAGCCATTGCCAACACCGCGCCTTTGAAAGCTACCCAACAGTGCTAAAAACCTCCGCCTTGGTCAGCCAATACATCGAGCAACTACACACCCAAACCAACTTCGACAGTTGGAACCAAGACATCCAAGACGCCGCTTACTGCGCAACTGCCGCACTGCTACAAACCCAGCACCCAGAGTTAATGGCAGCACCAGAAAAGGACGTCAGCACCGAGAGTTGGATCTATGTACCTAAGGAATGTTTATCGTGTGTACGAAAATAGAATTCTTTGAGGTAGGATGTCTGTACCGAAATAGATTAAGTCCGTTGTTTTTAAAGTTAAAATTTACAGGGAAGTCGAATGTCTAAAAGTTACTACCGAATTATGGCCGGTGCCAAAAGCAGTATGTTTACCGAATGCCGCCAAGATGGATTTATTGGCGGAGATTGGGGGATAGACACTGATTTAACCGGCAAATTGCCGGAAAACTGGCGCGATTTTAACCATCAAATGGTACCGCAGTTTTTAGCTGACACCCCCGATAAATCCAAAGTCGCTGCCGGCCTTGCGATGGGCATGTTACATACGATCTGTAAGGGGATCAGCATTGGCGATATCGTCATTTGCCCTTCCGGAACTGGTAATTATCTGGTTGGTGAAGTGACTTCCGAATATTTCTTTGTGCCTGGCGTGGTGTTGCCGCATCGCAGGAAGGTTAAGTGGTATGAGCACACGATAGAGCGCAGCGATATGAGCGAGGGTTTGCGTAACTCCGCTGGCTCCATTGGTACTGTTGCCAATATCAACAAACATGCTGCAGAACTTGAGACACTGATCGCGGGGACAAAACCTGCTCAACTGACGCATTCAGATCAGAACGTCGAAGACCCTGCTATTTTTGCTTTAGAAAGGCATTTGGAAGATTTCCTGGTAGCCAACTGGGCGCAAACCGAGCTTGGTAAAGAATTTGATATTTATGCTGAAGATGGTGAAACCATTGGGCGGCAATACAACAGCGACACAGGGCCCATTGATATTCTGGCGATTAGTAAAACCGGTGACATTCTGCTGGTTGTTGAGTTAAAACGGGGCCGTGCCAGTGACGTGGTGGTTGGACAAATTCAGCGTTATATGGGCTATGTCAAAGATGAGCTGGCAGAGCCGCATCAGCAGGTGCATGGTGTGATTATCGCGCTGGAAGACGACCTTAAACTTCGCCGTGCGCTGAGCGTTACCCAAAACATCAGCTTCTACCGCTATCAGGTCAGCTTCAAGCTGACTAAACACTTGTAAAAGTATTTGCCTGTAAGCAGGAGTAATGGATGACTGACGTTGGCCAAAAAGAAAAACTTACCCAGCAACGTGTGATCAAATTATTCACCCAAGAGCTTGGCTATCGCTATTTAGGCGATTGGACCGATCGCGCCAATAACCGCAATATCGAAGATGCAATTCTGAGCAAATGGCTTAGTGACCGCGGCGTGTCGGCAGCGCTGATTGCCCGTGCACAGCGGCAACTAGACAAAGCGGCCAGCCTTGGTGAAGGCAAACATCTGTATTACGCCAACAAAGACGTGTACCAGCTGCTGCGCTACGGCGTGAAAGACAAAGAAAGCGCTGGTGAGCAAAACCAAACGATTTGGCTGATTGACTGGCAAAACCCAGAGGCCAACGACTTTGCGATTGCGGAAGAAGTCACGGTCAAAGGCGAAAACAAAAAGCGCCCGGATTTGGTGTTGTATGTGAACGGTATTGCCCTAGGCGTCATCGAGTTAAAACGCTCCAGCGTGTCGGTATTTGAGGGCATTGCTCAAAACCTCGACAACCAGAAAAAGGATTTTATCCGCAATTTTTTCACCACGATGCAGCTGGTGATGGCCGGCAACGACACGCAAGGCTTGCGTTACGGCACTATCGAAACTTCGGCTAAGCATTACCTGGAATGGAAAGAAGACTGTGTAAATCCGTATGAATATAAATTGGATTTTCACATCAGCCGTATTTGTCAGAAGCAGCGCTTTTTAGAGCTTATTCACGATTTTATGGTGTTTGATGCTGGGCGCAAAAAGACCTGCCGGCACAATCAGTATTTCGGTATCAACGCGGCCAAGAAATTTATTGCCCGCCGCGAAGGCGGCATTATTTGGCACACCCAGGGATCTGGCAAAAGTTTAACCATGGTATGGCTTGCCAAGTGGATCCGCGAAAACGTGCGCGATTCGCGTGTATTGGTAGTTACCGACCGTACCGAGCTCGACGAGCAAATTGAAAAGGTATTTTCTGGCGTCGACGAGCATATCTACCGCAGCAAAAGCGGCGCAGACTTAGTCGATACCCTCAACAAACCCAATCCTTGGTTAGTCTGCTCATTGGTTCATAAGTTTGGCCGTCATGGCGAGGATGATGACGAATCAACGGTCAATGCCGATGATTTTATCAGTGAGATGAAGAAAAGCCTGCCGGCTGACTTCTCGCCTAAAGGCGACTTGTTTGTGTTTGTCGATGAGTGTCACCGTACTCAGTCAGGCCTGTTGCACGAAGCCATGAAGAGCATTCTGCCAAATGCACTGTTTATCGGTTTTACTGGTACGCCGCTGATGAAGCAGGACAAGAAAAAGTCAGTGGAGGTGTTTGGGACTTACATTCACACCTACAAGTTTGACGAAGCGGTGTCAGATGGCGTGGTGTTAGATTTGCGCTATGAAGCGCGTGACATCGACCAGCGTGTGAAATCACAGAAGAAGGTCGACGAATGGTTTGAGGCCAAAACCGAAAAGCTGTCGCGCTTAGGCAAGCTGCAAATCAAGCAAAAATGGGGCTCGATGCAAAAGCTGCTATCGAGCCGCGCGCGGCTTGATCAGATAGTTGGTGATATCTTAATTGATTTCGAAACTAAATCTCGGCTCAAAGACGGCCGTGGTAACGCTATGCTGGTTTGCGCTAGTGTCTATCAGGCGTGCAAAGTGTATGAAATGTTTGCAGATTCAGGTTTCGCAGGTAAATGTGCAATAGTGACCAGCTATCAACCGAATGCCTCGGAAATTAAAGGGGAAGAGGCGGGAGAAGGGGCAACAGAGAAGCTTCAAAAGTACCAGATTTACCGCAAAATGTTGGCCGAGTTTTTTGAGCAGCCGGAAGACGAAGCTGCAAAACGGGTGGAAGAATTCGAGCAAATCGTTAAAAAACGCTTTATCGACGAGCCTGGCCAAATGCGCTTATTGATCGTAGTCGACAAGCTGCTTACAGGCTTTGATGCACCTTCCGCAACATACTTGTACATCGACAAAAAGATGGCTGACCATAACTTGTTCCAGGCCATTTGCCGGGTCAACCGATTGGATGGTGATGACAAAGACTACGGCTATATCATCGATTACAAAGACTTGTTCAAATGCCTGGAGAAAACAGTCAACGACTACACCAGCGAAGCCTTTGAAGGCTACGACAAAGAAGATGTCGCTGGCCTTTTGAAAGACCGCTTGAAAATGGCCAAAGATGATTTGGACAATGCGCTGGAAGCTGTCAAAACCTTGTGCGAACCAGTAAAAGCGCCGAAACACCAAATCGATTACCAGCATTATTTCTGCTGCCAACCAGGTGCAATAGAAGAAGAACTCAGCGAAAAAGAAGCGCTGCGTTTAACGCTGTATCAAAGCGTATCGAAGCTTATCCGCTGTTTTACCAATATCGCCAGTGAAATGCAGCAAGCGGGTTACAGCAAAGGCGAAGCCGAAGTCATTCGCCAAGAGGTTGAGCATTACAGCAAAGTGCGCGATGAGATCAAAATCGCCAGCGGCGATGTGGTCGATATGAAGCTATTTGAGCCCGCAATGCGCAAAATGCTGGATTTATATATTGATGCGGATCCGCATGAAACCCTGATGGATTTTGAAGAGTTGGGATTGATTGAGCTGATTGTGCAAAAAGGCACTGAGGCTTTAGATGGCTTGCCAAAGGATATGAAAAAGAGTCCGGAAGCGATGGCAGAAGCAATCGAGAACAACGTCCGTAAAACCATTGTGGATGAGAACCCGGTCAACCCGAAGTATTACGAACAGATGTCGGTGTTGCTGGATGAGCTGATTAAGCAACGACGGCAGCAGGCGATTTCTTACCAAGAGTATTTAGAAAAAGTGCGTGAACTGGCGAAGAAGGTGAAATATCCAGCCAGTAACACCAGCAAAGCTTACCCAGATAGCATGGATACCATGGCCAAACGGGCGCTTTACGATAACTTCGGTAGTGACGAAGTGCTGGTGACTAAAATTGACTCTGCCGTTCGGTACACCAAAAAAGCCGATTGGCTGGGTGACCGTTTTAAAGAAAAAGAGATCGCACGCGCCATTCGCCAGGAAACCGCCGAATACAGCGTGGATGTTCAGGCTGTGATGGAGTTGGTGAAAGCGCAGAAAGAGTACCATTGATGGCCGAAGTGACCATTGGCAATTTGACCCTCGATTTGCAGCGCAAACCGATTAAAAACCTGCATATCTCGGTGCTCCCACCAGACGGCAAAGTCCGTGTGTCCGCGCCGTTGCAACTGAGTGACACCGCCATTCGCATGGCAGTAGTGAAACGGTTAGCCTGGATACGCCAGCAGCAAGCTGACTTCGCCGCTCAGCCACGCCAATCTGAACGCGAAATGTGTTCCGGCGAAACCCATTACCTCTGGGGCCGCGGCTATCGATTGGATGTTGCAATTGGCATGGAAACGAGTGTCAAACTCAAAGGCGGCAAAATAGCTCTCGCTGCCCGGCAGGACATCACGCCCGAAAAACGCCAAGCCATGCTGCAAGACTGGTATCGCACAATCCTAAAAAAGCGCGTCGAGCCCCTTATGCAGCAGTGGCAACAACGGATCGGCGTCGCCCCCACATTTGTCGGCATTAAGCGTATGAAAACCAAATGGGGCAGCTGCAACCCAAACACCGGCCGTATCTGGCTTAATTTGGAACTCGTGAAAAAACCACCGGAATGCTTAGAGTTCATCATCGTGCATGAACTCATCCATCTGCTGGAACGGCATCATAACGACAGGTTTAAGGCACTGATGCATCAACACTTACCCAAATGGCCAGAGCATCGGCGAACGCTAAACCGTTCGCCGCTGGCTTTTGATAAGTGGGGGTATTAAGGAGCCCTCGACACCACTTTATCCAGCTCATAAGCAAGCTTTGCGATGATTACCTCGGTGCTTTCTTTGCTGGTCAAGATTGACGAGACTTTGGTGTTTTTTTGTTTCAATGCCTCAATGATCAGTTTGGCATTGCTACTGCAGATCAATTCATTTTTAGCTGATTTAACTTCAGGTTTTGATGGCTGAGCATGATTTTGAAGCTTGCTTAGTAGTGCAGTGACATCCCTCCCAGACCGCAACTCAATACCATTAGCTAATGCGTAGTTTGAAAGTTCATTAAACTTTGGTTGGTGGAAATTTTGCAGATCCATACTTTTTGCGTGATTTGCAATTGTCTCAAAAGTTTCGATGTCACAACATGCTAATGCTTTGCATATCTCAATCGTCTTTTTCTGTAATGCATTTGCTCGGCTATACCTTAATTTGTCAGCTTTTGTCGGGGCGGTTGAATAGCCCAAAAAATACCAGCAATCGGACGTAGTAAGGGGATCATTTCCTCGCAGAATTAATATTCTCAATATCTGCAGACTGAGATATAGACTCGGCCCTCGCCCGGATTGATGTGCATCAGAATCATAGAAATCTAGAAAGTCTTTCGGTAAAGGTGTCAGCATAATCGTCCATGAATTAGTAAAATTATTCAGATTCAGTGATTGGGCCCTGATAGCTTATTTCGGTTACAAACCAGAGATGATCGCCAGTTGGTGTTCTCACCAAAACCTCAGAGTCTACTTCCTTTTTTACTAGCGCTCTGGCCATGGGGGAATCAATAGAAATGTAATCGTTTCGGCCATAGATTTCATCCGGCCCAACAATGCGAAATTTACGGACTTCACCGGCTTCATTTTCTATTTCGACCCAGGCTCCGAAAAATACCTTGCCGTCTTGAACCGGGGAGTACTCAACGACTCTGAGGACCTCTAGACGCTTACGGAGGAAACGAATCCGGGAATCGATCTGCCGAAGTAACCTCTTGTTTTCCTTGTAGTCTGCATTCTCCGATCTATCGCCTAAACTTGCTGCCCAAGTTACTTTTTGTGTGATTTCAGGACGATATTCCCGCCATAAGTAGTTTAATTCTTTAGTTAACTTATCGAACCCTTCGCGGGTAATTAAATCAGTTCTCAATGCAAAGTCCTGAGCGATTCATAGATGTAGCAAGGCCTTGTTTAAAGCATCAACGGTAGCCACTGGAAAATACGTTTTTTGAGTGTCAACCCGAACTATACTGCCGTTAGGCCCGTGTTCCAACCGTTCAATTCTGCGGAATTCGTCGGATAGCAGATATTCAAGTGCTTCGCGTTCCAAATCTGTCAGCCGGGCATTGGTCGAAGTTGTGCCAACATGGTCATGGATCTCAATATGTTGATCTATGGGTACAACAGCCTGAACTAGTCGTTCCGCCTCTTTTTTTTGTGCATATAAAATATTGACCTGAAGCTTGAGGACTGGATCTGTGATTGCGTCAATCCAGGCCAAAGTTTTCGAGCTAACGTTTTTAGTAGATTGTTTATTTGTTGAATTGGCCACTGCTGCAAATGCCGCAATCAGTGTTTTAAAATGCTCTCCGGTTTTGTTCCGAATACTTTGAGCTGCCGGCACGCCCCGGCCTTTCCCGAGTCGTGCAATGGTGCTGAAACTAAAGTCATTCAGACCGCGTTCTTGTTGTTCTTTGCAAACCTGATAAACAGCTTTAAGAGTTACGATTGTGCGTTCGGATGCATTTGCGCATAACTGTTCCAAAACCTGCTCGGGTGAGACTGCTGTCATTTGATTGCCCCTATTCCAATGGGTTTGGCGCGCGAAAGAACTTTTTTGATATCGTTAGCTGTCAAGTGCACGTCACTATCTAAATCTCTTAAAGTCAGATCACCATCAATCAGACGGTCGATAGTTTCCCAGCTTTGGATGCGGCTATACATCAGCTGAGTAAGTTGATTGCCTATAATGGTCTGTTCCCTTTCATCCAACAGCAATAGTTGAGGTTTTATTCCATTATGCATCATGAGTTTATCAAGGGCTTGGCTACGCTTCGCTAACGCTAGTTCGTTGCTGCAGCTGTGGAACAGCTCCGCGTTTTCACAAACCTCTGATAGCAAACGAAATTGGGTACTTTCTTCCAGGCCTATATCGAAATCCAGTTCATCTGGAACAACGAGCATCAATTTGTTTGACTCAGTAGGTTTGAGATTTTTGGTAATGACTCGGCTGTTTTGAATGTGTCGATACAGAAAGTTGAGATCTGCGAACAACATATCCATCTTTTTCGCTCTGGTCTCTATTTCCGAATTGAGTTTTCTGCGTTTTGCCTGCAGTACTTCCTTTTCAGCAGCTGACTTTGAAGTGACTTTACCGGTTTTGAGTTGTTCATATTGTTGATGAGAAATAATTTCGATTCTGTTAGAAACATCCGTTAATTCTTGCTGCAATTCACTATGCCGCAAAGATTGCGATGTCAATGCGAGGGTAATTTCATTGTAAAGGGCTACTTGACCTATCAAAAATGCAGGGCCGGTAATAAAAAATCTGCAACGCGGACAGTTTTGTTCCCCGATATAGCCAGCAGGTACAGGGTTGTATAGATTTGAACCAACAACAACTATGTCTCCGCCACTACTGCAGCTATTACCACCGACGGGACAAATTCCGAAGTCCTTCCATAAGTAGGCACTTGAAGGATGTTTGTTACTAAGGGAGTTTAGGAATTCCGGATTGTTTGCCGTTAGTTGAGTCCTGAACTCTTCGATGCCTTTCTCATCGAGAAAGCGCTGAGCTTTTTCCCGGGCGTTTTTAAATGCCTGCTTTTCACCAAGTTCAACTTTTTGCCTGACCAATCCGCTTTTCACATAATACAAAGTCATGACTATTGAGGCATGTCCTACCAGCTTTACGATGACTTCAATAGGTAAGCCAAATTCGAACGCGTAGGCGTTAATCAGACTGACTCTCATTGAGTGCGGTGTAAAACTTGAGCTGAAATGTTTTAAGGTGAATGATTGCTCCTCATCAAGTTGTTTACCAATTTCTTTGAAGCTGCAATCTTTGTATGTTGCAAAAGTTGCTTCGTCCTTCACTGAGAAAAACAACGTCGCGGCCAGACGGTCTGCAAGTCTACCTTGGAAAGTACCTGGTTCGGCATCGTACATATCCCTGAACAGAAAACAGTTGACACCTTTATACTGACGTTGAATCTCATTCAGCTTTGTACGTTTACATTCAAGCCAAGGGGTTGGTTTCTTAATGGGGTTATACTTTTGTTGCCACTTACGCAGTTTGATTAACCAGTAAGCCAGTTCTATTGGCATGTAAGGGATGTCGTAACCTTCGCCAAATAGTTGTGTTTTGTTTGATGTGTAGTGAACGCCGAAATCGCCGTTCTCGGTTTTGTAAATCATCCCTTGTCTTTTAGTCAGCCCAGCCATTTTCGATGAATTTTTCAGCCAAAGTAGATTTCCATCCTTGAAGTCAGGTATTTCTTCATCCATTTCACCGGAGTCACAGTAAACAATTTGCATACCACGTGCGGGGAGCTGCATTAATGCATAGGTGTAAGTCCAGAATATCGGATTCCATAAATAGACCTTACCTTGCTCGGTTTTAATAATGCAGTCTGGATCGCTGTAATCTAATTGAGTTGGATCTGTAATTTGGATCCAATCTGCAGAAAACCTGTGCAGGTGAGATAAATCGCCATATGAGATACTTTTTAAAGCGCTATCAGCTGGAAAAATCCAGTCCCTACCAGTTTTGACAAATTGATAGGGCAGAGAGGGTTTTGAAGTTTCGTTGACTGTTGGAACATGTTGCTCATTATCAAAATTTATATGTTTAAACGGATTAGCAGCATTCCTTAAGCGAAGTATTTCGCCTGTATGCTCGTCTTCAATGGTCAGTTCTGTCTGAATAATCCAATCTAAAAATTCATTAATTGAATAAAGTTGTCGTTTTTTCTTGTTAACAGGTAACTGGTTTAGTAAGTCCAGTAATGGCCTAACGTTTACCTTAGTGCGGGTCAGAAAATCAAATGGTGAGTTATCGAGCCCTTCTGCCTGAATATAGTCCCGAACAAATTGGCAAAGCTCTTGCTGTTTGTTTCCTCCGCCACGAGCTTGTTTTAAGAACTCAGTTATATATACAGCCCATGGTTCCCACTCTCCATCAAGATATTTTGGTTGATAAGGCCGAGGTTTGCCGAAGAAATCATAGGTATTTGTCCAGCCAGATTTTTCGTATGTTTCAAATGGTGATGCCGGTATTCTTGGGTCAGCTGATTCAGCCCGGAATTTCTTATAATCGTTTAAGTTTTGGCACCCAGCCTTTCTAACCATAGCAACAAGTTCGTGATATTCGTAAGGTATAGGTATATCCAGCAACTCGTACCAATTGACCCAACCTTCAAATCGTTCTGGATGTGAGGGTAGTATTTTGTAATTTTTTCTTGATTCCCGGTATTCCCATGAATCTTTAATTTGAAGAACTTTAGTAGCTTGTTTGAGCTCTCTGAGCGTGCTTATTTTTTGGGGTAAACAGAAATCACTCCAGGACTTCCATTCTGCTGCATAAAATACGTCTGGTGAACTTGGTAGCCTGGCGTTTTCTTTATAACGTCGGCCGTATTCAGTGTAAGACGTGATGCCGAGCGCGATGGCCGCACGGCTTGCTTCGGCTAAGGTTCGATAGAGCGGCACTTTGGGATTATCCAAGAAATGAGGCCAGCCCTGCCATTCTGTTTTATAGACGCAGTAGGGGGTTGCGGGCAGTCTTGCATCTTCTTTGAAACGTTTACTGTATTCAGTCCGGGTAGTGATGCCGAGCGCGATGGCCGCTTGGCTTGCTTCGGCTAAGGTTCGATAGAGCGGCACTTTGGGATTACCCAAGAAATGAGGCCAGCCCTGCCATTCTGCTTTATAGACGCTGTTGGGGTTTGTGGGCAGCTTTGCATCTTCTTTGTGCCTTCTTATGTATTCAATCTTAGTAGTGATGCCGAGCGCGATGGCCGCTCGGCTTGCTTCGGCTAAGGTCCGATAAATCGACACTTTGGGATTACCCAAGAAATGAGGCCAGTTCTGCCATTCTGCTTTATAGACGGCGTACGGGGTTGAGGGCAGTCTTGCATCTTCTTTGTAATGTTTATTGTATTCAGTCGAGGTAGTGATGCCGAGCGCGATGGCCGCATGGCTTGCTTCGGCTAAGGTTCGATAGATCGGCTGTTTGGGATTATCCAAGAAATGAGGCCAACCCTGCCATTCTGCTTTATAGACGTTATGGGGGGTTGCCGGCAGTCTTGCATCTTCTTTGTAACGTTTGTTGTATTCAGTCGAGGTAGTGATGCCGAGTGCGATGGCCGTTCGACTTGCTTCAGCTAAAGTCTGATAGAGCGGCTGTTTGTGAGTATCCAAGAAATGAGGCCAGCCCTGCCATTCTGCTTTATAGACGCTATGGGGGTTTGCCGGCAGTCTTGCATCTTCTTTGTAACGTTTGTTGTATTCAGTCGAGGTAGTGATGCCGAGTGTGATAGCCGCTTGGCCAGCGTCTACTGATGTAGGATAAAGCCATACATTTTGTCTCAAAGTTCGATACCCCTCATTTTTTGTCTAACTTCTGAATCTGTCGGTTTTATATAAACCAAGCAGCTTTCCAGGCTTTTCTGGTGCATGGCTTTTTGGATTTCGAATTGGGAGAAACCAGCCTCAGCTAGCCGATAGCCATAAGAATGACGATGCCCATGAGGGGAGAAACCATCATGTTTGGCAACTGTCAGACCGATACGCGCCAGAGCACACTGATATTTTTTAAGAAAATTTTTCTTTGTTTCAGGCTTACCGGTCTGATTGCATATAAGGTATGGATGATTACCTGATGGGCGGTTGCTGAGGTAAAGCTGAAGATACTGTGTAAATAGCTGCGATGAGCTTTCAGGAAAAAACAGAACGGTAAAAGAATAGTCTTTGTTAGTGAGTAACGGGTTTTTCCAACCTGAGTAGAGTGTGTGAGTTCTGTGATATGCGTTCTTGGGTTCCATCCTATATTTGCTGATCAAGTATTGTCTACGATTACCAAACATGGGCTCAGGACTTGCTCCTGCGCTGGGGTGGAATACCTTCACCGTTGATGCCAGGGTTAAACGGTCTATCGAAACATCATGAGTAAATATGTGAAAGCACTCAGATAAGCGAAGCCCCCCGAAGTGCATCAGCAACAAAATCAATATGCTGCCGTAGTCACAAAAGCCGTCCCTGCGTTGAAATCCATATTTTATTAATTTCCCAAACGCCTCATCTGGAAATCGGAACACAGATTCGATCTGAATGAGTGGTTGTGCAAGTTTGTGAACAGACCTTACCGATCTCATCTGCTCTTTATCTGGTTGATGAAGATAATTAAAGAAGCAGTTTGCAGAGCGACGGTAATACGCACACCACAGCATCTTTTCTTCAGCGGCAGTAGCTTTTCGCCAAGGATTTAACTTTGGTAAGTCTAGACCATTAACCTCATCCAGATAATCGCAATAGGCATTGATATGGCCTAATAAGGTATTGGCATCATCTATGCGACGGGGCAACCAATATAGTGATGAGGGATCTGAACCATCAGCGGCGATTGTTCCAAAACAAAGACAGTTAACAAAAGAGCGAAGTAATTCTGTGGCTGAGAGCATAGGGCTTTGATGTGCTTGTATGTATTGAAGTAACAGTTCTACCGCGAATGTATTCCGTTCGTGCCAGGATGGTGATTTATGACGGTTGCGCTCTAAAAAACGAAGGTGTGATAACAAAAGGCCTGAGTGAGTGAATAGAGCGTGCACGATTAGAGGTTTACTGCAGTCATTCGCACGATAGCTCACCCTGCGCTTAAGCACATATTCCATCTGCAGAAAGACCATTAAGTAATAGTTATAGGTATATAGTTGATGGATCTAATAAATGCAATTCTCAGCGAGAATTTAATGAAAATCGTAAAATTCGCGTGGGAACAACAGTAATTAGTATGTGATTTATAGTGGTACTAATACCAGTTCAACAAGAGATTATTACGGCAAATAGACAGCCGAATCAGATACTTAAGAAAACGTCTTGAGGATTTGCAAATCGTCGATTATTCACCGCAACAAGCCGGCAAAGTGTTTTTTGGCGCCTGGGTCGAAGTGGAAGACGAAGATGGCAATAGCCTGAAATTTCGCATTGTTGGTCCGGATGAAATTTATGGCCGCACCGATTACATCTCGATTGATGCGCCGATGGCGCGGGCTTTGTTAAAAAAACAAGTCGACGACAGTGCCGTGGTTACAACGCCGGCAGGCAGCAAAGAGTGGTGGATCACCGAAATTTATTATCCGCAGCAGTCTTAATTGCCTGAATCATTCAGCCGGCTATCAGTTAAAAACTGTCAGTTTATCTCATCTTGTTAACAATATGAGGTTGCTATGCCAAAAGTCGCTTTCTTAGTATTGCTGTTGTGGGCCGGTCATGCACAGGCGGATGATGAGGCCTATCAGCAGTGCATCCTGCAGTATCAAAGTCAGGTTGAAATACCGGAAGCTGCAGCATTGGTGCGCAATGCCTGTAACCATATTCATCGGGAATTGGTGGTATTACCGCGAAAAAAAGCTTACTGGCAGTGTGTCCTTGATTACATTTCGCCGGTAAAAACCCGTGAAGTAATGGCAGATTTATTACAAGTCTGTCGGGAGCAACATGATTTCAGAAAATAAATATGTTTAAAAACATATAGATAAAATTATTTTTGGAATTTCATTTTCTGTCATCTACGTGTAACAAAAATATGCTGGCGATCCGGTGAGGGGCTTCGCTATATTCAAAGCGAAACGAACGCCTTAGAGTTCCAAACTCACCTGCGGAGACAGCAACATGATGAACAAAACTGTATTTACTGTCGTAGCCGTTGCAGCTGTGTTGCTGAGCGGCTGTGCTACCGTCAAACCAAACTATGCCTTTGTAGTGGATCAGGACCAGGTCGCCAAAGCGGATAACCTGAAACGCCAACAACGCCAGGTTGCCCATGTGGTCTGGATTAATCCACCGGTGCGTAAAGTAGCATTAGCGGAGCAGCCAAAGCCCTGAGGCCTTAATCACAAAACGGAAAGAATTTGTAACACCTGTACCCGCAATGTCTCGTCAACATTGCGGGTTTTTCGTTTATAGTGGGAAAAATTCTGTGACAAGGATCCATCATGCAAACTCAGGAAACCACCAAAATTCTGGTAGTTGATGACGATATGCGCTTACGCGCTTTACTGGAACGTTATCTGGTCGAGCAGGGGTATATAGTGCGTACCGCCGCCAATTTTGAGCAAATGAACCGGCTGATGGAGCGGGAAAATTTTCATTTACTGGTGTTGGACCTGATGTTGCCGGGGGAAGATGGCTTATCGATTTGCCGCCGCCTGCGCCAGCAGGAAAATGAGATCCCAATCATTATGCTGACTGCCAAAGGCGATGAAGTCGACCGTATCATTGGCCTCGAGATGGGTGCAGACGATTATCTGCCAAAACCTTTTAATCCGCGTGAATTGCTGGCGCGGATCCGCGCTGTATTGCGGCGGAAATCAAAAGAATTACCGGGCGCGCCGACGCAGGAAGAAACCTTAGTCAAATTCGGGCCTTTTGTGTTTAACCTGGCGACCCGTGAAATGCACAAAGGCGAGCAGCTGATGCCGCTGACCAGTGGCGAATTTGCTGTGTTAAAAGTGCTGGTCAGTCATGCCCGTGAGCCTCTGTCCCGCGACAAACTGATGAATATGGCGCGTGGCCGCGATTACTCGGCGATGGAGCGCAGTATTGACGTGCAGGTGTCGCGGTTACGCCGCATGATTGAAGACGACCCAACCAATCCGCGTTATATCCAGACCGTCTGGGGCCTGGGTTATGTTTTTGTGCCGGACGGTGTTGCCAGCTGATGCGGATTTTACCCCGCAGTGCCTTCGGCAAAACGGTGTTTCTGATTGGTTTGTTATTGCTGATCAATCAGTTAGTATCGTATTTTCTGGTGGCCGTATATGTCATTCAGCCAACGCTGCAGCAGACAAATCATCTGATCGCAAAACAGATCAAAGTGGTGTTTATCGATATTGGTGGTGAACACGGCTTGTTATCTGAGGAGCTGACACAAAAGTTTCAGCAAGCGACCGGCATCGATGTGTTGACCGAGGCGCAAGCGTTGCGTCAGGGCCTGAACAACGCGATTTATTATCAGTATTTTTCCGATGAGATGTCGCGTGAATTAGGTGGTCCGGCTGAAGTGCGTATTGAGCAGGACCAACAATTCTCGTTCTGGGTGCGACCGCCGCAGGCACCGCAATATTGGATTAAAGTGCCGCTAACCGGCCTCAATGAAACCGACTTCTCACCGTTGCAAATCTATATCCTGCTGATTGGCTTTTTAAGTGTGGCCGGTGGCTGGTGGTTTGCACGGCAGTTAAACCGGCCGCTGCAGCAGTTGCAGCAAGCGGCTATCCGCGTTGGTCGCGGTGACATTCCGGATCCTTTGCCGGAAGAAGGATCGACCGAAATCATCGCGGTGACCCGCGCTTTTAACCATATGGCCAATGGTATTCGCCAGCTGGAAAAAGACCGTAGTCTGCTGATGGCCGGCGTGTCGCATGATTTGCGCACACCGCTGACGCGCATTCGTCTGGCCAGTGAAATGGTCAGTGAGCAGGACAGCTGGATCCGCGACGGCATCGTCAGTGATATTGATGATATGAATGCCATTATCGACCAGTTTATTGACTACATCCGTCATCACAAAGAAGAGACGCTGGCCGAGGAAAACCTGAATCAGCTGGTGCAGGAACAAGTCGAAGCCGACCGGCTGCAACAGCGGCAAATCAGCGCTGAATTGCTGGACGGTTTGCCACTGGTACCGATCCGGCGTATCGCCATCAAGCGGGTGCTGAGCAATCTGATTGAAAATGCGCTGAAATATTCAGAAGGTGCTGTTGAAGTGCGCACCGGTTATGAAAAAAACCGTCAGCGCGTGTATTTGCAGGTGCGGGACCACGGCCCCGGCATTCCGGAAGATCAGATGACACGGATGTTTGAGCCTTTTACCCAGGGCGATACTGCCCGCGGCAGCGCTGGCTCAGGGCTTGGTCTTGCGATTATCAAAAAGATTGTGGATATGCATCATGGTGAGATCCGCCTGCACAATCACGCCTTTGGCGGTTTGGTGGCGACGGTTTATCTGCCCGTTCGCAAAGTGAAGCCAACAGCCTGACTTCTGATACAGAAGACACAGAAACAACAAAGGCCGCAGTTGCGGCCTTTATTATGTCAGCTATAACGCACTCAGGCTTTTGGGCCTGCGCTGCGGATGGCTTCTGATACATCGTACTTTTTGAAGTTATTGGCAAATTCCGCAGCCAGTTTAGCGGCGTATTGGTCATACTGCGCTTTGTCTGCCCAGGTTTCCCGTGGATTCAGCAGTTTGCTGTCAACGCCTGGGATTGCTACTGGCACATTCAGATTCAGCTGCGGCAGGTGGACAGTTTCGACGTTCGCCAGCTCGCCAGACACGATAGCATCGATAATGGCGCGTGTGGTCGGGATGTCAAAACGCTGACCAACACCATGTGGACCGCCGGTCCAGCCGGTATTGACCAGATACACTTTCGAGTTGAATTCACGCACGCGTTTGATCAGCAGTTCCGCATAAACACCGGCCGGACGCGGGAAGAATGGTGCGCCAAAGCAGGTTGAGAAGGTGGATTCAATGGCTGAAGTTGAGCCAATTTCGGTCGAGCCTACTTTCGCGGTGTAACCAGACAGGAAGTGGTAAGCAGCAGCTTCTTCAGACAGTACTGATACTGGTGGTAATACACCAGACACGTCACAGGTCAGGAATACCACAGCGCGTGGTTCACCGGCGCGGTTGGCTTCTACACGTTTTTCCACGTGAGCCAGCGGGTAAGCGGCGCGGCTGTTTTGCGTCAGGCTGGCGTCTTTGTAATCCGGCGTGCGGCTGTCATCAAGCACGACGTTTTCCAGAATGGTACCAAAACGGATCGCATCCCAAATGACCGGCTCGTTTTTCTTCGACAGGTCGATACACTTGGCATAACAACCACCTTCGATATTAAACACACTGCCTGGTGCCCAGCCGTGCTCGTCGTCACCGATCAGGAAGCGTTTTGGATCGGCAGATAAAGTGGTTTTACCGGTACCAGACAGACCGAAGAATAGCGTGACATCACCAGCTTCGCCGACGTTGGCTGAACAGTGCATTGGCAGCACGCCTTTGGCCGGTAACAGGAAGTTTTGTACTGAGAACATCGCTTTTTTCATTTCACCGGCATAACGCATGCCGGCTAACAGCACTTTGCGCTCGGCAAAGTTAATCATGACTGTGCCGTCTGAGTTGGTGCCGTCACGGGTTGGGTCACAGGCAAAACCTGGCACGTTCAGAATTTGCCAGGCTGGTTTGCCGGCCGCATTCCAGCTGGCTGGCGTGATAAACAGGTTTTTCGCGAAGATATGTTGCCAGGCGGTTTCGGTGCGAACGACCACTGGCAGGTAATGTTCCGGATCTGCGCCGACTTCCAGATGAGACGTGAAGTGCTCACGGTCGTTCAGATAATGTTCTACTTTGCTCCACAGCGCGTTGAAGACGTCTGCCGAGACCGGCTGATTGACGTTGCCCCACTGAATGTCGTTTTCAGTGCTGGCTTCACGGACGATAAAACGGTCTTTCGGCGAGCGGCCTGTTCTGTGACCGGTGCGCACGACGAGGGCGCCGTTGTCTGCCAGGACACCTTCGTTGCGGCGGATGGCATGTTCAACCAGATCTGCCACAGATAAATCATTGTGGCTGTTTGTTTGCGTGGTCATTCTCAACAGACTCCTTCGGGTACAGAGCAGGGATTAGAGTTCCTGATCATTGTACCGTAAGTCGACAGGTCGGGCGACAAAAAAATATGCGAAACACAGATCGGATCTGTAGTAATACTGCGATAAAACTGCAAATTCTGCATAAAAATGCAGATAAAAAGCGCAAGTGCAGGCATCAATTCTGATTTTTCTGCGTAATTATTACCAGAATCATTTCAGATTTTTGCGAAAAAACGATGTTTCTAAAGCCGGCAAACAGGTCGATTGACTGCATTACATCGAAAATATGTGATTTTTTGGCATCTTTATGTTAACTGTTTCGGCCAATAACAATAAGTAGTAACAACCAGTTCCTCTGGAGGGAAACATGCAACAACTCGTGAAATCAGCGCTGGCGACAGCGGTAGGTCTGGCGATCAGCGGTAGTGCGGCCGCAGCGACGCTTGATCAGTATCGGATGAACTCGCCATTAGTCACTGACTATATTCCGCAACAACAAGATGCTGTCGCGCTGACCGAAGGTTTCGAAGCCGCCACCCCATCTGGCTTTTATGTCGTGTTAAAGCAAGCCGCTTTATCCGAATTACGTGCAGCCAAAGCCGATGACGCCGCTTTAAACAGCCGGACAGCCGATATCGATAGTCTGCAGCAGGAAGTCACTCAGCAATTGCTGACATTAGACCGGGACGCCGAAGTCCTGCTGAGTACGCGTAACCTGGCTTCAGGTCTGGTGGTAAAAGCGTCAGATGCAGCCTTGGAAAGCCTGCGTCAGTCGGCCGCAGTCGAAGCAATTTATCCGTTGTATGACAGCAAACCTATGCTGGCGCAAAGTGTTGAATATATGAATGCCAAAGGCCTGATTACGTCGGGCACTGCTACCGGCAAAGGTATTCGGGTGGCAGTATTAGATAGCGGTGTCGATTACACTCACAAAGCTATTGGCGGTGTTGGTACAGTAGCCGCTTACACTGCGGTCGATCAAAAAGCTGCACCAGCCTGGCCACAAGGCAAAGTCCTGGGCGGTTATGACTTTATCAACAACGACCCGAACCCGATTGACCCTACCAGCGGTGGTCACGGTACTCAGGTAGCGTCATCGGTCTTAGCGACAGCGCCTGATGCTAATTTATATGCTTACACCGTTTGTACCGGTACTTGTCCGGCTGCTGCGCAAATTGGTGCTTTAGAAGCTGCAATGGACCCGAATGGCGACGGCGACATGTCAGACCGTGTTAACGTGGTCAATATGTCGCTGGGTGGTCAGTTTGGTTCAGCAACTGCAGTGTCCGGTACCCAATTCCTCATCCAAAAAGCAGCGGAACTTGGCGTTAATATGGTGATTTCAGCCGGTAACGACGGCCCGAATCCATTCCGCGTCGGCGGCCCCAGCACCACGCCAAACGCCCTGTCTGTCGGCGCTATGACGCACCCGAGCGGAACCAGCCCGGTATTTGAAAGTAACACCATCGATGGTAAAAAAATCACCATGTTGGGTTCAGGCTTCAACCCAACCAGCGCCTTCGCTTTTGATCAAGCCTCTGCGCCGCTGGTGTATGTCAAAGAAAACGCCTTAGGCTGTAATGCCTTTGCGGCTGATTCGCTGAAAGATAAAGCGGTATTAATTGACCGCGGGACCTGTAACTTCACAGCAAAAGTGCTGAACGCACAAAATGCCGGTGCGAAGTTTGTCATTCTGGTCAATAACGCAGCGGGTGCAGGTGCCTTCTCGGGTGGTGGTGCAGATCCTGCCGTAAAAATTCCGTCTGTGGGCATTTCGCTGGAAGATGGTGCTGCGATTAAAGCTGCGCTGGAAAAAGGCGCTGTAAACTACAGTATCAAGTCGATTGCAATTAACACTGCAGGTGGTATCGCCACTTTCACCTCGCGTGGCCCGGCGATGCAGGGCTTGCTGAAGCCGGAAATTACCGCGCCTGGTACTAACATTCTGATGGCGGCTGTGGGTTCAGGCGATAAATTTGCGCTGAACTCAGGGACTTCGTTCTCTGGTCCATTGACTGCGGGCGCCGTGGCACAATTACGTCAGGTGCTGCCAAACCGTACCGCGCAGGAAGTCAAAGCGACCATCATGAACGCGGCGAATCCTGAGGTATACAACCTGCCAAAAGCGCATCCGCAAGCCGTTCTGGCGCCAATCTCTGCTATCGGTGCCGGTTTAGTTGATGTAGAAAAAGCGGCCAAACTGCCGGTTGCCGCCTGGGTTGAAGACACAGCCTTTAACACCAAACAAGCGGCGTTGTCTTTTGGTCTGCAAAGCATGACGCAGAAAACCACGCTGAAGAAAACGGTAACACTGAAAAACTTCAGTACCGCAGCTAAAACTTATAACCTGCGGATCAAAGACCGTTTTGCTGAAGATACTGCAACCGGCGCCTTAGCCTGGACTATTCCGGCTTCTGTCACTGTTCAACCGGGCCAGACTACGACCTTTGATGTCAGTGTCACCGTAGATCCAACCAAGCTGCCAGCTTTTGGCCTGCAAAACACCACACCAACGCTGCAAAAAGATGCCGCGCTGACCAAAGTGGAATACGACGGCGCACTGGTATTTGATGACCCGTCAGTCAGTGGTGATTATGACCTGCATCTGGTGTATCACCTGATCCCACAAGCACAGGCGCAACTGGCAGTCAGCAGCAAGTTTGTGGACGGCAAACCACAAATCGTCGTGAAAAACACTGGTGCTGTTGCGGCTGACTTGTATTCAACCCAACTAGTGGCGACTGATGCCAAAGAAGCCGTCACGCATGATATCCGTTCAGTCGCGCTGGATGTGATTTCAGTACCAACCACCACTTGTTCGTCAGGTTATTTATTAGCACCTACCATCACGTTGGATAAAGGCTTGAATCATTTACTGCAGGCGAACCTGGGTTTTGATTTAGACGTTAATAACGATGGCAAATACGACTTCTCAATGTACAGCCTGTTATTAACCCGTCTGGGCGATTCCTATGCCGGTGTACCGGGTCTGATGGGTACCTTCGCAGTGCCTTATGGTACTTTGAGCGGTTTTGTTTACAACATGTTCCATGCCACAGGCCAGCGTAATGTGACCTTGTCAGCGTGTTTTGAGCGGATTGGTCTGGTTGCCGGCGATATTGGTAAGAGTGTTTCGCTACGCGCCTTTGCCATCAACAACGGTTTCTCATTGGGCCTCGGTGCAGGCGTCGTGGCCGATGACCAGGTGACTGCACAAGCTGTCATTGCTCCAGCTGCGGATGTTACTTTCTCTGCTGGTGGCAAAGATCTGACGAAACTGGAACCGGGCAGCGAAGCTGTGGTGAACGTGCCAAAAGAAGTGACAGGTAAAGGCTTTGTATTGCTGTCTGATGTCGGTGATGCGATGTTCTCTGCCGACCTGACGCCGGTAGAAAAAGCCCCGGTTGTTCCTGCAGGCCAAGCGTTCAGTGTCAAGGAAAACTCAGCCAATGCAACAGTGATTGGCCAGTTAGTGGCTGAAGCGGATTTTAGCAACAGTCTGACTGAATTCTTCCTGGCTGGCAGTACTTCTGCCTCCATTGGTGTGGAAAAAGATGGCCGTGTTGTGGTGAAAGGCCCGCTGGACTTTGACAAAGGCGTCACTTCAGCCACGCTGGAAGTGGTGGCCATGAACACAGCTGGCTTAAGTTCAGCGCCGGCCAAAGTGGCAGTCAGCATCACAAACGTCGCCGATGAAAAACCAGTGGTGACCTTAGGCAGTCTGGCAACTGACTTACGCGAAGGTACAGCCGCCGGTACTGTGGTTGGCAAGGTCTCTGCTGAGATCCGTGAAGCGGGTGCTACGCTGAAAACGGTCACTGTCAGCCCGGATCTGTTTGCTTATGCGAACGGTAATATCGTGTTAGCCCGCACTGTGGGTAAAGGCGATACCGGGGCGCAAAGCCTCAGTGTGACTGCGACAGACAGTTCAGGTATGTCGTCGGACGCTGCTAGTGGCTCAGTGCAAATCGCGAAGAAATCAAGCGGCAGCTTCGGTTTCATCGGTTTACTGCTGTTACCGCTGGCATTGTTACGCCGTCGTAAAGCCTGATAAATCAGTATGAGATAAAAAGCCTGCAGCGTGCTGCAGGCTTTTTTTTGCGTTTAATATGCTTGATGACTGACAAAGCAAAAAAAACGCCGGTCGATTGACCGGCGTTTGCTATTCAGCGATTAACACTTAACCACGACGGTTCCGGCGCAGCCAGAACAGTGGTAATAACAGCAGAGAGAGCAGACCTGCGCCACCACCGCTGCTCTTCTTCTCTGGCGCTACGACCGGTGCCGGCACGTCAGTGATGTTCAGCGTTACTGTAGCAGGAGCCGAAGACAGTTTGCCGTCGCTGGCGACTACACTGAAAGTTGCCACTGTGTTGGCAGTGACAGCCGGAGTAGTCACACTGACTGATGCGGTACTGCCTGTGACAGTCATCGCCGGGCCAGAGGTCTGAGTCCAGGTGTATGTCAGGGCATCGCCATCTACATCTGCACCCGTTGCCGCCAATGTCGCGCTGGAACTTTCGTTCGCGGTGACAGTGGCGCCTGTTACTGTCGGTGCGTCGTTCACCGCTGTGACTGTAACTTCGACAGTAGTAGGCACCAGTTTCAGGCCTTTAGCGTCTTCCGCGGTGTAAGTGAAAGTATCTTTACCGTTGAAGTTGGCTTTTGGCGTATACATCACTTTGCCCTCAACCACTTCGGCTGTACCGTTGGCTGGCTGGGTCGCAATCGCAACTTTAGACAGTGCACCGCTGGCGCCCGCTGCAGCTTTGTTGATGGCTTTGGTTGATTTGCCGTCACTGGTGACTTCAACGTTGATGATTTTCACAAATGAGGTTTTTTCATTGGCTAAGACATCAATGGCAGCTGACTTAGTGTCTTCAGCCGTTGTTGCGGTATCTTTGGTACCCAGTTCCAGTGCGCCGGTCAGATCCAGTGCATATTTCAGGTCGACAGTACCTGACGGTGTGAAACTGACCCCGGCACCAGAATTTGAACCTGGGGCAGTGCCCGTTGCGGTTGCTCCGTCAGCGAAGTAGATAGAGTTACCCAGTGTGCGACTGGCATCCTGCACACCGACAGTCAGTGCTGACGGGGTTGCGCCTAAGTTCATGTAATTAAACATGATGTCTTCAGGGCCATTGATAGCCATCCAGGTCTGGAAGGTATAAGTTTTACCTGGTTCGTCATACACCTCTACGCCGTTCCATTCGACGATTATATAGTCTGTATCACCGCCGGAGACGAGGCCTACATGCATGGTACCTGCACCTGAGGAACCGCCAGCCAGGTCAAGGTCAGTCCAGAACGGCGCAAGAATATTGGCTGCTGCGACAGTGCTTGGCAGTTTGGCATTCACTGCAGCTGCTGCCGGTGCAGTGGCGCTGTTGCTAAGCTGCACGAAACCGTTGGTAGATACATGCAAACGCCCATAAGCGACGCCACCATAGTTGATAGTGATACCGCTGCCGCCCAGGTTGTAGCTGATGACGTTGTCGTCACATTCACCTGAACAGGTTGCTGCAGCAACAGAACCTTTGAGGACTGTTGAACTTGGGCTGTCTGTTGCCGCGACCGACAGTTTTGGCTGTTGGACTAAACCAGTCCATGCTACCCGACCGTTATTGGCATTGCCGTCTAACAGGAATTCAGTCGCGTTTTTCAAGACTGCCGATTCAGAACCCGCGACCAGTTTAGTGCCTGCCGGAGCTGTAGCTAAAATAGTCACTTGCTTGTCATAGAGTTTATTGCCAAATGACGCGGTAACCTGAGTTGGTTCGCCTGATTTCATCACAGTGCTGCTGGCGGTAGCCAGAGTGGTCGCATCGGCCGTATTGGCAACCCGAACCGCTACCGGCATGGTTGCTGTCGGAGCCGTCGCATCAGACGAAGTCCACAGCACGTTACCAAATACCCAGCTACCGTAGGTCGCCATAGTTCCATCGACAGACAACACAAAATCAGCTTTATCACCGGCAGTGCCGTATGGTTTCAGCGTGATGGAGGTCTTGTCGAGTTTACCGGTTGTCGCACCATCGTTGAATTGTACTGTGCCTGTCCAAGTCACTTCTTTATCCGTCATATTGCGGATAGAGCGGGTGAAGTTACAGTTGATCACACAAGGGTTTTGCGCAAAAGAAGGCTTGTCGAACGTCGCTGCGGCTTTCACTGCCCGACTTAAATCCAGCCGGCCGGCACCGATGTCAAATGGCGTGGTTGCTGTGACTGAGTCTTCTTTTTTCAGACCATTTACGGCGGTCGATGTCAGTGCAGTTTTGATCTCAACCGCAGTCCATTTCGGGAATTTCTGCTGCATGATGGCTGCAGCACCGGCCACATGTGGTGCGGCCATGGACGTCCCGCTCATCAGCTGGAAGCCACGTTTATCTTCGAATTGATCCGGCGAGGTTGCCGACAGAATATCGCTTCCCGGCGCGCCCATATCCGGTTTCAGGATATTGTTGTCGCCATCCGGCCCCCGTGAAGAGAAATCGCTCATGTTGTCAGCAAACTGGGCTGAAACCACCCGGCTGGCAAAGCGGCTGATGGTGGCTGTAGAGTTTGGCGCGGATTCCAGCGCTTTGGCTAGTTTCGCACCGTCGGCTTTACTGATCATCAGCGATGGAATTGTGGTATTCGGGTTAGACATTGACGTCGGCTGACCGTCGTTGTTCTGCACCATAATCACGCCTTTAGCACCGGCCGCCATGGCATTATTAATTTTGTCGGTGAAAGCACAGGTGCCCCGGGAGATCAGGGCAAAGCTGTCTTTAAATGTGTCTGCCGGGAAGGCGGTACAGGCAAGTGCGTTGGTTGGCGCTGCTTTAGCCGCATCCACCACTTTTGCCACCGGATCTGCGGTTAAACCGCTGATGGTCGCACCAAATTGTGAGCCGGCAATACCCAACATAGCGGCTTCAGAACCAAACTTGACTGTGTTGCCAAAGAAACGGCCTGTGGTGGTACTGGCGATAGTAATACCGCTTTCGATACAGCCCGGGCAGCCGACAGTTTGTGCTGCAGGACCGCTGTTACCGGCAGAGGTCACCACTACCACACCAGCATCTTCCGCGGCTTTAAAGGCTGCCTGATACGGGCTGGTCGATGGGTTGGCACCAGCGCTGCCGCCCCAGGAGTTATTGATAACGTCGGCGCCATCTTTCACAGCCCAGTCCAGCGCTTCTAATAACATCACATTCGAGCCGCTACCGGTGACAGATCCATCGGCGCGGAACACCTGAAACAGAGCTTTATATGCCATCAGATAAGCACCCGGCGCAACACCGGACACTGTCACTTCGGTAAAACCATCTTCATTTGGTTTGCCATCTGCGGTTGGCACAATATTGGTTGAACCGTTGAATTTAATTTTCGCCGGTACGCCGACTGCTGTACCTGCAGTGTGTGTACCGTGGCCACCGTTACCGAGCGGGCTCATGTATTCTTGTGGCACTGTGGCAAAAGTTGGCGTGCTGAAACGGGCAACAATCAGTTTGTTGTTACAGAACGTCGGTTCAACAGTGGCGCAGTAGTCGTTATTGGGTTTGCTGGCAGGTGCTGCAAAACCGGTATCTTTAAACAACGGACTTTCCGGGCGGATACCGCCATCGATGACCGCAACTTTGACGCCTTTACCGGCGTTCATGTCGCCGCCCAGCTGTTCCCACACAGCTTTGGCTTTAATCAGGTCGAGTGATGTATCCATCTGCTCGTAATACATTTCTTCGCGAAACACCGCTTTGACGCCGGCTACGTTCTGCAGTTGCTCGTAAATGTCGTCAGTAGAAGTGACAACCACCGCGTTGATAACAGTATCAAAATGGCGGTCAATCTCTGCGTTCGGTAATGCTTGTTTTAGGGCTGCGGCAAAAGCGCTGCGCTCCTGCGCCAGTGCACTGCCTTGTTTTTGTGTGGCTGCAGCGCTTAGATCCAGTTTATTGCCCGGGCCCGATTGTTCTGTGACTGCAGCGGTAGTGGCTAAAGGCTCACCTTGCAGCTGGACGATGAAATATTGCGGGAAATCTTGCTTTAATGCTTTGCTTTTTAACGAAGTATCAAATTGCAATTCGCCGGATATTTCCGGTGAGAACGCCTGAGTGATTTCAACATTGGCGGACACCGGCGCGGCCAGTGCGGCGGCGATGGATATCGCCAGCAGTGATGGGGTAGAGGCTTTGACCAACATGTTGCATTTTCCTGAATTGATTATTTTTTTTCCAGCTGGCGATTTCGGGAAGCGCCATTGGCTGAGGGACAATACGACAAAGACCTGCAGTTCTCACAGCATCAGAGGCAGTTCAGGCGGTGTCGCCTGAACCAATATAGACGAATATCAGCAATGTTGAATGCGAGCGGGCAAAAGCTAAAGCGGCAGAATGGTCAGAAAAAGCAGCACGTCATTATAACGTGCTGCGGTATATCAGAATTTTTGTTTCAGTTGTTGTAAGTCTGCCGCGTCAAAATGATAAATGGTATTACAGTACTCACAACTGATATCCAGTTTACCTTCGGCAATATATTCGTCGATGACGTCAGCGCCGAGGCTGACTATCGCCGAAGCGGATTTGTCGCGGGAGCAACCACAGACAAATTGCACCGGCTGAGATGGGAACAGTTCGACAATTTCCTGATGGAACAGCCGGTACAGGCTTTCTTCCGGCGGCAATGTCAGTAATTCTTCCCGGGTCAGCGTGTCAGCCAGTACCTCAATATGCGCAAAATCCTCGCGGGATTTTTCCTGGTCGACTGGTAACACCTGCAGTAACAAACCAGCGGCCTGGCTGTGTTGTTCGCCGATCTCGGTGTACAGATACAGCCGCGTTGGCAATTGTTCGGACTGATTAAAATATGCTTCCAAGGTGGCGGTCAGGCTGTCGCTGACCAGTGGAATAATGCCCTGATAACGCTCGCCCTGATTTGGTGTAATAGTAACCAGCATATAGCCCTGACCAATCAGTTCGGCGAAGCTTTCGCCCTGAATTTCGCTTTGTAGCCGCGCCACACCGCGAAATTGCTGCTGATCGTTGCCATTGACGGCAACAAACCTTACCGGACCGTCGCCTTGAAGCTGCACGGCAATCTGGCCTTCGAACTTCAGTGTTGCTGTTAACAGGCTGGTCGCCGCGACCAGCTCGGCCAGTAACTGTTTCACCGGTTGTGGGTATTGATGACCTGCCAGCATGGCATCGAGGCTGGCACCGACTTTGACCACTTCGCCGCGCACATCGCGTTCGCGGAATAAAAAACGTAGCAGCTGATCAGACTGGCTCATGGCTTCCTCAGTTTTGTGCTTTTAATAACAATAATTGCCGGCGCATTTTTTTGTCCGGCTTAGTTTCCGGATGCGGAGCAAACAACAGATTCAGTTTGCGCAGTTCAGCGCGTTCGGCGCGCAGTTGCTGGCTTTCGGTAGTTTCTTCATAAAGCTGCTGTGCCAGCGGGGCAGCCTGGCGTTGTTCGCACAGACCACGGACTATCACGGTTTTTTCGTCAGTACCCTGCGTCAGGCGGATAGTGGCGCCGATTTCCACCGTTTTGCTGGCTTTACAACGCTGGCCATTATACTGAACTTTTCCGCCGTCTATCATGTCTTTAGCCAGACTGCGGGTTTTATAGAAACGGCAGGCCCCACACCTATATGTCGCGAATTATGTATCCATTTGACAGTCTGTAAAGATAAAAGTGCAGTAATGATTGGCATTTATCGGACCATCCACCGTGAAAAGTGAATACGTTTTTGGGGATACATTTTTTTCTCGCGGTGTTCAGTAAAAATTCTAGTGTTAAGGATACAAAATTCATGATTTCAGGTTTTAGACTGGGCATGATTTTTCAGCGGATTTGATCCGAAAAAGCCGGTCAGATCTGCAACCGCAGGTGGTTATGTTTGCTGTGATTTAAGCAACAGCAATTGTCGCCGCATTTTCTTATCAGGTTTGGTCTCCGGATGTGGAGCGTAAAGTTTATTCAGTTTGCGGAGTTCGGCCCGCTCCAAACGTAAAGTCTGGCTTTCGCTGGTTTCCTCGTACAACGCCTGAGCGAGAGGGGCAGCAAGCCGTTTGTCTGATAAGCCTTTTACAATGATTGTTTTTTCATCATCACCCTGTGTGAGCCTAATGGTCGCGCCAACTTCAACCATTTTGCTCGCTTTGCAGCGCTGCCCATTATATTGGACTTTGCCGCTCTCAATCATGCTTTTTGCTAGAGTCCGGGTTTTATAGAATCTCGCTGCCCACACCCAACTGTCTAGGCGAACAGAATCAACACTATCTTTGCTCATAAGTCCTCAAACAACCGATCTTAGTGTCTGCCACCAAAGGGCTAACTTGATTATACATGATGACGAATTTAAGAGTGGTTTTGACTTAGAGGCCTGTCAGTAACGAGATTCGCTTATTTATTATGCGTTATCTAAAGTAACCATATACATGGTTTCCATTTAAGAATAAAATCCACGCGTAGGTTCTGTAAATAATGAGCTTCTGCAATGGGCTTGCCGGTTTTATGGTCTTTTGCAGCTGGACAGGTGTTCTAAGCCGGACGAACACTGGTAGTGGCAGTGCAGTATGCACTGGTTTCCGAACCAATTTGCTAAGGTAACGCTTCGCCTACCACCTACATATCATTTACCAAAAACGCCCGTTAGCTCGTATAAGCGTTCCGATGGCTTATCGCTTCTTGCATCCTTTCCAATGACCCCAAATATTGAGATCTTCACTGACATTCTAATGCATTTCTGAATGTCACTACCACACAAGTGGGTTTTACCATCTACTGAATAGCGGCTTCGTGCCAATTGCGGACAAATGAGCTATCCGCTGCCGAATCACTGCTTTTTACTGAAAACAGACATTACTCGAAATTGATGACTCTCGACTCCCGAATGTTTCGAGACCGATATGCAGCGTAATGATGTTAGTCACAGTTATACAGTCAGTTTGACTTACACCATCTCGAAATTTTCCAGGGCTTGAATTGCCAGAACTACTAAGGTTGATATGCAGAGCCGTAATCAAAAACAACAATCCATAAAAATTCCAGACTGCTCTTACATGGCCGAATTTATGTGAAGCCCTCCGTAACACCTCGCGCATCCTTGGAGCTGCGAATTGTTTTAAACTATTGACCTTCATTTTTCTGTGCACAACCCATCTGCAGCCTTGCTGTTCTGATTGGATTTTGTTGATACTTTTTGTTGCGGATCATATGGCACAGCAGCGTCGCTGGTCATTCGGCGCGACCAGTATGGAATTCCATCGGAAGATCGTAACTTCAAAACACCATGTTCAGTATTGATCTCAGTGGCGATCATCGCTGGAGCATTAAGATATTGAATCATCGAGCCAGTGGCACTGACTTGCATACCATAAGCCAGCGTTATCGGCTGATCCTCGACATAAAATTTCGGTCCCAGATGCACTATTAACTCCGTTGCAGCGGTGCGTAATTTTATGTGTAAGCCATTACACATCCGATTGTTCAGACTAAAAGGTTCGACGGCTAGTATCTTGCCATGGACAGTTTGTATCGTTTTGGGATTAAACATACGCTGGTATTGCCCACGCATCCCCCATTCATCGGTGTTCATTTCGTCTGTTTGTGCTTGTGCAGGCGTCATTATCAGCGCCATTAGTAGCAACCATTTTCTCATAGCCACCTCACGTGTTGTCTATTCTAGTGTTACTACCGTACCGGACTCTGTCTGTGGGATAGCCCACATAACCGGGTAATTCTGCTTTGCAGGTATATAACTACTATTCATTTTGATTTGGTTGCAGACAGCTTCGCCCTTGTTTGGAATAGCGTCATGAAGGTGTTACCGAAGCCACTGGGAAATTACAAAAATTGAAAGTTATTCAATATCTTTGCTGCCATATTCTCGTCATTGTTCGGAAAAAATAGAATCACTCAGCTGAGAGTGTTACCAGGTGGTCAGAGATGACATCGATCGTTTAATGCTGACTCTTTTTGCGCGTTTTTAAATATTGCTATGTGCCTTAGTGGTGCCTTGTGTGGGATAGCGCACCGACGCTGCTACTCATTGTCTCTAAACTCCTTGAATCCCGCGCTGACATGTCGATTAGCGCCAGCATGACAAGGGGCGGTTGTGGACAAACTCAACATCTTGTTTCTTGCTGGCAGCCCCAATGAAGACTGTTGCAGTAGGTATTTATTTTCACAAATCGCCACCAGTTATCAGGACAAAATCAATGTGACTGCATGCGCGCCGTTGCAGTTGCCGATTTTTACCAATAACAGAGACTATCAGAAGTGCCCACAATCCGAATTGCTGGAACACCTAATCACCAAAGCTGACGCGGTGGTGATTGCCAGTCCGTCCCATAATGACACCATCAGCTGTTATCTGAAAAACATCATTGACCATACATCGATGCCACGCGGTAGCAATTTTTGGTATCAGAAGCCGGTCGGTGTCATTGCATTTGCGGAGTATATGCACAATTCGGCGCATTCAAGAGACGACCTGATCCATCTGCTGCAATACATAGGGGCTGATGTTTGTACCGAACCTGCCGTCAACTTTTGCCGTTCCCGCAACATTCTGGGTAGTGATGGTGAGATTTTGGAGATACTCGACCAAATTCTGGTCAGCGACCTGATGGATAACGTGCTACAAAAAGCCGCCGCACATAAGGCTACCCGGTACTGTAAACCCGAACATGAGATCTCCCTTTGGAATAGTTGGTACTGATCATGCCCCTACTTGATGCCAAGCTCACATTTATCGGCGCTTGTCAGCAAGTCACGGGGTCGTGCCATCTTTTAGAGTTTGCCGGACTCCGTATTTTGCTCGATTGCGGCATGCCACAGGGTGGCGATCAGTTGCGGAACCTCGCAGATTTTAAATTTTGTTTTAATCCGGGCAGTATCGATGTCGTGATTTTAAGTCATGTTCATATTGATCACAGCGGTTTGTTGCCGTTACTGGTCAGGCAGGGATTTGATGGAGTCATTTATTGTTCCGCGCAAACGGCAGAGCTACTGCCAGTGCTGTTAAAAGACTCGATTGGCTTATATTTGGCGGATTTAGAACGCGATAACCGACACAGACCAAGTGCTAAAGCTATTCTGCCTGTCATGGACTTAACCGATGTCGAACGCACCAGTTTATATGTGCAAGCCTTAACCTACGACAGCACTATTGTCCTGACCGAAGGCTTGAGCTTTAGTTTACAAGATGCCGGACACATTTTAGGCTCAGCTATTATCCGACTGGAGCTACAACGCCAGGGACAACGCTCTGTACTGGTATTTTCCGGCGATCTGGGTAATCCGCAAAGTGTAATGATGAATCAGGCTGTGCTTCCCATCGATGCTGATATCATTGTCATGGAGGGTACTTATGGCGACCGGGACCATAAAACCGCTGCGGATACTATCGCTGAGTTTAGTCAGATCCTGGCGGATGCAGCCAAAGGTGGCGGCAATGTGTACATCCCGGCTTTTGCCCTTGGTCGCTCCCAGGAAGTGATTTATTTCTTGGCTATGTTGTATTTTCAAGGTTTATTGCCACAACGCATGATTTTTCTCGATAGCCCAATGGCTATCGAAGTGGTGTCGATTTATTCGCATTTTTTTGCCACCCTGAACCAGCGGGATTTAGCAAAAGTCAGTAAAGTTGTCTCGGCTGATTTTGAGAGACTGCTGCCAATTTTAAGGCTGACCCGCACCGCAGAACAGTCGATAGCAATCAACCGTATTGCCGACGGCGCAGTCGTGATCGCTGGCAGCGGTATGTGTAACGGCGGGAGAATTTTGCATCATTTTCGCCACTGTTTGGCTAACGACCATCATCATGTGGTGTTTGTCGGTTTTCAGGCACAAGGGACATTGGGGCGGCGACTTATCGATGGGCAAAACCCGGTGCGAATTCACGGCGATGAGATTCACGTAAAAGCACAGTTGCACACACTTGGCGGATTCTCAGCCCATGCCGGACAAACAGACTTAGTGCGCTGGGCACACGCTGCGAAGCCTGGCTGTCGTTATTTCCTCGTCCACGGTGAGATGCAAGCATTGGAAGTGTTACAAGCCAAATTACAACACCATGGAAAAGCTGTGGCTATTCCATATCCGCAGGAGGTGTTGCATTGGTAAAGTGCCTTGTTGGGTACATGTGTGCAATAACGCACGAAGTGAGCCCGTTTGTTTTGGCGTGATTGTTTGATTGCATCACCGCTTGAGCGCCTTTTAACACACACCTTATGAGAAACCATTCAGCTCTTCCTGACCGCCGATGCGAGGCAAAATCGGCTCTGGACTCGCTCGTCTATAGTCTCAGATTGTTTAGCAATCCATCACCACGGCGACGAATTGGCTATGCTCACTGCTTATGTCATCGCTTCCCAGCATGACGCCAATATGTGCGGGCTAGCCCGAGACTACCAACCATTTTCAACTCAGCAGTTTTGCAAACCTTCATGATCGACCATCGTGGCTCTATGTGGATTAACGTACAGAGTTACACAAACCAAGAGGGTAAAACAGTATTGCACCTTGGATAGAAACCTATACTGCGGCGCTGTTTGCTGCCAACGGCCTTATCTGACTGATTGCTCACTTCTGGGGGGAACCACCCCAGAGCCTATCCAACTTCGAAAGGAACTAATTATGTTAAAAACTGATGCCCAAATTCAACGCGAAGTTCAGGAAGAGCTGCGCTTAGCCCCAATGGTGGACGCTACTCACATTGGTGTCGAAGTACGTCAAGGAGTGGTCACTCTCACCGGCCATGTCGATAGTTATGGCGAAAAATGGCATGCCGAACAAGCTGCCCAGCGAGTCAGCAGCGTCAAAGCACTTGCGGTCGAAATGCAAGTGATGTTCCGCGGCTCGCCAACGGTGATTGACAGTGAAATTGCCCACGCCGTGAAAAACGTATTGGATTGGAATGTCTTTATCCCCAACAACGCGGTGAAAGTAATGGTAGAAAATGGCTGGGTTACCCTCAGCGGCAAAGTACCAGCCGATTATCAGCGGCGAATTGCCGAAGCATCTATCCGCTACTTAACAGGCGTGAGAGGCGTCAGTAACCAACTCGTGTTAAAGCCGGTAGTAACAGGTTCCGTTCTGAAAACCGATATCGAAGCCGTCTTGCAGCGGCGAGCCGCTAAAGAGGCCAAAGGGATTGGCATTAATATCCATGAACACGAGGTCACATTAACCGGCACTGTAAATAGTTTGGCCGAACGCGATGTTGTCTCGCATGCAGTTTGGGACTCACCCGGAGTTTGGCTGGTTCGCAACAATATTGAAGTGCATGCATAGGGTCTGGATACATTGAGTTTACTGCTGGTGACAATGTCATGGATTAATATACCTGATAGATCCCCGTTTTTGTCACCGGCATTTTTCTTGCTTCATCAACCTCCCTGCAACTAATTTTCGTTGCGGCTTAAGGCGCACAATTAAGCCATCCCGCTGCGAACGGGTTGATTTTGCCCCTCCATCGCAGCTGCGTGAAGGTTAGGTGACGACTTGGTTTCGCAAGGGTGCCGGACATGTAACGCAGCTAACTTGGGGCTAGTTGATGTTAGATAACGCACGGAATTCCAGCTAGTGGGTCGCTACGTTAGAGATTCAAGTCGCAACATCAGTGTTGGTGTGATCAAACACCATCTCGTCAAAAGGGGGCACTATGAGTAATTTTTTCGACCGTAAACCTGTAATGCATTGCCACGGTAACTGGTTAACGCGTAATCAACTGCAAACGGAAAATAGTTGGTTGCGTCAAGAGCTCCACAAGGCACAACAAAAAAATACCGCCGACAAAAAGGCTTTTGAACTGCTCTTCGAACAAAGCCAAGTGGATTGCCTCACCCAAACGCCAACACGTTTATTGTTACAGGACCGGGCACTACAAGCCTTTAAACAGGCCAAACGCCAGCACAGTAGTGTGATCCTGATGTTTTTGGACATAGACCATTTTAAACGGATAAATGACCACTACGGCCATGACGTGGGTGATATTGTTTTAGTCGAACTTACACAACGCTTACGGGCGTTATTACGCAGTACCGACACTGTTTGCCGATACGGTGGTGACGAGTTTGTATTGCTGCTGCCGCTTTGCAATAACAATCGTGATGTCACCAGCATTGCGGGCAAACTGTTAAACGCCGTTAACCAACCGATGCAACTGCCAGATTGCACCTTGCAGTTGGACATTAGCATCGGCATCGCGATTTATCCGGTGCATGGCAGTAGCCTTGCCGAGTTGGTACAACAGGCAGATATTGCCATGTACCAGGCCAAACACCAAGGCGGCCAGCGTTTTCGCATCGCCGCCCTAAAACCAACGCGGCCCGGTGTCCCCGAACTGGTCAGCAAATAACATCAGTCCTTTGAACCTATATGAAGTTAAACAATACCCCGCATGTTTTCCGCGGCCATAAAGGACATGCTTCCTGCACAGCACTGACAATAGCTGTCGGGATGCATTGCAGCTCAAAGTTGACTGTTCACATAACTTCCTGTGCGCCACCGCACTGAATACAGGCAAGGAAGGCGTTAAAGTTCAGGCTTATGCCAACAGCAATACTGCAGCTGGCAACGACCGGAGCGTCCTATGCAAAATACGACAGAAACACCTCAAGCCAATTCCACTGCTGATGGCAAGCCTCAGGGGCTGAATAATGTGATCGATCAGGCCACAGCTGCAGCACATCCGGTCATTGATCAGTTTAGTGCCAAAGCTCATGACACCGTTAACCGGCTGGCAAGCGCAGCAAGCCATGGCGCGGACAATTTTGAAGTGCGTTCCGAGCAACTCAGCGCCACCGGGGTGCGGCTCAGCAAAGCGCTACGTGATCAAGTGCACCGTCGCCCGGTGACTGTGATCGGCGCTGCCATAGCCACCGGATTTATCATCAGCTGGTTGCTGAAATCCCGTGTCAGTTGAGGATATTTCGGCGCAACTGCGCGAGTATCTGCAGTTATTATGCAGCCAATGGCAGCAACAGTTTCAATTGCTGGCACTGGAGACACAAAGGGCCGCCGAAAGTCTGGTGGCCATCTGGCTGTTGTCGCTATTCGCTGCCTTGTTACTGCTAAGTAGCTGGGTGTTGTTGTTGCTGTTGCTCTGGTCAGGAGCACAGGTGCTGGGGCTCTATCCCTGGCAAGGCCTGTTGCTGTTAATTGGCTTACAGTGTGTGGCCTTGTGGCTTTGTTTGCTGCGGATCCGCTTTTACAGTCAGTATTTACGCTTCCCGGCAACACAACTCAGCTGGGCTCAGGCCGAAATCGGTCAGGAGACAACGGCATGTCCGAGCACGCAAACTTAACCCGGCAGATTGATCTTCGTCTGGTTGCACTACAGCGCACTAACTTACGCCGACAGCAGTTGCGGTCGGCGTTCTTGCTGCGACTGGAAGCACCGCTATTGCTGCTGGGCGGCTTTTGTATTGGCCTGGTGTTACAGACTTCGACAAGCAACATAGCTGGTAAAAATTCAACTTCTGCTCCGAAGACGCTGTGGCGAACTCCGCTGTCAATGTGCCTGTGGACACTCTGGCATTGGCGGGCAGTTTTTGCGCCTGCAGTGCCCATACGGCAGACCGCTGACAACAGCTGAGCAAAAAAAACCGGATGTAGGCCCCATCCGGATTTTTGCTGCTTCACAGCATAGTGTCAGCTCAGATTACTGCCATAAAAACTATGCAGTGATTTTTCCCATTCAACATCTTTCATATTCGGCCAATGACCTTTGTCAAAACCCGGCGCATTTTTCAGCCGCTCCGGCGACAAGTCCATAACAAAACATTTTTGCAACGGGTCCAGGGTCAGCATTTTCCACGGCACGGCAAATAGCTTCTCACTCAGACCAAAATAAGTACTGAACGACAACACGGCATAACCAACCCGTCCGGTATCCACTTCCAGCATGATTTCTTTGATATCACCCAGAGTTTGTCCTGAACGGTTCACAACCGAATTGCCAATCAGCGTTTCTGCGCCCATCAGATGCGGCCCTGGCCCATTGGCAACCAGCGACGGCGCAAACTGCGGATTCTTGTAAATGCCATAAATATCGCGTTCGTGATAATTCATTTTGTAGACCTCAGTGTTGACCGCAAAAGCGGTCTGTGACCAAAACCAGGAACCAGTGAACCGGTACCTGACATGCAATGCCCCTTGCGGAGCAGAGCGCTGATCATGCGCCCACAGCCGGGGTATCTCTGTTCGGCGCGACACTTTCAAAGACTGACGCCAGCACTCAGCCAATCTGTTTATGGGTGCGTCAGCGCACCGAACATAGGCTGGCGTCAGCGCAAGATCCTGCTATCAACCGGCAATAACATCTGGTTTGCAGGAGCATCACCATGTCCATCACCACTATCGTCATTATCATCCTGCTCCTGTTGTTTTTAGGCGCTTTACCCGCCTGGCCACATAGCAGGAGCTGGGGGTATCGCCCGGGCGGAGCCCTCGGCATTGTTTTGCTTGTGCTGATAGTGCTGTTGCTGACCGGGCGTGCCGGCTGATGTGACCAATTGTTATTCCGGGATTTTTCCCTGTTTTAACCAGGAGTGTTAACCATGAAAACCATCAAAGTTCTGAGTATTTTTCTGTTGGCTTTAAGTCTGGCCGGCGTGGCTGGTTGCAGTTCTGCCAGCAACAAAGAAGGCACCGGAGAATATATTGACGACAGTGTTATCACCACCAAAGTCAAAGCCGCCATTTTTGCGGACAAGTCACTAAGCGTGGCCGAAATCAATGTAGAAACCTTTAAAGGCGTGGTGCAACTCAGTGGATTTGTGAATTCGCAGCAAGACATCAATACAGCTATGCGGTTGACCCGTGCTGTTGGTGGCGTGACCACTGTGGAAAATGGCATGCGGGTGAAATAAAAGCGCTGCGCCTGAGTGTCCGGCTGTGAGCGCAGCTTGCCCCGCAGCTATTGAAAATGGCGTTTTTTTAGTTATGTCGTTAAGGGAATTATATGCCTACCGTGCTCACTCATAGCCAAAAACCTGCAGTGCAGAATCGACTACTGCACCATCTGCCGGAAGCAGAACAAAGCCAGTTGTTGCAGCAGGCGGAACTGGTGCAGCTCGAGTTTGCAGAGCGGTTGTGCCAACTCGATGACGATTATCAGCATTTGTATTTTCCGCTAACAGCTTTTATTTCTCTCATCGCGAAATTACCCGGACATCCACCCTTGGAAATGGGCCTGATTGGCTTTGAAGGGGTGCTTGGAGCAACCATCTTGTTGCATACCCGCCGGGTTCCGTCAGAAGCCATAGTGCAAGGTAGTGGTATGGCATGGAGGATCCCTGTTGCGGTCATTGAAAGCGCGCAGCAGCCCAGTCTGCAACCTTTATTGCAGGCCTATCTGTTTCGGTTACTACGGCAATTATCACAAAATGCGATCTGTGCCCATTTTCATCAGGTTGAAGCGCGTCTGGCCCGTTGGCTATTGATGAGTCATGACCGGGTCCAAGCCGATGAACTCTATCTGACACATCAGTTTCTGGCAGACATGCTGGGGGTACGACGCAGCAGCATTACTGTCGCAGCCGGCGATTTACAAAGTTACGGCATCATTTTGTATAACCGCGGCCGCTTGCATATTCTCGACCGGCAATCCCTGCTGGCACGGAGTTGCAGTTGCTACCAGCCGTTACAGGGTTAATCACCGTTGTAAGTTCTGCATTTAAACCAGTCTTATGTGCGCCAGCGCACATAGTGCACGAATTATCACCATATACTGGTGTTGTATTCATTTGGATACGCCTCCAGGCAAGGACGGACCGGCTATGACGACAGAACCATCAGCAACGCAGGCTGCGCCAGATCTGAAGCTAGCCGCTAAACACCCGCCGATAGCGAACCGTTTGCTTTGTGAATTACCCGATGAGGTCAAACTGCGCCTGTTCCCCCATCTCGAACTTATTGAGCTGAATTTAGGCCAGGTGATTAGCGAAGCCGGTTCCAAACAAAGGTATGTGTATTTCCCGACGGATTCGATTATTTCTTTGTTATATGTAATGGAAAACGGCGCTTCTGCTGAAATCGCCGTTGTTGGTAATGATGGCATGGTCGGAGTAGCGCTTTTTATGGGCGGCGAAAGCACCACCAGCAGAGCTGTCGTGCAAAGCGCCGGGTTTGCCTACCGGTTATTCGGTCAACGCCTGAAAGACGAATTTAACCGGCATGGTGCGTTATTGCATTTATTGCTGCGTTACAGCCAGGTACTACTGACTCAGATGGCCCAGACTGCAGTTTGCAATCGTCATCACAGCATTGAACAACAACTCTGCCGCTGGCTCTTATTGTCGATAGATCGTTTACCAAATGACCATGTACTGATGACCCAGGAGCTGATTGCTAATATGCTGGGCGTACGGCGTGAAGGTGTGACTGACGCGGCAGGCAAGTTGCAGCGCTTAGGGATTATCAATTACAGCCGCGGTCATATCGAAGTCATTGACCGGGCCCTTCTGGAAAAAACCAGTTGCGAGTGTTATGGCGTCGTCCGGCACGAATCCGAGCGATTGATGCCCAGAAACCATTGCTGCAAAGCAAAGTAATCTGCCGGTGTGTGCACAACAGCACGCCAACTGCCGTGCTGTTGTGCCATCATTCTATTCCACTATCAATTGAAACAACACGCGCATATTGGCTTTCGCCGCCACAGAGCGCAGTTCAGCGGGTTTATCCTCAATTTGCGCCGGCGATGCTTCACCGTAGCCAATAGTGGTCAGCCGGCTCGGAGCTAACCCACCTTCACCGGTCAGATATTGCTTCACAGCTTTGGCCCGGCGTTCGCTCAGTTGCTGGTTATAGGTATCTGTGCCACTGGCAGAGGTATAGCCTGCAATTTGCACCTTGGTTTGTGGCTGATTTTTTAAGGTTTTCACATGGCGTGCCAGTATTGTTTTGGCAGCAGGAGTCAGCGCTGACCGGTTAAACTCAAAATGGACATCTGCCAATTCAAGTAACACCGGGGCAGAACTGCTTTGCACCATAGCGGCTTCAGGTGGATCAGCAAAAGGCTGTGGTGCCGCTTCAGGTTCCTGTGCCGCTGTCGGCGCAGTATATGGGCCAGGTTGGCCATATTGATAGACCATCCCCAACGACAGCAATTTCATATCACCCTGGTCGCCCCAGATATCATCCAGCCGGTAACGCTCGAGCTCGGCCCGCATTGCCCAGCCCGGCGACAGTTGATATTCCATGCCTGCACCAAATTTATGCTTCAGATAATGTTTACTGCGGGTGTAAGCATCCAGATTGATTGGCCGCTGGTAATCCAGTCGTGCATCGGTGTCGTTATAGGTCAGCCCAATCCGGGCAGTCAATGCCAAAGCATTGCTCATGAACATCCGTGCCACCAGATCCAGATTGGCCCCTTGATCACGCAGGTGACCAAATAACAGATAGGTTGTACCGTCCGGCGCAGCAGCGGTGCGTGCATTAAAATCAACTTCACCGAGACGAAAATAACCGCCTTCCAGCGCCAGATAGTCATTCAGTGCAGTGCCGGCATACAGCTTATAACCGGTGTCATTGGTATTCCGGCTCAAAGATGCCAGCGGCAAGCCCTGCGCTTGCATATTTTGCTCTAACGCAGACGTATCGATGCTAAGGCGTGACTCGCCGAGACTGGCGCCAACGTACCAATCTGGCGTTGACATCCGGTAACTGTCGGCCAGCACAGTTCCCGGCAGGACAAAGACGCAGGAACTGCAAAGCCACATCGGCCAGTTGCACTGAGGAACGACATGGCGTAAGCGAAAGATATTGGCAGTCATTACTGGCTGCCCCGCATCTAACGGCGGGGTAAATAGCCGGGTATTCATAGACATACAATTCTCCAACATAAACTTCAGCGCCTTACGGGGGCGCAGATCTTAAATTTTCAGCTCAGTGTCAGGCCCGGGACTGGAACAGATCGACCAACAACAGAATCACGGCGAACACCAGTAATGCATGGATCAAGCTGCCCACTGCTATGGGCGATAACAACCCGAGCAACCAAAGCATCAGCAGTACTAAAGCAGCAGTTCTTAACATCACTACACTCCTTCGGCGCGGGCGCCGGTTATCGGTTCAACCTCAGTCACTGCTGTAAAAACCATCAACCTTGCGTTGCCAGGCCGGATCAGCGCAGGCAGGCCATAAAGACCGGTCAAAACCAGGCTGGTTTTTTAAATCATGGTGTTCAGCCTCAATCGAAAAACGACAGCGGTCTGCATCAAGCACCAAAGCATGCCAGGGCACAGCAAACAAACGTGGTGGAGCAACAAATGAATGTGGATAGGCTAATACTGCATAACTGATCCGGCCGGTTTTCAGGTCAATCACGATACTGTGCAGTGTGCCTAATACTTCGCCATGATGGTTTTTTAAAGACTGCCCCATCAGTTTTTTACAGCCGAGCAATAAAGTGTCAGAGCCACTTTGACAAACCGGAAAATCGTCGCTGAGTATTTTTTGCTGGTCCATGTGTTGCTCCTGTGCTGTGCATTTCAATTCAGCGGCTTCTACCATGAGCGTTTTGTGCAGCCTGATCTGTGCGTTACAGCACTCAGCAGAAGAACCTGCCAACCTTCACTTAACAGACTGAAACATTTAATTGCATGCGCGCTAACGCACCGACAACGGAGATAAAAACACGCAGGCTGTCCATCCGGCACTGCAACTTTGCAGCCCGCCGAATCACCCGAGGTTTTTATGAATAAGTTCACTGAACAGAACAAAGCGACCGCAAAACAGGATACACAGGCCAACAACGGCACAGCCGGTGTCGCAGATGCTGCGGCTAAAACCAATCAGATGACCAAAGCTGTGGCGGCGGACAAAGCCAAAATAGCGGCAGGAACGCAAAAACCTGCTGAAGCTGCAAAAAAAGACGCTTTTAACGGCAAATGGCACAGCCAGATCCAGGCTGCCAAAAGCAACTGGAGCAAAATCAGTGAAAGCGAATTACTGAAATCCGGTGGAGTTGAGACCAATTTAGTCAACCTGGTGCAACAGCGATATTCACTGAGCCAGGATGTGGCCAGTAAACAAGTCAAAAGCTTTATTGATAAATGCCACTGCTGACAGAGCAGCCGCGTCATCGCCCGGACGCCTAGTGTTTTCTGTTACCACTGCCGGCGCTGCCTCGCAGCACCGGTTACCTTTTCCCTGTGTGGAGCACGACCATGAATTCTTCTTATCGCCAGTTTATATTTGCTTCTGCCATTTTAATGACCATCACGCCGGTGCCATCAGTGTTTGCTGCCGACGCTGTGACCACCTCATTGGACGACGTCCGACAGGAAAGCCAGATAGCCACCAGCTATGCGTTGAATCCCTATCTGCGTGCCAATGATCTCAAAGTCACTGTGCAAAAAGGCAAAGCCGTGTTGACCGGTAAAGTCGACGAGAAAATCAGTAAAGAACTTGCGAGCGAAATCGCCCGTGGGGTGTCCGGCATTACCGACGTCGACAATCAGATTGTGGTTGAAGCCAATTACCTGCCACATTTTGGCCATGGTGGCTTTGGCGAAAAAATTGATGATGCCAGTATCTCGGCTGCTATACGCTCCAAATTGCAATGGAATAAAGATGTAGATTCAGTGGGCACCGACGTCAGTACCAAAAATGGCCGGGTCACGCTGACCGGTAATGCCGACAGTCAGGCTGCGAAAGATATTGCCAACCGCCTGGCAATGAACACACGTGGTGTGACATCTGTGACTAACAATCTGAAAATTCAGTCGAATCAAATGACTGACGATGACAAAGCCCGGGCCAAGGCGGAAGACGAAAGCCATAACATTTCCGACAGCTGGATCACCGCCAAAGTGAAATCCAGTTTTATGTACTCCAGCAACATCAACGGCGGTGACATTGATGTCAGTACGAACAACGGCGTCGTGACCCTGACCGGCAAAGTCGCCAGCGGTATCGAGCGGTCGCTGGCCATTGAGACGGCACAAAATATTCGTGGCGTTAAAAGTGTCACTTCCAATGCACTGCTGTTCTGAAACTTTTCTTACCGGTCAGGCCTGTTATCCAGCCTGCTTAATGCAGCGGACACAGCCGGCCCGGCTTCCCACAAACAAATCCCGGTGCTGTGGCAGCGGGCAAGGAGTTCCAGATGTTTTATCCATGGTTACCCTACAGGCCGCTCTTCAGGCGCTGGTTATGGCCCGGTTGTTTTTCGTTGTTTCTGGCCGCCTGCGCTTCAGCGCCGCTGGCCACGACCGACACCATGCTCAGGGCCGAACGCACTATTGCCAGAGCCGAACAGGCCCGTGTTGGCCAATATGCGGCCACTGAACTGGGTGAAGCCAGGCAGAAACTACAAGCATCGCGCAGCGCCTTGCTGCTGCGTGACCAGGTCAATGCGGAACGTTACGCCGAACAAGCGACCTTAGATGCCGAGCTGGCACTGGCCCGGGCCGAGCTGGCACAGGCAAATGGCGTCAACGAAGAGATGAAAAACAGTCTCGGGATCCTGCAGCAGGAAATGCTGCGAACTACTCAGGGAAATCAATAATGAAAGCACTGACTTTTCAAGCCACACAGGGCAAATTGTTCAGTTGTGCGCTGGTACTCAGTACGCTGACGGCCTGTAGCACCGCGCCTAAAATTGCTACTGGTATCAGTGATATCCGGGCCGAACTCAGTGCCCTGCAAGCCAATAATGAGTTGGCAGTGTTGGCTCCTGTCGCCATCACTGAAGCAGAAGCCGCAGTTCGTGCTGCAGAGCAACCTGTGAAAAATACGGATTTGTCGAGTCATCTGGTATTTGTCGCAGACCGTAAAGTGAACATTGCCTGGGCTCAGGCGCAAAGCCGGTTTGCGCAGGACCAACTGAAAGTGTTGGCCAAAGCACGGGACGAAGCCAGACTGGATTCGCGTACCCGGGAAGCTAATCTGGCCCAACAAGATGCCCGCGCCGCCCGCAGTGATGCTGTTACCGCCCGACAGGAAACGGATGCTGCCCGCCAGGCAACCAGCACAGCCCAGACCGAATCCGATAACGCACAGCAATTGGCCGCGGAATTACAAGCGCAGATTAAGCTGCTTAATGCCCGTCAATCTGAGCGCGGCTGGGTGGTGACACTCGGCGATGTGCTGTTTGACACCGGCAAAGCCAACCTGAAATCGGCTACCAGCCAGCATCTGACCGATTTAGCGTTGTTCCTTGGCAAATACCCACTACGTGGTGCCATCATCGAAGGTCACACCGACAATGTTGGCAGCTCCGGTTACAACATGGGATTGTCACAGCAGCGGGCAGACAGTGTGCGTAATTTCCTGATTGGCCGCGGTATTCAGTCCGGTCGGCTCAGCAGCTTGGGCAAAGGGGAAGACATTCCGGTTGCAGGCAACGAATCTGCCAGTGGCCGCCAACAGAACCGCCGGGTGGAGGTCATTATTACCGAAGCAGCGCTGGCCTCGCGCTGACGGGGTCCATTCTGTAACAGCTGTCAGGCGGCAGGCCAAGCAGAATACCTTTTGCAGTATGGCCAGGGTAACTCAGTTCGGACGCTGTGAGTCGGACTAAGTACCCGTTTAGACGATCAAGTCCGGCTGGATGCTCAGGACAGTCCGGACTGACTAATCTGATAAAGTTGACCACCACCGGCTTTCGCTGCGTACGGGGCCTGATCAGCTTTTTCAATCTACACATCCAGTTCGATACCATGCCGCAGAAAGACGGCGACACCCGCACTTATTTCACCTCGTGCAAGGCGTAATTGATTGCGCAACTAACTGTTTTCAAACACTAGTTGCTGTGGCGTTAAAGCACTGCCATAACAGAATCGAGGCAATGGCAGTTTCTGTTTTTCTGGTATGGGACTTACTTACAAAGCGAAGGTTACTCAAATAAGTATTCAGGTCAACGACAGTTAGTTTATTGAGCTTTGCAAACTGCACTGTCTGACTCAGTTCGCTGTCCCACATCTGACGTATTTTGATGTCTTGTGCCCTAGCGCACCGAACCGCCACAGTTAACCTCTGATAATGCAGCGGGCAACCAAGCAAACACAGCAATTTTCCCAGTCTGTACCGCTTTAACCTTTAAGACAGGTCATCCATGCCAACTGATTCAAATACAAACAATCAAGCGCCCCTGCGGGCAGGTTACAACAGTCTGGTACCAGATCCAGACAAATGGCAGCAGTTTGACCATGACCTGATGTTGGCCCGACAACTGCAACGTCAGACAAATCTGAAAACAAACCACCACAGCCTGATGCGCCACTGGTACGCCATCATACAAAAACTGCAGCCAAAACCGCCTCGTTTTAAATAGCCATCCTGCGCCACTACGGGTGTGTAATAAAGACTGCATAGGCTAAAAAGTATCATCACGAGGTTGGTTTGAGCGCAGGGGAAGGGTCACGGCTGCAGTGATAAAGCGTCAAAGCGCAAAAAACGAATGTCAGCAAATAGTGTGTTACAGACATTGATTTTTGAACAAATTAATCGTTTTTTTAGTCTGCAATTCGCTCAAAGAAGCCCAAAGCTGAATACCAATTCAGTCCGTTATAGTGCTTTCAGACTGTAAGGTATTTATGGACCGGAGGTAAGTGAATCACTACTGTTAAGGGGAAAGTTGCGCTGCTATTGACGAACTCACGCTTTCAAACTTATTCTATTCTCGTAGCTTGTGGTGGTAGGAACATCCCCACGTAAAAAAGCCAAATTCCTTGTTTATTGTGGCGGTAGGAATATCCCCACGTAAAATACCTAAATTCCCTGTATTAGCTACCTAAAAAGCCCCAACCAAGTTGGGGCTTTTTTGCATTAGGTCTAAAGGTATCCCTTTGGTACGAGCGTAAAAGCTGATTTGGCGAGTGGAGAAACAACCAAAATCTATTGCACTTGAAAACTATCGCTTAAAAAAACTAATTTTGGGCAAGCTAACCGATGCTTCTCGTTCAAAGCGACTAATCATTTTGTGCACATCGTTGTTGAACGTTGGTCGTTTTTTTGACGTTCATGCCAGACATTATTAGTCTGATAAAATTTTCCATGCACTGAGATATCGGGAGTGACTGTGAGCTATCAAGTTGAGGTTGAAGAGAATTACGTGCTACCGCTACCCGATGAACTCTGTCACGAACTTGGCGTCAATGTGGGTGATATATTAATTTGTATATTGGCATCAAACTCGGTTGAGATTGAAATGACAAAATATCCCGATCAAACACTCAGTGATGACGAGATTGTGGCTGCCGGAAATCTAACTCGTGTCATTTCACTCATGTAGAATGATAATTTTGAAATGAACGCCGAACCTTCTTAAATCTAACTGCTTTGCGCCAGTAAGCGAAAGTTGTGTTGATGATTACTGAAGGTTGTTTCCTTTAGTTTGCCTTTGGGAGTTCGGACCATTTGGTCGTATACGCCGGTGATAACAGCTTGCGTTTCATCGCCCAGTCTTGTTGCAGGCCTTTTGCGGCAAAGAAGACTTTGGCTTTACCGCTGTGGTTAATTTCATCCAGTACCGTCATCAACGCTGAATTGGCCCGATATACAGGCGCTGCTTCATTAACTTCACTATGAGCTGCGTTGGTAAACAGTTGCAACTGCTCAATCCCTTCATCGTAAAAATCTGCCAGCATCACACCTGCTTTGGCATAGCGGTAGCCGTCTTTCCAGATTTTCTTTAAAAGCTCACCGGCCAGATGCAGAAAATCGCGGGTATCGTCGGTTGGACTCACCAGAACGCCGGTTGCTGAATTGCTGTAAAACGGGTCTTGGCTGTGGTTACTAAACGGGCTGGTGCGGATAAATACGGTCAGTTGTTTGGCTTTGCTGTTTTGACTGCGCAGTTTTTCAGATGCGCGATGCACATATTCTGACACTGCCTGCTGCATCTGAGAAAGCTCAGTGATGCGATCGCTAAAAGCGCGGGAGCTGACGATTTCCTTTTTATTTGCTACCACATCTTCCAGTGCCAGACAGGACTCACCATTTAGCTCTGCTACGGTGCGCTCAAGCACAACAGAAAATTGCCGTCGCAGCATTTTGGGTGAAGCATCCGCAAGCTGTAGCACTGTATAAATACCTAACTCGTTTAGGCGTTTTGTCAGCTTACCGCCAACGCCCCAGACTTCACTGACCGACAACAGTGCCATCAACTTACGCTGCCGCTCTTTACTGGTTAAGTCCACCACGCCTGCGGTTTTCTGCCACTTCTTGGCAGCATGGTTGGCAAGTTTTGCCAGCGTTTTACTTGGTGCAATACCGACACATACCGTCATGCCAATCCAGTCTTGAATGGTTTGGCGGATGCTCAGTCCTAACTCCGTGAGCGATACAGCATGCTCAACAAAGGTTAAATCCAAGAAGGCTTCATCAATAGAATAGACTTCTACGGCAGGCGCCAGCTGCTCCAGTGTCGACATCACTCGGGAAGAGATATCGGCATAGAGCGCATAGTTCGATGAAAACACCACGATGCGATGTTTATCAACCAACTCACGCACCTGAAAGTACGGCACGCCCATTTTGATACCCAGCGCTTTTGCTTCGCGGGAGCGGGCTATCACACAACCATCGTTGTTCGATAGGACGACAACAGGCATATTAACTAAGTCCGGTCGGAACAGTTTTTCACAGGAGGCATAGAAGTTATTGCAATCAACCAGCGCAAAGGTTTTGTTCATCGCTATAGGTTTTTATGCGAGCGGTTCATCTGCCGGATAACGTTAGTCACCACCCCGAAGATTTGCAGCTCGTTATCGTTCGCAAGACAGATAGGCTGAAATGCACTATTACGCGGCACCAACATAAGCTTGGGCCTTAAGCAGAGTTCTTTGACGGTAAACTCGCCATCCACCTGCGCCACCACGATATCGCCATGCACCGGCTTGACGGAGCGGTCGACCACCAAGATATCGTTATGGAAAATACCGGCTTCATTCATGGATTCGCCCTCAACCCGCACAAAGAAAGTTGCTGCCGGGCGCTTAATACACAGCTCGTTTAAGTCCAGCGTTTGCTCAACGTAATCCTGCGCCGGCGAAGGAAACCCGGCCGAGACTTTGCTGACAAAAAGCGGCAACTTTAATGTGCTGCGTATCGCGGACTCGCCTAGAAATGAAACGGGCATAACTACCAATAACTGTGTTTATATACAGTTATAATCGCATGATTTTTCGGATTGTCAATTGGAGTGGTCGCATAGAAAACGGCTTCAGATGCTCAGTGTCGCCTCAAAAGAAATGCCAAACTGCTTTGACAACGCTAACAACTGTTGCGAAGTGAGGGATTGTTTTCCCTCAAGAACACCAAGGACTTGTTCGGAGCTGCCGACCGATTCAGCGAAGTCTTCGACGGTGAGGTTGTGCTGCTCTAACAACACTGACAGTAATGCCTGCGAGGCTGAGATATCAGCAACGCGCTGATTAAACTCGACAAAATACGAAGATGTCGATTCGTATTGTTCAATCAACAGTGCCAACCGGTCTATCTGCTGTTTGTTGCTATCATAGTCGTCAAACAGGCTGTCAATTTGAGCCAGCATGGCCAAATAATCGAGGTGTTTTGCGATTTCAGTTTTCATAGAAGTCTCTCAACGAGTCACACTCGTCGCTGATCAAAAAGCTCACAAATACTTGCTAAACAGTTGGTTACATGAAAATGTAGCTGTTAGTGATCAATCTGAGGTGATGGTGTAAAAGTCGAAATATGTGTTGAACTGTTCTTGTCTGATTCTGCCAGTACACCCGGGAATAGTCTTTTAACCTTCAGAATTTTTCCGACGAATAGCTTCAAGCAGCGCGGCCTGTTCAGCTTCAGACATGTTTCCAAACGCTTTGACTAACTCCGCCATATTGTCCGAAGTGCAGAAGAAATAGGCGACTGGGACGCCGAGTTGCTCAGCCATTTTTTCCAGAGTCTGGAAATCTGGAACTCGCTTTCCCTGCTCATATTGATTCATGCGAGCGCTTGCCACAGTTTGCTCGAATCCTATCAAGAGCCCAAGGCGACGCTGCGAGATATCCTTTGCAACTCGCGCTTCTTTAATCCGTTTTGGTATTGGAGTTGACACTGATTCTTCATTTTT
>Ga0247724_1000024_pt1 | contig 56418 bp, 42 predicted proteins | sample OKSTACKMC2E_FD_182776 | JGI IMG/M metagenome (GOLD analysis project Ga0247724, IMG submission 182776) | Subsurface sediment microbial communities from gas well in Oklahoma, United States - OK STACK MC-2-E | ecosystem: Environmental > Terrestrial > Deep subsurface > Rock core/Sediment | place... | reverse complement strand
ATTCAGCGACTGATACAAAAACCAGAATGGCAGAATCAGCACCAGGCCATTGAGTTTAAATTTGTGTCGACCCCAAAACTGCTTCAGTGCATTTGGCTGTATCATTGCTTGGCTCCTGCGGTGTTGTCGGTTGCGCCAGATAAAGTCTGAATTGGCAGTGCGGCTGTCATCGCCTGTTCCACCCGCGCCTGTGCTTCCCGGCCAGCTGCGCCGCGAATGGTCCTGCTGCCCCAAATCATAAAACCGGTGATAGCCATACCACTGACCAACAAGCCAAACACGAACCAAATGACCTTGGTCCAGAGCCCGCCAATGGTGCCGTAATGCAGCGGGTCAGCGACTGACATCACCGTTTCAAGCCCGCCCATTTGCGCCGGCACCCGGCTGTCGGCTACTTCGCCGGTCCAGGGGTTAATCCAGACGTTATAGGAATACTGATCAAACCACACTGAATCGCCATACCCCGAAATGCGGTAATAATCGCGCGGATGTTCCGGCATCATGACAAAAGCTGGTTGTAATTCAGGCAGGAATTGCTGCGCCCGCGCGACCGCCTGTGCCAGCGGGATCATGTCCGGCACTTTGCCGTCTGCGGCCGGCGCCGGCACATAGAGGCTGCTGAGCGGTTCCGCTTCATAATAAAACTCGACATCGTTATGCCACAGCACCGCCTGAATCAAATACCACAAACCGGTCAGTGACATCAGCAGTAAGAACCACAGCGACCAGACGCCCGCTAACCGGTGCAGGTCCGCCAGCACAGTCTTTTTGCCCTGATGCAGCCGCAGTTTTGGTGCGGTAAAAGACTGCCAGAAACGTTTATAGATAATCAGGCCGGTGATTAAAGCGCCCAACATCAGCAGCGACATGGCGCTGACCAGGTAATAACCGACGCTGTAACTGTGCTGCCAGGGAAACAATAACCAGCCGTGCAAGCTGCGCATAAAACTGATGAAGTTAATGCCCGGATTAATCTCCTGCACCACGCCGGTGTAGGGGTTCACATAAGCAATAGCCGCCGGCATGGTTTCAGTGGTGAACAGTACTGCGGTGACCAGATAAGGCTCCAGCACCATCACGGAGGTAACAGCTGCAGTCGGTTCGGCCTGCTGCACAGCAGCGACTAACTCGGCCAGTGGTTTTGCCGGCAGGTTCTGCGGGTTATAAGCCCGGGCGTTTTCGTTAAACAGCCAGGTCAGCTCATGGCTTAATACCGCAATAGTGCCGGTCAGGCAGACCGCAGTAAAAATCAGCCAGACCGGTAAAGAGCACCAGCCATGCAACTGAAACCAAAATTTTTGCGAGATTTTCATCGACCCTTACCTGCAGCTTATCTGTGGTGCGTCAGCTTCACGGCTGCAACTTTAAACAAGACAACAACCGCGAAAAAACTGCAATGTACCTGATATTTTAATGCACCTCAAACAGATCTGAGAACTATTCGCGTTAAGATTTGCAAATAGACTAACTTAATAACCATTAAAAACAATAACTTAAATACCTATCAAAAAATAAGCAGTCGAATTTAGCAAAATCTCATGTGATAATAATTCTTATTTGCGTAGTTAACATAGGTCTTCCATATGTCAAAGTCTGCTGATATCAAGTCTCAACACATCGCCGTGATCACATCTCCCTCAGTTCTGACGCTGGCCATTGCTGCAGCATTGTTTAGCCAGTCCGCATTCGCGGCTGACGACAGCAGTGTCGAACGGATTGAAGTCACTGGCAGCCGGACTCAGGGTTATCTGGTGAATCAGAACAGCAGTGCCACTAAACTTGATCTGGCACTGAAAGACACGCCGCAGGCCATCAGCATTTTGTCAGCAGAACAACTGCAGGATTTTGGCCTGACCAACATCAACCTTGCGCTGGATCAGGCCACCGGCGTCAATGTGGAACGCATTGAAACCGACCGCACCTATTACAACGCCCGCGGTTTTGATATCACCAACTTCCAGGTTGATGGCCTGGGACTGCCGTTCACTGGCGGCGGTATTGAAGGTGATTTAGACACTGCACTTTATCAGCGCATCGAAATTATCCGCGGCGCCAACGGTTTAATGTCCGGCGTTGGTAATCCCTCTGCCACGGTCAATATGGTTCGCAAACGTCCTGGCGCGGATTTCGCCGCCAACGTCAAGGCGAGCTACGGTTCCTGGGCCAATACCCGTCTCGAGGGCGATGTCCAGGGCGCGTTAACTGAAGGCCTGAATGCCCGCGCTGTCTTGGTAAAAGAAGACAAAGATTCATACCTTGACCGCTACAACCACGACAAAACCGTCGGCTATGTGGTGGCGAGCGCAGCACTTGGCGACAACACCCAACTGACTTTTGGCCACAGCACACAGGACAGTCAGGGCAACGGCGGGATGTGGGGTGCTTTGACGCTGCATTATGGCGACGGCAGCCGTATTGACTATGACCGCTCGGCCAGTACATCCGCCAACTGGTCCTATTGGCAGGTCAAAGACAACCGCTCATTTGTCGAACTGGCGCATCAGATCAATGCCGACTGGAAGCTCGTCACTTCATACCAGCTGATGAAAGTCGAAGAAGCCGGTGACTTGTTTTATGTTTATGTCAGCGCACCAAACGGCATTGACCCGACCACAGGGTTAGGTAGCACCGGCTACGGCAGTTTTTATGGCAAGGACGAAAACACTCAGTTTGGCGACTTGTATTTGCAAGGCAAATTCAGCCTCGGTGGTCGTCAGCACGAATTAGTCACTGGCCTCAATATCGCCGACCGCGAATACACTGATATCTCTTTGTATGACTTCAGCACAGGCCTGGGTTTCCCGTCGATGCCGGCACTGACCAGCTGGGATGGCAATACGCCACTACCAAGCTTTAAAGACGGCCAGAACGGCAGCGCCGTCGACGCCGACCAAAAAGCGCTGTACAGCGTAGTGCGCTGGGATTTAGCCGACAGCCTGAAACTCATTACCGGCGCGCGCTGGATTGACGCCGAAGTGGCCGGTACTGCTTATGGTGTCGACCAGACCATGGCCGACGACGGCGTGGTGCCTTATATCGGTGCAGTGTATGAATTGACGCCGCAGGTTAGCCTGTACGCCAGCCATACCGCGATTTTCCAGCCACAAAAAGAACGCGACGAAAACCGTCAGTTATTACCGGCTGTCGATGGCAAAGCGCTGGAGCTTGGCGTCAAAGCCAACCTGTTTGATGACAAAGCACTGCTGTCATTCGCCGCTTTTGATATCGAACAGCAAAATCTGGCGGTATTCGATAAAACCGTGTCAGACCCGGTGCAAGGCTTGTATCAGGTGTACCGCACTGCCGATGGCATTAACAGCAAAGGCTTTGAGCTGGAACTGGCCGGTAGCCTGACCGAACAGCTGCAGTTAAGTGGCTCTTTGACCAGCATCGACATCGATGGAGACGATTTAGTCAAAGGCTATACACCTGAGCGCGTCGCCAAATTTGCAGCGGTCTATCAGCTGCCGCAATTGCCGGGCGCCCGGGTCGGCCTGAACTATCGTTGGCAATCCGAGATTTCGCGCAAACAAGGCACAGTGGCCGCGGTGTATGCCAATGCCGGTCAGGATATTGTCACCACGCAAAAAGCCTACGGCTTGCTTGGCCTGATGGCCAGTTATGACATCAACGGCCAATGGCAAATTCAGGCGAATGCCAATAACGTGACTGACAAAACCTATCTGAACAGCCTGTATTGGGCGCAGGCCTATTACGGTGCTCCGGCCAATTACAGCTTAAGCGTCAGTTATCAGTTCTGATTTGACTTACGCCGGGTGCTGAAAGAAAAGCCCCGGCAGCACGGTCTCTGTGAGGACAACCCCCTCACCGAGACCTGTTTATGTTTACCTGGTATTCCCGCTTACTGGCTGGCCTGCACCATACTGAAGGCTTGCCGTTATTGTTGTTACGTCTCTATTTAACCCCGGTGCTGTTGCAGGCCGGCTGGAACAAATACCTGCATTTTGAAGACACTGTAGCCTGGTTTGGCGATATGGATTATGGCCTGGGCCTGCCGCTGCCGACATTACTGGCTGGTTTAGCGATTGGCGCCGAGATTGGCGGTAGCCTGTTGTTATTATTCGGTTTATTGACCCGCCTCGCCGCCTTGTCGCTGGCGGTGACGATGCTGGTGGCGATGCTGACGGTGCACGCCAAAAACGGCTGGCTGGCGATAAGCGATGCGTCGAGCTGGCTGGCTGATGGCACCCTGTTCCATTCAGAACGTGTTCTGGCCGCGCCGGAGAAACTGCAACGCGCGCGTGAGTTACTTCAGGAACACGGTAACTACGACTGGCTGACTGAAAGTGGCAATCTGGTTGTACTAAATAACGGTATCGAGTTCGCCGCTACTTATTTTGTCATGTTGCTGTGCCTGCTGTGGTTTGGCGGCGGCCGGTATTTGAGTCTGGATTATTATCTGGGTAATTATCGGGCACAAAAAAGCCGGCAATAACGCCGGCTTCACATTATGTGCTACTGAGTTTAATCAGCCTGCTTACCGCCAGCCGCCGATTGCAACAGCCCCTGCGTCAGGCCATTGATTTGGCCGCCCTGAATGCCGATTTCTGCCATCAGCGAATCCAGCAGGGGTGCCTGCGCGCGGTATTTCAGTGCGCTGTTGACCAGCTGGTCAGCCAGCGAATCCGGCGTACCTGCCGTTTCACCGGTACCACCTGTTACAGCGCTATTGCCATGTAAACCGTTGACCTGCAAAATTTTGATATCGCTGATTTGTTCCATCGGTTTGACGCTTTGCGCAATAATCTCCGGCAGGTGCTGAATAAGCGCCAGACGAATTTGCATCGCCACTTGCTCGGCAGATAAGGTATTGGCTGCGTCGTTGACTGCTTTTTTACCTTCCGCTTCTACTGTGTAGCTGCGCGCCTTGGCTTCGGCCAGTGCGATTTCAGCATCGGCCTGACCTTGCGCCGCCAAACGTTCTGCATCGGCTTTACCCTGCGCCGCTAAACGCTGCGCTTCCGCCTGGTCAATGGCGGCTTTTTTCTCGGCATCGGCGGTGACTGTGAGCTGGATAGCTTCTTTTTCCGCTTGCTGGCGCGCCGCTACCAGCTCGATTTGACGGTCCCGCTCAGCGCGTTCGGTTTCGCGCACTGTTACGACCGCCTCTTCTTCTTTGACGGCTAAGGCGCGGGCTTTATCTGCCAGCGCTTTGGCTTCAGATTCCGATTTGGATTTCTCGGCAATCGCAATAGATTTTTCCTGCGCCGCCAGCTCGACCGCTTTTTGCCGCTCGATCTCGGCCTGCTCAACGGCCCGCGCTTTGGCAATTTCCATCTCGCGCACGGCTTTTTCTTTTTGGATGGTTTCGTTTTCGATATCACGCTCGGACAAAATACGTTTTAAGTCCACTTCACGCTGCGCGGCAATTTGGGCTTCTTCAGCTTCGCGTTTTTTCTCTGCCTGTTCGCGGGCGATCTCTGCAGATTGTTGCGCTTTGCGGATAGAAACTTCCCGTTCCTGCTCTAAACGGGCATATTCTTCTTCACGCGAGATTTGCAGCTTGGCACGTTCGGCTTCGAGGTTTTTCTGCTTGATGGCGAGATCAGTTTCCTGCTCGATGTCGTTACGGATCTTCCGGCGTGATTCAATCGCCTGCGTCAGTTTGGTTAAACCTTCAGCGTCAAAGGCGTTTTGCGGGTTAAAGTGTTCAAAGGCAGTTTGGTCCAGCCCGGTTAACGACACGGATTCCAGTTCCAGACCGTTTTTCAGTAAATCTTCCGACACCACCTGCTGCACTTTTTGCACAAAATCAACGCGCTTTTCGTGCAGTTCTTCCATCGCCATTTCCGCAGCGACCGAACGCAGCGCATCCACAAACTTACCTTCGACCAGCTCTTTCAGCTCGGCCGGATTCATCGTTTTTAAACCCAAAGTCTGGGCGGCATTGCCGATGGATTCGACGGTGGGTTTGACCCGCACATAAAATTCCGCCATCACGTCGACCCGCATCCGGTCACGGGTGATCAACGCCTGCTCGGCGGCTCGGCGCACTTCAAGCCGCAGCGTATTCATGTTGACCGGGATAATTTCGTGCAGTACCGGCAGCACAATGGCGCCGCCATTCATAATCACTTTTTCACCACGAAAACCGGTGCGGACAAAAGACACTTCTTTGGTGGCACGTTTATACAGTCGGGCCAAAATCAAACCCAGTACCAACAAGCCGCCTAATAACACCGCAACCAGGGTCAATACATCGACAGAGACCGTTACCGGCGTCACTTCATTCATGGTTTCACTTCCTTTTGCTCTGAGGGGGATAAAGATTCGGGGGCCATACAGGCCAGATAACGGCCGTGGGCATAACTTAGTAACAACACGGCGCTGCCCTGTTGTAATTCTGACTGGTCGTCCGGTTCCACCCGGATATAGTGCTGATAACCATGCTGGTCCATCACGCGGGCCTCGGCACTGTAACCGCTGCGGGCGTTACCCAGAGTTAAAATCGCCACACGGCCGAGTAAATCGTCCTGGCTGACTGCCGTCGTTTCATCTTTGGGCAACAAGCGCGCCAGCCAACCGCCGGTGAGGCGCAACTGCGGCAAGGTCGCCGGCAGCACCAGCAACACAGCGAGCCAGCCCGGTAGTAACGCCTGACTCAGCTGAAAAATGCCCCACTGCAGCAGCAAACCGGTTAAACCAAAACAACAGAGCCACAGCACCAGCAGCATTAACGCCGGCACTTCACCAAAGCGCAGCCAGCTGAATAACCGGGCCAGGCTACTGTCTTCACCGACGGCAACTTCACTGTGTGGATTGAGATCAGGCTCCGGCAGAATTTGTTCCAGCGCATCAGCCATGCTCTGACCAAATAACAACGCCAACAGCTCCAGCGCGCCGATGCCCAGCATCAGCACCAGCGCCACACTGAACCATTGGGTTTGTGGTAACCAGAACAAGCTCATTGCGGGCCTCCTTGCGCTTTTAGCCGCTGCAAATGCCGGGCTGCGCTGGTCTGCAGCGCCAGCTGTTGTAATTCAGCTAAAGGTGCGGCTGCTTCAACTGCAGCAGGCTGCTCTGGCAGCTGGTTGTCGCTTAATTGCTCGTTCAACCTTGCAAGTTGACGCTCTGCCGCCTGCTGTTGTTGTTCAATCACCGCCAGTTGCCATAAATGCTGCAACGCCTCAGCTTCATCTTGTTGCTGCAAAGCTTGTTTGGCTGCCGCTTCGCTGGCCAAAAATGCTGTCGCCAGCTGTCGCAGTTGTTGCTGGTATTGACGTTTTTCCGCTTCCAACAGGCCTAATTGCTGCTGGGCGGCGGCCTGCGCCAACATCTGTTGTTTTTGTTGTTGCTGTTGTTGGAATTGTTGATCAGACACTGAGATTTGGCTCTGTAACCGGCAGCGCAGACTATGCCACCAGGCCTGCAAAATTCTGTAAATCCGTGAACCTGACAAACTCGCCCTCCGCCTGGCAATGATTTCGCGATAAGTGGCATAAATAACAAATTGCTCACAGCAACACAATAAAAATTACCGACTTGCTGCAATCCGGCACAGCAGCTAAGGTGGTGTTTTTGCGAAGGAGTGCGGGTATGAAAATCACCACCACACAACTACAACAGGCGGTCAGCCAGGGTATTTTGCAACCTGGCCAGGACCTGCAACTCTGGCAATTCCTGCAACAACAGCAACAGGGCGTGGCGCAGTTTAAAGCAGCGCATTTGTTGTATTACTTTGGCGGCGTGCTGGCCATTGCTGCAATGTCGTTATTTATGAGCTTAAGCCATGATTTTTATGGTGGATTAGGCCTTGCTGCATTGGCATTTTTTTACGCACTGCTGGGGCTGGCGCTGGCTGAACATCAACGCAGCCGCCAACAACCCCTGTTAACCGGTATCTTTGCCACTTTTGCCTTAGTACAAACCCCGCTCTTCGTCTTTGGCTTGTTGCTGGGCTACGGTCTGTGGGATAACCGCGACTATCAGCATTATCATCAATGGATTGACGCGCGCTGGCTCTGGATGGAACTGGCTACTTTGCTGACTTCTGCCTTAGCTTTGTATCGTTACCGCCTGCCGTTTTTATTGCTGCCCGTTGCAGTGACCTTATGGTATCTCGGCATGGACCTCGCCCCACTGCTGTTGCAGGACTTAGACCCGGACTGGCAACAACGCAAATGGATGGCAGTTGGCTGGGGTTTGCTGACGTTAGCGCTGGCATTTTATGTCGATTTACGCAACCGCCGGCCGGCTGATTTTGCTTTTTGGTTGTATCTGTCCGGCTTGCTTAGTTTTTGGGGTGGCCTGACAGCGATGGATTCGGACAGTGAGATCGGCAAAGCGATTTATGCGGCGATTAATATAGGTTTGTTGTTGATTGGCGTTGCGCTGGTGCGGCGGGTTTTTGCTGTGTTTGGCGGCTTCGGCGTGCTGATTTATTTAAGCCATCTGGCCTTTGATTTGTTCAAAGACAGCAACTGGTTCCCGCTGGTGCTGTGCGCCATTGGTTTTGCGGTGATTTATTGTGGTGTGTTGTGGCAACGCCATGAAGCCCGCTGGTCAGCAGCGCTGCAACAGCTGCTGCCGGTGCAGGTACAGGAGTTGGTGGCCCGGCGACGTTAAAAACCACTGGCGGCCGGGGCACTGTCCACTGGGATCTCCAGCAGTAATGCCACGCCCTGCAGCACTAGCAGTTCGTCCAACAATAACTGGCCATCGGCAGCGACAGCTGCTCGTAGTGCCAGCCAGATTTGTTGTTTCAGCATCGGCGTGCTGTTAATCAGTGGCAGCAGCTGCAGACTGCCAAGCGGTTGTGACTGTGGTTGATTGATGGTCGCCGGGTCCAGTGCCAACGCCTGCAAACCGGCCTGCCAGCTGTGTTGTTGCATGGCCTCATCAGCAGCTTGTTGACTGACCCAATGCAGCAACGGCAACAACGTCGGCAACACCTGCGAAAGCCGGCCATGCCGGGCTTTGGTTTGCGCCGCCGGCTCAAATTCTGCTGCAATCACATGATCAAGCCACAACCAGACCAGCGCTTCAAAAGTGTCGCAGCGGCCATCGAGGTCAATCAGCGCACGGCACAGCTGTTGTAAATGCGTAAAGCGGCTTTGACTCAGCTGCTTCAGTGTTGGCACCAGTTGCTGTAGCAATGTCAGCCGCGTTAACGCCTGCAGCGGCTGTACCACATCAAACAGGCGGTCGACTTCACTGAGTAAACCCGGCATGCCGAGGCCCTGCACCAGCTTGAGCTGGCGCGGTAAGTCTTTTTCACTCATCAGGCAACAACATAACAGCGCCTGCGCCGGCACTTCATGTTGACTGGCGTGGCGCACTGTCGCCGGCAAATTATCGAATTCAGCCTGCAACTGGCGACGCTGCACAGTTAGGTCTTGCGCCAGTAAAGAATCCGGCGCGCCGGCCAATCTGGCTGCGGTCGCTCCGGTAGTTTGCGCACCAGCCTGAGTCGCCAGCAAAGCAGCCTGTAACAGCGCCATGCGCTGCTCTAAAGGTTTTGAAACCGGCGTTTCTGCAACAGAGCCGGCCGGCGTGGCCGCTGTTGCTGCATCCGGCAAGCCGCCAATCCAGTGTGGTTCAATGCGTTTAATCCGCTCCGTCAGCGGCGGATGGGTAGCAAACCAGCCACCGATAAACCCCATTTGCCAGCGCGACAAGGCGTCGGCAAAAAACAAATGGCTCATCTCGCTGGCTTGCGGATGTTTGACCCGCCCACCTTGTTGCAGTGCGGCAATCCGTTTGAGCGCGCCACCGATACCGGCCGGATTACGGGTAAACTGTACAGCACTGGCGTCGGCCAGAAATTCCCGTTGCCGGCTCACTGCAGCTTTAATCAGCTGGCCGAATAACACACCGATGTAGCCGATGATGATAAAACTGAGGCCGACACCAAACACCACCAGGATGCCACCGTTACGGTCGCGGCCGCTACTGCGCACCTGCAGCAGTTGCTGCCCGGCTTCACTGATAAATAAAATGCCATGCAGCAGCGCCAGCAGGCGTAAATTCAGCCGCATATCGCCGTTCAGAATATGACTGAATTCATGTGCGATCACGCCTTGTAATTCATCCCGACTAAGCAGATTTAACGTGCCTTCGGTCACACCAATCACCGCATCAGCTGGCGAAAAACCGGCGGCAAAGGCATTGATACTCTGATCTGGCAGCACGTACAGCGGCGGTGCCGGCACACCTGCGGCGATGGCCATTTCACTGACCACATTTTGCAGCACCCGCACTTTGGGGTCGGTTTCGTCACTTTTCAGTCGCCGCCCGCCAAGCGCTTCGGCCACGACTTTGCCGCCTTTTTTTAATTGTGCAAGGCGAAACAGCACCACGGCCCCAATCACCGAGACCACAGCCAGGCTACTGACTGCCAGATAACCCCAGGGAAATTGCGGGGTAGCGTTGGTGTCGACCTGATCCGCCTGCAGAAATGCCAAAGCTATCAGCACCACGAAGTCGGTCAACGCCACCAGCAGCAACACCGCCAGCGAAAATAACAACACCAGCAGCCGGGTGCGGCTGCGGGCTTGTTGCTGCGCTTCAAAGAAGTTCATCGCCACCGGGCGTGGCCTCAGAATTTAATCACAGGGGCGGCCTGAATGGCGGCGCTGTCAGCAAATTCCAGTAAAGTGGCGTCTTTGGCATGACCAAAACTGCCGGCAAAGACCACGGCCGGGAAACTTTGTTTATAACTGTTGTAGTCCATCACCGCGTCATTAAAGGCCTGACGGGCAAAGGCGACGCGGTTTTCCGTGCTGCTGAGCTCTTCACTCAGTTGCAGCATATTTTGATTGGCTTTTAAATCCGGGTAGGCTTCCATCACCACGCTAAAGCGGCTCATCGCCTGCTGCACGGCATTTTCAGCGCCAGCCAGCGCCTGTACAGCTGTACCATCTGCAGGAGACGCCGCAGCGGCTGCCAGGCCAGACACCGCGCTGTTACGCGCCGCAATCACTGCCTCTAATGTTTCGCGTTCATGCGCCATATAACCTTTGGCAGTTTCCACCAGATTTGGAATCAGGTCATAACGGCGTTTTAATTGCACTTCGATTTGCGCAAAGGCATTTTGCCAGCGGTTTTTCAGCGTCACCAGGCGGTTATACACGCCAATCACGACAAACACTAATACACCGAGCAGTACCAGCAGAATAATTCCGGTCATCTTAACTCCTTGATTTCACTGACTAGCAAAGACAAACAGCAACTAAATTTTAACCACTGTCGCGCAAAGCGCTGTCGCTGACAAGAGGCCTGCAGAAAAAATCGGCATTGGTTTTGATCCATCACCACGGCCCGCGCGGCGATCTTTTGCCTGCTACTGAGCCGGTACGGCAGAAATTTGGTATAAAGGTCGTCGTTTTGAAAGTTGATGAGTGGTTTGATGTTTAGTAGTAAATATTTCAATAGTTGGTTTTGTAGCGCTTTGGTTGTTTGGGGTGTGCTGTTTTATCTATACAACGACCTGCAATTTTTGACCGAACACTGGTATTACCCGGCTATCATGGTCGTTGGCGCTTTTGTTGCCGGCGTCACGCCGGAAGGCGGCGGCGCTGTGGCTTTTCCTGTTCTGAATATTTTCCTCAGTATTGACAGGGTGATGGCTCGCGATTTCAGCCTGATGATCCAAAGTATCGGCATGACCAGCGCCAGTATATTTATCTTAAGTCATGCCCCAAGGTGGCAGATTTACAAGCCTGTGCTGCTGATGATCCCCATCTGTTTTGCTGGGTTTGTTTTTGGTATGAGCTTTGTACAAACCCTGCCGGTCTATATTATTCAGGCCTTGTTTCTGAGCCTGATCACCGCATTTGCCGTGGTCTACAGCCTCGGCAAGCACCGTGGGACACTGCTAACATTACCGGCACTGACCAAAGCAGACTGGCCCTATCTGCTGCTGGTCCTGTTCAGTGGCGGGATTTGTGCCAGCCTGTTTGGCACCGGTGCTGACATCATTTTGTATACCTTGCTCGTCACTAGGCTGCGGCTGCATGAAAAGATCGCCACCCATATGGCGATTATGCTGATGGCAGCCATCAGTATTCTTGGCTACGCCTACCGCTTTTTTGTTGACGATGGCCTGTCGCAGTATCAGGTGCAAACCTGGCTTTGCGCCTATCCGGTTGTGCTACTGATGGCGCCACTCGGTGCCTTTGTGTTGAGTAAAATCGATAAGGAATTGATGCTAAAAGGCGTCGCATTGCTGAATCTGGCGCAAGTCGGTTATTTCCTGCTGAATAAACCCAGTGTGGAAAAAGCTTTGTGTATTCTGCTGTTCAGTAGCGTATTAACGTTGCTATTTGCTTACATGCTGCGGGCACTGGGCAAACAGTCCACGCTAAAAAACGAATGAACATCACAGCAAAAAAACGGCGACCAATGGCCGCCGCAACAGGGAAGACAGGCAAAGCCTGCAGTGCTTACATCAATGGGAAATCGTGGAATGATCCTGCGCTGCCAACCGGGCTGCTGCAGGTTTAAATAAAGTATTGAGCCACATCAGCAGACATAAGGCGCCGGCGACACCAGTCGCCAGGTAAAAGCCGTAGCGCACTTCACCAAAAAAGTCGCCGACGATGCCCATCAACAAAGGGCCAACGGCGGCGGCGAGCGCAGTAAACGCCAACAGCAACCCGGCGACAGCACCGTGCTGAGCGCGCGGGAAACAACTGATGCCTTTGGAATTAATGGTCGGGTACATCATCGACATAAACAGGCCGGATAATGGCATTAGCCAGACCGCAACATCGACGCCACCCAGCATACTGGCGACATAACAAACCAGAATCGCACTGCTGAACAATGCCAGTACCAGGCTCCACTCCAGTTTGCTTAAGATCCACTCAGCGAGAAAACGCCCCACAGTGCGAAGCACAAAAAAGATGGTGATGGCATGTAATGCCAGATACTGATATTCGCCCTGATAACTTTGCAGCAAGGTCGGCAACCAGACAAACACCGCCACTTCGACAGCGACGTAGCAGGCGATGGCAATCGAAAAACCAAGCGCGTAAGGATCACGCACCAGCTTCAGGCTTTGCCATAAATCTGCTTCCTGCGCGGCCGGTTCGTAATCCGGATACTGCAGCATCGCCGCCAAAGCCAGTAACAAACCACAAATCAGCCCGGCCAGCAGATACAGCTGCGTCCAATCCAATTCGTAGCTGATCAATAACGTGACTAATAAAGGCCCGACAATAGCGCCTAAACCAAAAAAACCTTCGACCCGGTTCATCAGCCGGGTGTGCTGCTGATTGTCCGGGCTGATATCGCCAATCAGCGCCAGAGCACCGGTTTTGAACAAACCAATCGCCAGGCCAGACACGCCTAATAAACCTAAATAAAACAAAAATGTCTCGCCAAAAGCAAAGGCAATACAAGCCAGGGTATAAACCGCCAGGCCCGCCATAATCACGGTTTTGCGGCCTATCGAATCGGCCAGCCGGCCGAGCAATAAACCGGACAGCCCAATCAATACCATCGGCACATAATGAAAGGCGGCGGCTTCAGTCAGGCTTAAATTAAACTGCTGTACGACTTTGGGAATAATGACGCCGACCGCGTCTGTGGTCATGGCAAAAACAAAAAACATCAGACAAGTCATCCACTTGACTTGATTCAGCTGACGCTGCTGAGTTTGCTGCTCAGTCAGTCCATACTGTAGGGGTTCAATTTTCATCATGGCTGCCTCGTCCGTCCGCGCTGCGAAAACCAGAGCACTGCAGTCCAACTCAGATACGTTGCAGGGATTCCGGCGATCTGTTGATACTTCGACCAACAATAGTGCCAAGGTATACATCTTAAACGTTTAAGAATCAATATTACTGCGACAGAAAAATGAAATTTTTTTGTCTGTCGGCTTTCAGCTATCGGGGCCGACCCAGCCGGCAATATCGCCCGCTGTAATACCAGAGCTCAGACTAAAACTGGAACCCACTGTTTCAACGACAGCGGTGTTGCGGCTCAGGCCAAGCAATTCACGCAACCGGAATAACGCTTCGATACCGGTGCAATGGCCGCCCACCAGATAGCGCAGCCCCTTCAGATGCGCTGCTGTGCGCACTAAAACCGGATCTGGTTTGCCGTATAAATGGATCCCACCGATCACCGCCAGCAGACTGGCAGATTTCGTTACCTGTTTGGCCGCATCGGCGATATTCATAATGCCGGCATGGCCACAGCCGGTGACGATGATGGTGCCCTCTTTGGTCGGAATAAACAGCGAGCTGTCTTCTGCCACATTATCGGCGACATATTTGCCATCACGCTGAACCAGCAGACCAGGGTTCCAATTACTTTCATCGTACTTGCGTTCAACCGGGCCGCTAAACCAAACTCCCGACAGGATTTGCGCAGGTCCAGCATGCTCTGTGATCTGGCCGCCAGTTGCCCGGTATGCGCTTGCGACATCAATAAAACTATTGCGCTGCTGGCGCTGTAAATTAAAACGCGGCTGCGTGACCCCTGCCCCAACGTGTAAGCGGGACAATGCTTTTGGATTAGTAGCTGACATCGCGCGGCGCAGCGTCAACAATCCACCGGTGTGGTCGCCGTGAAAATGTGAGATCACCACATCTTCAACCGTCGACAGATCAACGCCAAGCTCTTTTGCGTTTTGTAACACCACATCTGGGCGGGCACCGGTATCAAACAAAATCCGTTTGCCATCCACTTCCACCAGCGCGGCATAACCCCATTCCCCAAGCCCGTCATTGGCCAGCATGGTCGATAATGTAGTCACCTTTACCGTCTGAGCCAGAGGTGGCTGACCTTCAGCCCAGGCACCGCCACAAAAGCAACAAATCACCAACAGCCAGAGTTTGTATTGTCTTTGCATCTGTATTCCCTTGCGCTGAAGTGGCATCAGGGACAGTGTAGATCAGAAAAACCGGCTATTTGATGAGCTGCAGTTAAAACTAATTCAGCCTTGTCGCATCACTTCCAGATCACCTGAATGATGCAGTTCAGCTGTTGCGCGGCCGGCGCCCGGACCCAGCACCCGGTGTAAAAAACAAAATACGGCAGCTTTCTCCCGGGATGATATCTGCGCTGTGCCAACAACCTTTGGGGATGACCTGCACCTGCCCTGGCGCGTCAAAAGGGATACGCTGCAACTGACCTTGTTGTTCGAGCAGCAATTCACAACGGCCGGCTAGCAAATACAGCACTTCATCACCGGCCGGATGCACTTCAAAGCAAACCCAGTTTTCGCTAAAGGTATATTCCGACAACAACACAGCACCCTCAAAAGTACCAAATTGCGCGCCCAGCTGTGGGTATAAGTCTGGCCCGGCGGATAGGGCATGAATTTGCTGCCGGGCATCCAGCACCAGTGCGAAGTCTTTCAGGTTCAGCGGTTGATCCGCAGATGTAGTCATTTCCTGCTCCATAAGCTTTGTTGTGCTTTGTATGCAATGTAGCAGCAGTTCATGGCATAGTAATCTGCAGCGCAAAATCCGGAGATTGATATGTTATTGACCGCTGAAAACAGCCTGTTACTGCTGATAGACCTGCAAAGTAAACTGGCACCGGCCATTCACAATAATGCCGAGGTAGAACAACACTGCCGCTGGCTGCTGGAAGTGTCGCGCGAACTGGCGGTGCCGGTGCTGGCGACCGAGCAATATCCACAAGGCCTTGGCGTGACAGTACCGTCTTTGCTGACGCTACTGAAAAGTGAAGAAATTCTGGAGAAAATCCATTTCAGCGCCGCGCAAGAGCCTCATATTCAGGCGGCTCTGGCCGATTCCGGCCGCCGCCAAATCGTGCTGTGTGGCACCGAAACCCATGTTTGTGTGCTGCAAACAGCGCTGGATTTAATCAGCGCTGGTTATCAGGTGTTTGTGGTGGCCGAAGCCTGTGGCTCGCGCCGTGACAGCGATAAACAGCTGGCGCTTGGCCGGTTACAGCAGGCCGGGGCCATGATTGTCAGCCGGGAAATGGTGGCTTTTGAATGGTTGCAGCGGGCCGGCACAGCGCAGTTTCGCCAGATTAGTCAAGGCTGGCTGCGCTGATCTCTGTCTGGTTTTCAGCGGGATCGGCAGCTCTCGCCGGCACGGACTTCATAAGGCAATAAAATCCGGCCGTCTTCGCCGCGGATAAAGGCTTCCACCGCGGCGATGCCTTTCTGGTCGCTGTGTTGCCATACGGTGCTGAGCGTCGGATGGTAACGCTGACCTTCTTCAATACCGTCAAACCCGACGACCTGCACATCTTCCGGGATCCGCAGGCCGGCCTGCAGTACCTCGCGCATCGCGCTTAATGCAATCAGGTCACTCATACACAGCAAAGTGTCTGGTCTTGGATTCAGCGCCAAAGCAGCCCGTGCGGCCAACGCGGCTTGTTGCTGGTTACTGGCCGGAATGTGCCAGATGCGTTCCGGCGCCAGAGTTTGGCCGACTTCCGTCAGCGCACGCAAATAACCATCCAAACGGCGATGGGCGATTGAACTTTGATAATCCCACATTGGTGCATCGCCTACCGGCCGGGTGTCTTCAGCGTCAATCAACCGAAGGCCCAGTACCGCGACGCTCGAATTGTTGCTCAGCACCTGACGGGCGACTTCATAAGCCGCCTGTTCGTTATCGATATTGACCGAAGGCCGGTCGGTTAAATCACAGTCCACTGTCAGCACCCGTTTGCGGGTCTTTTCAAGTTGTGAAATTAAATCGGTGTTGCGCGGCGCGCCGTAGCAGATAAAGCCGTCGACAAAATCGACGATGGCATCCAGACTTGGTGCACTGCCCGAAAATAACAACAAGTGGCGTTTGTGTTGCTCCAGCGCATTGGCCACGCCACGGATAAACTGGCTGGCGACCGGGTCACTAACCATGTATTCCAGCGAGTCGGATAAAATCACCGCAATAATGCCGGAACTGCCTTTTCGCAGTGATTGTGCCGCTTTGTTTGGCCCCTGATAACCGAGCTCGGCACAGGCACTGAGGATTTTTTCGCGCAGTTGTGCAGATAGTTGGTCAGGCCGGCTGAAGGCGTTTGAAATCGTGGCCGTCGATACACCAAGTTGCTGGGCGACGGTTTTTAACGTTTGTGTTGGTTTGGCCATAACTGTTGGGGGTATTGGTTATGCTATTCCCCGTTATACACAACTTTGGCGGTGAAGGACAACAGGCCAGGATGATTCGCGCTTAATCGACCCGTAGCTTTTCAGTTTTTTCCAGTTGCACCAGCCAACAGGCTTTACTCAGCGCAGCAGCTTCTGGCCAAAACGCGATTGAGACCAAAAAACTTTGCACATTTTCCGTGCTGGCGCAGTATATAAAACCGATACATTGCCGCAGTGTTCAGACTGCGGCTTTTTTGCCGACCAAGCACCTGGAGCCAGTTTATGTCAGAGCGTAAAACCGCCAAAGATTTTCATCCTGAAACCTTACGTTTGTTCGACCGTTATGTGCATGGAGATATCAGCCGGCGCGAGTTTTTGACCGGCACTGCGAAGTTTGCCGTGGCCGGCGTCACGGCGTTATCAATTCTGGAAGCTTTAACACCTAATTACGCACTCGGCCAACAGGTGAAACCGGATGACAAAACCTTGTCGGCCAGCTTTGTCGAGTTCCCAAGCCCAAACGGCAATGGCACAGCACGTGGTTATCTGGTGAAACCAGCCACAGCGACCGGGCCCTTACCATTGGTGCTGGTTGTTCACGAAAATCGCGGCCTAAACCCACATATTGAAGATGTGGCGCGGCGCTTCGCGAAGGCTGGTTTTATCGCCTTAGCACCGGATGCCCTGTTTCCGCTCGGTGGTTATCCGGGCGATGAAGATAAAGCCCGTGAGTTATTTGGCAAACTGGACCAAGCCAAAACCCGGCAGGATTTCATTGAAAGTGTGGCGTATCTGCAAAAACTTGCAGGCGGCAACGGCAAAGTCGGCGTGGTCGGTTTCTGTTACGGTGGTGGCATCGCCAACTTCCTCGCCACTGAAGTGCCGACGTTAGCCGCTGCAGTACCGTTTTATGGCCGGCAAGGGGACCTTGAAAAAGTCGCCCGGATCAAAGCACCGTTACTCATTCATTACGCCAGCAATGACGAACGGGTTAACGCCGGTGCCAAAGCCTATGACGACGCGTTAAAAGCCGCTGGTAAAACCGCGCAAAGCTTTACCTATCCGGACACCCAACACGGCTTTCACAACGACACCACACCGCGCTACGACAAAGCCGCGGCGGAACTGGCCTCGCAACGGACAGTGGCGTTTTTTCAACAGCAGCTGAAAACCTGATAACCAGCTTTTTACGCAGGAGCTTTTGGTGACCGCATCGTCTGTCCGATGCGGTCTTAAAACCACATCAGACAATCCCGGCCATTTTCTTTGGCTTTGTATAAAGCGAGATCGGCATCAGCCATTTGCCGGTGCAAATCTTCTACTTCACCGGCGGGCACATAGCGTGCGCCGATGCTGACGGTGACTGACACATCAGCATCTGCGGTATGCACCACTTCAGCACTGATTTGCATCCGCAGGTTTTCCAGCAACAGATGCGCCATATCAATTTCGGTATGCTCAATCAGTAACGCGAATTCTTCACCGCCCAGTCGTGCACCGTAGTCGTCCGAGCGCAGACAAAACTGCAATTTATGGCCAATCAGTCTGATCACTTCATCGCCAACTGCATGGCCGTAGGTGTCGTTAACCCTTTTGAAATTGTCGATATCGAGGATCGCCAGCACGTAGCCGGTGGGGCTGTTTTTTAAGCGGGCACAATGTTCGATAAAAGCGCGCCGGTTCGGGATGCCGGTTAAAGGGTCTGTCATCGCAAGATTTTTCAGCTGCTCTTCGGCCCGCACCCGCGCCTGTTCCTGTTCAACTGCATAAAACAAACCGGCCAGCGCGTCACAGAGCGGCTGTAAAAATGCTGCATCTGCCGGCGTGTAGTCAGACAATTTATTCGCAAGGCCTATCATCCCCACCAAGCCATCCTTGAGCATGATGGGCAGCCCCAGAAACCGGAAGATTTTCGGGTGGCCGGCAGGCGTGCCTTTTGATGCCGGGTGACTGGCCGGTTCGTTACTGATGACCAGCGTCTGGCTGGTGATCACTTTGCCAAATAAATTATCGAAGCTGTCAAAGTACAGTTGCCCTTGCTGATATAACTCGACCAGCTGACTGCTGCGCGCATTCCAGGAAATCTCGGTGATCGCATGAATAAAAAGGCTATTTTTATCGTTATTCAGGCGCATCTGACCAATAAAAGCAAACTGGCTGTCCGCTATCTCAGTCAGCTCCGCCAGCACTGCGCGACAGGCTTCAGACAAGTTGCCACTGCGCAGATACATCGCCTGGGCTTTATTGATAAAACTCAGCAGTTGGCGCTGTTTGGTTTCCAGCAGCGCCATTTCTTTTTTCACAGTGATGTCGCGGTGAGTGCCGGCAAGGCGCACCGGCTGCTGCTGGTTGTCCCGCTCCACCACTTTGCCGTAAGTCTCAATCCAGACCCAATGACCGTCCTGATGTTTCATCCGGTACACCGTATTAAACACCGGCGTCTGCCCGCTCAGATGACGCTGTAACTCTGTATCAAGCGCGGCCATATCTGCCGGATGAATTAACTGACGCCAAAACAGACTGCTACTGTCAAACAACTCATAGTCCAAGCCCAGCATTTCGCACCAACGCCGGTTCACTTTGCTGCTGTCCAACTGCAGGTTCCAGTCCCAGGTGCCAAGACCGGAGGCATCCAGCAATAGGCGCATCTGTTGATTGGTTTCTGTCAGCTTGGCTTCTGTGTAACGATTGGCCGTGTGATCGATCAGCATGGCGTGAATAGCATCAAGCCGGCCGTCGCTGCTGAAAAAGGCACGGGAAATCAGCTTGACCCAAAACAGCTTGTGATTGGGCGATTTGATCTGAAAATGCGCCTCTGCGGCCACAACGCCGCTTTGATGATTACTCAGCAGAAAATTAAAATCATTGAGGCTGGCCGGGACGATAAAGTCTTCAAATATCGCTTGTTTCTGCCGCAGCGCTTCAGCCGGCAAGTCAAATAATGTATCGATATTGCCGGAGACATGCGTCAGCGTCAGCCCATGCAGATTGCGCCATTGCATCAGTACCGCCGGCGATTGCTCCAGCAGACGCTGTTCCTGTGCCAGCTGTTTATGCTGATGCCAGAGTGTCAGGTATTGAGAGACGTGTGCACTGACTTTTTCCAACAATGCCAGCTGCTGCACGCTGATACTGCGTGGCACCTGGTCGATGACACACACAGCACCGACCGGGACATTATTAAGCTGCAGCGGCACGCCGGCATAAAAGCGGATATGCGGCGCACCGGTAACCAGCGGGTTGTGCTGAAATTCAGCATGCCTGCTGGCATCCTCCACCACCATTGGCGCGTCCTGCGCCACGACGTGGGCACAAAAAGCATCTTCCAGTCGGGTCCGGTCTGCCCCGAGGCCATAGCGGGCTTTAAAAAACTGGAAATCCGCGCCAATCAGACTGACCAGTGCAATAGGGGCATCGAACAATTGCGCCAGTGCTGCCAGCAACTGGTTCAGGCTCTGGTCTTCGTCAGCGACCTGCAGCGAATACTCGGCAATAGTCTCTAAGCGCGTTATTTCATTCATACATCAGTCTCAACATCTACCCTGATTGTGCGGACTTGCCACAGTAATTTCCCGTTCGCTTCTGGCAAAATTAGCAGCCATCACTGCAGTTACCAGTCGAAAAGCAAAATTTAGTCGTGAATTCCGCAACAGCTTTGCCATGAGGGGGAAACTCTCGTTCAATGATCAGATGCCTGAAAGCAGAGTTTGCAGCCCACGTACCTTGCATCCGTCATTCACTGCTGAGCGAATATCAACATCTGCGTCAGATTTTATCAAACATTTATCGGCGGCTTATCAAGCGTCAGGGCTACGCGACTGCTGTTTTACCCGGCATTCTGCAATCTCTGGAAACACGCCATGCTATTCACCGCACCGCTAGCCCTGCCCAGTGCCAAGCGACGAATTTGTCTGCTCCTGGGTTTGTTATTCACCACAACTCCCCTCACTCAGGCAGCCACATCGACTGAGCGTTATATCGTGTTATTGCGGCAAGAAGACACAGCGCCGGCGCAGACAGGGGGAGTTGCGGTCTCATCAGAACGCACCGGCCGCCGGTGGGCACTGCAGCAATTTGCCCGAGTAAACCGGCTGGAGCCGCTGATCATAATCCCTGAGCTCCAGCTCTTCAGTGTGCAGCTAAGCACGCAACAGCTTCAGGACATCAGGCGCCAGCCGCAAGTCGCTCTGGTTGAACCGGACCCGCTGCGCTATATGCTGAACACCGCGGTCAATCCACTGCAACACACCGCACCACCGGCGCTACAACCGGTGCCCCCTCCAGCCACTTTGCAAAGCCCGAGAAAGGTCTGTGTCATCGACAGTGGCTACGCACTGCAGCATGAAGATCTGCACAGTGCGGCAGTCTCCGGCGAAGGGATTGCTGAAAGCGACAATATTGCCGCTGATTCATGGGAACAGGATGAACAAGGCCATGGCACCCACGTCGCCGGCATTATTGCCGGTTTGGCACAACGCCCATCAGGCCCCGGCCGCCTGGGGCTGCTCAGCCTGCATATCATCAAAGTATTCCGGCATAACCAGAACTGGATTTATGCGTCAGAGCTGATTGCGGCACTCCGTCAATGTCAGGCCGCCGGCGCCCAACTGGCCAATTTGAGTCTGGGTGGCCCCGGCTATTCTGCCGCCGAAGCACAAGCAGTAACCAGCAGTACAACAGGCGGCCTGCTCCTCATTGCCGCAGCAGGCAATAGTGGCGATGATACGAAGTTTTATCCGGCTTCTTATCCTGTCGTGCTGTCAGTAACTGCGACGGATGCACAAGGGGAGCCTGCTGCTTTCTCGCCAACGCACAGGAGCATCGATATCGCAGCCCCGGGCGTAGGCATTCAGTCCACCTGGCCTGACGGGACGTATCGGCATCGCACTGGTACTTCAATAGCAGCGGCACAAGTGACCTCATTGGCAGCGTTGCTCTGGAGCTATTACCCGCAGTGCAATCATCAGCAGATTAGTCAGGTGTTACAAGACACTGCGACCCGTAGAACACTGACATTTGGCGAAATCAACTTTCAGGCCGCTTTTGCAGCCCTGATGCCGGGTTGTGATGCGCCTGACTGAAGATAACCTCGGGCAATATTGCTAGAAAAGCGATTCATCTTCCGGCAAGGGGGGTGGGTCAGGCTGCGCATTTAACTGCAACCAGGCCTGCCAGACCTGCTCTTTTTCCGCTGCAGGAAACGGAGCAGTTAACAGCGCTCTGAATTCCGGCGTCTCGCGGAACCGCATAATTGCCTGATCCAGCAGCTTCAACACCTGAATACTTTTGGCATCCTGACCACAGGCAAAATAGGCCAGCGAGTAATCAGGCGCTTCAGCCAAGCGGAATTCAGTGAACTTTACGCGCTCTTCCTCCGGTAACGCCAGGGCAAATTCGAGTGTCATATCGACAAAATCTTTGAGCAGCATCGGTAATAAATCACCATATTTAGATGCTTTGGCGGTTCGCACATAAATAGAATCAGCGGCACGGTGAAAGGCCAGCAGCTGGTCAATTTTGTCTCCATACAAACGGCCATCTTCTGTTACGAATACCGGTGGATAGGGCAATTTCAGCAGACGTTCCAGGCTGATGCGACCCGCAGCATCCTCCATCTGGTGCAATCGCTTCACCCAGGGAGAATCATTTTTCACCAATAGCCGGATATCCGGCGCGATAATAAAAGCCTGACTAAACAGATAATGATGCAGACGAGCAGCCGATTTCCGCACGACCGGCGTGCAAGCACCCGGCGTTTTGCGCAGTTCAGTAAAAGCGCGGTTAAGGCTGACCGTTTCAATATGGAAGGGTTCGGTATAAAACTGTAATACGTGCCGGACCATTTTCACCGGCTGATAGTTATTGTATTCATCAAGATAATCCGCCGCAGGTGTCATCGACAACAGCAGTAACTCCGCGGCATGCAACGGCGTCATGATGAACAGGGCAAGAAAAAACTTCATCGCACGCATAACCAATTCCTTGTCAGCAGGCTCAGAGGTTTATGCAGTGTAGGACCCTTCACATCAGAGTCAAACAGCCGTGTGGCCTGTTCACGCTAAAGCAAAGCTATCCATTTGATGTTCCGAAAAAAACAAATTTACTGCCAAGCCGCATTCAGGGATCGCGCGCGACCATCCATTATTCTTCTGAGGTCAGCTTTAACCACTGCTGCCAAACTTGCACCCTTTCCTCCTGTGGGAATGGCTCAACTAACATCGTTCGGAATTCAGGTTTACTGCGAAATGCCAAAATGGCGTTATTGAGCTGCTGTAAAAATTCAGCAGTAGCGGCATCCCGCTTACAGGCAAAATAGGCCAGAGCAAAAGGATCAGCTTCTTTGAGGCGAAAACTCTGCAAAGTCCCACCGGCCTCTGGCGGCACAACGACCGGATATTCCAGCGCAACATCGACAAAGCCTTTACTGAGCATCGGTAAAGTTTCACCAAAACGCGACACTTTCGTTGTTTTGAGGTACATCGCATGATGGCGTTTATGTTCGCTGAGCAGCGCATCTATGGCGTGACCATAAGCCCGCCCCTCCTCTGTTACCAACACCGGTGGCGATTTGAGGCTTAAAATCTGCTGCAGACTCAGCAACCCCGTCGGGTCCTGCAATCTTTGGAGTCGACGCGCCCAGACGGAATCCGCTTTGACCAGCAGACGAATATCAGGGGCAATGATGTAAGGCTGACTAAACAAAAAATCTTGCATCCGTTGCGGAGTTTTCCGCACACCAACCACACAACTTCCGGTCCGGCTTTGCAACTCCGCAAAAGCACGATTCAGGTTCACGGCTTCTATCGTATAAGGGGCAGGATAATACTTCAGAACCTGCTGCACCATGGCAACCGGCTGATAGGCAGATTCTCTGCTTTTAAATAACTCTAACGGCAATGCTGACAGCAACAACAGGTCATCACCAGCAGCGCATGCACAAGAGAAAATACAGAGGCCTGCTATCCAATTGCGCACCTGTTGCTCCTCAATTTATGCTGCAACTTCGCAGTGTACCTTGCAGGATTGCGGTGTCAAACCGGCTGCCTGAAAACATGCCGGTGCGGCGGTGATCGCCGACACCGGCTACAACAGCATCAGGAATTTACCCGGCATATTTAATCGAACAACCATAAGGTGCGGTGGCTGCATTCACCACTTGCTGGCCTGCTTTGACGGCAGCCAGCGCGTCTTTCAGATAGGGCTGCGCCTTCGCGATATCTTCCGCTTTGCTGGATTTGATACTGTCGATGCCACCTTTGTATACCAGCACGCCGTCAGCATTAACCAAAAAAAGATGTGGCGTAGTCTGGGCATCATACAGCTTACCGACCTGACCACTTTCGTCCAGCAATACCTCGGTGGGTACTGCTTTGCGGTCCCGGTTTAGCTGCAACGCTGTCGCACCGTCGACATGCCCCTGCTTGCCAGGTGCTGATGAAATCAGCTGCAGCCAGACCACGCCATCTGCAGTAGCGGCCTGTTGCAGCGCCGGGATATTGCCGCTTTTGTCATAATGTTTCTGCACATATGGACACAGATGATTGGTCCATTCCAGCACCACTGTTTTGCCCTTAAAACTACTCAGAGTGACAGGGTTGCCATTGGCATTACTGACACTGAAATCCGGTGCAGGCTGTCCAATGACTGCAGCAGCCTGTGCGCTGGCCGCTGCCAGGCTCAGCAGCGACACCGCCGCCAGTTTCCACATACGATGTAGCATAAGACTCTCCTTTTTTATCGGCTAATCAACAACGCTGACGGTCCGGACCAGCAAGTCCGGCGTCAGAATTTGAGGCAGCTCTACCGCGTCCCGCTGCCCGGCAGGAAAAAACAGGTATAACGGCACGCCACTACGGCCATATCGTGCCAGCGTCTGGCGAATGTGTTCGTCACGTGCTGTCCAGTCGGCTTTTAAATGCACCACACCCCGCTCCGAAAATGCCTGTTGCACTTGCGTGGTACTGAGCGCCACTTTTTCATTGACCAGACAACTTAAGCACCAGGCCGCGGTGAAATTGACAAAAACGGGGGTACCGGCGGCCCGCAGTTCAGCTAAACGGGCATCGCTGTATGGTTCAAACGCAGGGCCCGCGTGCTGAGCGCCTTTCTTGCTGACTAATGGGTCTGTCGTCTGTTCTGACGCTACAGATTTAAGTTGCAACACCCCCCAGATGAGGCCAAGTACCAGCAAGACTAACGCAGTCAGCGGCTGCCAAAAGGTGCCCGCACGCTGCTGGCTTTGTCCCAGCCACCACAGCGCAAAGCTCTGCAACAATAGCACCATCAATAACCAACTCCAGCTGTCAGCGCCTTGTAGTTGCGCCAGCACCCAGCCGAGCCAAATCGCGGCGCCATACATCGGAAACGCCAGCATTTGGCGGAATACCAACATCCAGGGGCCAGGCTTTGGCAAGCGCCGCTGCAACGCCGGCCAATAGCTCAGCACTAATACCGGGCTTGCCAACCCCAGCCCCAGACAAACAAACACCAGCAGTAACGTGAGTGGCGGTTGCGTCATGGCAAAACCCAACGCTGCTGCCATTAAAGGCGCAGTACAAGGGGTTGCCACCACGGTCGCCAGCACCCCGGTAAAAAAACTGCCGCGATACCCCTGTTGAGCAGCCAATGCCTGCCCGGCGCCATTCAAACGGCCAGTGATCTCATAAACGCCGGACAAATTCAGCGCCACAGCAAACAGCAGGCAAGTCATCAGAAGCACAAACAGCGGGGACTGAAACTGAAAGCCCCAACCCAGCTCAGTACCGGCCGCTTTAAAACCAAGCAGCAGCAAAGCAAAGCCCAACAGACTCAAGACAATACCTGCGGTATAAGCCCAGCCATGCCGGCGCTGTTCGACCAATGGCTGCTGGCTGTGCGCCAGCAATGCCAGCGCTTTCATCGACAGGACCGGAAACACACAAGGCATCAGATTCAGCAAAAATCCACCGGCAAAAGCCAGCAACAGAGCCAATGTCGTGGACATATTCGTGTCGGCTGATGGCGCAGCGACTGGCAAAAGCTCGCCAGACGATGCTGCAGCCATGGTCACACTTAACTGATAACCCCTGGGCCCGGCACCGGCTTCACTGAGCAGCAACACACCGTCCAGCACAGCTCCGGTTTGCAGTGGTGTTTCACCGGCTGGCAATTGCAGACTAAGCACGCCATGCTGTAACTGCCAACGCTGCGGCTGGCTTTGCGCCAACAAACCCCAGCGCGACGGGAAAAAGTAACTGTCTGTCAGGCTGACATCAGCCGGCAGCCCACTGACGGCTAACTGATAGCCACCGGTCGGATCTGGCTGCAACTGGCCGTTAAAGGGCAGCGGCTGCGGCAATCTGGCCTCACTGGTGCTGAGCACCTGCAAATCTGCCGCAGATGCATTGACCGGACTGGCTGCCACCGGCAAACGAAGAGCCAGCTGCACGCTTTGCGGAATACATTCCTCTTCACACACGAGCCAATCGACAGTGGCCTGCAGTTGTAACGGCTGCCCGAGTGGCCAGTCCGCTGGCACGCTAAGCCACTGTAACAAACTGACTTCGTCGCTGTAGCCATAATTCGTGACGGGTCCCAGCACAAAGCGCTGCGGTGCCGGCCATTCTATCGCACTGATCTCAACGCCAGAGGGTAATTGCCAGCGGATTTGAGTTGCTTCGCCAGAATCACCCGGGTTTTGCCAGTAGGTGTGCCAGTGCGGGATAATTTTTTGCTGCACGGCGATGCGCAGGCGCTGGCCCGGGCTGACCACCTGATGATCAACCAGCAATCGCGCCTGCACTTGGTCAGTCGCAGCACTGGCCTGCGCGTCTGCGATGGCTGGCAGTGCGCACAGATTCAGCAATAACCCAAGAAAAAGCCTCAGCCACATATCTAACCTCTGGGGTGCCATGACGGACAGTTCGTATTGAGATATTAAGCACTATGCCCGGGGCTTCGCTTCAGAATAGCGGTTGCAGCTATCGGGGCTGCCGCAATCAAAGCGTTGTTGCATGAGATGTTACGCAATGCGCCTGAAGCCTGATCTGCGTTTTGTCGCGATAACTGCGCTTTTGAGCGGAAATGACTGAAGTCGGACAGACAGGTAAAGAACACAGTTGAGTGCCACAGGTGAGATTTAAACCCAGCTTTACCAGCGACCGGCAAACGGATGGCCTGCAACGCTACACAAAATACGACTGGCTAAAGCGGCGACCAGTCGCGGGCTAACAGACCGAGCTTCACATCGTCGACAAAACGGCCGCCGAGGAAATAGTGTTCACGCAGCAGCCCTTCCTGCACAAAACCATGTTTTTTCAGTAATTTCAGGCTCGGCTCATTGCCGGCGGTGACAGTGGCCACCAGCTTGTGATAACCACAATTTTGCACTGCAAACTGCAACAACGTTTGCAGAGCTTCGCCGGCAAACCCCTGGCCTTGCTGCGCAGGCAGCAGCAAAAAGCCCACTTCAGCCTGCCGGTTCGCCCAGTCGCTGCGCAATCCAATCACACCAACCGGGGCTGAGTTGTCGCGGCGCTCGATCACCAGCGCCATCATATCCGGGCGATGCACTGTCCAGGGCAGCAACCGGCTGTCAAAGCGGGCGCGAATTTGCGCTTCGCTTTGCACATCACATACATAACGCCGGACCGTTTCATCCTGATGCAATTGCAAGAACAGCGGCCAGTCCGCCGTGCGCATAGTCCGAAGCTGCAATCTGGCACTGGTTAATTCAAGAAAGTGCTCCATAACATGGCTCCGCTGAAAAAAAATGAACTGACATCTGCTAACTGAGCCTGCGGCGAAACGACCGCCGGCGCCGCAGGCAATGAAACAGCGGCGTCGCCATCATCGTCGTGATGATCGACATCAGCACCAGTACCGAAAATAAGTCGGCTTTAATCACGCCATTTTGCAGGGCAATATTCAGTAAAATCAATTCCATCATACCGCGAGCATTCATCAGGATGTCAACCGGCTCGCCAGTTAAGTCCATAACAGTGCGTTTACCACGTTCAGCAGTAGTGTCAACCAGGACAACATCCCCCTGATGTCTGGCAACATTGCCAAATAAATCGCTGAATTTAACGCGCCATACTCAAGTGGAGTGGACGCAGCAGGACTATCCGTTCGCCGGCGGCGCTAAGTATTTTATGAGCAAGGTGCTTTAGTGTAGCGTTCTAAGTAGATGGTACATCGTGGCAAACCCGACACCGCCACCACCATGTTCGCCCGTTCGCGCCTCTCGATGCAGGGTTTGTTGGTGTTTGGGAATAACTACTTTGAGCGAGAAGCAGACGATAATGATTCAATCAGTCAACTTGTTAGAGACCTTTGTCAGGCGTTTTTTAATGTAGATGCCCGAGAATTCGTCAGTAATTTTCATTTTTTTGTGTACCTAATCCATGGTACTGAATTACTCAAAAGGCAATCAATGTCATTTGATGTATATACTGGAATGGTTCTAATCTCCCCGAAAAACAATGCGTGATAGTTACTTGAACGCTCTTCTATGTATAAAATATCGTTTGAATTTAGGTAAACAGTCCGCCCATCACTTAAATCAATTCTCTTTTCTGTTAAGTCAATCGAAATGCTTTTTGGAGACTTAAAGTATTTATAACCCTGATAAAAACCATATGACAGAACAAAAGGGAAGATTAATTTCAAAACAAATTCTTTATATGCAAATTCAGCTTTTCCAGTACCTCCATTGAAAAAAAGATCTGCACATATCGCCAGTAACGCAAAAAAAAATATAGAATTAGCTATATCAACTTCTCTATGAAATAATATTTTGTTCATAAATTATAATGATAATTTGAAATTATATTGCATGCTATATCCTCATGCTTTTCAAAGTGTACGCGCAAGCGGTAGTTCCGCGGTACATGACGATTAAAAATTTCCACTTTTGCAACAAATTGAAGATTCAAATGAATCTTTAAAAACGGCCGGATGATTACAAAAGCAGACCGTCAGCCGCAGGGATAGAGGCTGACGAGCCTACAGGTCTGCGAGACCCGGGAGTATTCACGGCGTGCGTGTGACGCCCAGTCTTGTGTAATCATCCGCGCAGTTTGCTGCAGATCCTTGCCAAACGTTTATGCATGCCAATACATTAATAACTGACAGCAAACAACACAACTGAAATAACCACCACTCAAGGCTCAATGCGGATCTGCTTAATCAACACCGGTTGTTTTGGGCTATGAAAGGCGATGGGTTTTGCGCCCGGATTGTCGATCCATTTTTCGTCGACTGGCAGTGCGGCAAAGGCGTCCAGTACTTTGTCGCCGTCGCTGAGCTGGCCGAAATTGGTGTATTTGCCGTCGAGATGTGCGCGGCGTTCTAAGCAAATAAAAAACTCAGTGCTACCGCTGTTTGGGTCTTCGTCGCGGGCCATGCCGAGGCTGCCGCGGATATGGGGTAATTTGTCAGAGAACTCGGCCGGGACGCGATATTTTTGATGGTCCGGATGATTGTCGTCATTGATGCCGGCCTGGGCGACATGGCCTTTGACCACGCGGTAAAATGATTTGCCGTTGTACCAGCCGGATTTAGCCAGTTCAATAAAACGCGCGGTGGTTTTTGGCGCCGCTTGCTGGTGCAAATCAAACTTCATAGTGCCAATCGTGGTTTCAATCACCGCAGTTGGCGCCGCCTGTACTACACCAACGCCAGCGCCAACCCCAGCCAACCCGAATAACAACACCGCACTTTTCAACAGCTTCATCCGCTTTTCCTTGTGGTTTATTGCAATAAAATGGTGATTTGATTGGTCTGGCCTTTGGCTTCCTGCGCGCCAAACGGCAGCACTAAATCCTCTTTGCCATCGTCGTTTAAGTCATTGACCAGTAAGTTAATGGCGCGTTTTGGCAGTTTAATGTTTTGCCGGGTACTTTTATCGGAAAACAGCTTCGCGCCAACCGGGGCGTAGCTGCGTAGCGTGTCTTCATCTTCGGCTTTCAGCAAGGTCGCTTTGCCATCGGCACCTTTTAATACTGCGGTGACGGGCAAATTAAACTGACCGCTGCCAAGCGAAATGCCGACATCGACTTCCTGACGGTGCACTGGTTTAGTGCCAAAACTGCCGTCGGCCTGCTGTTTGTAGAATAACCAGTCGACCGACGCCGAACCGGTCAACAGCGCTGACACAATTTTGCTGATGCCAATCTCCGCCGCCGGCGTGTAAAAATCTAAGCGGCCGTCGGCGTCTAAATCAGCAAATTGCACATCAAACTGCACACCTGTGGTGTTGATCTGCTGGTCCGCTGTGGTTGGGAAAACCAGCTTGCCGTTGTCATTGCGGCCATAGTGAACGCGGTAGCTGTATTTCTGCTCCATCACATCCACATAATGCTGCTGTTGCACTACTAAATCGGTGACTTTATCGCCATTTAAGTCGAGTAACCGTTCCAGCCGCGTGATAGTCAGGCCCTCGTAGCTGCGGCCGTCGCCGCCGCGCTGCTGCGCCTGCACATCCGGCGTCAGGCCAACACCCAGCGGCACCACTGTGGCCGTGGTGGCAAAGCTGCCGTCCGCTTGCTGCGGATAAACCCACAGGTTGTCGTCGACGTTAAACACGATATCGGTGCGACCATCCAGCGTGAAATCGACCTGGCGCGGCGTTTTCAGGAAAAAATCCGGGTCTTTTTCAAAAATCTGCATTTGCGCGGTGATTGGCAGGGCATAAGTGCGAAAGCTGCCGTCTTTTTGCTGCATCAGCACCTGCAAGGCACGAAAATCCGGCACCAGAAAATCGGTCAGACCGTTTTGGTCCAAATCGGCGGTAAATTCGAGCTGCAGCATCCGCTTGGCATCGGTCACCGGATAAGCAGAAGGCGCGCTGGCTAATTGCCGCCATTTTTTACTGTCGGTTTGATAGTGCCACAAAGCGTCCTGCCCCATCGCCACCAGCTGGCTGCCATTGTGACCGGCTAAAGTCGCGGCCTGGAAAAACTGTACTTGTGCCGGTAAAGCAATTTGTTCGATGCTGTTATTGGCGTAGTCGACCCGGCTGAGCCAGCGAAATTCATGGTTATGGCCGGACACCAGCAGCACCGGCTGGCCTGGCATGCGCAGCACACTGCCGTTGGCCGGATGCTCCAGTTTGACTGTGGTGGCTTTAAGTTGCAGCGCGTGCGCTGGCATAGCACCGAGCGTGCAGGCCAGTAACAAGCTGCCGGTCGCGAGCGCCAGTCGTTGTTGCCTGGCTGCATAAAAAGCTGAATAGACGGCGGATCTCAGCGGCATCCTGATGTTCCTTCCAGATGGATTAAACGGGATTTTGCCTCAGCATACGATGAAGCCGCTGTTAAAGACCAACAAATGTGTAACAAATTCAGTCATTCAAGCAATTATTTCGCTGAATAAAGGCAAAGGTCTGGCGAAAGATTTCCGCTCCAGGCCGGTTCGGGCTAAAATAACCGGCTTTGTTGTGTGTTGGAGATGAGTGATGTCAATTAACTGGTTCCCGGGTCATATGCATAAAGCCCGCAAAGAAATTGCGGAGGTGATGCCCCAGGTTGATGTCATCATCGAGATGCTCGACGCCCGCATTCCATTTTCCAGTGAAAACCCGCTGGTGCCGGAACTACGCGGCGACACGCCGTGTATTAAAGTGCTGAATAAAGCTGATCTGGCCGACCCGGCTGTCACGGCCATCTGGCAGGCGCATTTTGAGCAGGAAGCCGGCGTCAAAGCCATTCCAATCAGCCAGCAAGACCCGGCACAAATCCGCGCACTACTTGACCTCTGCACCACTTTATTACCAGACCGCAACTTCGACGTACGTGGCCCGCGCGCGATGATTATGGGGATCCCGAACGTTGGTAAATCGACCTTAATCAATACCTTAGCCGGCCGGGTGATTGCCAAAACCGGCAACGAAGCCGGTGTCACTAAATCACAGCAACGGATTAAACTCGACAACGGCGTCATTTTAACCGACACGCCGGGCTTCCTCTGGCCCAAACTCAGCCCGGCCAGCTGTGGTTATCGCCTCGCCATCACCGGCGCCATCAAAGAAACCGCTTTTGACTATGGCGACATCGCGCTGTTCGCCGCCGAATACTTGCTGGAACATTATGCCGACCAGGTGCTGGGCCGCTATCAACTGAAAGAAAAACCGGAAAATGACTTGGCGCTGCTCGACGCCATTGGCGCCAAACGCGGCTGTATGGCCAAAGGCGGTGTGGTCGATGTGACCAAAGCGGGCGCGATTTTAATCAATGAGTTACGTGCGGGATTGTTTGGCCCTATCACGCTGGAAACCCCTGAAATGGTGACAGCAGAAGTCACCAATGCTAAGTTAGAGGAAGCCCGCAAAGCCAAAGAAAAAGCGGAGCGTGATAAAGAACGGGCGCGCCGCACCAAGAAAAACCGCCGCTGACGCCCAGATCCAGGTTTGTCTTTTGCGCTGTTTGCCCGCTCTGCCGGCAAGGCGCAAAAGCCCACGTACACGGAGTTTGCGATGTCTTGTCTGTCCCGCCGGCAGTCCCTGCTGGCCTTGTTGATTTCCGGCTGTTTCACCCTGTCGGCACACGCCGCGCCTGTGCTTATCAGCAATATCAAAGGTTATGGTTTTGACGATCAACGTCAGCTGCTGTCGTTTTCTGAACTGGTGTTTGACGACGCCACCGGCAAAGTACTGGCGCGCGGTCAGGGCATTGCCAAAGACTTTCCTGAAGCCAGCAAAATCGACGGCATGGGCCGCACCTTATTGCCAGGCCTTATTGACGGTCACGGCCATGTGCTTGGCCTTGGTCAGAACTTGAGTCAGGTTGATTTACGCGAAAGCAGTTCAGAAGCACAAGCGGTGGCCAAAACCGCTGCTTTTGCCAAAGCTAATCCGCAGGCGCAGTGGATTTTAGGCCGGGGCTGGAATCAGGTGTTATGGCCGAGCCAACAGTTTCCCGGCAAACAATTATTAGATGAAGTGATTAAAGACAAACCGGTCTGGCTCAGTCGCGTCGACGGCCATGCCGGCTGGGCCAACAGCAAAGCATTGCAACTGGCCGGCATCAGCAAAGACAGCATAGACCCACCGGGCGGCCAGATTGTGCGTGACGCCAACGGCGAACCCACCGGCGTATTAATTGATAACGCTATGCTGATGCTGGAAAAACAAATTCCGGCCATCAATGAAGCCGAGCGCGTCAGTGCGCTGAACGCGGCTTTTAACCATCTGCTGTCACTCGGCATTACCAGCACCCATGATGCCGGTATCGACGCGGCCAACCTCGCCACTTATCAGCAGCTACGGCAGGCGAAACAGTTACCGCTGCGGCTCTATCCGATGTTGTCGGCGACAGATCCAGCGCTGGAAAGCTGGCTCAAAGCTGGCCCCATCGACGACCCGCTCGATTTCCTCGATGTGCGCTCAGTGAAAATTTACGGTGACGGCGCGCTTGGCAGCCGTGGCGCGGCGTTACTGGCGCCTTACAGCGATAAACCCAAAGAAACCGGTTTGTTAGTGACCCAGCCGGATAAACTCACCGCCGTGATGAAACTGACCATAGACGCCGGTTTCCAGGCCAATGTGCACGCCATTGGCGACTATGCCAACCAGCTGGCGTTAGACCGTTTTGAGAGCCTGCAAACTGAAGCGCAGCGTAAGACCGGCCGTCATCGCATTGAACATGCGCAAATTGTCGCCCCCAAAGACTTGCCACGTTTTGCTGCATTGCATGTGCTGCCGTCGATGCAACCGACTCATGCCACTTCGGATAAAAACATGGCCGGTGATCGTTTAGGCGTGGCGCGGCTGCGCGGCGCATATGCCTGGCGTTCACTGGTCGATGACGGCAACCGCATTGTCGGCGGCTCAGATTATCCGGTCGAACTGGCAAATCCGTTTTTTGGCATCCATGCCGCCGTGACGCGGCAGGACCAGCAAAATCAACCGGCCGGTGGCTGGTTACCAGAGCAAAAACTGACGCTGGTTGAAGCGCTGCGTAGCTTCACCGTCGATGCCGCTTATGGCGCTTTCCAGGATCAGGCGATGGGCAGCCTCGCGCCCGGCATGTGGGCTGACTTTATTCTGGTCGACCGCGACATTGTCAAAGTCGCACCGGAACAGCTGTGGCAAACCAAAGTGCTGGCGACTTATGTCGGCGGCGAACTGAAATACCAATTCCGTGAATAAACAAGGTTTTTATGATTAGCCAGAAGTGGTCAAAACTAATTAAGTCACTGCATTTAAAGAAGTTTCGAAAAGCAGAGCAACTGTTTTTTGTCGAAGGTGAAAAAGCAGTGCTGGAAGTATTGGCCGCGCACTGGCCGGTCAAAGCCTTGTTTGGTACGGCCGACTTTTTTGACCGTTTTCCTGAAACTGCCTATGCCGCCGAGATGAGCCACCCCTGCTCCGCCAGCGAACTGGAACAGGTTGGCACTTTTACCAGCAACAACGCGGCGCTGGCTGTGGTCGCTATTCCGCAGTACGCGCCTTTTGCTGAAACCGCCGGGGAATGGACTTTAGTACTGGATAACGTGAATGACCCCGGCAATCTCGGTACTATTATCCGCATCGCCGACTGGTATGGTATCCGCCACATCCTCTGCTCCGCCGATACGGTCGATGCCTTTAACCCCAAAGTCATCGCCAGTGCCAAAGGGTCGTTTTTACGCGTCAAACTGCATTACGGCGATTTAGTGCCAATACTGAACCAGGCACAGCAACCGGTGTACGGTGCCTTTTTAGACGGCGATTCAGTGCATCAGCTGGCTTTAACCAAACCCGGTGGTTTTATTGTACTTGGCAATGAAGCCAACGGTATCAGCGACGCCATCGCAGCCCGCGTGAACCGCCGCATTACCATTCCGGCTTTTGGTCAGGCCGAGAGTTTAAATGTCGGCATTGCCAGCGCAGTGATTGTGGATAATCTGCTGCGGCTGTCCGGGAAATAGCCTGCTGATAAAGCAGTTATGGCTTAGTTTTTACCCACAAAAAAGCGCCACACCGGCGCTTTTATATTGTCTCAAGATTGATATAAACCCGACATCAGGCTGCTTTGTTGGTGATCTGGCTGCGCTGCCGACGCCAGGCCAGCAGCGGTAAACCAAGCAGCAATACGCCTAAACCAGCACCACCGCCGCCCGAACCTGAACTGCCGGCATTCGGCGTCACCGGGTCACTGCTGCGCGTCGCATCCAGCGGATATTTATCGCTGATATCCGCCACACCGTCGTTGTCATCGTCAGGATCGGCGTTATTGCCGATGCCGTCTTTGTCGGTATCCAGCGTTTCTTTTGGATCTAACGGGAAAGCATCGGCTGTGTCGGCCACACCGTCGTTATCGTCATCCGCATCGGCATTATTACCAATGCCGTCTTTGTCGGTATCCAGCGTTTCTTTGGGATCCAACGGGAAGGCGTCTGCAGTATCTGCCACGCCGTCGTTGTCATCGTCCGGGTCGGCGTTATTACCGATGCCGTCTTTGTCAGTGTCGACTGATTCTTTTGGATCTAACGGGAAGACGTCGGCGGTATCTGCCACACCATCGTTGTCATCATCCGGGTCGGCGTTATTACCGATGCCGTCTTTGTCGGTATCCAACGTTTCCGCCGGATCTAACGGGAAGGAATCATCTACATCCGGCGTGCTATCGTTGTCGTTATCAGGGTCGACACCATTTGGGATACCGTCACTATCGACATCGCTGTCGCCGCCAGCATCGGCCCCAATGATCAAGGCAGCAGGAATCACCTGTTCCATTGTATTGCCGTTGTTCTGGCGAACACGCAGACGCAGATCTGCGGTCTGGCTGTTTGCTGTCATTGGTAGTGACATCGCATGAACACCAATACCACGGCCTGTATAAATCTGCTGCCAGCTTTTACCCGGAACACGAAAATCGATCGTGATCTCCTGCTGAGCAGGCTCTGGGCCCACAGCTCGTAATTGCAACAGTAATTGATGATCGAACCGGCTGACCACATCCGAATGCGACTGACGATTTTTTAATTGGATCCAATCCACAACAGGCAGCTCGCCATCATTACTCAGCGTAAAATCTGCCTGCAAATATTCTGCAGGTGCATTAGCTAAAGGTTTAAACCGCAAGCTTTTACAGTCCTGGTCCTGCCAAACATGGGCAAGCAGATAGTTCTGCGGTATTAGTATGGTCTGTAAACCTTTGCAGGTCATCACCAGCTCTGATTGGTCTGCGGGGTAACGCACGTTCAGGTACTGATCGTGCCATAACTGGGTTTTCGACAATTTTTGGTCAGCATGCAGACCACCTGAAACGTTGACCTGTGTCCGATCTTTAGACGTCCACACACTGCCGCGAAAGAATTTCAGACTGGATGACAATTGCAGCTCGCGGGTTTTTAAGTCCAGTGCCGGCTCCAACACCGGCTCGCCATTTGTTGCCATGCGCCATTTCACTACATTGCCCTCTGCTGAAACAGAGAAGGGGCCGGAATCGATCAGAGGCTGTAGATTTTCGTCAAAAAGCATTAATTTTGGCGCCAGCGTGGGATAAGCAAGCGGGCCTGCCTGGTAAATATTCAGAACTTTCTTTTCTGCGCCAACTAAAGGCCAATAATGTAACCAGCCTTGAGAAGTGACCAGGTAAGCCTCTGCTGGAAAAGTAACTGTGACGCGGTTTTGCTCTGTGATCTGAATTTTATCTGAACGCGAGCCGTTTCCGACGGGGCCTTGCCACGATAAAAATTGAGTTTCATTCTTGGCAGGATCAGTTGAAGGAAACTGAAAACTTTGCTGAAAGGTCCAGTCCTTGTCAGGAAATCCACCGGTCATATAAGCGACTGGTTTCAGACTGCATTTTTCTGTTCTACAAAAAGTAACGGTGTAACGCATCGGTGCGATAGGCAGATTTTTGTAAAATGCCCCTTGAGCGCTATATGAAATTTTTTGTTCAGACCAGTCTGCTGGCTGGCCATTTACCGAAACCTCTGAAAGCTTATGGTACTCAGTCAAGCGACTGGTACGCATATCGATAGCGCCTGCAGCATCTGTCACTGCAGGGAGTTCTGCATACAGAGCCGAAATAACGTATTCTTGACCGTCTTTATCTGTTGGGTCTAGTGGCCACAAAAATCCAATTGCACTATGCAGGTCGTTAAGACGAGGAATACGGATCCTGGTGTTACCCCCTACTGAGTTTCTGTTGCGAAAGTTGCCGGCGTAAAACTGCTCTTCGAGTTGCTTATTAAAAAAGTGGATGTCGATCAAGGCATCATCACGCATGATGTTCAGTTCATCGTATTTCTCATACCAAACCGGCACAGTCAGCCGCTGCTTCCCTGCCTCGAAGCTGAGCTCGAAACCTGCCACACCGGCAGCATTGGCTGGTGTACTCACGGCATTGGCGTCAGCCTGGTAGCGCAGTTCAAAACTAACTTGTCCTTTTGCTGGAACCTGCTGATTTTCAGGTGAAATCACCAGCCCCATGGCGGGATCATAATTGCCATTGACCTTGGCAGAAACCGAAACCTCTGCATTTGTTGGATTGTAAAAGGTAAAAGTCTTATTGCCACTAAACAGGGTTTTCGTGAGTGGCACACGGCCTAAATAGGCAGAGGTTTGGTCAATATAAAACTGCTGTGCATGCGCCGCTGCGACATTGAGTAAGCCACTTCCTTTTTCAGCCGGGTTTCCTGGCGAATGTTCGGCCGACTGCATCAACAATCGTTTTATCTGTATTGGGCTTAAATCTGGCTGTGCTTGTAATAACAGGGCAGCGGCACCCGCCACATGTGGTGCAGCCATACTGGTCCCGGTCAGCCCTTGATACCCACCTCCGGCTTTGGCAGCAACGATGTCTGTGCCTGGCGCGGCGATTTCGGGTTTCAAATAATCGGCGCCTTCCAGTGGCCCACGACTACTGCTGGGGTTGATACTCCCGCCATCATCAGTATTGGCCACAGTAATCACACTACGTGCAGCCGCCGGCGCGCCAATTGACAGGTAGTCGTAATCATTCCCTGCTGCAACCACCACAGTCACACCATCAGCAACGGCGGCCTCGGCCGACTGACTCAGGATTGAATCAGCATTGCCCGGCCCACCGAGACTGAGATTGATGATGTCCGCACCGTCGTCAGTTGCGGGGTCGCCATCAGGGTCCACTGCATATTCAATCCCGGCAATAATGGAACTGTCTGTGCCAAAACCTTGATCATCCAAGACTTTGATGGCAAGCAACTGCGCATCTGGTGCCACACCATTCCCATTTGAAGATTTCCCTGCAGCTATTGCCGCAACGTGAGTCCCATGGCCATTGAAGTCCGTCACGTCAGTTCCGGCATCAAAGGTATTGCGCGCAAGAATCACTTTACAGCCAGGACCAATACAACCGCCGAGCGCTTCATGCGCGTAATCAACGCCGGTATCCAGGACGGCAATGCGGACACCTTTTCCGGTAATAGTACGACCGGCTTGGTCTTGCTGGGTCCAGACTTCCGGTGCTTTTACCAGCGGAACACTGACATTTAGCGCAGTTTGATATTGTTGTTCCTGCCAGACCGCCTTAACACCGGGAAGCTGCGCCAGTGCGTCTTTATTTACCGGCCCTGACACCAGTAAAACATTGGCTAGCTTCGTGAAGCTTTGTTCGACCTGAACCCCCTGGATGCGTTCCAGCGCCTGGCTTACTAACTGCTGTTCAGCATTCAGTTGCGAGGTCAATTGTTGAATAACGCTTTCATCCTGTTTTAACAGTCGCAATGCCGAATCCTGCGGATCAGGGGCCAACGCCTGTATCCTACCTGCACCCACGGGGGCTACGCGCCCCTGCAGCACCTCAGTCGCCGCCAGCTGTTGTAAACTGGGATATAGAGCCGGTGTTGTCAGCTGTACCAGATATTTCGGGTTTTCAGGTTTAAAGATTCGAACAACCCGGCCTTGTGAATCAACAGACCGAGCGTAAGTGCCGGGTCTTGCCAGATGGCTAGACCACTTCGATGCCGCAGGCTGAACCACGGCAAAAGCGTAATCACTGATACAGCAGCTCAGTGCCCAGATCCCAACTAGTTTTTTCATTAACTACTTCATACCCCGCTCAGCCAACGATGAGTCGAGTTTGCGAAGTCGCTGGCGTTTATATGCCAGCAGCGGTAAACCTAGCAACAGCCCGCCTAAACCAGCGCCACCGCCGCCACCAGAACCTGAGCTGCCGGTATCCGGCGTCACCGGGTCACTGCTGCGCGTCGCGTCCAGCGGATATTTGTCGCTGCTGTCGGCCACACCATCGTTGTCGTCATCCGGGTCAGCGTTATTACCGATGCCGTCTTTGTCGGTATCCAGCGTTTCTTTTGGATCTAACGGGAAGGCGTCTGCGCTGTCAGCCACGCCGTCATTGTCATCATCCGGGTCAGCGTTATTACCGATGCCGTCTTTGTCGGTATCCAGCGTTTCTTTTGGATCTAACGGGAAGGCATCGCTGACATCCGGTGTGCCATCGTTGTCATCGTCCGGATCGGCGTTATTACCAATGCCGTCTTTGTCGGTATCCAGCGTTTCTTTTGGATCTAACGGGAAGGCGTCTGCGCTGTCAGCCACGCCGTCATTGTCATCATCCGGATCAGCGTTATTGCCGATGCCGTCTTTGTCGGTATCCAGCGTTTCTTTTGGATCTAATGGGAAGGCGTCTGCAGTATCTGCCACACCATCGTTGTCGTCATCCGGATCGGCGTTATTGCCGATACCGTCTTTGTCGGTGTCAGTAGTTTCTAACGGATCTAACGGGAAGGCATCGCTGACATCCGGTGTACCGTCGTTATCATCATCCGGGTCGGCGTTATTGCCGATACCGTCTTTGTCGGTGTCAGTGGTCTCAGTCGGGTCGAATGGTAACGCATCATCAGTGTCGACCACGCCATCATTGTCGTTATCCGCATCCACGGAATTGAGGATACCGTCACTGTCGACATCGTTATCACCACCAGCGCTGGCACCGATGGTCAGGGCTTCCGGTATGACCTGGGTCATTGTGTTGCCGTTGGCCTGAACCACCTTGATTCGCAGATCTGCTTGTAAGGTCTCAGCGCGAATTGGCAGACGGACACTGTGCGTTAAGCCGGTTAATTTCTGATAAATAGTCCGCCAGTTGCCGCTATCTGTGCGGAATTCCACTTCAACTTTAGCGACTGGCGATTGATTCTCAGGATTCCAGATATCGAAATTGAACCTATGGTCGATACGACTGACCGTTTCGCCGAGTTGGCTGCGATTAAACAGAGCCAGATTGGTTAAACGTGGCATGGCGCCATCTTGACTGAAGGCATAATGCATCATCGGGGCTTGTCGCAATGCTTTGGCTTCGGCGCTATCGACCTGCAGAGTCATCTCCCGACAAGCTTTGTTGTAAGTCATCCAGACACCAAAAACTTTGTCCCCCCAGCGCTGGGTCCCCGGAGACTCACAAATATACTGAATCTCAGTATCCCGATTAAAATAGGCTGCATTGAGATATTGGTCATGCCATAAGACGGGTTCATGGTAGCCCTCGGCATTGTTACGCGGCGCTTGTGACAGCTGTAGTGCTGACCGGTCCTGCGACACCGAAATCGCGCCACTGAACATTTTCATACTCGAGGTGAGCGGCAGTTGCTTGCTATTAAAATCAATAGCTTTCACTAAGACAGCCGGGCCAGCCTCACTGATCCGCCATTTGACGATAGAACCGCTATCGGAAGCTGAAAAGAAGCCGGAATGTGCATCCGAGACAAAAATTTCTTTATAACTTTGAATTTGCGGTGCCGTCTCCGGCAGTAACAAAGGGCCACTTTGATAAACGCGCATCACATCGCCGGCTTTGGCGGTAAAAGGCCAGACCGTGGTTACACCACCGCCTGTCACTGGTGTCTTCCCCGGGATCAGATTAAATTTCAGCAGGTTGTTTTCAGTGAAATTAATAGTGGTTTGAGTTGAGCCTTGCCCCAGCGGTTTTTGCCAGGAAAAAAACCAGGTTTCTGGCGCGGTTTCATTGTAATTCGGTTGCAGAAATGTCTGTTCAAATTGCCAGGCTGAACTATCAAAACCGCCAGTCATCAGAGCGCTAGGTGTAAACTCGCAACTCAGGGCGCAAAAAGCGAATGAATATAAAACTGACGTCACCACTTGTTGGTTTTTCAGTAACGCCACACTGCTGGTCAGGGTAGTCCCTTTTAAACTGGTCGATTGGCCGTTTAGTTTTATATCGCTGATCTGGTGATATTCAGTCAGCGTTTCACTGCGCATATTGAGCTGCGCTTCGCCATGATTCATGGCTGGCATTGCCGACAAGCTAAAACCTGTCACATAGCCTAACTGCGAATTTTTCGGATCTGGCAAATAGAACTTTGCAAATACCTGCTTGAGCTGGTCAGTTTTGCGGATACGCACCTGCTTCTTCTCGTTAACTCCCAAACGGAAATTTGCGGCGTAAAACCGTTCGACCAGATTGTCATCCAAAAACCGCAGTTCAACTACGGTACCATCCGTTTGGACTTGCAAGGACTGATATTTTTCAAACCACACCGGTAAAGTGAGGCGTTGGCTGCCCGTGTCAAAAGCCAGCGAAAAACCACCGATTCCACCATTATTATCCGGAAAGGCAATTTCACTGCTTTGACCGGTAAAATTCAGCGTAAAAGTGGCACTGCTCTGTGCTGCAACTTGCAGAGTAGGCTGCGCGAAACTGACTTTTAAACCGGCCTCGTATTGCTTCAGCACCGAGGCAGTGACACTGACATTTTCAGTCGTTGGATTATAAAAAGTGATCTCTCGGCTACCGCTGAATTCAGCTGAATGGTTGGGGATCCGGCCCAAAGCCAACGCGGTTTCCTGCAAAGCATAACTTTGACTACTCGCCCGTAGCACATTCAGACGTCCACTGCCCGTTTCAGCTGGATTGGCATTGATCAAATCTGCTGATTGCACTAACCGCTGTTTTACCTGCAACGGGGTTAATTGTGGCTGCGCCTGCAGTAACAAAGCCGCAGCCCCGGCGACATGTGGCGCCGCCATGCTGGTGCCCGTCAGGCGTTTCAGCCCCCCGCCTGAGTTTGCCGCCTCAATATCGGTGCCAGGTGCTGCAATTTCCGGTTTCAGGTAGTTCGCGCCCTCAAGTGGGCCGCGGCTACTGCTGTAATTTACCCGATCATCGCGTTGGGTATTTGCGACTGTAATAGCAGATGGTGCCGCCGCCGGGCTACCAATGGTCAGATAGTCATAACTGTTGCCCGCAGCAACCACGACCGTCACCCCGGCCTGCACTGCTTTCTCAGTTGCCTGACTGATCGGTGAACTTGCATCGCCAGGGCCACCCAAGCTCATATTGATAATGTCTGCGCCATCGTCAGTCGCCGGGTCACCATCCGGATCTACGGCATATTCGATGCCGGCAATAATGCTGCTGTCAAAGCCATAACCCTGATCATTCAACACTTTGACTGCCAGCACCTGCGCATCTGGTGCTACGCCGTTGCCAGTTGCCGTTTTGCCGGCAGCAATCGAAGCAACATGAGTGCCATGACCATGAACGTCCGTCACATCGTTCGTGTTATCTATGGTGTTACGCCCCAGGATCACTTTGCAAGTGGTCCCAATACAGCCACCTAAAGCTTCGTGGTGATAGTCGACACCAGTGTCTAACACGGCGATTTTAACGCCGTGTCCGGTAACCCCCCGCTCCTGAGTGTCTTTTTTCGCCCACACTTCAGGCGCCTGAATTAATGGCACGCTTTGACTTAATGTCGTCTGATAAGCCTGTTCCGGCCATACCCGGACAACTCCGGGGATTGTTGCCAGTTGCTCGCGAGTGACTGGGCCTGAGACCAGCAATAAATTACTCAGCTGGCTGAATTGCTGTTCAACTATTGCTCCGGATAATTGCTGCACAGCAGCCATGACTTGCTGCTGTTCAGATGCAATTTGCTGACGCAGTGTCTGCAGCAGCTGTTGGTCTTGTGCCAGTATCCGGATTTGTTGAGGCAAAGAAAGTTGCGCCGAATGAGCTTGCAGTGATGAAGCCGTTACAGCCTGTAGTTGCTCGGCTTGCTGACGCAGCGCGGGATATAGGGCTTGTCCTTTTAATTGCAGTAGATATTTGGGTTGCGCTTGTCGGTACCAACGTACCGTTTGGCCATCCAACCTGGTGGTTTGTAGCATATAGCCGTCAGCGAGACCTGATAATTGCTGCGCCGATATAGACGTCTGCTGGTTTGTGCGCCCAGAAGCATCCAGGGCAGCACTCAATAACATGATAAAAATAAGTAATTTTTTCATCAGCATTCCTTTGCATTTTCAACACAGTCTAACCTGCCACAGTGCGAAAAAACCAGCAGAATATCAGCAGCGGCAATGCTCCGTTTTTGGCCGCTTTTCCGCTACAATAGCGCCACTTTCCCACCGCCGGAGCCTCAGATGTTTGTTTCTGCTGAACCGAATTTCCCCACTATCGCCGACTATGTTGGCCAGACACCGCTGGTGCGGTTGCAGCGCATGGCGGCGCATACCCAAAGTACAGTGCTGTTAAAGCTGGAAGGCAATAATCCGGCGGGTTCGGTCAAAGACAGACCGGCCCTCAATATGCTTAACGCCGCCGAAGCACGCGGTGATATCAAGCCCGGCGACACCATTATCGAAGCGACCAGCGGCAATACCGGCATTGCGCTGGCCATGGCCGCGGCGATCAAAGGTTACAAGATGGTGTTGATCATGCCGGACAACGCCACAGCCGAGCGCAAAGCCTCAATGCAGGCCTATGGCGCTGAACTGATTCTGGTGACCAAAGCGCAGGGCATGGAAGGTGCGCGCGATTTAGCGCTGCAGATGCAAGCGGACGGCAAAGGCAAAGTGCTGGACCAGTTTAATAACCGCGACAATCCGGCAGCGCATGTTCAGGGCACTGGCCCGGAGATTTGGCAACAAAGTCAGGGGCTTATCACGCATTTCGTCTCCAGTATGGGCACTACCGGCACTATCATGGGCGTTTCCACTTATCTGAAACAACAAAACCCGGCGATACAGATTGTCGGTTTACAACCAGCCGAAGGCAGTTCGATACCGGGGATCCGGCGTTGGCCTGAAGCTTATCTGCCGGGTTTTTATGAAAGAAGCCGCGTTGATCTGGTGCTGGATGTCAGCGAAGCCGATGCGGTTGCCACCACGCGGCGCTTAGCGCGGGAAGAAGGTATCTGTGCCGGCGTCAGCTCCGGCGGTGCTGTGTTTTCGGCCATCCGGCTGGCCGAACAAAATCCCGGCGCAGTGATAGTCGCCATCATCTGCGACCGCGGCGATCGTTATTTGTCTTCCGGCTTGTTTGATTATTAGGAATTGCTTTGACTTTTGAATGGATGGCGCTGGCCGCTGCGCTCTGCTGGGCGGTTGGCAGTTTAATTTCCGCACCGGCGTCGGCGCATTTAGGCGCTTTTGCTTTTACCCGCTGGCGCATGACTTTTGCCAGCTTGTTGCTCTGGTCAGTAGCGCTATATAGCGGCAGCTGGCAGACCTTGCCGCCGGACCAGCTCTGGTTGCTGGCTGCTTCTGGCTGTATTGGTATTTTAATTGGCGATACAGCGCTTTTTGCCTCAATGAACCGACTCGGACCACGTCGCGCGGGTGTGTTGTTTGCCACCCACGCGCTGTTTTCGGCGCTGCTGGCTTATCTGTTTTTGGGCGAAACTCTATGGGGCTGGACGCTGGTGGGCTCAGGACTGCTGGTTAGCGGCGTGATGTGCGCCATATTGTTTGGCAAAAGAGCCAGTGAACAACATCACTGGGAATCTTCCAGCCATCAGCTTGGTATTGGCATTGGCCTGGGCTTGTTGTCGGCCTTGTGTCAGGCCGTCTCCACGCTGATGCTCAAACCGCTGATGGAAACCGACATCGACGCCATTGCCGCTTCGGCGGTGCGGATGACCACGGCGCTACTGTGTCATTTGGTCTTGTTGTGGCTGGGTTTTAAAGTCGCCCGCACCTATCTGCCGATGACTAAAAAAGTGATGGGCATGGTCGCCTTTAATGCGCTGTTATCGATGGTGATTGGCATGACGCTGATTTTGCAGGCATTAAAACTTGGCGACGCCAGTCTGGTCGCCATGCTCTCATCCGTCAGCCCGGTGCTGGTGTTACCGCTGTTATGGCTGGTGTATAAACGCCGCCCGGCCGCCGGCGCCTGGTTAGGTGCGGCTTTGACCGTTGGCGGTACTGTTTTGATTTTATTACATTAATTTATTCTAAAACCAAAACACCGTGGCTTATTCCACAGCCTGTTCAGAGACTTGTTGCCGACGCTGCCGGACTTCAGCCAGGCCGCTTTGGTCAAATCCGCCAAAAGCGGAATGGTGGATAGCCCAATATACCGCCGCAAAAAACGGCCCGAGGATTAACGTGCCTAAAGCCCAATATCTGGGCTGAACCAGCCAGCAACGACTGCCATCTTGTTGGCCACGCCGCGCTGTCTGAAATACGCCGACGGCAAATACCAGATGTAAAATCGCCATCGCCAGCACGAAAAAAAACATCAGTGACGTTGGAAAAGCCTGTAAACCAAGAGAATTCATTTGCATCCTTGTTGTGGTGTTGTTCCCTGAAACACGAAAATTAACGTAAACAGGCTGCAGATACAATCCTTGGAAGCGCCCGGCGCAATTAAGGCGCCACCTCTGTTAACAGCGCTTCTGCCTGCTGTTCAGCCTGTTCCAGCTGGCGCTGCACCACTGGCAACTGGTTGCGGTGTAAATCGATTTTCGCCATGATTTCGGACAGCGCCACAGCATGGTCCGGCGTCAGAATGCCGTTGTGGCCGCTGATAATGTCGTCGGAAACCGCCAGCACCCAGACCGCCTGCATATTGGCGTCACCGCAGCTTTGGACAGTGCGCCGGGCTTGCAGCCGGGCGCGGATTTTCCAGCCGGATTTATCCAGGGTCATCATACAGCCCGGTGTTGCGTCATGTTCAGCCAGCGCTTTCGGAATATTCAGCGGTATTGAACAATCGCCGCGCACGCAGCGATCAATATCGTGAGTAATAGCCCAGGAATTGCCCATCACCCGTTCGCCGCCCCGCAGCCAACTCCAGGCTTCTTTTAACGCGTAGTCGCCTTTGGATTGCAGCACCACCATCGCCGGTTTTTGCCGGTCGACACTCAGTAGTTCGTCCATGGGACGGTATTCGCTGGCGCGCACGGCCGGGTTTAACAGAATAAATAAATTCGGATTATCTTCTCCGGCTTTAATTGCTTTGCTGATGCGGTCTTTGCTGCCATGCAGCGCAACAGCCCCGCCCAGGCTGTGGCCGAGCACAGTGTAACGCTGCAACTGGCCAGCGCTGACTAATCCATCCAGCTCGTCCAATAATGCGGAAAAACCGGTTTTGCCGATGCGCCGCGCTACTGATTTACGCTGAAAAATTGTCGGGAAATCTAAGGCTTCAACCTGACTGCTGGCGTCGGTGGAACCGTCCAGCCACAGCGGGTCGAATTTGTCACCACGCCAGCCGATGTACAGGCCGATCAGATTTCGCTGGGCGTCGGACTGGGCCATTTGCTGATAAAACTGTTGAAAGGCAATGTAGTTTTCGTCATCCGGTTTGGCGCTGTGGTGCCAGCCGTGGATAAAAATCAGCAGTTCAGGTTTGCCACTGCTTTGGCTGATGCGCGCTTTTAAACCAGCCAGCTGCGCCGGATTATGTGGCTGTCCTTCGTCATTAAATTCAATGACATGGAAGTTTTGCTGCGCGATGTCCGCGCCGGGCACATGATAAGGCTGATCCGGTATATAACTAAGCGCCAGCGACAGCAATAACACCGCAACCAGCAGCAATTTGGAAATAGCGATACGGAACAGGACTTTTTTCAATTGATCACAACACGCTCTGGCAGGACAAACACAACTGCGCGGGTGCGCAGAAAAAACCAGCAGATTATACGGCAAAACCAGGGCTGGCAGGTAGCACTGTTCAGCAGTTCCGCCAGGTTTTATTTGAGCCCTCAGACAGAAAAAACGGCTGCTTTTCAGCAGCCGTTCATGGTTCTCGCAGCAGTGCAGTCTGACTTAAGAACCAATCACGCCGCCGTCGTCTTTGGTGACAATCACAGTACCGGAACGTGGCCGGCTGGTAGCGTCGTTGGCTGGCCAGGTTGAGGTCAGTTTGGTCACCGTCGATCGGTCACCCGGATGCTGAATATTAACAAACATCGTCTTCATATCCGGCGTAAAGCTGATGCCGGTAACTTCACAGTCAATAGGGCCAACCAGGAAACGTTTGATTTGACGGGTTTTGCTGTCTGCGACCACCATCTGGTTATTGCCATATGGGCCAGAAGCTTGCTGTGAACCGCTCATATCGGTCTGGATCCACAACAAACCGTTTTTATCAAAAGCCAGGCCGTCCGGGCTTGCCAGATGGTTGTCAGCGCTCAGTTTCAGGCTGGTGCCCGGCGTTTCGGTGCCAACATCACCGGCCAGTAAGAAGATATCCCAATCAAATGCCAGCGCTTGTGGCTGCTGCCGCTCACGCCAGCGGATGATATGGCCGGTGGCGTTATTGGCACGCGGATTGGCGTTATCCACTTGTGCCGCAGTACGCGCCGTGTTGTTGGTCAGGGTGAAATACACTTCACCGGTCGTTGGGTGTACAGCGCCCCACTCCGGTCTGTCCATCTTGGTGGCGCCAACCACGTCCGCCGCTAAACGGGTATTGATCAGCACGTCCGCCTGGCTGACAAACTCGACATTTTTCGCCAGTGCAGCAGCGCGGAATTTCTCCGAGTTAAAGTCCAGCGCCAGCCATTCACCGCTGCCGTCGGCATTAAATTTAGCGACATACAGCGTGCCTTCGTTCAGCAGGTGGCCGCCGGCGGTGGCTTTGTAATAAGGCGCTTTGGAGACATATTTGTAGATATATTCAAAAGTCGAATCGTCACCGGAGTAAAACACCACCGGCTGGCCTTCGACCACAGGCGCAAACACCACGCCTTCGTGACCAAAGCGGCCCAGCGCTGTGCGTTTTTGTGGCACGCTGTCTGGGTTAAAGGGGTCGATTTCGACAATCCAGCCGAAGGTGTTTGGTTCGTTGCGGTAATCGCGGTTGGCGTCTGTCGCGATGGTGGAGGCATTAAAACGCAGATACTGATCAGCACCTGAATCAGCAGTTTCCCAGCTGTAACGGCCGTTTTTAGTACCAACACCATAACGTTTATGTTCACGTGGCTGTGCCGCATCAGCATTCATAAAATAACCGGCCCAGTTCTCTTCGGCGGTTAAATAAGTGCCCCATGGCGTGTAGCCATTGCCGCAGTTATTTAAAGTACCGCGGGTGCGGGTGCCGTCCGGGCTGTATTTCGTGATCATTTTCAAATCACCACGTGCTGGGCCTGAAATTTCCATCGGCGTCGCGCCGGTGATACGGCGGTTCAGCGGGCTGCCCTGTACCAGCTGGAACTGGCCGCTGGCGTCTTTTTTGATATGCGCCACAGTGACACCGTGCGCAGCCACTTCTTTGCGCACTTCATCGGCCGGGCGCGGAGCGCCGGTTGGACCGTTTTGATGCAGCGTGGCCGGTTCACAGTACTCATGGTTAAACACCAACACACCTTCGTTGCTGTTTTTGCCTTCAGTGCGGGCATCCAACGGGAAGAAATGCATACCGTCATGGTGTGCGCCGACTTGTTGTTCCATCTCTGCGCCGGTATTCAGGCCGCCTTCTTTGTATGCCGGATAGCTGCCGGTCAGTGGCGTGCCCATCGGTAAAAAGGCGCGTGCGGTATAGCCTTGCGGCACTGTCACTTTGTCGAGGCGATTGGTCGGAATGGCGGTAAAATTCAGCAGCACCGGTGCTGGTTCTGGTTTCACCGCTTCCGGTAACACCAGCGGTGCTTTGGTGTCACTGTTGCAGCCGGCCAGAGTGCCGCCAAATACTGTGGCCACAGCTGCGGCAATGCCACCTTTTAAAAAGCCACGACGGGTCGCGACGATGTCGCTGAACGTCGGGTTGTCCGAGAAATTGGTCTGCGGATCGATGCCGCTGTTATCGAAATCTAACTTATTGTTTTGCTGCTTGTTATACATGAGCGCTCCGGCAGTGAAGATTCAAAAAGTTCCGCCGGTATTAGAGCTTTCACAGATGTCAGCGCCGTGACGTTTCATCGACAGTTTTGCGACATCCCGTCGACATTTGTATGACAACCCCATTTATGTGCCGGATGCTTCAGACAAAAGTTGCGTATTGAGAGGCTGACACAGTGCTGCATTGCTCTGGTATAGTGCAGCCATCTTTGCGCACAAACTGAGGTCCGTAACACCGATGATGGAATGGCAAATTGTACCTTTTGAGCAGTTAGACAGTATGACGCTGTACAACATGTTACAGCTGCGGGTTGATGTTTTTGTTGTCGAGCAAAACTGCCCGTACCCTGAACTGGATGGCAAAGATTTACAACCGGGGGTGCTACATATTCTGTTGAAAAAACAGGATAAAATTCTGGGCTACACCCGTGTATTACCACCGGGCGTCAGTTATCCGGACCACCCGGCAGTTGGTCGGGTTTGTGTCGCGCAAACAGCCCGGCGTTTAGGCCTCGGTGAGCTGCTGGTAGCAAAAGCAATTGCGGTCGCCAGTGAACAATGGCCGCAGTTGGATCTGTATATTTCCGCGCAATGTTACCTGCAGCGTTTTTACGAAAGCATGGGTTTTGTCGCCGCCAGCGAACCCTACCTGGAAGATGATATTCCGCATCTGAAGATGATCCGGCCGGCGGGTTAACCGCCAGCCGCCCGGCAACACTACTGCGCGTACAAATGCTCGGCGCGTTGTAACAAAATCCAGCTGGTCAGGATGTATTTGTCATTCGACACCGGCACGCAGCCGCGATGGGTATGGGTAAAGTAAGCCGGCGCTATGACCATCCGGCCGGCTTTAGGCTGAATCGATTTCTGCTGATAATAAAAATCCGTCTGGCCGCCTTCTGCAACATCGTTGAGATAAAACATAAACAGCAGCGTGCGGTGCAGCGGTTCGTTCAGCGGCGCCTGCGGATAGACTTCACAGTGCCAATAGTTGTAGTTGCCTTTGCCGGCGTCATATTTCTGCGCTTGAATGGGCCCCAGCCGGTATAGCAGGCGCATATAATCGCCGGCGCGTGCCTCACCAAGCTCAGCATAGTTTTCATGGGTCAGGTTGACTGGCTCACCGGTCACCGGATGCTGGATAGTCAAAGCCACAGGCGCAATCAGCGCAAAATGATATTTGCGGAAATACTGCTCAGCATAATGGCCGGTGACTGCAATGATTTGCTGCAACAACGCCTGATACTCAGCGTGGTCGTTCAGGTACAAGTCGGTACTGATTTTTTTGCTGGGGTCTACGCCACCACCGGTGCGGCCTGGTGTACGGTGCGGGCTTTGCTCAAAAGTGTTGATAATAGCCTGACAGAGTTCAGGGCTTAACGCGTCGTCGTAGATCTCAATAAAATCAGTCATCGGAGTCAGTTCAGCTGGCAAGGTCTGTCTGCAAGATAAAGCATCAGACCTGCTGCTGAGAAGCACTGCGCGCAGAAAATTTGCAATTCATTTACAGCAGACAGCACAACGGCGGTATATAACCGCCGTTGCTGTTGCAAAGCGCTAAAAACGAATTCAGCCCTGATAAGCCGGATAATCGCTGTAGCCCTTGGCATCCTGAGTATAGAAAGTACTTTGATCCGGCGCCGTTAATGGCCAGTCGTTTTGCCAGCGCTCAACCAAATCCGGATTGGCAATAAAGGCTGCGCCTACTGCCACCGCTTGCAGCTGACCAGTCTGCAGCGCTTGCCCGGCTTCGGCTTTCTGGTAACCCATATTGCCGATCAAATTGCCCTGATAAGCCTCGCGCGCAGCCGTCACCACATCACCTTGCTGCACACCGAAGAAATCGGCCCGCATCAGGTGCAAATAGGCCAGATTCAACGGGCTTAACGCCGCCGCGACATGGCGGGTTAACGCCACAGGATCTGAATCGACCATGCTGTTGTAGCTGTTTAATGGCGAAATGCGCACACCAACGCGGTCTGAGCCCCAGACTTCAACGACGGCCTGCACCACTTCGAGCAGCAGGCGGCTACGGTTTTCCAGCGAGCCACCATAACGGCCACTGCGATTATTCACGCCATCGCGCAGGAACTGGTCCAGCAGATAACCGTTCGCACCATGCACTTCGACGCCATCAAAACCGGCTTCTTTTGCATTAATCGCCGCCTGACGGAACTGGGCAATAATGGTTGGGATTTCCTCGTCCGCCAATACTCGTGGCACTGTGTATGGCAACTTGCCCTCTGGCGTATGTACTGTATCGTCGATGGCAACAGCAGCAGAGGATACCGGCGTATTACCGTTATTCAGCGCCGGATGACAAGCACGGCCACCATGCCAAATTTGCAGCACAATTTTGCCGCCTTTGGCGTGTACCGCATCTGTGACCTGCTTCCAGGCCTGGATCTGCGCCGCTGAATAAATACCAGGTTCACGCCAGAACGCAGAATTGCCCTCAGCCACCATGGTCGCTTCGGCGATGATCAAACCGGCGCTGGCGCGCTGGGCATAATAATCCGCCATGATCGGCGTTGGCACGTGGTCAGCATCGGCGCGGCAACGGGTCAGCGGTGCCATCAGAATGCGGTTTTGCAGTTCTAACGCGCCCAGTTTCACCGGGCTGAATAAATCACTCATGTTGTTTCCTTAGTTCAGATGCGTGGTGGCAATCGATGCTGCGTGGCTGCAGGCGGCCTTATTAACTTACCGAATGGTACATAAAGGCGCAAGTGTGCTTTTTCAAGTACGTCGCTGCTGACTTTTTTGATCAGTAGTGACAAATGTCACGCCAGGCTGATGACGCCCCGCCCTGTCTCAGTGTTTGCTGCATCTGCACAATAACGGCATCTACCCGACAGGAGTTATCCAGATGAGCGAACCCCTTATCCGCATCCGCCAGCTTTGCCACAGCTATGGCAACACGCCGGTGTTGCGCCAACTCAGTGCCGACATGTCCGGCGGTGAAATTATTGCGGTACTGGGTGCAAACGGTGCCGGCAAAACCACGTTGATCCAGCTGATGCTGGGATTACTCAGCCAACAACAAGGCGAGATTAAAATCCTCGGCCAGGCACCGGCACAAATCCGGCGCGATCCACAGCTAAGCGGTCAGCTCGGCGTGATGCTGCAACAAGCCAGCCTGCCGGGTCAGCTCACAGTGCTCGAGCAGTTGCGCCTGTTTAGCGCTTATTATCCGGCACCGCTCGATCTGCAGACCCTGATAGAACGTTTTGGCCTGCAGGGCTTTTTACAACAGCGCTGCAGCAGCTTATCCGGCGGTCAGCGGCAGTCCCTACTGTTGGCGCTGGCGTTGTTGGGCCAGCCAAAAATTCTGTTCCTTGATGAACCCACTGTCGGCATGGATGTACAGGCGCGCCAGCGCTTCTGGCAGTTAATCCGCGCAGCCCGGGCTGAAGGACTCTGTATCTTGTTGACCACCCATTACCTCGAAGAAGCCGATGCGCTGGCCGACCGCATTCTGCTGCTCAAAGACGGCCAGTTTATAGCCGACACCAGCCCGACCGCCCTGAAAGCCGGTTTGAATCAGCGCCAGATCCGCTGTCACAGCAGCCTGCCGCTGGCCGCTCTGCAACAGTTACCCGGCGTCAGCAACGTCGTGGCTTTGGCCGGACAACAAGTGCAGATCAGCAGCAATCAGGTAGAAAACTGTTTACGGCAATTGCTGCAACAAGACCCGCAGCTTTGTGATTTAACGGTCAGCGCCGCCAGTTTGGAACAAGCCTTTTTACAACTCACTCAAACCACAGCGGAGACACAACAATGAACAGCCCCTGGTTAAGTTTGTCGCAGCGCGTGGCGCTGTATAAAACCGAAGCGGAAATGGATTTAAAAACCTTATGGCGGACCCCGGGTTTTATCCTGCCATGCCTGGCCTTTCCGGTGCTGTTTTACCTGCTGTTTGGCGTGGTGTTATCCAAAGGTCAGCATGCGGAATATCTGCTGGTGTCTTATGCCGCGTTTGGCGTGATGGGGCCGGCACTGTTTAACTTTGGCGCCAATGTGGCAACAGAACGGGCACAAGGCTGGCTGACGCTGAAACAAATCTCGCCGGCGCCGATTGGCAGCTGGTTATTTGGCAAAACCCTGTCCTGCCTGCTGCTGGCACTGCTGATTATTTTGTTGTTGTTTGTCTGCGCGGGTGCAATTGCCGGGGTACGGCTTTACACCAGCCAATGGCTATCTCTGGCGCTGGTGTTGTTGCTGGGCACTATCCCGTTTTGCCTGCTGGGCCTCACGCTTGGCTTAACCCTGTCAGCCAAATCAGCGCCAGCGACTATCAACCTGATTTATCTGCCGTTAGCGTTTTTGGGCGGCCTCTGGTTACCGCTGCAACTGTTGCCAACAGCCCTGCAACAGCTGGCGCTGGTGTTGCCAAGCTATCATCTGGGGCAACTCGGGTATGCGGTGATTGGCAAAGATCGCGGCGAACCCTGGTGGGTCAATGTGGCGGTTTTAGCCTTGTACAGCCTGGTGCTGTTGTGGCTGGCTGCCCGCCGGTTTCAGGCCCAAAGCCATGAACGGCGTTAAGCGGAGCATTGCAGATGAAACTCAGTAAAAACAGCTGGCTGGGCTTGGCCGGCATCGCAATCCTTAGCACCTTTTTCCTGCTGTTGCCTGAGCCGCAACCGGTGCAGAACAGCTTTGTGCTGGGACCTGTCCGGGTGTTTGATGGCAAGCAACAGCTGCCGGAGCCGCAATACATCGAAGTGCGGCAAGGGTTGATCCACAGCATCAGTGCACAACGACCAGATCCGGACGCAGCTGTGATCGACAGCAGAAACCCTGACGGCAGCTCGCAGTGGCTGATGCCGGGGCTTATTGATGCCCATGTGCACAGCTGGGGTAACGCCCAGCAGCAACAACTGAGCTTTGGCGTGACCAGTGCTATTGATTTATTCAGTGCCGCCGCGCAGTTACCGCAATTGAAATCCAGTCGCGACAATATTCATCAGGCGCAGCAGTCTGACCTGTGGAGCGCCGGCACGCTGGTCACAGCCCCCAAAGGCCATGGCACTGAATATGGCATGCAGATCCCAGTGCTGCATTCGCCCGAAGAAGCCGAAGCTTTTGTCGCTGCCAGAAAAACAGAAGGCTCTGATGTTATTAAAATTGTTTATCAGTCCGAGCGGGCGATTTATAAAAGTATGCCGTCGATTAGCCGCGAGAGCCTGCAGGCAGTGATATCTGCCGCGCACCGGCAACAACTCAAAGCCGTAGTGCATATTGCTGAACAGGCTTCTGCCTTAGACGCAGTTGAGGCCGGCGCTGATGGTCTGGTCCATAGCTTTTTTGATTCACGTATCAGCGACGCTTTATTGCAGGCACTGAAAAGCCGCGATGTGTTTGTGATGCCGACCATGACGGTCTATGAGGCGGCAGTGCGTGGCATGACAGCACGGCAGGTGCTGCTTGATAACGCCGCGCTGGATTTGCCAATGGCCGCCCGTGCCGCCCTCGGTACCAGCCGCAACCCGCGTATTCCGGCCGCTTTATATCAGAACCTGATTGAGAATACCCGCGCCATGCATCAGGCCGGCGTCCGGCTACTGGCCGGCACTGACGCGCCCAATGCCGGGACTTATCATGGCCTCAGTATGCTGTTGGAACTGGCACTACTGCAGGAAGCCGGCTTGAGTTTCTTCGAGGCACTTTCCTGCGCCACAGCAATACCGGCCCAAGCCTTTGCTCTAGAGCAGCGCGGCCAGATTGCGGTGGGCTATCGGGCTGACTTTCTGCTGCTGCCTGCACTGAATCAACCCGCTGATTTGTTGTCTGCCCGCATCTATAAAAATGGCCAGCTGGTGACACTCAGCCGCAATCCGCCACAGCGCCCAGCCGTTAAAGCCGGCGCTTTGGCTGATTTCAGCCGCAGTGACAAGCCTTTGCAAGGCGCGGCTTTTGCCGCCAGCAGTGACCAGCTGATGCAAGGCAAATCCAGCGCCAGCCTGACACTGCAGCCGCAACAATCACCAGCCAGTTTGCGGGTCGACGGCAAGTTGGTGCCGGGCTTGGCTTATCCATGGGCCGGTGTGGCCTGGAGTGCAGCCGCAGATTATCAGCAAGGCCTTGATTTCAGTGCCATCAGCACTTTGCAGTTTCAGGTTCGTGGCAGCATCGGTACTTATCGTTTGCTCGCCTTCAGTGAGGGCAATCAACGTCCGGCCGAACTGACCTTCGATGTCACCACAGACTGGCGAGCTGTGCAGATCCCGCTTTCGCAACTGACCGGCATAGACCCAAGCCGGCTCAGTATGCTGGTCTGGAGCGCCAGCCCTACCCCGCAAGCGCAGGACTTTGTGCTGGAACTGGCGGAAGTCAGTTTGCTGAGCAACAGCGGGCAGTAAAACCCTCACCAGCCCGGCCGATGTCAGTGAAGCTGTCAGCCGGGGCCGGAAAAGTTTATGCTCCGCGCTTGGCGACCCCCTCGCCAGGCGCCGAATTCTGCTATCATAGCCGGCCATGCCTGATGTTCAGCGCTCGAGTAAGGCGAATTATGATCAACCATTTCCGTGTGTTAGGCGTCAAAGCCAGCGCCAGCGAAGATGAAATTAAAAAAGCCTATAAACGGCTGTCGAATAAATACCATCCAGACAAGCTACTAGGCTTGTCGGAAGACGAAAAAGCAGCGGCCGCACAGACGCTGCATCAGGTCAAACAGTCGTATGAAGTGCTGTCTGACCCTAAAGCCAAAGCGGCTTTTATCAAAGATTTTAACAATGTCATTGTCACAGACCCCGCCGCAGCGATGAAAGAGCTGTGGGACCAGTTCTATTGAGGACGTTATGACGAAGAAACTGAATATCCAAAAAATCAATCAGTTAAAAACTGATGCTTATGAGAACATCGATTCTTATAACGACCCGGACACCCCCAAAGCGCTGGAACAGTTCTGCGGCAAAATCAAAGCGATTTTACAGGCCGACCCGGAAATGCTCGAATCGGTGCCGGAATATCTGCCGGTTGCACTCTATGGCCGGGTCAAATTCAGCAAAGAAGCCAAATTAAAATGGGCCAAGTGGATCCAGACCGCGACGCTGCCGGCCTGGGACGAATTTAAGGTCACAGTGGCTTTTAATAACGCCGACCTGCCGCTGGTAAAAACCGTGCGTGATTATTCCGAAACGCTGCTGATTGAGTCCTGCGCGGTGTTGTATCTGCTGGAACAACAAGGCAAAGCGCCGGCACGCAGCCGAAGCGCCAGCAGCGAAGATCACGACGACGAACCATCTTACGACGAAGATGACGACGAGATGCGTGACGAAGCCGAAGACGATTACAACGGCAGAGACGACGATGATGAAGACGAAGAAGGCTACGATGATGCCTTTGACGATATCCGATTTAAAGG